>Ga0210393_10001069_pt1 | contig 23508 bp, 19 predicted proteins | sample IncBWC27OmetaG_FD_160068 | JGI IMG/M metagenome (GOLD analysis project Ga0210393, IMG submission 160068) | Forest soil microbial communities from Barre Woods Harvard Forest LTER site, Petersham, Massachusetts, United States - Inc-BW-C-27-O ... | reverse complement strand
GAGGCGCGGCTGGCCTTTTGTGAGCGCTTTGTTGAGGGAGACGAGCAGGTTGAAAATTTTTCGTTTGGTTGAGGGCAGGGCGTCGAAGCGGGATTGCAAACCCTTTTGAAGATTTTTTAGAACGAGAGGAACGAGGCTGACGTAGGTGATTTTGTACTTGGGGAAGGCTTCGCGGACGAATTCGGGGCGCAGCGTGCGCAGGTGTACGACGGCGGCGCCGCAGATGAACGGCCCGAAAAAACCGACCATGAAGTCGATGGCGTGATTGGTGGGGAGGATGCTGAGGTAGCGGTAGCCGGGGGCGAAGGGATAGAGCGAGGTGAGAGCGACGCACTGTTCGAGATAGTTTTCGTGGGTCATCATGCAGCCTTTGGGGCGGCCGCCGGTGCCGGAGGAGTAGACGATGCAGGCGATGTCCCGGCGCTGGCGTGGAGAGAATTGCGGTTCACCGGTGGCGCGAAATTCTTCCCAGCGCTGGGCGCCGAGCAGGTCGGCGTTCGGGGGAGCTTCGGTGACGAGGATGGTTTGGAGTTGCGTTGTAGCGGCGCGGCCGGAGGCGGAGGCGAGTTGGCGCCAGATGGGATATTCGGTGATGAGGACGCGGGCGTCGGAATGCGCGAGGAGCTGCCATTGCTCGCTGGGGGTCAGTTTGTAGTCGAGGGGAACGAGGACGCCGCCGGAAAAAAAAATCGCGCAGGCGGAAATCAGCCACTTGGACTGATTGGTCATGATGATGGCAGCGCGATCGGCAGCGGAGAAGCCGGAGTCTTGAAGAGCTTTGGCGAGCGGATGGGCGCGCAGCTGGAATTCGCGGTAGGTGAGGCGGTGATTTTCGCGTTCGCGGTCGGCTTCGATCAGGCAGGTCTCGGCGGCAAATTCTTCGAGCGCGTCTTTTAGCGCGGCACCGATGGATTGGTATTTCGAAAGATCCAGCATTACAGGCGGGATTGAATCCGCTCGGCGAGGGTTTTGAAATCGCTGACGCCCTGGACTTCGTAGTCGGGAAGTTCGATGCCGAAGTGATTTTCCAAGCGCGAGAGCATCTCGAGCGTTTGGAGACTGTCGATGCCGAGTTTTTTGAAAAAATCGTCGTCGGGCGAGAGAGTGCCCGGGGCTAGCTGAAAATGCTTAGAGGCGAGGTCGAGGACCTCTTGGGTGGTTTGGTCTAGGGTGCGCATGGAAAGGTAAATTTATCATCTCTGAGGCGGGAATGAAAATTGGCGGGTGGTGGCGGGAGAGTGTAACGTAGGCGCGATTCGGACGGATTTATAGCAGGACCAGGCCGCGGCGGATGCCGATGGAAACGGCTTCGGTGCGAGTGGAAGCGCCGAGTTTTCCGAGAATGGAAGCGACGTGGAATTTGGCGGTGTGCTCGGAGATGGAGAGTTTTGTTGCGATTTCCTTATTGCCGAGGCCGCTGGCGAGCATTTGCAGAACTTCGCGTTCGCGCTTCGTGAGCGGTTCGGGCAGGTCGGCAAGAGGCAACGAAGCGGGCGCAGCGGCGGGCATGACTGCGGCGACTTCGGCGGATGGAATAATGACGAAGCCAGAGATGGCGCCTTCGATGGCGATTCTCAATTGATCCGGCGAGACATCCGCGGGCAAGATGGCGCGTGCGCCGGAGCGAATGGCTTCGGCGGCCCAGCCTGGCGGCGAATCATCGACGAGAAGAATCACGGCGGATTCTCTGGCGATTTCGGATGAGGCGAGTTCGTCGAGGATTTTTTCTTGAGCTTCGCCGGACGCGTCGATGATGACCGCGTCCGGCTCGGATTCCAACAGCTGGTCCGAGAGTTCATCCACGCTCGCGAGGCTTGCGGAGATATCAAAACGCAGCGTGCCTAACACGTTTTGCAATCCCGCGCGCACGAGCGAAGACGCCGAGACGATGAGAATGCGGGTCACGCGGCGACAGCGCCTCTCCCCGCCGAGAGTTCGCCGAGTTGTACCGTGACGCGGCGGATTTTCGCGTAGTCGCCGCGGAGAAACTCGAGGCGAAGCAGGAGCGAACCGCGGCCTTTCATGGCATTCGAAAGATCGTCGATAAATTTGAAGGGCTCGGCTTCGGTGCCTAGAAGAATGTCGCCGGGCATGAGCGAAGCGCGGGCGGCGGGGCTGCCCGGTTGCACTTCGAGCAGAACGAGGCCGAGGACCTTGCTTCCCTTTCGCGGAACTTGAACGGGATAGACCGTTACGCCGAGCCAGGACTCGCTGCTGCTGCCTGCCGACAGAAAGGCGCTCACAGCATTGCTGGGAATTGCGAGCGCGACGCGACCCGCGACCATCGTGTTGATGCCGATCACTCTGCCGCGCGCATCGGCGAGCGGCCCGCCGGAATTTCCCGGGGCGAGGCGCACGCTGGCTTGCACCCACTCCGTCGAACCTGCGCCGCGAATGGGGCCGGCGGAGTGAATCACGCCGGTGGTGAGAGCGCCGACAAATCCCATGGGATTGCCGATGGCGATGGCGAGTTCTCCTGGACGGAGGCGGCTGGAATCCGCGGGAGTGGCCGCAGGCAAGCCGCGGGCTTCAATGCGAAGCGCGGCAAGATCTCTGCGCGGATCGCGCGAGGTGACGGTAGCCTCGAAGTCGCGGCCGTCCCAAAGCTCGACGCGGAGACGTTCGCTGCGCGCGACGTGGGCGTTGGTGACGATCACGCCGTCGCCGGTCCAGATGACGCCGGAACCGCTGCCACGGCCTCCCGTTCGGATGAGAACCGTGGAGCGGCGTAGTTGCTCAGCGATTTCGCCAAAGCCGGGAATGGCCATGTCAGTGGCCCCCTTGCGGACGCTCGCCGACGAGCAGAGTTAGTTCCTGGATGACGCCGCCGCGAGCGATTTTGAGCGTGACGGGTTGGCCGATATTGTCGGCGTGGAGCTGGGCCTGGATATTTTCGAGATGCACGACGGGCGCGCCGGCGATTTCAAGAAGAATGTCGCCGATGAGCAGGCCCGCTTTGTGGCCGGGACTGTCGGGCTCGACTTCGAGAATAATCGTGGCGGTTTTCTCGTGGCGTTGAAGCGATTGGCGAAGGTTTTCCGGCAAACGGATGGGTTGCAATCCGACGCCGAGATAGCCGCGCGGGATGCGGCCTTTTTGGAGAAGCGTATCGACCACGTGCGTGACGGTGGCCGCGGGAATCGCGATGGCGCCAAAGCGCGCAAACCGGGGCGTGGCAACGCCCACAATTTGTCCGCCGGCATCAACGACCGCCCCGCCTAAGGCGGTGGGCTGCAAAGCGAGATCGAGACGAATGTAGGGAGCGAGTGAGGCGCCGGTCCAAGTGCGGCGTTCTGCTGCTACGAGGCTGACTACGCCAAGCGCGGCCACGGGGCCGCTGGCGCGCGTGCGGCCAACGACGAGGGTGAGGCTACCGGGCTTTAACGAAGTGGCATCGCCGATGCGAGCGATTGCAGAGACGGCGTCTGTGCATTTCAGCACGGCCAAGTCGGTTGAGGGATCACGGCCTGCGAGAGATGCGGGAACGACGCGGCCGTCGGGCAAGGTTACTTGAATATCTTCATCTCGGCGAAGCGCGTGCTCGGCGGTGACGATAATTCCGGCGCGCCAGATTACGCCGCTCGAGGAGCCGCGCGCCTCGGTGTGGACGGCGACAGCAAACGCGGCGCTATTTTCAGTGGCTTGCGCCAGGGCGTTCGAAAGTTCAATCAGTTCAGCAGACATCTTGCTACCTCCTTGAACAAGATGCGGCAAAGCAAGGGGCGTCTACATCCGCCGATTGGCTAGGGCGCGACCTGGAAAATTGGGCAGTGCGGGAGGGCGAAACGGGGGAGTCAGGGAAGATACGCCAGGGGGTCTTTATTCTTGTCGCGCTCGACGAATTCCTTCAGCGCAGCCATCACTGCGGGACGCGTGAAAAGCTCGCAGAATAAATCGATTTCGTGGCGAAGTTCCTGGTGGGGGATGGGTTTGATGAATTTTTTCGCGGCGGCGCGGGCGACGGGGTCAAATTTTGCGATTTGCGCGGCAGTGGCGCGGGCGACGCGGAGCGCTTCTCCTTCGGAAGCGAGTTGCGCGACCAGGCCAATGGACTGAGCGCGCGAGGCGTTGACGCTGCGGCCGGTGAGAAGGAGATCGCGCACAAAAGCGTTCCCGAGATCGCGCTTCAGCCGCGGGATGCCGCCGAAACCGGGAATTAACCCGAGGCGCAATTCTGGAAATGCAAAGCGCGCCATTTTATCGGCAATGATGATGTCGCAGGCTAGCGCGAGTTCGAAGCCACCGCCAAAGCAAACACCATGCACGGCGGCAACGGTCACAAACGAGGCACCATCGATGAAATTGAAGACGGCGTGAATGCGTTCGAGAAAATTGCGAATGCCCGCGAGACGTTCTTTCTCCGGCAGGGCCGCGGCGCCGTGATAGAGTTCGCGGAGATCGGCGCCCGCGGAAAAACCGTGCTTGCGCGCGCTGTGGATGATGCAGGCCGAGATTTCCGGTTCGAACGTTCTGGCAGCAGTAACGAATTGCTCCAATTCCGCGAGCATCACGGTACCAATTTCGTTTGCGGGCTCCCGATTGAGCGTCAGCTCGATGATGCCGTCGCGCCATTCCCAGTGAAGAGACTTACCGGCAAAGGACTTCATGACGGCTTCCTGTCGTACATGGCATTGATTTCCGTGGCGTATCGAGCGTTGATGGCGGGCCGCCGGAGCTTGCCGTTGACGGTGAGCAGGCCATTTTCCGGAGTAAAGCCTTCGCGGATCAGGCTGAAATTTCGAATTTGGCGATAGTGCGGGAGATTCGGATTCACCGCGTCGAGGGCCGCTTGCACGGCCACACTTTCAACGGGGCCAGTGATCAGCGCGCAAAGATAGCCGCGACCGCTGCCAACAAGCGCGATCTGCAACGCCGCGGGGAGAAGCTGCGCAAGTTTTTCTTCAATAGGTTCTGGTGGAATATTGTGCCCGGAATTGAGAATGATCAGATTTTTGATGCGCCCGGTGATACGCCAGTTGCCGCGAAGATTTACTTCGCCCTGGTCGCCGGTGCGGAACCATCCGTCTTTGATAACGCGGGCGGTTTCGTCCGGGCGGTTCCAGTAACCGGGAAAGACATTCGGTCCGCGAACCAAGATTTCCTCGTTTTCGCCCACGCGCATTTCGATTCCCGGAACGGCGGGGCCAACGTAGCCGGGCTCGACCGGAAGACGCGGGTCATCCATGGTGCAAATCCCCGTGGTTTCCGTGAGGCCGTAGACCTGCAGCACGGGGATTCCGAGCATAAGAAAGAACTGTTGTGTTTCCGGGGCGAGCGGGGCGGAGCCACAAATCAGCGCGCGAAGATGCGGACCAAAGCGCTCTTTTATTTTGCTAAAGATCAGCGCGCGTCCAACACGCAGCCAAAACGCGTCCAAGCCGCGGCCGCGTCCAGCATGCTGCCGCTGCCAAGCGTCGCGAGCCTTTGCATAGAGTGAGCGAATGAGGGCTGGCCGCTTGGAGAGCGCGTCATCGACGCCGCGCCGCACGCGTTCGAGGAGCGTGGGAACGTTTAAAAAATAGCTTGGCGAAGCGGCGCGAATTTCGTCGGCGAGCTGATTGAGGTCGGTAGAAATGGTAAAAATGCTTTCGCGCGTGATGGAAGATAGGAGTGCAATCCAGGAGGCCGCAAAGCTAAACGGCAGGTATTGAAAAACGCGGTCCGGTTCGGATGTCTCGCCCATCATCTGCTGCAGACGTTCCGTGGTGCGGTCCAGCATGAAGTTCATGTTGCCCGTATGCAAACAAACACCCTTGGGTTCCCCGGAGGTTCCCGAGGTGTAGACGATGGTGACGAGATCGTTTTCGTTGCGCGAATTTGGCTCGATAGCAATAGCGGATGATGGAGGGGCCTGCCGCAGAATGTCGTCGAAGAGAATCCGCGGCGGCGCCTCGGCCCAGTTTTCCGCGATGAGGTTTCCAAGCGCCGTGTCACTTACAAAAAGAAAGCGCGGCTGGCAGTCGCGCATCATGACGACAAGTTCCGCCGGCGCTTGCCGAAAATACAGCGGCACAACGATTATTCCTTCGGCCGTGAGCGCGAGATCGACGGCCACCCAACGAATGGAATTGGGTGCAAGCAGAGCGCAACGATCGCCGGATCGCAAGCCGCTGCCGCGGATGTAAGCCCGGGCGCGTCGGATTTGATCCAGAAGCTCCGCGCCTGTGGTGCTGACAAATTGTCCGCCACGAATTTCGCGCAACACGACGCGGTCGCTGGACCGCTGCAACTGGGCGAACACATTTTCAAGAAAGTTCGGCATGAAGGATCAGCGGGCGGCCGCCAGCGCGACTGTGGAAGAATCGTGGCGTTCCACGAGGCGTTTTAAGTTTTCGCTCAATGGCGGCAAATAGCCTTCCCAGGAAAGAACGCCGGCGCGCAGCGGGAATTCCGGATAGGTACGACGGAGCGCATCTTCCAAAAATGTCCCCATGCGGGCCATGACCTTCAGATTCCGCACCACGGTGCTTCCGATTCCATCGCGAATCGAATCGGCTTCCGCGACGAGCGTTTCCATGATTTGTAGGAGTTTCGGCCCCAGGTCGGGGTCGTCCACGGTGAGGAGAAGGTGCTGATGTCCCCGTTCCCGCATGAGATTTCGAATGCGCTCATCCATGGTCACGCCCGCCGAAACGACCAGGCCGGGCATGGACGTCACGATACCGTGATAGCGCGAGGAGACCATGTAGGTACACTCGCGCAAGATCGAAACGAGCTGGAACATGTCGTAGTCATCGGAGGTGAAAACCGGCGTTCCAGGCAGGTGTGAGGCAATGTCGCGGCAGGCGCTGGCATCGAGGCGCTCCATGGCGACGAGAATCGGAAACACCTTGTGCCGCTCGCGGAATGCAGCCGTGGCCTTGGCGTAACCGGAGATGTACTGGCGATATTTCTCGTCAAGCTCCGGCCCGGAGTTAAAGAAATAGACGGACTGGTATTGGCTTTTTTTGTAGGCCCCGGTCGTTGCCGCCGCCAAGTATTTGGCGATGGAGGCTTTCACCGGCCAAACGAAAGGATTGATCGGGCAAAGAACGAGAATGGGAGTTTTTTCATCCCAGCCCGCCTCGCGCAAAACCTTGCGAGCAAATTCTTCTTGGCTTGGCTCAAACGTCCAGGCCGTGTCCGTGCCAAGCTCCGTCGGAATGCCGAGCGCACTCAAAACGGATTGGGATTCCACATTGCGAGTGATGACCGTTGAATCGCTCACGTAGCGAGCACACATTTTTTCAATGAGATCATCCATGTGGCCGGCTTCGCCGCCATAGGCGAGCGAAAGCTTATTTTCCGCCGACGCGAGCCCGAGAGAGCCGATCGTCATCGTCGTCAATGCGTTGGCAAACTTGCTCTTGAACATCGAGCCTTCGCAAGCAACCACGCCGTGATTCTTCCCCGCTTCCCGGTAAAGAAAAGGCGGGAATACATTCGGAAGGTGAACCTGGCGGGTGCCCTCAAAGTAGCCTTTGGAGCGATCGAAATTCATGGACATGACGCTGAAATCCACGTTTTCGGCGCCCAAAACGTGGCGAACTTGCCGCAGCATTTCCTGGACGCGCACATCCGCGCCGGTGTTGCGCGAACCGTTGTAACCGGCAAAAAGAAGCTTCAGTTTTTCGCCGGGCGTCCAGCGGCGGCCTAGTCCAAACGTCCAACCAATACGCCGGAATTCGATGAGCGCGCTAACCCAAGCGACGAGGAGAAAATCGGTCATGAGCTGGCGCTCCCTGCGATCGCGCCGATTGCGGCGGACGAAGAGTTCGGCCAGGGCTGAGCCGGATATTTGAAATGATTTTCGCGACTGAATTTCAGGAGCGGAAAGGCATACGTCGAGAACTTGGCGGGCGCCCCACCGAGTTCGGCGACAACACGCGAGTTGTCGAACACTGTATTCCAATCCAAATACGGCCAGAAGACTTTCAAAAGCGAAGCTCCATAGCCAAGCGAGCCGCTACGATTAGCCAGCATGTTGACCGTCCCCGAAAATGGCCGGCCGAGCCAAGGCCAATACGAAGGGCGACGTGAACCGGCCGCTGCGGCCAGCGCATCCGTCAATTCCACGTACGTTTGCGAACCGGTGCCTGAAGACAAATGATAGATCCCGTGAGCGGGTTGACCTTTCTGGTGAATGGTCACAATCGCCTTGCCAACGTAGTTTGCCGGCACGATGTCGATTCTATCGTGAGGACGGAGCGGAAGAACAGAGAGGCGTGAGAGCACATCGAAGGCCTGCACCATGTCGAACTGGGTGGTTTCCGGCCGGCGGCTATCGCCGAGCACAATGGCAGGCCGGAAAATCGTCTTTGGCACATCGGGCAAAAGCTGATTGGCCATGTGTTCGCAGAACTTCTTGGTGCGCGCGTAGGGATCGTAATCGGAGCGCGTCCAGTCGATCGAAGCGTCTTCTGTGACTACTTCATTCTGGCGCTTGCCGGCGACTGCGACGGTGGAGACGTGGGAGTAGCGGCGCAGCCCGTGCCGGTCTTGCGCGCGCCGTGCGAGTTGAATGACTTCAAGCGTGCCGCGCAAATTAACATTCAAGCATTGCTTTTCGGATTTGCGATTGAGCGAAGCGGCACAGTGGATGATCGAATCCGTGGTTTCCACAAGCGCATGGTAGTCATCTTCAGAGAGGCCGAAGAGTTCGCCCGTCAGGTCACCGCGAAAAATGCGCACACGGGAATCGAGGTATTGCAGGAATTCAGGAAAGGAGAAATGAAGCTGCAACGAAGTCCATAAACGCTCGCGCGCTTCCTGTTCGCTCCTGGCGCGGACGAGAACGTTCAGCTTTTCGGAGTGCTCCGCCAGAAGACCTGCGGCCAAATAACTGCCGAGATAGCCGGTCGAGCCGGTGAGAAAAATGGCCATGGACGGTTAGCGGGCTGCGCCCGACAAGGCGGCCTCGCTCGGGGGCTCGGCGGACCAATCGAGCTCGCGCGGCGTACGCGCCTCCAGCGGGCGGCCTTCCATCAAGGGATAACACCAGCGGCGCAACGCAGGAATGTGCACGTTAATCCAATAATCCCACCAATCGATTGCTTCGGGGGCGAATTCGAACAGAGAGCGCTCCTCCGGCGACAGCGCCGCCGAAAGCAGCCGCGCATTTTCCGATTCGAACACGTGTTCGTTGTGGAGAATGAACGGCTCGTAAAGCTCGATAAGTTTTTCCGCGCGGATCAGTTCGCGTTCGGCTTTTGCCAGTGGTGCTTTTTTCATGTGCAGGCCGGTGGCCACGCGATTGATCCGTGATACCACGGCTTTCTGCATGGGAATCGACAGCCGCTCGTAACGCTGCTTCGACACCGGAATGGTTTCGAATTTTACTTTGAGCCAGTTGTCGATGCTCTGTTGCGTGCGGTAATGCTTGCGATGCGCGAGCCCGGTGAGTTCGATGCTCCGCCCCATGTTGACAGGATTGATCGCGGACGTTGCGAGCTGGTACATTCGCGCGTTGCTTCTGGCGATCACCGCGGAAGCAATCAGCGTCATTCCACGGCAAACCATATCGACCGGGATCACGTCCAGACATTTGCGCGCATTCGTCGGCAACTGCCGAAAATTCGTGCCCAGCAAATAGGAGAGCGGCCCGGAGGTGTTAATCCCTTCATTCCACCCTGCGAACGGTGAGCGCTCCGAGCTCTCCACAATCGAGGGCCGTACGATGGCAATAGAAAGTTTGTGCCCGTGCCGCGCGAGAATCGATTCGCCAAGGCTTTTAGTGAAGGTATAGGTGTTTGGCCAGCCAAGGTGCTGCGCGCGCCGCATTCCGATGCGAACCAACCGGTTCCGCGACCATCGCGCGCGGTTTCGTTTCAGCACGCCATCCAGTTCGCCGGGGGCGACTACGGATTCATCTCCTTTGCGGCCCAACGCCTGCCGCCGCAACGCCTTCGAGAGCTCCGCGCTCTCGGCGCGCTCTTCCACTCGGCGAATCGTTTCGCGCAGCGATTCAATCTCACGTTCCGCGTCAAATTCGGAGTCGCCCGCAGGATTGTAGTTGTCCAGCAGGTCTTCCGTCACGCGTCCGTCGCGCATTCCCACCACGTAGCAAGTGGAGAGATGCATCAATCCCGCGTGGTCGCACTTTCGTAGAAAATCAAGCAAGTTTAGCGCCGAATCGACGTTAGACGAAAGCGCGTCGCGCAAATCCGGATTGAAGTCCGTCAGGCCGGCGCTGTTTACGATCAGGTCGAGCGACTTTGCCAGCCGCATTTGCACCAGAGAATCCAGGCCCAGCCCCGGCTGGCTCACGTCTCCTTCGATGACCTCCACTTTTTCCCTCAGGAATGCGCCGAGTTTCCTTCCATGCCGTTCTTGCAGTGTGTCAAAAGTCGGAGACTCCTCGACGATCTTCTGGAACCGGCGCTGCGCGGAGGTGGTGCGATTTCGCCGGATCAGCAGCGTGATTTTTCCGATGTTGGGGGTGTTTTCCAGCAGATCGACAAGCCAAACTTTGCCGATAAATCCCGTCACGCCGATCAGCAATATGTTCCGGCCAGCCAGCGTCTCTCGAACTGACAGCCGATCGACGCGCGGCGCATTCCCAAAGAGGGCCACGGAAGTGTTCGTCAACAAAGCCGGCCGGGCGGTCGTTTGAACAGCAGTCTCGACGAGCGCTGGGTTTTTCGCCCAACCAAGCTGCCGCAGCAATTTTTCACGCGCAATTCGCCCGTCGGTCGATCCGCTGGCAATCCAGGCCAGCGGCCCGCGCGGGCGCACGATGGGATTCAGGAGTCTGCCGGTCGCCGCCCCTTCGCGATATTCAAGACGGTTCGAAATAATTGCTTCGACCCCAAAATGATTCGCCAGCGGCCGCAAAATATTTTCCAGCAACTGGCTCACGAGCACGACTCGCTCACCGCCGCGCACGGCTTGCAGCAGCCTCTCCGCGGCTTCGCGCCGAAGTTGCGGCTTCAAAACGTAATGGAAATACTCCTCGCCGAGAAGATCCAGACGGTCGCGGCTTACCCCGCGCAGCAATGTATGCAGAAACCGCGTCGCAAAGGTGCGGCTCGCCGCGTACGCGAACGGGCGCGTCAGGGTCATCCCCGCCATTCCAAGGCGCCGCGCCCAGCGCTCGGCAAAGCTCTGCGAATTCCACGTGAAGAAGCCGACGGGCCGAAGCGCGCCAAGCTCCAGCAGCGAGCCTTCCACGCGCCAATACGTCGCAGGCTTCGAGCTTGCGGCGCTTGGAAGTTTCATCGGGTTAGAGGTTGAATCTGGCATGCGCGAGATAGACTAGCGCCGCGCGGAATGTCGCGCTGCGGGCCCCGCAATTTGACGGTGAATCGTTATGGCGTTTCGCACCTTTGTTTTGACCTGACTTGGGGTTTCAGCCGACGAACCCTTCACGCTGCCGTCTGTTCCGTTGCTTTCTCGGACCGTCTGCTGATCGGGAAACTGTAAAAGTAGCATTCCCGGCGACTTCCCGCAAGGCAAGCGCGGGATCGGCGCCGGACACCGCGCACGCGTCGATCGTAGTGGAGAAAACGGACCAGAGCACGGGACTCGGACGCGCTTAGACGCCCCAGCCGTAACGCTCCGCATGTTCCAGGGTGCGTTGCATCTCTTCGCGCAGGATTTCCGTGAACACCGATCCGCCAACCGCCCTCGCACCCGGCTCGGAAATATCCGGCGTCCGATAGCCGCCGCTCAGCACTCGCAGCAATGACTGCTCCACCCAATCCGCCTCCAGCGACAGGCCAAATGCATCGCGCAGCATCAGCGTGGCGCTCAAGATCGATCCGATGGGGTTCGCCGAATCGGAGCCGGCCAGAGAAGGCGCTGACCCGTGAATTGGCTCAAACAAAGGCGCGGTGGACCCAAAACTTGCCGACGGAATCAGCCCGATCGAACCTACCAGCGCGGCGGCTGCGTCGCTGAGGATGTCTCCAAACATATTCGTGCTGAGCATCACATCGAATTGCGACGGGCGCAGCGTAAGCTGCATCGCCGCGTTATCCACGTACATGTGCTCGAGCTTCACAAACGGATAGACCGTGGTCATCGCCGCCACGGTCCGGCGCCAAAGCTGTGAACTCGTCAGCACGTTCGCCTTGTCGACAGAACACAACCGCCGCGAACGACTCTCTGCCCTCGTGTATGCGAATGTCGCGATGCGTTCGATCTCCGGTGTCGAATACGACTCCGTGTCCCACGCGCGTTCCACGCCATTTTCCGTCGCATTGCCGCGCTCGCCGAAGTACATCCCTCCCGCAAGCTCGCGCACAATTTCAATGTCCAGCTCGCCCAGCCGCTCCGGCTTCAGCGGCGATATCCCCTTGAGCGGCTCAAGCAGCTTCACCGGCCGGACGTTTACGTAAAGCCCGAGCCCTTTTCGCAAGTCGAGCAGCCCGCTTTCCGGCCGCTTGCCAACCGGCAGCGAATCCCACTTCGGCCCGCCGACCGCGCCAAGGAAAACTGCGTCGGCCTTGCGGCAAGCATCGATAGTCTCGGCAGGAAGCGGCGTGTCCGCTGCATCGATGGCCGCGCCGCCCACGGGAAATTCGTGCATTTCAAATTCGTGGCTGAATTCGTGCGCGCATTCGCGCAGCACGGTAGCCGCAGCCTTGGTCACTTCCGGCCCGATGCCGTCGCCCGGCAGAAGAACTATGGTCTTTTTCATACAGGTCCCCAAAAAAATGAAAGGAAAATCGTATCAGAACGTCGCAACACGCGCTTTTCAGGCAGCGGACGTAGCTTCCGCCGCCATCGGTGAGGCGCCGCGTCTCAACACTTCGTGGGCGATGGCCACTAAATCGCGCGGTCGCACGGTCTTCGATCGGTCGGCAAGCGCGGTCACGCGCCGGTAGACTTCCGCCAGTTCGGAATCGTTCGGCTCGTAACCGAGGTCGCGCAACGCCGAACGCAGGGCGTTCCGGCCGGAATGTTTCCCCAGCACAAGCGAACGCGCGGGCACTCCGACGGTTTGAGGCGAAATAATTTCGTAGGTCAGCGGATTCTTGATGATGCCGTCTTGGTGAATCCCTGCCTCGTGCGCAAAAGCGTTGGCCCCCACAATGGCTTTGTTTGGCGCCACCTGCGCGCCGGTGATCTCCGAAAGCATGCGGCTAGCGGGAAAAAGCTCTTCCAGCCGAATTCCCGTCGTCACGCCGAAGCTCTCCTTGCGCACGGCCAGCGCCACGACGACTTCTTCCAGAGAAGCGTTTCCCGCCCGTTCGCCAATGCCGTTGATCGTGCATTCGATCTGGCGGACACCCGCCCGCACCGCAGCGAGCGAATTCGCCACCGCCATCCCCAAGTCATCGTGGCAATGCGCGCTCAGCATCACGCCCGCCGGATCGCCCAGAAATTCGCGCACGCGCAAAAACATCGCCGTGTACTCTTCCGGAACCGCGTAACCCACGGTGTCCGGCAAATTCAAAACCGTCGCACCCGCGTCCACCGCCACGCGGCAAACCTGACAAAGAAAGTCGATATCCGTCCTGCCAGCGTCTTCCGCGGAAAACTCCACCTCCGCCACGTGCTGCCGCCCATATCGAATCATCGAGCCAATCGCTTCGAGCGCCTGCTCCCTCGTCATATTCAGTTTCACTTGCAGGTGCAGGTCGGAAGTCGCAAGGAAAATATGCAAACGCGGCGACGCAGCGGGCTCAAGGGCTTCGATGGCCGCCGTCACGTCATCTTTCTTGGCGCGGGCTAGCGCCGCGATCGGAACCGTCCGAATTTCCTGGGCCACTTTGCGCACCGCTTCCAGATCGCCACGCGACGCAATCGGGAACCCGGCTTCAATGACGTCCACGTTCAGCGCCGCAAGTTGCCGCGCCAGGCGAATCTTCTCCTCCGTATTCATCGAGAAGCCCGGCGATTGCTCGCCATCGCGCAAGGTGGTATCGAAGATGCGTACGACGTCCATAAAGGGGATCTCCCTACTCTAGTAACGCAAACCTGCCGTCTCCAGTCAAATTTATCTTTATTCTACATTTGATAAAGCTGCCTTATACTAGCCGCAGCGAGGATAGGCCGTGGATCTCGGTGAATTGCAGGTATTTCTGATGGTGGCGAAGGAGGGGAGCTTCTCCCGCGCGGCGGAACGGCTCTACCGCACGCAGCCCGCCGTCAGCCTGGCCATTCGCAAGCTCGAGGACTCCCTGGGGCAGCCCCTCTTCGTTCGCGGCGCGCGCCCCGTTCGAATGACGGACGCTGGCGCACTCCTCAAGGACTACGCGGAACGCCTTATCAATCTCCGCGACGAAGTTAAAAAGGGGCTCACCGAACTCGAGGGCTTGAAGCGCGGAGAGCTAGCCCTGGGAGTAAACGAAAGCTCCATTCACGCCTTACTCCCGGCTCTGGGAAAATTTCGCGAAAAACATCCCGGCGTGCAGGTCCGCGTCCACCGCATGTTTTCCCGTGACATTCCTCACGAAGTACTGAACTACCGGCTCGACCTCGGCGCCATCTCCTTTGTCCCACGCGATCCTCAGCTTCTCGCCATGGAAATCCTGAAGGATGAATTGACGCTGGTCGTTCCTCCAAAGCACTTGCTCGCCAAGAAAAAAGAAGTCGACGTCTCCGAACTCGGCAAGGAAGACTTCATCGCGCATATCGTCGAATCGCCTTACCGCCGCCGCGTCATCGAGCTCTTCGCCCGCAACCGTACCGAACTCAAGATGCCCATCGAGATGCCTACCATTGAAAGCATCAAGCGCTTCGTGCAAATGGGCATGGGAGTCGCCATTGTGCCGCGCATGTGCGTGCAGTGGGAGCTCGAACACGGCTGGATGAAGGAAGTGAAAATCCGCCAGATGAGCATGCCCAGGCACGTTTATCTCGTCTCGCGTCGTGGTGCGCGCTTGCCGCATGCGGCTGCGGAGTTGATGCGCATCCTCCGCGAAGAATAATCGCCTGACTCTCTCCAGCTGAAACCGCCTGCTCTTCCGTGCGTAATGCCGGAAATTCGGTTATGCTGCGCTTGGCTAGCCAAGAATTGACGATGCGATTCCAGCTCTCCGGATCGGCGAACCAATGAGCAGCGGACTACTCCTTCTTCTATTCGGATTTTTCCTCGGGATGCGCCACGCGACCGATCCCGATCACGTGATCGCGGTGTCCACCATCGTCAGCCGCGAACGCTCTATCGCCAAAGCTGGATGGATCGGCATTCTCTGGGGCTTCGGACACACGCTCACCATCGTAGCTGTGGGCGCGGGCATCATTCTGTTTGGCCTGGCGATTCCCACGCGGGTGGGTCTCACCATGGAATTCTCCGTGGCTATGATGCTTATCTTGCTCGGGGTCCTGAATCTCACTGGCGCCATGAAATGGATCGGCGAAAAATTCTCTCCCGCCCATCCAAAGATCGAAGGCGAGCACGCGCATATTCACCAGCACGGGGAAACCGCGCATTTCCATTGGCATTCGCACGCCAAGCAGGAAGAACACCACGGCGAAAGCCTCTCACCGCCAACGCTGCTGGTGGAACCTCTGGAGCGTTTGGGACTTTTCCACACGCTTCGGCCACTGCTCATCGGTATTGTTCACGGTTTGGCGGGTTCGGCTGCCGTGGCCCTGCTGGTCCTCACCACCATCCACAATCCGGAATGGGCCGTTCTCTACCTGTTCGTTTTCGGAGTGGGAACCATAGCTGGAATGATGATCATTACCGCCGCCATCGCTCTGCCTTTTTCTTTTGCCGGTTACAAATTCGCCTGGCTCAATCGCAGTTTGATTACCGCCTCTGGCTTGCTGAGTCTCGGGTTTGGACTCTTTGTCGCTTACCGGATTGGCTTTATCGATGGCCTTTTCACCAGCCATCCTCGCTGGATTCCCCAGTAAATTTCTCAGCGCCCCTGATCCGATTTTCCCTGCAAACAGAAGATCGTGGCCAGCACCGTTGCGCAATGAACCTCAGCTCCGTTCTTCCTCACGTGAACGTCCGCGGCGCAAATCGTCAGCGTCCTTCCGGCACGCACAACCCTGGCGCGCGCCACGAGCTCTTCCCCGTCGGCTGGCGCCAGCAAATTAATTTTGAATTCCGCCGTTAAGACCGACGAGTCCTCCGGCATCAGCGTATAGGCCGCGTAGCCGCAAGCCGTGTCCGCGATCGCTCCGGAAACCCCTGCATGAAAATAACCGTGCTGCTGCGTGATATCGGCGCTGTACCCCGTGCGAATCTCAGCCCGGCCCGGTTCCAAGACCTCCAGGCGCGCACCCAGATGCCGCATCAGCCCTTGGCGGCCAAAGCTTTCGCGAACACGCCGCTCGCACTCCGCGCTTACAGACGATGACTTCGGGGAGGCTTCCATGGAGAAGGAGTATAACAGCGCGACTCATCACCGCGGAGATGTGTGGCCCCCAATCGGCTAGACGGCTTGCTGTTCGACCGCGCTTTCCACCGTGGGAAAGATCGGCAGCAGCTTTAGAAGCCCCGAAACCTGCAACACGGCGATTCCTTGCTTCGAAAGGGCCGCCAGGGCAAACCCTTGGCCGGCATTCCGGCGGTGTACGAACAACTGCACGAGCGCGCCGACGCCGGCGGAGTCCACAAAGGACAAGCCACTCATGTCGAGCACCAGCCTCGCCGCTGGCTCTGCTCGCATCACCTTCAGGAAGTTGTTGACCGTCTCCAGGCTCAGTTTCCCCTCCAGCCGGGTAACTACCGGTCCGCCGTTGGCCGAGGGAATTTTATCGATTTGCAGTCGCACGGTTTCCATAAACCGTGGAGGTTAGCGCAAAAGCTGTCTCATGGCTATTAATATTGTGTTACAGCTTTCTGCTCGCCGTCTTCCGTTCGGCTCCGTCTTTCCAAGATTCATCACCATTCAAGTAACTACTTAGGAAATTACGATTGACGGGCCCATTCCCGAGCGCTACCGTTGATTCCGTCAAAGTTCCCTCTCGGAACTCAAAAACGTGCCGCTCATTCCGGCGAAGGATGGCTTATGTTCGTGCGAGTCCCTCTCCCTCGCGAATCATTCCAGAAGCGTACATGTGCGGCATCCCGAAGTCTTTTTTCCAATTCTATCTGTCTCCCCATCGCCGCACTTATTCTCCTTCTCTCTGCCACTCCCGCCCGCGCGCAATTCCAATCCGCTTTCGTTTTCGCATCGGACCCCAAGGGCGTAGCGGTGTACACCAGGAATGACGCCACAGGAGTCCTCACTCCCGTCCCTGGATCTCCTTTTCCAAGCAAGGAGCCCGTCGACACTTTGGCGCTAGATTTTAAAGGCCGTTACCTCTTCACCGCCGCAACCAGCCTCAGCAAAATCTCCATGTTCACCATTGATCCCAACACGGGCGCTCTCCAGGAAGTTCCAAATTCGCCTTTCGCTTCCATCTACACCGATACGCCTCGGTTCTTGGTACCGGAAATTACCGGGCAAACTCTTTACGTGATTAACTTTTACGGCTCTTCGGTCAATGTGAGCGGCGTCGAGTCGTTTCAGATCGATTCCCTTAATCAAGCCCTCGTTCCGGCGCCCAGTGGCTCGATGGATCTCCCCGGCCTCGCCGTTGCTAGCGCTACTCATCCCAGCGGCAAAGCGTTCTATGTGTTTGTGAATAATCCCGTCTCCACCATTCCGAACACCGCTGCCCTTCTGGTCTTTAGCAGCTCCACCGGCACGTTTATGGTCGACACCGGTCCTGCTGGTGTACCCGCTGCCTGCCTCGCCATGGACCCGCAAGGAACTCGCGTTGTGACGGGAAGTGGTCAGGGGTCCGCGGGAGCGCTCAACTCCTATGGCCTGAACACTGACGGAACTCTCAATGGTCTAAGCGCGAACTTGGTCCTGAATCAAATGCCGTCCTCCGCCGCTCTCGACACCTTGGGCCAGTATCTCTACGTCACTCTTTTCGCGGGACCAGAAAATCCTTCCACCGTTCATGTCTATTCTCCTGTGATCCTTCAGGAACTTTTCAACTCGCCGCTTCCCTCCAGTTTCGCATCCACTGCTTCCTGGCTCGTCGACCCGAGCGCGCCGCTCATCTTTGCCGACCAGGTCTACCAGGTCTCTCCTGCAGACGGATCTCTCACATCCATTCTTCCTGCCAACACGCTCGCCCCTCCCGCCGTCTTTAGCGCGCCCCCGGGCTCGCAACCCGTAGAAGGACCCGTCGCGCAATTGAGCGCCACTGCCTTCGCCTTCGGCAGCCTTTCCGTTGGTGTGCCAAGCACAGCGCAAATGCTCACCATCACCAACACTGGCGGCCAAAATTTAAGTCTAAATACACTTTCCATCAGCGGAGCCAACGCCAGCGACTTTTCCGAACAGGATACTTGTCACGTCCCGAACGTCTTGCCTCCAAATCAGTCTTGCTCGGCGATGCTTTCCTTCACGCCATCTACAACGGGCGTCCGCGCTGCTTCGCTCACCATTACGGATAACGCTGCTCCTTCGTCAGAGTCGGTCACCTTGAGCGGGACCGGTCTTGCGCAGGCTCCTGCGGTGACGCTCGTCCCAGGAAGTTTGACCTTTGGTAGCGCAACCTCGCCAATCTCCATAGGAACCAGCGCTTCGGCCAACATCACTGTCACGAATTCCGGCACTGCCGCCCTTCACATTTCCAACATCGCGCTGGGCGGAGCCAATATGGGCGACTTCAGTCTTTCGGCGCCAACTTGCAGCAGTGCCGTGCCCGTCAGTTCCAGCTGCACCATCGCCGTAACTTTTCTCCCGCTCGCTACCGGCCTGCGCTCCGCTACCGTCACACTCACAGATGATGCTCCCGCTTCGCCGCAGGCTATCAATGTCAGCGGCACCGCGAGCGCCGCTCAGACGCAAAGCCCTGCGGTGACCATCGCTCCGGCAACTTTGACCTTCGGCAATTCTGTTGCGACGGTCACAGAGGGGACTACTGCTTCGGCAAATCTGACCGTCACCAATTCGGGTACCGCTGCTCTTCACATTTCCAACATTGCGCTCGCAGGCGCCAATTCGAGCGACTTCAGTTATTCCGCGCCCAACTGCAGCACCGCGATCGCCGCGAATTCCAGCTGCACCATCGCCGTCACTTTTTTTCCGCTTGCTGCGGGAGCGCGATCCGCCACCATAACACTCACGGACGACGCCCCCAACTCTTCGCAAACGATTGCCGTCAACGGCTACGCTAACACCGCCGTAAGCGTCGCTCCCGCTGCGGGCGGCTCCGCATCTGCATCCGTCTCAGCCGGCCAGCCCGCTCAATATCTATTGCAGATGACGCCCGGCGCGGGCTACGCCGGCAGCGTTGCGCTCACGTGCAGCGGCGCACCACTTGGCGCCGTCTGCCAGCTCCCCATGAGCGTCTCCGTTTCGAATGGCGCGACAGCGCCGTTCACCGTGACCGTTTCCACCAGTGGCAGCGCCCTTCTGCTTCCCGTTTCAAACTTCAGGCACACTCCGCCATCACTCCGCCCGCTTTCTTGGCGATCTCTTACGCTCTGCGCACTCGTATGCGTCTTCTGGCTTGTTCTTGTACGGAATCGCAACGTTTCGGGCAATACTCGTCGCCTTGCTTGGAGCGGCGCTTTAGTATGCCTGGCGGTCTTTTCTCTCTTGGGCGCTTCAGGTTGCGGCGGCGGAGCCACATCTCAATTGGTGTCGACGCAACCTCCGCCTATCGTCACCCCGTCGGGGAATTACACGCTGATCGTCACCGCTACGCCGGGCGCGCAGGGCAGCAAACAACTCGCCCCACAAACGTTCCAGCTCACGCTTTCGGTGAATTGACACGAGGCCCCATGGGCTTCCGCTGACGCGACACCGTTTCTCCAAGAAAATTCAAATTTGCGCGCAGCGCATTCTCGCCCGGCGCATCATTTGCGATTTACTTTGAGGCAGACACACGGTAAATCACGCCAGCTCCATCATCCGACACGAGCAACGCTCCGTCCGGGGCAACCGCCACTCCCACCGGCCGCCCGTTCACATTCGAACCCGCTGGATCAGGCACCAGACCCGTCAAAAACGGCGCCGGATCAACCGCCGCCTTGCCATCCTTGAATCCCACAAACGCAATCTGGTATCCCGAACGCGTCGCGCGGTTCCACGATCCGTGCTCCGCCACAAACGCCCCGCCCCAATAGCTCGATGGAAATTCCTTCCCGGTATAAAACGCGAATTGCAACGGAGCCACATGCGAACCCAGCAGCACGTCCGGAATAATCGCCTTCGCTACCAGGTCCGGCCGCTGCGGCTTCACGCGCGGGTCCACATTCGCGCCGATGTAGCTGTACGGCCACCCGTAAAATCCACCGTCCTTCACCGAAGTAAAATAGTCCGGCGGCAGATTGTCGCCCAATTCATCGCGCTCGTTCACGCTCGTCCAAACCTCGCCCGTCACCGGTTCGATGGCCAACCCCACGGGATTCCGCAATCCCGTCGCAAACAGCCGCGCATTTTTCCCGTCGGGATCGCAAATGGTAATCGCCGCGCGAATCGGCGGATTGTCCACGTCAATGTTCCCGTCCGAACCCACCGCGATCAGCAGATGCTTCCCATCCGCAGTGAACGCCAGGTTTCGCGTCCAGTGCCCTCCTCCCGGCAAATCCATGACCTTTTCCGGCTCTCCCATCCGCTTCGACGTCTTCGGATCGTAGTGAAATCTAACGACGCTATTTGTATTTCCGATGTACACGTAGTTTTCATGAAACGCGATTCCAAACGGCTGCTTCAAGCCTGCCGCGAACACTTCCCTTTCCTGCGCCCCGCCCGTGCGTTGCGGATCGCGCAGCACCACCACGCGGCCCGCTCCCGATTCCGCCAGAAAAATATCGCCGTTCGGCGCCACCGTCAGCAATCGAGGCTCTTTGAAATCCGCCGCGAAAATATTTACGCGGAAGCCCGCAGGCACGGTCGGCAGAAATCCCGCCGGTGGCTTGTCTTTATCCGGTCCATTGCCCGCGGATTTTGTCGTGAACGGCGCCGGCAGATTCGGTTTCTGCCCGTGCGTGACCTGCGCCATCAAAATGGCCGGCATCGACAACAGCGACAACAGCGACAACATCACAAAACTCATTCGAATTCTCGGAAGCATGGTTTTCCCCGACGTTTGGCGTTGGACTATCTCGTTCGAATATCCCGTTTCAATGTCCTTTGGGCTGTCCCTCGGTAGGATGCCTCGGGCGGGCGACCGGTTCCATCTGCCACGGAACACAGTCTGGCGAAAAACAGCTCCGAAGACGAGTCTTCCAGCCGAGTTACCCCGGCGGTTTGTATCCTTTCCGACCTTGGTACATCCTATGTACCGCAGACAAGCTCTCATGACATAGACGCGCCCCGTCTGCGAAGGAATCACGAACATGCAAAGTCCTCATATTGGCCGCGGTATCGCCATCGTCTTGATTATCGGCATTTTAGGCTGGACCGCTCTCCGCTCATTTGGAGCACGCCCTCCCGCCACTCCCAACAAGCCCTTTCCCAAGCCCGCGGCGGATGCTCCCCTCTCTTCCACCAAAGGTCAGGAAACCGTCTATCTCGCGGGGGGCTGCTTCTGGGGCGTCCAAGCGGTCTTCGAACACCTCAAGGGCGTCACCTCCGTCACTTCCGGCTATTCCGGTGGCTTCGTCAAGTCTCCTGCTTACGAAACCGTGAGCATGGGCGTCACCGGCCACGCCGAGTCCGTCAGCATTACATATGACCCTTCGCAAATTTCCTACGGCCAGCTTCTGATGATCTACTTCTCCGTCGCCCATGATCCCACGCAACTTGACCGCCAGGGCCCCGATACGGGCTCGCAATACCGCTCCGCCATTTTCTATTCGAACCAAGACCAAAAGCGCATCGCCGACGCGTACATCGCCCAGTTAAACTCCGCAAAAGTCTATTCGCGCCCCATCGTCACAAGGGTCGAACCCTTTAAAGCCTTCTATCCCGCCGAGGACTATCATCAGGACTTCCTGAAAAATCATCCCGACAATCCCTACATCGCCATCAATGACATGCCCAAACTCACCAACCTCAAACAAGATTTCCCCGATCTCTTTCGCAACTACTGAGCGCCTCCATTTTTTAGGCTATCCAACGCCGGCCACTCGTTGTCGAGGATTCTCTCCCTCGGAAAAATGTTCTGTTTAAAAACGAATCTGGCAAACTTCCTGGATTCGGTGGCGACCCGCGAGCGGGAGCCCCACTGACGGCAATTCTGCACGCGAAATCAACCTAATCATCCCAGTCAGCCCGATGAAACCGGCCTCTTCTCTTCCCTGAAAACTGACAACTAATGACAGACAACTCAAACCCCGCATTCATCTGCTACCCTCTCCCGTATCGGAATAGCTACACCGTTGACAATTTCACGCTTTCATTAAGCTAGATTGGTTGCGGGGTAGTTCATCCGGCTAAGCCGAAGTCCAGGATTTGCAATCAGCAAAAAGGAGATTCCGCATGAGACTCATTGTGTGCGCCGGGGTGATGCTTGCCGCGGCAAGTTGCGCTGCCGCCCAGGACAATCACGGTCACGCCGCCAAAGCTGTCACCATCGAAATTAAGAACGCGCAGGGCCAGTCCGTCGGCACTGCCGTTCTTACCGCTGCGCCGCAAGGCGTCCGCATCAAGCTGGACATCAAAGATCTGCCGCCCGGCGATCATTCCATGCACATCCACCAGGTCGCAAAATGTGATCCGCCCGACTTCAAAACCGCCGGCCCGCACTTCAGTCCAGCCTCGAACGGCGGCCACGACGAACACATGCATGACTCTTCGCCCGCCGGAGACATCCCTAATTTCTCCCTGATCGTAGGCGCCGACGGAACCGCCAAAGTCACCGTCGTCGCTCCCAACGTCACTCTCGGCGCCGATGATCACTCCGTCTTCAGCAACGGCGGCACGGCCATCGTCATCCATGCTGCGTCCGGCGGCGCTTCCGGTAACGCGCCCGCCCGCATCGCTTGCGGCATCATCACTAAGCCCGAGTAACTCTCTTCAACTGCGGGGCGCCCTTCCATTTTTTGGTGGGGCGCTCCGTTACGCGTCAACCCTCGAGCGAGGCCGTCGCACAACATCGACCCGGAATTTCGATGTAAATCAATCCTCTTCGAACAGCCCGCTTTTCATCGGCCTAACCTGTTGACACCAACCATTCCCAGGAGTATCACAAAAAGCAAGCGCACTCTCTCCTACCTTTTCAGCCTTTCCAGCGTGCGCAAAATCAAATAATAAGGAGCCGCACATGTCCACTTCCGTCCGCCCCGTCCCCGAGGGCTATCACTCGATCACTCCGTACATCACTTGCAAAAACGCCGGCAGGGCCATGGATTTTTACAAGAAAGCCTTTGGCGCCACCGAAATCAATCGCATGCCTGGCCCAGACGGTAGGATCATGCACGCCGAGCTTCGCATTGGCGACTCGCTGATTTTTATCTCCGACGAATTTCCGGGCATGTCCGTCGCGCCTTCCGGCGACGGCCTGTCGCCCTACTCTCTATTCCTTTACACCGACAACGTCGATGACATCTTCAACCGCGCCGTCCGCGAAGGCTGCCGCGCCGATATGCCGCTCGCCGACATGTTCTGGGGCGATCGCTACGGCAAAGTCACCGATCCTTTCGGTCACCATTGGGGCCTCGCGCAGCAC
>Ga0210393_10001068_pt1 | contig 23525 bp, 27 predicted proteins | sample IncBWC27OmetaG_FD_160068 | JGI IMG/M metagenome (GOLD analysis project Ga0210393, IMG submission 160068) | Forest soil microbial communities from Barre Woods Harvard Forest LTER site, Petersham, Massachusetts, United States - Inc-BW-C-27-O ... | reverse complement strand
AATCGCTTTCCATGATGTTCGCCGGATTGAAGCTCGGTGGGAACGAGCGCGGCGGGAAATCCTTGAAGGTCGCCACGAACTGGAAGATTTCATCCATCACGCCGTACATCGTCTGAACGTGATTCAGTTGCCAGTCCCAGAACGTGTTGGATGTGATGTCGGCGCGCTCGAATGGATCTTGCATCAGGTTGTAGATTTTCTGGAGCCGGAGCGTGGTGAAGGGCTCGGCCCACACACCCATCGTTCCCTCCTTGCGCTGCTCAGAGAAGACGTACTTGTAGTCGCCATGCCTGTAGCAGACGAGCAGGCCGTCATCGTCGGAATAGAAGAACCTGTCGCGGGCGCTCTTGGTGCCGTTGTTGTTGGCGGCAGAGCCGTTGACGTTGCGCAGGAATTGGGATTGATCGTAGCCGTCGAGGTGCACCTTGTAGGTGATGCCGTTGGCGGCATAGCCGCTCTTGAGTTTGTCCACGATGGCGGGCTCGCCCGCGATGGCGCAGAGTGTCGGAATCCAGTCATTGTGACTCATGAGTTCGTTGGTCACTGTGCCGGGCTTGATCACGCCGGGCCAGCGCACCAAGCAAGGCACCCGGAACGCGCCTTCCCAGTTGGTGTTCTTCTCCGAGCGGAACCAGGTCATGGCGCCATCCGGCCATGTATTCATATGCGGACCGTTGTCGCTCGAATAAACCACGATCGTGTCGTTAGCGATGCCCATGTCGTCGAGCGACTTGAGCAGGCTGCCGACGGTATCGTCGTGCTCCATCATGCCGTCGACATATTCGCTGTCGCCATGGGTGTAGCGGCCGCGGTGATCGGCGCGGACATGGGTTCGCAGATGCATCCGGGTTGCGTTGAACCAGACGAAGAATGGTTTGCCCGCGGCCTGCTGCCGCTTCATGTAGTCGATCGCCGCGGCCGAGGTCTCGTCGTCGATCGTCTCCATGCGCTTTTTGGTCAGCGCGCCGGTGTCCTCGATGGTCTGCTTGCCGACACGGCCAAAGCGCGGATCGACGGTGGGATCGTCGCGATCGCTCGCCCTGCATCTGAGGACGCCGCGAGGGCCAAACTTGGCCAGATAGGCCGGGTCCTTCGGGTAATCCGGCAGCTCCGGCTCTTCCTCGGCGTTGAGATGGTAGAGATTGCCGAAAAACTCATCGAAGCCGTTCACGGTCGGCAGCGACTCGTTGCGATCGCCGACGTGGTTCTTGCCGAATTGCCCCGTGGCGTAACCGAGGTTCTTGAGCAGGCCGCCGACCGAGGGATCGAGCTGGCTCATGCCCATGGGAGCACCGGGAAAACCGACCTTGGTCAATCCGGTGCGAATGCCGTGCTGTCCGGTCAGGAACGCCGCGCGGCCGGCGGTGCATGACTGCTCCCCATAGTAGTGCTGGAATTTGATCCCCTCGCGGGCGATGCGATCGATACTCGGCGTCTCATAGCCCATCAGGCCGTTCGAGTAGGCGCTGATGTTGGCAACGCCGATATCGTCCCCCCAGATAATGAGAATGTTCGGCTTGCGGCCGGACGGAGCGGAGGGCGTAGTCTGCACCGGCGCTGCCTTCTGCGCCTGCGCGAGCGCGCCTGATGTCAGTGTCGTAGCCGCCACCAGCGCCGATGAACCCAAGAGGATATTCCGGCGGCTTAAGATGTTGTGATCGGTCTCGCCTAACGGCGCTTCGTCGCGGTCATGATCTTTCTCATGGCTCGTCATGCTACTCTCCGTTCTTCACAAGAAGGCTTGGGTTCATCAGCTCTTATCGCGCCTACTTGGCGTGTGCCGCGATAGCCTTCTCGATTTGCGCTTTGACCGCCTCCAGGTTGAAGCTCGCGCCCTTTTGCATCGGTGGGTACTCGATCGCACTCTGCGCCACCTTGCCAACTTCCTTTTGTACAAACTGGAAACGCCAAAACTCGTAGGCAAACCAGTTGTAGAACGCCAGCGAACCGTTGGCGCCGTTCGGAAGGTTCATGCGCTCGAACGGATCAAGACGAATGTTCGTCAGGATCGGCCAATCCACCTTGATCGTGCCGCCAAGCCAGCCACCTGGCTGATCGGTGAAACGATATTTGTAATCATCGATGCGCATGGCGGAGAGCGTGCCTTCGGTGAAGTAGAGGACCTCATGGCGAGCCGACGGTCCCTTGCCGGTAATCAGCGCCGTCTGGTCGTAACCGTCCAGATGGACCTTGTAGGTCCGGCCGCCCATCTCCTTGCCGTTGAGGAGCTCGTTCGTGATATTCGGATTGCCCGCGGCCGTGACGAAGGTCGGGAACCAGTCCATACCCGAGAAGATGCCGTTTTCGACCTTTCCGGCCGGCACCTTGCCCGGCCAGCGCAATAGCGCAGGCACGCGGAAGCCGCCTTCCATGGCGGTGCCCTTGCCACCTGCGAACGGAGTATTGCCGCCATCAGGCCAGGTAAAGTTCTCTGCGCCGTTGTCGGTGGTAAAGACGACGATGGTGTTGTCGTCGACGCCGATGTCCTTGAGCTTCTTCATCAGCAACCCGACGTCATCGTCGAGTTGCGCCATCCCGGCTTCCTGGACGGACCAGCCATTCTCCGAGTTGCGCATGGCTTCATACTTTTCAGACAGATGCGTAACCACGTGCATGCGCGTCGGGTTGAGCCAGAGGAAGAACGGCTTGTTTTCGGCCTTCGCTTTGTCGATGAACTTGAAGGCATTGTCGCGAATCTCGTCGTCCACCGTTTCCATCCGCTTGGGATAGAGCGTGCCCGCATCCTCGATCTTCTGCTTGCCGACCTTGCCCCAGCGCGGCATCACGGTCGGGTCGTCCGTGTCGGTGGCCCAGCTGTGAACCATGTTGCGCGGCCCGACACTGGCGATGAGGTCTTTCGGATAGTTCCGATGTGATGGATCCTCCATCGCATCGAGGTGGTATAGGTAGCCGAAGAACTCGTCGAAGCCGTGGACGGTAGGCAGGAACTGGTTCAAGTCACCCAAATGGTTCTTGCCGAACTGGCCGGTCGCATAGCCCATCGACTTGAGCACCGTGGCAATCGTCGGAGCTTCATCCGGCATCCCAATCGGCGAACCGGCCTGGCCGACGGTGGTGAGGCCGGTGCGGATCGGTAGCTCGCCGGTGATGAAGTTGGCGCGTCCTGCGGTACAGGAAGCCTCGGCGTAGTAGTCGGTGAAGCGCATCCCTTCGGCGGCAAGTTTGTCGAGGTTAGGCGTCTTGCCAGCCATGATGCCCTGATGATAGGCGCCAATATTGAACCAGCCGATGTCATCGCCCATGATGACAACGATGTTAGGTTTGCTTCCCGCGGCGGGCGCAGGGGCGGGTTGTTGAGCTTGCGCTTGTTCAACGACAGACGGCGCGGAAAGCGCAGTCGCTGCCATCGCCGTACCTGCAAGCAGAATGTTGCGACGACTCAATGTGCCATTACCGGGCGGCGTTGCGGTTGATATCGATGGTCCCTGTTCTCTAGTGTCGACGGGCATTTTTCGCTCCTTCTTCACTTTGAGTGACTGATAGCTATTCCGCTGCTCTCGTCCTCTTCACGCAACGGAATCCGACATGGCTCGTGGAAGTATCGATCGGCTCGGCATGGCGCGCCGCGGGGCGATAGCGGCGGCAATAATTTGGCGCGCATAGATGCGAGCCGCCTTTGATGACCTTGCGCGGGATCTTGATCAGCGGCTGGCAGGGATCGTAGCTTGCAGCTTCCGGCCCGCCGCGCGGATTTTCGGGGATGCAGCACGCCTTCGGCGCATCGGCTTCGTGTTTCGTGGACCACCAATCCGTGGTCCACTCCCAGACATTGCCGATCATGTCATGGACGCCGTAACCATTCGGCGGGAAGGCCGTAACCGGCGAGGTCCGCTCGTATCCGTCCTCGGACGCATTCTGGTTCGGGAAGTTGCCCTGCCAGGTATTCGCCATGTGCTTGCCGCCGGGTGTCAACTCTTTACCCCAGGCAAACTCTTCGCCGTCGAGACCGCCGCGCGCGGCGAACTCCCATTCGGCCTCGGTCGGCAGATCCTTTCCGGCCCATTTGGCGTAAGCGAGCGCGTCCGTGTAGGAGACGTGCACGACCGGATGGTTGTCGAGGACGTTGATGTTGCTCTTTGGCCCGTAGGGATGTCGCCAGTCGGCGCCCTTCATCAAGGTCCACCACTGACTCCAGTCTTGCAGATTGTTGACGCGCGGCAGTGGCGAGAAGACCAGTGATCCTGCAAAGATCATTTCCGGCAACGCATCGGGGTAATTCGCGATATCTGGCACGATCTGTGCGGTGGTGACGTGGCCGGTCGCCTTCACGAATTGCTTGAACTGACGGTTGGTCACCGGGGTCGGGTCGATCCAGAATCCATCGACCGAGACCCGGTGCGCCGGCGCCTCCTCGGGATAGTGATGATCCGAACCCATGCGGAAGGTACCGCCGGGAATCCAGACCATGTCGGAGGTGCCGGAGCGTTCCTCAACCGGGTCGATCCGCCTGATTTCCTGGTGCAGCATCGTGGCCACTGGCGTGCTGCGTCGTTACTGGCAGTAATCCCAGAATCCCTGCGTGCGGGACGGGTCGGTGTAGTACCAGCACATGCCCGGGGCGGGAGCCGCTCCAGCCCAGGCAACAGCGGTCGCAGCACTCACGACTCCAATCGCCGCACCGGCCGCGATGGCGCCGCCCCTCGGCCAGCCGTACGAGCCTGGACGTACCCAGCCGCCTCGTCCCGCGACGACGGCGGTATTGCGAACAGCGACATTGCCCCGTGGGCCGACCACGGCCGTGCGCCGATAGGCTGCACCGCCTCGCGGACCAACCGCAGCGCCGCCGCGATGGGCAACAGCCCCGCCGTGCCGCCCGACCGAGGCGCCGCCACGATGGACAACGGCTCGCACCTCGATACGACCGTCGGACGCCTGGTCGCCGGCCTTTATGGTGACAGAAGCAGGCGTCGCGAGATTCAAAGCCGAAGCCGGTGTGATCGTCACCGTAGCGCTCAAGGCCGCGATAAGAAAAATCCTTGATGGCGAAAAATGAAAATGAGCCGTCGATGAGCGCATGATTCCTTCCCTCCAACTCCCAAGATTCTGTTCTTTCAAGACTCTGTTCTTTCGGGCTCGATCCTCTGGTCGTGCGGGCGCGCATCTTCGCGCACGCAGCTTCCCGCTGCGCGTGCCCCGTGCGAACCGGAGGTCTCGCGTGCCCGTTCTCGTTGAGGCTTGAATCCTAGGCCAATTTTTCGGCGTTGTGATGTGCAGTTTGTGCCAATCTGTAGCGGCGGCGCTCGCAGCATTAACGTACAGTTTCGGCGACCCTCGACGTATTGATCCAGTATGTGTCGTTGTGTCTGAAAACTAGACTGAATTTCATCGGTACAGATTTAAGCAATGACGATGCAAGCAAGCCGCGTCGTCGTTGCGCATTTTGTCGCGGGCGGCCGAAATACATTGTAGTCGCGCTAAAGTTGCGTCTAGATTTGTAGAGCGCCAAGCCGCGACTTGCTCGATCGATGACTTGCGATTGCTTTTAATGGCCTCCTTCATGGGGGAGTTCGACGATGCGATACGGTTCGAACACTGCAAATACCGCGGGTGTGTTTTGTCTCGCGCACGGCACATTTGCGCGACCCGTCGCAGGTGGCAGCCGCGGTTCGTTCCCCGATTTACCGTTCTGGGACGGCTCGCCGGCCGAGGTTCCCTCGCTATGAAGGCGCGGGCTCAAAGGAGCGGACTCACGACGGTTATGACCCGCCGTATCGACGGCTTTGAAGAACTGACCGACGCCGTTCATGGCGCACAGATTGACGTTCTACAGCTCGAGCGCGGACGCCTGCGCGGCCATCTGACCCACATCATCGTCGATGGAATGCCCCTTTCAGTGGGAGCTTTCTCGATAGGTGTGCGCACCAGGGGCGTCTTGAGCGACGACCGGGTCACGATCGGCATGCTGACGGGCCGCACGAACCGGGTCACGCATTGGTCTCACGAAATGCAACCGGGGGATGTTTTGGTTATTCCTCCCGGCGACGCGCTCGACGAGCGCTACCATGGTGGCGCCTCCTACGCTGCCGTTTCGCTTGATCAAACGGACATCGCATCGATCTTCGGCACCGAGCGGCGACTGCTGGAGCTTGGTTCGGCGCCCAAAACTCATTACCGCGCCGATCTTCATGGAGGTGAATTTGTGCTTCGCCGCTTACGCGAGGTCGTCTCACGTCTTGAGGATACCAGATCCGTATGGAGTACCGATGCCGCCGCGTTCTGGAAGCGCTCGATTATCGAGATCATGACAGCTTCGATTCTATCGAACGAGCCTGCCGATGAAGACGACACCGCCATGCTTTCAGCCCGACGGATCGTCAGCAAGGTCGAAAATTACCTCGATGCATGCGGATCGAGACCGGTGCACATCTCCGAGATCTGCTGCGAAGTCCACGTTTCACGGAGAACACTGCACCGCGCCTTTCACGACGCCATCGGCATCGGACCCGTTGCGTTTCTCCGCTGCCGCCGGCTTTGTAGCGTCCATTCCGTTCTAAGGAACAGCGATCCGGCGGCTACGACGATTGCGGACGTAGCATTGGATCAGGGGTTTCCGAATCCCGGAAGATTCTCCGGTTACTATCATCAGCTGTTCGACGAATACCCGTCCGAGACTTTGGAAAATTTCGCCGTTTCGACAGCGGCGAGAAACTACCTTACCAAGGGAGGGACAGTGTTATGGCCGCGATGATGTACAGTTTGTGCCAATTTTCGCGTGCCCGGCTCGAATCGAACCGACACGGAATCATTGTTCAGCGATTCGATTCACTCGCGAAGAACGTTCCATCGCGTCGTTTGGTCGCGCTGAACGATTAAATATTCCCGGTTGTTACCAATCTATCACTGACATCCGGCGAGGCCTGTGGCCTACTATCCAAAGTAGTGCGATTTGCCCGCAGTTATTTCGCCCCGCAATTGCGGGGCCCACGTTGTGTGGCTTGGTTTGTCCGCTGCTGCTTGCAAGTTCCGTATGGAGGTTTGCAATGACAGTCGTTGTGGTTAGCGCGCGTAAATCAAGGATTCTACGACGGATCGGCTATGCGGTCGCGACGGCAGCGCTTGTCACTTGTGCCGGCATCGCGCGCGCCGACGAAGGTGGCATCTCATTCTGGCTTCCCGGACAGTCTGCGAGCTTTGCGGCCTCTCCACAGGTCCCGGGCTGGGCGCTCGGCGTGATTTACTACCACACCAACGTGGAAGCGTTCGGCAGCGCGGCTGCGTCGAGGGAAATCACGATCGGCAGAATTCCCGCCAACGTGAACGTCAATTTGAGTCTGAGTCTCGCCGGACAAGGCGATCTGGTCGTTCTCGCACCGGCCTACACCTTCGCCCAGCCGGTGCTCGGCGGGCAATTGACCCTCGGCGTGTCGAGCTGGTTCGGCCAAAACGCCGCCAGCATTTCCGGCCTGCTGACGGCGTCGGTCGGGTCGGTGTTTGCTCAACGGACCGGGATAATTTCAGATGCGCTGACTTCCTACGGGGACGTCGTGCCGATAGCGCAGCTACGCTGGCATCAGGGCGTCAACAACTTCATGGCCTATGTGACGGGGGATATCCCGGCGGGCGACTACGACCCGATGCGGCTCGCCAATCTGGGCATTGGCCACGCAACGATCGACTCCGGCGGAGCCTATACCTATCTCAACCCGACCACCGGAAACGAGTTTTCCGCCACCGCCGGCTTCACCTACAATTTCAAGAATCCCGACACCCAATATCGCAGCGGCATCGATTTCCACTTCGATTGGGGCGCATCGCATTTCCTGACCAAACAGCTTTACGTCGGTATCGCCGGTTATGCCTATCAACAGGTCACGGATGATTCCGGTCAAAACCCGGCTCTCGGCGGCTTCAGGTCGCGCGTTCTCGGCGTCGGCCCGCAGATCGGATATCTCTTTCCCATCGGTGGCATGCAAGGCCTTCTGAGCCTCCGGGGTTATGGCGAGTTCGATTCGGCAAACCGTCCGCAAGGCTGGAACACCTGGCTGACATTTGCGATTTCGCCTGAAGCACCCAGCACGACTTCGCCAGCCCAGCGCCTGATCACGAAATAGTGGTTACATCATTGGCCGCGCGCGCGAAGGCTTGCCGAACTCAAGATGCAGCAGCGTCGCGAAATCTCGCTGATGCTGTTGAAGACAGCGTCGGACCAATCGTGAAGCGCCGGCGCCGATCGATGAAAACGTAACCCGTTCTTAACTGCTCGCGCGCATGTTCAAGAAGACCTTTTTGGTCACCATGTGAAAGTTTGAAAGGCCGTCGCTGATCTCAACCCAGCGACGGCCTTTCTGTTTCGAGTGGATCACCGATGCGCGCTAGAATTCTGCGCCCCCGGAATACATCGGGTTACGGGCGCAAGCGTCGTCGCCACGGCTGTCCCAACCACCCCGGACGCGCCAGTTGCTCCATCCCTCGTAATCGTACACGGGACTGTATGGATTTCCCGGCTCAATCATCGCGCAGTAGGTGCTCACGCCAGCGTGATGAGGACGGACGGGCTGATTTCCCATCGCGGGCCCGAGCAACGCAATCGAAAGGATTGCGGCGGCTCCAACGAATTTGAGATTGTTCATCGCGTTTCTCCTTTTGGTTTAAAAACGCAATGGACCAATCGTCGCAGCGAACCGACGTTCCGACCTTGGTTCCTAAAAGAAACTTGATACGGGAGTTGAAGCTGGCGCAGGCTCCGGTCCCACGCTTTTCAGACACTGCCACGTTGCCTAACTTTAACTTGTCCATGCGGGCGGCACGACCAACATGTAGGAAACGAGCCTTGGAGCTAAAATGTCAGCCTTGCGCGATCGCGAGATGGAGCGGCTTTCTGATCTGCTTGCGCAGGGTCAGTTGAGCAACGCGCTGGAGATAGCGAGCTTGTTGAAGGTTGAACTCGGCGACCGCACCGACCCCATACCCATGACCGATTACTCGCGCTCGTATTTCGAACTGCTTGGTCGAATGACTAATCAGCATTGAGCGCCGACAGCCGATCTTTCACCTGACAAATTGGGAAACATACTTTCCCGGATTTAACTCGGGGCGCTGTTTTAGAATCGGTACTCTTACCCTGCCCGTTTCATCCATTCGCCCCCGAATAGGCCCCGCGGGTAACAGCTCCGGTCACTAAACCGGGGCTGTTTTATTTTGCGCCTTCTGCGCACCGAAGCCGCATTGCGTTATGGCCGTGCGGCTTTTTTCGTTTCAGCGTGGGACCGAAGCCATGCGCTCTTTATCGTCAAATACTCGATAATCTCAATGTCGACGATTTAGCCGCTGGCGAAGTGGAGCTGTGCTCCACGCCGATGAGCTTCTTCCTGGGAAGATTCACGCTGCAGAAATCGATCTAAGTAATTGAAAATATTGGTCGGGGCAGCTGGATTCGAACCAACGACCTGCAGTACCCAAAACTGCCGCGCTACCAGGCTGCGCTATACCCCGATCTCTAGGAGAGATCTCGTCGATACACGCTTAAGAACGCATCAGCAAGGCGGGATGCGGGAGGCACCGCTGCCCCGACGTCATTCTAAAATAACAAGTCAGAACAATACCATAACGCGTTGATTGGACATAGAACAAGGCGGTCAACCGGGTCGGATCGACCCGTCTATTTGCCGTTGAACAAGGGGTGACCGACGCGATCGCCAGGAGCGATCCCGTACTTCTGCGCCGTACCGGCGATCACCTCCAGCACGCCCTTCGCCAATCCCCGCGACGGGATGATCTTGGTCGATAACGGCTCGGTATTTTCCGCGATACGGAGAATTCTACCGTCGGCTCGAATGAAGATCATATCGAGCGAGATGTAGGTGTTTTTCATCCACATCGACACTTCCTGTTCGGGCGCGAAGTCGAACAGCATGCCTTTACCTTCGGCGAGCTCCTTCCGGTACATCAATCCTGTGGTCTTCTCTTCCTCGGTCGTCGCCATCTCAACCGAAAAGACATGCACACCGGTTTTGGTCACGATCTCAAGCGGCTGGATCGATGCGGCGCGCGCGCCCTCGCCAGCAAACATCCAAAGCGAGCCTGCCAGCGCAAGCGAAATCCAGAATTGGAAATGCGGCCAACGCTTGCCGGCCGCTTGATCAGACTTCTTCGACACCATTCGCCTCACCACGCCTCATTGGTCGCGCCGGCTATCCGGCACGAGCTTCGCTTGCTGCAACGCCGCGCTTTTTAGCATTCACACCGCCCTGGGGCAGTCACTTTTGCGATTCTTTGAGGCTGGCAGCGCCCTTTTGAGGCGCCGCCAATAATGGCGAAGCGGTGAAGCTGCAGGGAATTAGTCGCCAGACGGCGGGGCTTAGTGCGAGGAAAGTCCGGGCGAACCCGTTTCGGGTTGGATCTCAGCCGCCATCATGCCCTTGGAACCCGGCCCGAACCGGACAAGCACATATTGCCCGGGGCGCAGTTCCGTCATGCCATAACGCCGGAGCGTTTCCATGTGGACAAAGATATCGGGGGTCCCCTCCCCGCAAGTCAGGAATCCGAACCCGCGAAGCCGGTTGAACCACTTGACCTGAGCCCGCTCCAGCCCGCTGGTCGGAGTGACGCTGACATGAGTACGTGGCGGCAGCATCTGCGCTGGATGGATCGCCGTCGACTCATCCATCGAGACGATGCGGAAGGCCTGATAACCTTTTGCGCGCTGCACACATTCGCAAACGACGCGCGCTCCCTCATAGGCTGTCTGGTAGCCATCGCGGCGGAGAACCGTTACGTGCAGAAGAACATCCGGCCAGCCATTGTCGGGGACGATGAAACCGTAGCCCTTTGATGCGTCGAACCATTTTATGACGCCGCTGATCTCGACGAGGTTCGCCGCCGCATCGCCGAGTCCTTGCATCGCATCGAGCAAGGTGTCTCTCGGGTCCGCGGCGGAAAATCCAGCGCCTAGCCTTCCCGGTCCAGCCGCCCCGCCGGGCGATTGACCTCCGAGCTTCTTGGACTCAAATCCGTCCGACCCCATGACCCCGGACCCCACTACATTATAAACATCCCACCGGCGAATGCGGCGGTGATTCTCTCGCGTCTACCCCTCAATACTCAGAAGACGCCCGCGAATCTTTCGAATCAAAAGATAACACTCTCGATTGCGGCGCATAGATAAAAAACGATTCTTCCGGAAGCTATGAACAGTCTTGCGCATCAGCGAATCAATTAGGCACTAGTTACCCACAAACGGACCGAGCGTTTCCCCGATGTCGTGCCGAATGACCAGGTCGGCAATGTCGTCCTGCTCGGTTGGCTCGTTGTTGATAATGACCAATTGCGCGCCAGCGCTCTTGGCCATCAGGGGAAAACCCGCCGCGGGCCAGACCACTAGCGACGAACCAATGGCGATAAACAGATCGCATTGTCGAGCGAGTTCCGTCGCCCGCCGCATGGCTTCCTCCGGCATCGCCTGACCAAAGGATATGGTCGCCGTCTTCACCGGCTCATTGCAGGTCGCACAATCCGGCGCATGACTTGAGACTTCAAAGCGCTGCTGCACCCAGCCAAGATCGTACGTCAAACCGCATCCGATGCAGCGCGCATAAGTGGTATTGCCATGCAGTTCGATGACGTGATCGTCCGCGAAGCCTGACGCTTGATGTAAATTATCAATATTCTGGGTAACGATCGCCGGGATCTTGCCTGCACGGTAGAGCGAGGCCAACGCCCGATGACCGCGTCCAGGAGCGGCCGCTGCGAACGTCGTCTCCATCGCAAAACGCCGCCTCCATGACTCGTCTCGTGCTTCCCGGCTCGCGACGAATTCATCAAAGGGGATCGGTCGGTTGCGGGTCCACAATCCGCCTGGCGAGCGGAAATCCGGAATGCCGCACTCGGTCGAGATCCCGGCGCCGGTAAAGGGAACGATCATGGATGCTCCGGCGATCATCTCGCCGAGCTGCTCCACGCCGCTACTGATGTCCGAAGCAATCACCGCACGCAGCCTAACGGGACCTCGGTATCAAATGCAATACTGAGGTCCCGTTGGCTATTTTATACTATGTCTTATTTCGAACTGCCTCAGGCCGCCTTCGCCGCGGCATCCTTGTTCGCGACCGTAGCCTTGGTGACGGTATCCTTGGCTTCGTCGGTCTTGCGAACGGCTTCGTCGCCTTTCTTCGGCTTGCTGACCACCGGCGCGACCAGCGCCTTTTTGGCGAGCTTGCCGTACTGCGACAAACTTTCGAGTTCAGCCTCGAGTTCGGCCTGTCGTGCGATTACTTTTTGAGCGAGCCTATCGGTCGCAGCATCACGTAGTGCCGCGAGTTCTTCAATGTTCAGTGAATCCAGATCAATCTTTGCCATATGGCCTCCCTGTGCGCGCTCTCGCTACCGGCAACGATCGCGCGTCACAAGCAGTCGAAACTCTTATCCACAATCACGATCCTGAATCGCAATCTTGCGGCGGCTTCATCCCATTCGCGCCCCAATTGCGGACGTCAATGATTGCGGGACGCGAATCAACGCCAAAGGATGGGCATGAACGAACGGCACGATCGGCTGGCGCGCGAGCGCGAGGAAATCGCAGCACGCGTGGCAAATTTCAAAGCCACTCAGGAAAAATTCAGACGGGAGCGAGAGGAATATTTCACGACCACGCTGGAAAACGCACGCCATGGCGAGCGATCCAAGCGTACGCTTGAACGCGTGCAGGCCTGGCCGTGATGTGAACAGGATTTGCCTGGCGACTAAAAAGGCCCGGAGTCTCCTCCGGGCTTTTCTTTTGCCAACGAGTTATCTTGTAAAAACGAGACCGGCTTACCAGTAACCGCGGTGCCAATAGTGGTGCCGCCAATACGGTCCACCATAAGGTCCGCCATAATACGCGTAACCCGGACCGTAGGACGGCCCATAATAGGGACCGTATCCGTAGTAACGAGGACCGTAGCCGTATCCATAGCGACCGTAACCGTATCCATAGCCAGGACCGTAATAGCCGTAAGCGCCAGCCGCACCCGCCGCGATCACGCCGGCGGCTAGACCAAAGGCGAGCCCGGGTCCAATTCCGCGCGCCTCAGCCGGCGCCGTGACGGCAGTTGCGCCAACTGCGGCAACCGTTGCCAAAATTGCCAGTGTGTTTTTCATGCGCGTTCTCCATTCAAAACTGACGATTCAACGCAACGCGATCGTGATGGTTGCACCGGCAACCGCGGAGCAATTTGACGCGCGCGCGGAACCAAACGAAAAAGAGCGGCCCGCCGGGCCGCTCTTTTCCTGGATCAGCTAATAGCTGCTTTATTGGCAGGGATGCCTCAAGCCATCATAGCCGAGATAAGTCCCGCTCGCCGGATCGTAGGAGCGGTAGCGCTGCGCGCAATACGATGCATCACCGCCGACAGCAATGGTCGTCTGATCGCCCCACATCTGCTGATCGCCGTTATCATAAGCGTAGCTGTTGTCGTAGCCGGCATAGTTCGGGTCGTAGGCATAGTTGTCGCCATAGTATGGGTCGCCATAGCCGTAACCGCCCGCTGCGATAGCCGCGCCCGTCGCTACGCCTGCAGCCGCCGCGCCAACGGCGAAGCCAGCATCGCGTCCAAAGCCCCGGCCGCGATCGCCACGGAATTCACCACGTTGCGCGAACTGCCCGTTGCCACGCTGGCTGAACTGCGCGTTGCCGCGGCCAGCAAAATTGGCAGCGCCAACATTGGCCTGACCGCCGCGGACGTTGGACTGCATACGCGGGGCGCCACCCATCCGTGCGCCACCCATATTTCTCGCGCCCATATTTCCGGCGGCATGAGCGCCGACCTTGCCGCCCGGCGCCTGCTGCGCGAGGACCGGGGTTGCGATCGCAAGTGAAAGCGTAAGAGCCGTGGCTCCCAAAACACCAAATCTCGTCATACTGCGTCTCCAGGACTGTGAAGCCAAACCAACATCCCCACGAGACGATCGTTCCGGTGCATCGCAAAATAGCGGGATCAGCGGAACATCATCAGGATAATGACGAGCGCGAATGTTCCGATCAGGTCCTCAAGAAAGATGGAACGGCGAAACGGCGTACCGAGAATGATCTCGCCGCCGCGGCCTTTTTCAGCCGGATGTGCCTTTTTGATCCATGATGTGGCCTCGACCGAGGTTCATTTGATTGCTTCGCTGGGTCCGCAGTTCCACCGCTTGTAAATCACCTTAAGTTGAAATCATATGAGGCCCTTCGGGGTCTTTCTTGGGGCGTTCATGAAGTGGCTGTTCGCATTTGCAGTATTTTTGCCGACTGCGGCGTTTGCTGAAGCCCGGATCAACATTCAGATCGAGTTTACCGGCCAAAGGGTCAGACCAAATCCGAAGCCCATTCATAGTCACCTGGACATGTCGTTTTTGCTCAAGGACGACGGCACCCTCGCTCAGGAATATAACGAGACTGGCCCAAGAGCACGCCACTTGTCGTCCGACAGCAAGTTGGGAGAGGGTGTGAAGGTCATCGACGCAAATACTCTCGTTAGAAGGATAGAGTTCAAGGACCGAGTGAACACGTTGACGATCACGGTGTCGGGAAAAACTTGCCACGCCGCGATGACGAACAACTTGAAGCCCGGCTTTACTGAATTCGAGTCGTGGTCAACATACCAAGGCGTGCCAGCGTGGTATCGCGACTGGCAAATGACTTCGTCGACCTGCACAATTCGGTAGTCTTCCGCCCCTTCATTTCGCGTCGCAAATTGTTCGCGCTCTGACTCCATTTCGTTCTCAAAGAACGAATCGGAATCGAGCAAATCAGCGCAGCCAAAGTCTTAAGCATTTCTAACGACGAGCGACAAAGCCGCAAATCATCCCGATGGCAGGTTTCTTTTGAGTGTTTCTCGAACAGACAGCGGCTATACCAAGGGAACCGCGCTCGCATCGGGGAACACCGAATAGTTTCCCAAAAACTCAAAAAGAATCCGGCGTGGTTCCGGCAACAACGACGCTCCGCGCTTGTTGGTCTTGCGATGAAAGGAGCAATCTGATGCGAAATTTTATCCTGACTATTGCAGCCGTGGCGGCTGTCGGAACAGCGGCAATTGCGCCTGCAGACGCGCGTGGCTTTGGCAGAGGCGCCGCGATTGGCGCTGGCATAGGTGCGGCAGCGTTAGGTGCGGCAGTGGCAACCGGCGCCTACAATAATGGCTACTACGGCCCGGGCTACGGCTACGCCCCGGATGACGGTTATTACGATAACCCCGGCTATTACGACGATGGGCCGCGGGTCTATCAGCGGCGCGTCTACCGCAACTACGGTAATTGGTAAGATAGAAGAGCCCGGCTTCGGCCGGGCTTTTCTTTACGGTTATGGCTGCGGCACGCAAGCCCACCGTGCTCGATTTGGGATGTTCACCCTCTGACTCCATTCCGTTCTCAAAAAACGAATCGGAATCGAGCCAATCAACGCGACAGAAATCTTAAACAACAACTAATGCCAACAACAAGCAATCGATCCCCACGATGATGATCGCGGCGTTCGAAACCGCATGCGTCAAATCAATCTTTCGCCTTCTTGGGATTAGATTTGCCCACTGGTCACCTGCGGACTTCGATACGGATCTTTGAACCTTCGGCCGCTTCCCACGCTGTGCATTTTGCTGCTATTTCTTGCCCTATCACGCCGAATGCGGCTCAAAATCACGAACCAGTCTCAGGAGGATAAGAAAATGCGTTTTCTACACACCATGCTGCGCGTCCGAAATCTCGACACCGCGCTCAAATTCTATCGCGATGCGCTGGGGCTGAAGGAAGTTCGCCGCATCGATAACGAAAAGGCCAAATTCACCCTGCTGTTCCTGTGCGCGCCCGAGGACGAAGAGCGTTTGAAAACCTTGCCTCCCACGCGCGGCGCACCGCTGGTCGAACTTACCTACAACTGGGATGAGGAAAAATACGGCGAGGATCGCTACTTCGGTCATCTCGCCTATGAGGTCGACGATATCTACGCGACCTGCGCGCACCTGATGAAGCTTGGCATCACGATCAACCGGCCACCGCGCGACGGTCAAATGGCTTTCGTGCGATCGCCCGACTTGCACTCGATCGAGCTTTTGCAAAAGGGCGATGCCAAGCCGCCGGCGGAGCCGTGGACGTCGATGCCCAACACCGGACATTGGTAGCGCAACGCCTTTCGCGTCGCTTGTCGCTCCCGTCACTGCCGGAACTTCACCCTGCCCCACGCGTTGCCCATCCATCGAGGAATTGAGGAGGCAATGATGGGACGAGGAATATTACTCTGGCTGCTGGGCGTGCCGATTCCGGTGATCATTCTGTTGTGGCTGTTCTTCGGCCGCTAACCGGTACGATCGATATTTTCAGTGGCAAATCAGGTTTCGCTGATCGCGAAGCCTGATTTTGCATTTCAGGCATCCTTTGCCCGGCAAGACGAGAAGGACTGCTTTTATTTGGAATTTGCGCTATCACCCGCGGACATTCCGTGGGAGCGAAGAATCGTGTCGAGCAACAATCAAGCACAAATCACCATCTGGGGCCGCGCCAACTCCGTCAATGTTCAGAAAGTGCTGTGGTGCCTGCACGAACTCGACCTTCCCTTTGATCGTATCGACGCCGGCATGGCGTTCGGCAAGAACCGCGAGCCGGAATATCTGTCGATGAATCCGAACGGCCGCGTGCCGACGCTGGTGGACGGCGATTTCGTGCTGTGGGAATCCAACTCCATCAAACGCTACTTGGTGCTCGCCTATCGACCGCAATCGTCGCTCTATCCGCAAGCGCCAAAACTGCGCGCGAGCATCGATCGATGGCTCGACTGGACGCTCTCGACGCTGCAACCGGTCGACCGCCCGGTGTTCTGGGCGCTGGTGCGAACCCCGGTCGAACAGCGCGACATGGTCGCGATCCAGAAGGATGCCGACGCCGAAGCGGCCCAATGGAATGTCGTCGATGCTTATCTCAAGACGCGCCGTTTCATCACAGGCGAGGAGTTCACGCTGGCCGACATCGCGCTCGGCGCCTATGCGCGGCGCTGGCTCGGCGTCGAGGGAATCACCAAGCCGACGTTTCCTCATCTCGAGCGCTGGTTCGCAGAGCTCAGCACCCGGCCGGGTTTCGTGCGCTATATCGCACCGCCGATGTCGTGAGGCGCGTGGCGAAAGACGTAAATTGACGTTAGGTCTACCTGACGAATTTCACTCCGAAGGAATGCCCACGCCGCCAAACCACCTGGCAGTAGCGCCCCGTCTTGGCGTCGCGCGAAAACGCGAGCCGCACGCGGCCCGACAGCACGCTCGAATCCGAAACGGAGAGCTTCGCACCCGTCGCTGACATGTCGTGCACGACACACCGACGCGCCGCAAAGCCGCCCTCCAGGGTGACCCACGCCGTCTGCTGCACCGATCTGCGCACGTCGCGTTTTTTAGCTGCGGGCACTATTCTCGTTTCCGGCTCAAAATGATCCTTTGGCCTTCCTATCGGAGCCGGCTTTAGAAACTGTTGCAAATTACCGGAGCGAACGGTGGGGGCACTGGCGCGCAAAAATCCCCCGCCAGGCCGGCCGCCGCCCATACGTTCTGTGGGAAAACTGGGCTTCGCGCGGCTTGCCCGGGCGCGCAAACGCCACTATACGTTCGCGCGGTTGGTCTTTGCCGCCCTTTCAGGCCGGACCGGCAAGGTGAACAAACCCTTTCAAGGTATTGATTCACTAGTTAAATTTCGTTAGTTCAAAGCGAGGCAGCGGCACGGTCGCAGGATTTAGCTGTGTCGAGGCAGGCGCCTTGCTCCCTTCGTCTATCGGTTAGGACGCCACCCTTTCACGGTGGAGAGAGCGGTTCGATTCCGCTAGGGAGCGCCAAACACCTCGTCTCGCGTCCAACGCCTGTTCCGTATGCAAATGTGATTGGCGGTACCGCCCCTACGAAAAAGCCGCCGCTGTGCAGCGACGGCTATTTGCGCAGTGCTCGCGACCATCAAACGGTCAGACGCGACGATGGGCTTCGGCACTTGATCTCGAATTATGATCGCTTCAGCCTTCCGGACTCCAGCCCGCCGGCGCTGTGGTGAGCGGAGCTCCGCCAACCGAAACCGGTCCCGTTGGTTTCAGCGGCCGAGCCATCCTTTTGCGTGCCATTCCAGACAGCCGGGCGCGACCGCGTCCTTTTGGAATGGAGGACGTTATATCCGGCGCCACCGCGTTTTGGAGCGCGTCAACCTTCGCGATCAGCGTCGAAAGCTGGGTAGATAACTTCTTCACGTCAGACTGTTCGTCCGTCAGGCTCCGTCTCAGGCTGCCAAGCGCAGCCGCATCCTGCTGCAGCAGAGCTGTGTTTTGTTGCAGCAACGATCCATGGTCCTGCAGCGCGGTAGCGTGTTGCTGCTGGGACGACTGAATATCCGTCAAGGCGGCGGCAACCGCCTCCGGTATAGGCGCAGCCGGTCTCTCGTGCGGAAGCAACTCGGCCACCAGATCGCTGATGTTCGGCAAGGTGGTGTTGAAAGACGGCATCGTATAGAGGGCCGCCGTCCCGTTGATGGCCAAAGCAAACACCGACAGTGCCAAGATCGACTTCCGGCTGGACTTCCTGCTCGGTATTACCGACTTGCTCGCTATTGCGGAGTCGGGTTGCTTGTCGGCCGTCTCGGTTCGGAGATGTGCTTCCAATGTATTGGTCATCTGCATCGACCTCAAATAAAACGAGAGCCGTCGCTGGATCGTCCGCGCGACGGCTCCCTACGCGTTGCCCACTGAAACTGCAGTAGATTATGGGCTAATCAGATTAATTCCCGGTTAGCGCCTCAATCTCGCCTCAACCTCTTGGGGCATGCGCGGCCGGTCGCGACCGGGTCGGCGCCGGCGCTTCATCGTTGCCTTCGGGTCAAAGTGCAGCAGCCACGATCGCGGCGGCCAGCTTGGTGGTGGCGAGCAACTGCACCTGGACGGATGCGTTATAGCCGTCCGGCAATGACGGAGCCGTCCGCTTCGCCGTCCGGTGTGATCAAATTCCAACACTCAATGAAAATCAGCACGGTTCTTATTCGGAACACAGTTGCGCCTATTGGCATCCCCACGGCTCCGCGAAGTTGTTTGCGAAAAGAAAAAAGGGAGTCAGTCATGAGCATCATCATCCCCCTGGAGCTTCAGAGAAAGTGCGAACAGCGCTGGGCCGCCAGATTTCCTCAACCGGTCGCCAATGCGCCTCAACCTCAGTCAGATGGCAAAGATCAGGAGCGGCCGCGCCCCAGCCAGGCGGAGTAAGTACGCCGGGCTTCATGCCTGTCCAAAGGAGGGGAGCACGGGACCAAAGCCGCGCAAATTGTCAGGGCTTTGCTGGCGACGTGCCTGCACTCGTTTTGCCCTTGGTCGCCTCCTTGGACACCTGGCGGTCGCGCGCGGCTGATAGTTCTTTCTTGAGCTTCGACTGCTCGTCGGTCGTCATGGCGGGCTTGTCGGGCCTCGGCGGCACATCTTCGACGGCCGGGTAACCCGGCGTTTTAGGACGCGCCGTTTCCTCCGCTTGGGAGGCGAGCGGCAACAGCAAGGTGACGGACAGCAGCATCGCCGAAGCAGCAAACGCCCTGAATTGTCCAACCTTCCGCATAGGCAGTCCTTATCCATCTGTTTCGCTTGCCCCGAGCACGGCCGGACCTGTCTGGGGGTAGGTTCAGAAGCCGGCCGTGCAGGCCCCTGACGGGCGGCCGTCAGTAACCCAAACGATAACCGAAACTGTCGACCTCCTGTTCCCTGACATCTTGTCCATAGTTCGGAAGGGCGCGACCGGTGCGAGAAACCGTTGTATTTCTGTCTTGCTTTTCAGCGAAGCTTTTTCGGCACTCCCCAGAGTTCCCGGCTCACATGAAGCGCGAAGTCACGATCGGACTGGCCGTGGTTGCGGGCGCCGCCTTGCTGGAGGTCGCTCTGATTCCTGGCATCATTCTGGGAGGCGCGGCCTTCCTCGCACCCCGATATCTACGGCGGCGACGTGGCACAACGGCGCGACGGGATGCCAAGGCGCTCCAGACCGGCACGTCCTCACGTGAAGTGGCCGTAAAACAGCCTTCGCAGCTCCTGGAAAAATTGCCGCTTCGACGGACGATTGCCAAAACGATCACGTTCCGTGTCGTCGTGACGACGCTTGATTTCACGACAAACTATATTGTGATCGGAGAGCTTGCGACCGCAGCCGGTCTCTCGACCTTCAATCTGATCGCAGGCCCCCTCTTCTATTTCGCCCACGAGGCCGCATGGAATTACTTACGCCCCACTGAAACCGCGGTCACGCTGCATTTGCCCAAATCAGACCCCGGCAGCGACGCAACGGGGTTCACGATCAGCCCGGCGCTGGCCAAGACGATCACCTACCGGACGATCGCGACGATCGTGGACTTCACGACAAATTACGTGGTTGTCGGCACCGTGGCCGAGGCAATGATCCTGTCGGCCACCGGTTTCGTGCTTGGGCCGTTCGTTTATTACGGCCACGAGAAGGCCTGGGAATACCTGGCCGATGATTCCGCGGCGAAAGTGGCTGCCGTGAAAGACATCGAGCTTCTCCCCGCGCCCGGCTAGTGGATCGGGCCACTAGACCTTCCGCCAAACTATTGATTTCTCTCAAAAGCGATGCTCCCTTAGGAAGGGAGTATCAATTCATAACGGGGATAAATCATTTTGCCGGGGGCCTCAAAAGCGGCGCGCCGTCTCGATAGTTTCAGGCGCCTGCTCACGCATATCAACGAGCGGATTCTGCCTGATCTCGGCTTCGTATTGTGGGACGGCTCGACGGTACCTGCCGATCTCTCCTCCGATGAACTGGCCTTTGTCATCGCCGATGAGGGCGCCGTGGCGGCCATGATACGGTGGCCGAGCATCGATACCTTCCTTAACCTTTGGGTCACGTCGCGGTTCGACCTGCGTAATGGATCGTTTTTCGATCTCGCGGCGCGCCGGCCGAAAACGCGCACCCGCGCGTTGATGAAGGCTTTCGACAAACCTCTCGCGCTGGCAACGCTGGCCAGGTTTGTATTCGTGCCGCGCGGCGGCCCATGGCCGCTGGAGGGCGTTCGCAGCGAAAAGCCGCGCGTCGACGGCTCCGAGGCGAGCAACAAGGAGAACGTCCATTATCACTACGACCTCTCCAATCGGTTTTACGAACTCTTTCTCGATCCGGAGATGGTCTACTCCTGCGCTTATTTCAAAGACTGGAATAACGATCTCGCAACGGCGCAGGCCGACAAGCTCGACATGATCTGCCGCAAATTGCGGCTCCAGCCGGGAGAAACCCTGCTCGACATCGGCTGCGGCTGGGGCGCTCTCGTCTGCCATGCCGCCCAACACTATGGGGTTCGCGCCCATGGCGTGACGCTGGCGGAAGAACAGTTCGCCTACGCTAAGGAAAAAGTTGCCCGGCTAAAGCTTGAAGACAAGGTGACGCTCGAACTGCGCGACTACGCAGGCCTCGAAGGTGGCTTTGACAAGATTGCTTCGATCGGCATGTTCGAGCACGTCGGCATCGCCAACCATCCGACCTATTTCCAGGCGATCAATCGCCTGCTGAAACCGGGCGGCCTGTACCTCCACCACTCGATCGCGCTGCGCTCGAAGAGTTTTGAGCGCTTTCGTCGCGGCCGCCGGCGGGATGCCGCTTTGGCCACCGCGGTCGGCCGTTATATTTTTCCGGGCGGAGAACTCGATCACCTCGGCATGTCGATTGGCAATCTCGAGCTATATAATTTTGAAGTGCACGACGTCGAAGCCTGGCGCGAGCACTACATGCACACCACCCGGCTCTGGCATGACCGGCTATCGGCAAACCGCGAAGCCGCCGAGCGCGAAATCGGCCGCGAGAAAACCAGGCTGTGGATCGCCTACCTCGCCGTGGTCTCGATCGCCTTCATGCAAGGCACCGTCGGGATTTTCCAGACGCTGGCCTCGCGCCGTGTTCGTGGCCCGTCCGGCCTGCCGCCGACCCGCGCCGATCTCTACCGGTGAGCCCATACGAGGACGGCATGCAAACAAGAAAATTTAACTGGTCGCGGCGAACCGCAGTCCGGGCGGCGATCGGCGGGATCGCCGCGGCGTTGTCGTTGCGGACTTCATCGGCGCAAGCCGATGAAAAAATGACGCGGCAACAAGCACAGTATCAGGACACGCCAAACGGCATTTATAGCTGTGGCAACTGCTCGCTGTTCGAACACCCGAAATCCTGCAAGGTGGTCGCTGGCGACGTCAGCGAAGACGGCTGGTGCAAAGCCTTCGCGCTCGTGGATTAATTGGATAAAAATGCCGCCGGCATCCCTGATGATATCGGCGGCATCGCTGTAGTTTCGTTGGAGCGAATACTTTTTATGCAAACACCGAATGATCGATCGACCCGTCTGGCACCACATAGCCGTATCGGGTGTGTGACGGCTCGGGTCCAGTCTTGTCGTATTCCGCTCTCATCATGGCAAAGCGATCGCCTTTGAGCTCCAGCATCGCTTTCTTCGGCTCGATGTTATACAGCCGCGCGTTGTTGCCGGAGAAGATGGCCGTCTTGACGGGGCCTCGGGCGTCACCGAGCGGAGCGAAGCCGTACTTTTTCTGCATCACCTCGGGGATCTCCAGACGACGCAAGCCTTCGATCTGCCATTGCGGCCCGCCGGTCCAGAGCGCGTCGGTGCCCCAGCAAACGCGATCGACACCGAGCCCCTTGATCAAGGTCCCCATCAGCGCGGCGCAGACATTCGGCTCCGCCACCAGCGTGGTTGCGAATAATTGTCCGACGTCGCCATAGACATTGTTGACGCCGTACTGGGCCGGAATGTCGGCGAGATCGCTGGTCCACTGGATTCGGCCAGTGCGTTCGAATTCCGCCAGCGCGACCTTGGGGTCACCGCCGACGTGGCGATAGGCGGAGTGATAGATGATGAAGTTGAGTTGCGGCCAGTCCTTGGCCGCCTGCCCGACATCGGCAACGTCGGCGTAGCCGCGCAAGTTCGGAAACCGCTTTTCGACCCCTGGCGCAAATAGCCCCTTGTGAACGCAAACATTCTTGATGCCCGCCTTCACCATCTTTTCGTAGCCCTTATAGGCGACTTTCTCATCGTCCATCCGCCAAGGATAGTGGCTGATCTCCTTGTGAGTATTGTCGCCGATGGTGTAGCCCTTGCAGGACTCCGGTTTGAGTTCGAGGCCGGCGTCGAGATTCTCGAGCCAGTTGGGCTGGCCCGGCGTAAAAATGCAGTGAGCGAACAACCGGCGCGAGCCGGCTTCATCGTTAACTCGCTTTCGCGCATCCGCCATCTGCTGGTTGGTCAGGAACCAGTCCTGTTCGATGTCGGAAGGCGCCGACGAAATCAGGGCGATCTTGGTGTCGCTATCGAGAAACATCTCCTTCTTGTAGTTGTTGAACTTCAGATCCTCGATCGTCTGCTCGTGGTCGGCAAGCTGCTTGTTCCAACCGGCCTTGCCGACAGCCTTGCGCATTTCGACAAAGCCGGTGATGCGGGTGTCGTCACGCAGGAAGTGCGTGTGCATGTCCATGATGAACTGGTCCTTGAGCGAGTCTGCGCGCTCCTGGGCCATGGCCGGCGTCGCCGCTTCCGCCTTGGTCACGCTGAAC
>Ga0210393_10001067_pt1 | contig 23535 bp, 14 predicted proteins | sample IncBWC27OmetaG_FD_160068 | JGI IMG/M metagenome (GOLD analysis project Ga0210393, IMG submission 160068) | Forest soil microbial communities from Barre Woods Harvard Forest LTER site, Petersham, Massachusetts, United States - Inc-BW-C-27-O ... | reverse complement strand
CCAACTCCTTCTAGAAATTGAACTGAAATAACGCGAACAGCGCCGCAGTCCGCTGTCCCGCGAAAAACTGTGAGTTGTCGACGTCCGAGGGCCATCATGTCCGTGAAACGAATCTGGAGCACTTCAGCGGTATTGATTTTCTTCCTGGGCGGTTGCACCGGCCTCGGCACGAAAAGTAGCGGCAGCGGTTCGCCAACCTTGCCGCCGGACGGCGGAAGCACTTCGATCACGGTCACGCCCGCGACAGCCACCATTCGCGTGGGATCAAATGGATCGTTCGCCGCCGCCGTCAGCGGCAGCACAATCACAAGCGTCACCTGGTCGGTAAATTCGGTCGCAGGCGGCAACGCAACAACCGGCACGATCGATGCGAACGGAACGTACACGTCGCCGGCGAGTGTGCCCACACCGAACACGGTCACCATCACTGCCACGAGCGCGGCCGACACAACGAAAAATGGGACCGCCACGGTCACGCTGCAGAATCCAGTTCCGGTTCTCAGTTCCGTCTCACCTTCCACGATTTCGGCGGGTGCGTTTTCGTTGACGCTGAGTGGAAGCGGCTTCGTGAACAATTCCACGGTGACTTTCGGCGGGCAAACGCTGACGACTACTTTTGTATCCTCGACGGAATTGCAAGCATCCGGCACGGCAACGACGACGCAAATCGGAATGGTCAACATTGTCGTGAACAATCCGGACCCGGGCGCGGCGGCATCTTCCACGCTGACCGCGGAGGTCGTGTCGGCGCCGCAGCCGATCTCGCAGGTTGCGGCGGTGCGATTGCTGGAGCAATCGACATTCGGGCCGACACCGGCTCTTGTGACGCAGGTAGCGGCGAGCGGCTTTAATGACTTCCTCGAGGAGCAGTTCGCCGCGCCCGCTTCAACGTATCCCACGCCGGCCGCGACGGATTCCGGCGTTTCAAAAGTTCAGAATCAATTTTTCATTAACGCTGTCAACGACAGTGACCAACTCCGCCAACGTGTGGCGTTTGCGTTGAATGAAATTTGGGTCGTGTCGCAAAACAAAGTGTCGGACCCAACCGGTTACACGAACTACATGACAGCGCTGACGAAGGACGCGCTCGGAAACTACTACGACGTCATGAAAGACGTGACGCTCACGCCGGCGATGGGCCACTACCTCGACATGGTGAACAACGACAAGCCGGCGACCGGCCAGCACGCCAACGAAAACTACGCGCGCGAATCGATGCAACTCTTCACGCTCGGGTTGAGCGTATTGAACTCCGATGGAACGTCGCAGGTGGATGGAAGCGGAAATCCATTGCCGACGTACACGCAGAACGACGTGATGGCGCTGGGCCGCTCATTCACCGGGTGGACGTTTCCGACCGAGCCGGGAGCGACGCTGGCGCGACACAACCCGGAATACTACGGCGGAAACATGGTGCCGTTCGAATCGAATCATGACAGCGGAGCGAAAACGTTCCTTGGTCAGTCGGTCCCCGCGGGACAGAGCGCGGAGCAAGAACTGGATACGGTGCTGACGATCATTTTCAATCATCCGAACCTGGCGCCATTTGTTTCGCAGCAATTGATTGAAAAGCTTGTTACGAGCAATCCGAGCCCGGGGTATGTGTCACGGGTTGCGTCGGCCTTCACGAGTGGCCAATTCCAGACGTTTGGAACGGGCAAACGCGGCGATATGCAAGCGACAGTCGCAGCCATCCTGCTCGATCCGGAGGCGCGGCGCGGAGATACGGCGAGTTCGGTGGTCGCCATCGATGGCAAGCAGCGCGAGCCGGTGGTGATGATGGTGAGCGTCGCCCGGCTTTTTAATCCGACAACCGACGGAACGGGATTTACGGGTTGGGGCGGGAACATGGGGCAGTCGCTCTTCAATTCAGGCAGCGTCTTCAATTTCTTTCCGCCGCAGAACCCGATCGCGGGCACAACGCTAAATGGGCCGGAGTTCGCGATCTACAACACGAATACGGCGCTGGCGCGCGTGAATTTCGCGAACTCGATCGTGAACGGCTCGATCAGCAGCGGTACGAAAGTGGATTTCACACCGGTGATCAACGCCGGTTCGCAGGACGCGATGGTGGACTGGCTGAACAACTATATGTTGCATGGAACGATATCGAGCCAGATGAAACAGAGCGTAGAGACGGCGATGACAGCGGCCGGGACGAATACGAAGAATCAAGCGAAGGCCGCGTTGTATCTGGTGATTTCGTCTTCGCAGTACCAAGTACAAAGATGAAGAGTTGCAGGTTTGCAGGTTAGAAGGTTGCAGGTTTTTTGTGGTAGCGATGAGCGACGGGGCGGAGCGAACCGAGGCGCGGAGCGAGAAGAAGCTCACCACAGAGTTCGCAGAGGGCGCAGCGGCTGAAGGGACTGAGTTTGTCGTAAGCGTAGTTGGAAGGGGCGCGCGGGCACCGCGTCCCTTCCCTTTAAGACGACGGGACGGGATTTTCGTTGAGACGGCGGGCGGGTTGGGGATTTGAGCTTGGGGAAATTGAGGAGAGATCGGAACATGACGTATCATTCGAGGCGTGATTTTATGCGGTTGGCTTGCTGCTCGGCGGCGACGGCTTCCCTGGTGGGCGGGCTGAGCAAATTTGGGTTGGTGAGCGCGCTGGCGCAATCCACGACCGATTATAAGGCGCTGGTGTGCATCTTTTTGTTCGGCGGCAACGATGCGAACAATCTGATCGTGCCGGTCGACACGAACTACGCGAACTATGCCTCGATTCGATCGAATCTCGCGATACCGCAAGCATCACTGTTGCCGTTGCAAATTGGGGGCGCGGCGAATTTCGGATTCCATCCGAACTTGCCCGAGCTGCAAGGACTCTTCAACAATCAGAAGGTTGTGGCCGTGCTGAACAACGTCGGAACACTGGTGCAGCCGACGACACAGCAGCAATATCAAAAGCAGACGAGCGTGCCGGAAAATCTGTTTTCGCATTCGGATCAGCAGAATCAATGGCAGACGACACAGCTGAGCGGAATCCAGAACGCGGGCTGGGCGGGGAAAATCGCGGACAACCTCCAGCCGACGTTCAACGTGTCGGCCAATTTTCCGCCGATCCTTTCGGTGGCGGGCAGCACGATTTTCGGAACAGGAATTCAGTCGCGGCCCTTCACGATGAATCCCGGAAGCACGCCGGGGCTTTCGGGAATCGACACCTCCGCGGCGGGGCAGGCGAAATTTCTCGGATTGCAGCAGCTGTTGACGTTTGACACGGGAATTTCGCTGGTTCAAGCGACCAGCGCGGTGACCGGACAAGCGATTCAGCAGAGCTCAACGCTGGCGAGCGCACTGCAAGGTTTGGCGCCTTTGCAGACCGTTTTTCCAACGGGCAACAGCCTGGCGACGCAACTGAAACAGGTTGCGCAGGTCATCGCGGTGCGCAGCGCCCTGGGAGTGCAGCGGCAGATTTTCTTCTGCTCGCAGGGCGGATACGACACGCACAGCGATCAGGTAGCGACGCAGGTCGGACTGTACGGGCAACTCAGCGCGGCGATGGGAGCGTTTTATTCGGCGACGCAGGAACTCGGCGTGGCGAATCAAGTGACGACATTCTCGCTTTCGGAATTCAGCCGCACGTTCCAGCCGGGATCGAACGGAGGAACGGACCACGCCTGGGGAAGCCACGCGCTGATGATGGGCGGCGCGGTGAAAGGCAACGCGCTGTATGGAACGTTCCCAACACTGGCGCTGGGCGGGCCGAACGACACGGGAAACAACGGACGCTGGATTCCGACGACGTCAGTGGATCAGTACGCGGCGACGCTGGCGTCGTGGTTCGGCGTGGCGAACACGGATTTGCCGTCGATCTTCCCGAACCTGGCGAATTTCACGACACAAAATCTGGGATTCATGGCGTCGTAAGTAAGCATTTGCAGCGACGCTAGTCCGGTGGTTCGGATTTGATCGGGCTTCCGGCCGCGACGTCAATGCCCAGAATGTGGGCGATATTGAGTGCGTTTGAGCGGGCGAGGATCCCTTCGCGGAGTTTGTAGTCGAACGAGAGAGTTCCGGAATCTCCGGAATCTTCGAAGTAGACATTGCGACCCGGCAGGCTGCCGGAGGCGATTTCGGTCAGTGCCAAATCATGCGTACTGATCGCGCCAATCGCGCCTCGCAGTACTAAAGCACGTAACACCCACTCTGTTGCGATTCGCCGGTCGTGCGAGTTCGTTCCACCCATGATTTCGTCAGCCAGGAATATGAGTGGGCCTTCGCCAGCGGCTTCAATCATGCGACGCAACCGGTGCATCTCGGCCATGAAATGCGAACGTCCGTCGATCAGGGAGTCCTGGATTCGCACGGCGGCTATTAGTGTGGCTGGAGACAGCGTTAGTTTTGTAGAGCGAACCGGGGCGCCCATGAATGCCAGAACGGTGTTCATTCCAAGAGCCCGTAGAAAGGTGCTCTTACCGGACATATTCGAACCGCTGATGATGACGAAGCGCACTCGGCGATCGAGTTGAAGGTCGTTGCGCACACAGACATCCTCGTTGAGCACTGGATGGCCAAGGCCGTGGGCTTCGAATAGAGGGCCAGACTCGAGAATATCGGGAAACGGATCCGCCGGATGTTCGTAGGAATAGGTGGAAAGAGAAATCAAAGCGTCCAACTCACCCAGAGCTGCCATCCATTGCAGCAAGTGAACGCCATGCGGACTGCGCCAGCGGTCGATAGCCATCCCAAATTGAGTTCCCCAGAGCAGGCAAAACAAAGGATAGGCAAGCAACTCATCGTCGCGCAACTTCGCCAAGCGGATGAGACGATACAGACGATTCAGTATCTGAGAGGCCGAAAGTTTTTCGCCGCGCAGGACGCCGGCAAGTTCTCCAAGCTTGGGAGAGGAGAATTTCTCGCGTTCCAGAATCACCAAAAGTGCCCTTAGAACCGGAAGTTCGATGGACAGCGAGCCGAGGGAGTCCAGGACAGATTTGATGCGCCGGTGAAAACTGAGTGCGAAAACGGCGTCGGCGACTAGCAATGCACCGAGTACTCGCCAAAGGGTCGTTGAATCAGCCAAGCCAGAAAAATAAACGACAGGAAGCAGCACCGCGGTGATCGCCAAAATAAACGCAACGCGCGCCGACCACAACGGGAATTTGCTGGAACGTTCATTCAGCCATCGATTGAAGTTTTCGACGTGGAAGTCAGTTGGGTGTGCAGGCGCGGCGGTGGCAAGTAGCTCGGGGAGATCTCTTCGCTTTCGAAGTTCAGCGATGGCAGCTTGCCGTGACCGGATCTCCGGTGCGCTCGCAGGCGAAGTCATCCAATTCGCAATTGTCTCGCTGCCAATCCGCGTGCGGGCCGAACAAATCAGTTGGTAGAGAGAGCCTTTACCAAAAAGATCCAGATCCCTTGCGTATGGGTGATCCTGGTCGAGGAAATCTTCGCCGGTGTCGAGACGTGCCCAATCGTGACTCAGGCGTGCGCGGCCTTTTTCATAGAAATCGGAAAGGCTGTTCAGTTTCATGAAATTGAGACGGGTAAAGCGACGCCTATATTCAATAAGGCCAGCCGCGGGGACGACGAGGCCCACAGACCACAGTGGGAAGTTTTTCTTGGCGACAGCCTGGTAGAACAGGAAACACGCGACAAGTGCGAGCGCAATCAAAGCTTGCGTGTACCTGGAGTAGGTGAGGAGGGCCGCGGTCGTCGCGTTGCGTATCTCCTCGCTACGGCCGGCGTAGAACTCGGATGCGAGAACCGAGGTGCCCGGTAGGAGATTTAGCACGGTAGGAGATTATCACTGTAGGCCAATATTTCGCGGCAACACTTTCGAGCACAGGCCGCGCCGGTTCGTTTGTCCCGAGCTCAAGGACGGCGTCATTCTTCGCGCAGGGTGGTTGCGGGATCGATGGTGGCGATTTTCAGGGTTGGTAGAGTGGCGGCGAGAAGAGTGACGAGCAGAAGAGTGGCGACGATTACGGTGATGGTCGGGATGTCGTAGACGCCGACGCCGAATAGAGCGCTGCGGATTGCTGGTAGTGCAATCGCGGCGAGGAGCAGGCCAATGGCAACACCTAGCAGCGAGGCGATGACTCCGGACCGCGCGACTTGAACCATGGCTTGGCCGATCGTGGAACCCAGGGCCATGCGGATTCCGATTTCGCGCTTTTTCTGAAGGACGATATTTGCGACCAAAGCGAAGATGCCGACAGCGCTGAGCAGGAGCGCGAGTGACGCCATGGTCACGAGCAGCGCGACTTCGAGACGTTGAATCGCGAGGGTCTCGGCCATCAGGTCGTTCATGCTGTAAAAGCCGGAGAACGGCAGATTCGGGTCCACGCCAGCCATCGCGTTCTGCATTGCGGCGCCAACGCTCTCCATGGAGCTCTCTGTTCGAACGATCCAACTGGGCTGGAACCAGGCATGGATTACGGTGAGGAATTCTCCGCTGGCGACTTGAGCTGCGGGAACGTAGATCGTCTGATCGCTGGTAAGTGGCGCGTGATCGTCGGTCAAGCCGCCTGCGCTGGATCCCACCGTGTTCTCGACGACGCCGACAATCAATCTTGCTCGCTTGGCGTCGTCGGTGAGATATCGTCCAACTGGATCTTCGGTATTGAAATATAGGCGTGCGAAGGCGCGATTGACGATGACAACCTTCGTTGCGTCCGGTCCATCGGCATCGGTGAACGATCGGCCTGCCAAAACGGGGATTTGCAGGGTCTCGAAATATCCGGGCGTGACATAAATTGTGTCAGTGGAAACCTCTTGTCCCGCCTGCTTTCCTTCGGAGAGGGTCGCACCATCGATGAGGGCGCGCTCATAGGGAAGGGTTAATCCGACGCCGGCATTCTGAACGCCGGGAATTTGGCGCATCGCCGCGACGCTTTGCGAGAGCAATTTTCGGAAGGCGGCGGGGTCATGGTAGCGAACGTCGTCGAGAGATGCTTTGGCGGCGAGGACTCCATTGGAATTGAAGCCGGGACTCATTGTTTCCAAGTGAACGAGCGTGCGGATGAGGAGACCGGCGGCCGCCAGCAGCACAACGGTGAGAGCGACTTCTCCAGCAATCAAGAATTGACGCAGACGAACAGCACCGCCGCCGACGATGCCGCGACTTGCGATGGCGGAGCGGAGATCGATTTTTCTGGTGATGAGGGCGGGCAACATGCCGAAGAAGAAGCTCGTTAGCAGGGCGAGCGCCAGCGTGAAGGTGAGGACGCGGACGTCGAGAGAAACGTCGGCCACCGGTAGAAAGTTTTGTGGCAAGAGCAACAACAAGGCGCGGAGTGCGAGCGCCCCCGCACCGATACCCACGAGTCCGCCGAGCACGGCAAGGATGAGATTTTCAATCCAGAGCTGGCGTTGAACCTGCCAGGGTGAAGCACCGAGGCTGACGCGGGTTGCGATCTCGGTGGTGCGGCGCAACATGCGCACGAGAGTCAAGCCGGCGAGATTGGCGCACGCGATGAGAAGAATGAACCCGGCGGCGAGCATGACCGCGAGCATGGGCGCCTGAAGCGAATCCGTCTGGCCCTTTTGCAGCGGGACCAAATAGTAGGTGAGGTGGTCACCGGTGTGTCTGAGGGCGTACTGGCTGCGAGACCATGCGCTGTTGATCTGGGCATCGGCTTGTTGCCAGGTTGCGGAATCGCGAAGACGCATGATCGCTTCGAAATTTGTGCCGCCGCCTTCTCCCTCGCGGCTTGGTTGCAGCGCGATGTAAATGTCGGCGTTGAGTGGAGTGGTCGCGTGTTCGGGAAGAACGCCGATGATGGTGTATGGCTCGCCTTTGAGCAGCGCAGCCTGCCCGATGATTTGCGGGTTGGCATTGAATGCGGTGCGCCAGGTTGCATAGCTGAGGACTACGGTTTTGGGGCCGTGCGGGCGATCTTCGTCTTCGGAAAAATTGCGTCCGAGAAGAGGATGCAGCGCCAACACGTCGAAGTAGTGAGCGGAGACACGCGCGGCGTGAAGGTATTGTGCGTGAGAGCCGCTCTGGAGGTTGACTCCCGACGTAATTCCGGCGCTGACGGCGGAAAGCAACGAGGGAACGCCGTCGCGCAGAAGCTCCCACTGCTCTCCGTCGATGGAACGACGCATGTTGTAGGCGTCGGTGCCGGTGGTTTTGCCATAAATCGCAGCGAGGCGTTCGGGATGAGAGTAGGGAAGCGATTTCAGGAGCAGCGCATTTACGAGAGAAAAAATGGCGGTGTTGGCGCCGATCGAAAGAGCGAGTGTGAGGATTACTGTGACTGTGAATCCTGGATTGCGCACTAGCATGCGAATGCCGAAGCGAACGTCTTGCCTCAAATTGTCCCACCATTGCCAGCGGCCGGATTCGTAGAAGCGTTCTTCGGTTTGGAGCACGTTGCCGAAGGCGCGGCGCGCGGCGGCTTGCGCGTCTTCTGGGCTCCGTCCTTGTTGGATCAGGCGATCACGTTCCAGTTCGATATGGGCTTCGATCTCCGCACGAAAGTCGCTGGATTTACGTTTGCGCCTGAACATGGCTTCACCTCTATTTCATTGCCTGAGTCATTGGTCAGTGGTCTGCGGGCCGAGCACGCGAGCGATCGCGGCGGAGAGGCGCTGCCACTTGGTGGTTTCGGTGACAAGTTGTTTGCGCCCTGCTGGAGTTAAAGAGTAGAAGCGCGCTTTGCGGTTACTTGTAGAGGTGCCCCATTTTGCGGAAATCCAGCCGCGCTCCTCGAGGCGCTGGAGAGCGGGATAGAGTGCACCATGTTCAACGAGGAGTTCTTGTTCAGAAGTTTGCTGGATGGCACGGGCAACACCTTGACCATGTTGAGAGCCGAAGATCAGAGTGCGCAGGATTAACAGGTCCAAAGTGCCTTGAAGGAGATCGAGAGGCTCTTTAGCGTCTAGTTTGCGGGGCTGGGTCGACATTTGACCCGAGTATCGGGCCGCACGGGTAAGATGTCAACCCAAATAACGTTGCTGGGGGCGGTTTTGGCGATCTTCCCGAATCTGGCGAATTTCACGACGCAGACTTCTGCCCAGTTCAACGCCTGGTAAAGCCGTCGGGAGTCCATTCTTCGGAGCCGACTCCGTTGTGGACAAAGAAGAGGCCGTCGGGGTCGTATTTCTTTTTGATCTCGGCGAGTCGTGCGTGATTGGCGCCCCAGTAGGATTGTTCAAAGCCGGACTCGAAGAAATTGCTTTCGGAGACGTAGGCTCCGGTGTTGGAGGCGACGGCGCGGAGTTCGTTGGTGCTGCGGTGCACGGCGTCGGCGGCTTTGCGGCCCTTCGCAACGTTGGGCTCGTGATCGGGAATTCCGGGATACGCGGGGCCCTGGCCGTCAGCGATGATGGCCAGAGCAAAGGCATCGCACACTGCGGGATTCATCGCTGTGTCTCTGGCAGTCTCGATGGCTTCCGAAGGCGCGCCTGCGAGACCCTTATTGAAATGAAGCTCCACTTCGCTGAAACGGGAAGCGGAGAACAAGGCGTTGGCCAATTTTTCTTGTGAATCGTCCGCAAGCAAGGATGCCGGCAGCCAAAGCGACTCAAGACCCCAGATGACCCAGCCCACCTGGCCGCCGTCGCCCTTCCACCAAACGTTGTACGGACTGGCGCTGTTGCGGGAATCTGCCCTGAAAACGTCGTGGTGATGTTCTTTGCGCCAGTCGACGTCCCACCAATGGCGGAAGGGCATGCTGCCGATTTCGGGCTTCGATTCGATTGCGTAGGCGGTGGGAGACTGCGCCAGCCAATCGAGGAACGGCTGCCACACTTTTCGCGATTGCTCCGTCGTCAGACCAAGATGAACCATGCTGACTTCGAGCGTGTTGTCTGGGGAGAAGTGCACTTGCTCGCCCCATTTGTCATTGAAGATCGCTTCGCGATAGAAGCCAACGAACTGTCGGATCAAGCGGCGATAGGCGTCATCGGAAGAGGCTTTGACGGTGAAATCGGCGCCGCCGGCGAGTTCTGGAAGATCGCGGACACGCAGGGTTAATTTGCTGATGGCGCCGAAGGTGCCGCCTCCGCCGCCTTTTAATGACCAGAACAGATCGGAATTGGTGCAGGCGTTTGCGATGCGAATCTTGCCGTCGGCGGTAACGACTTCGGCTTCCAGGAGTCCCGCGGCGGCCATGCCGTAGTGCTTCGAGAAACTGCCGAAGCCGCCGCTTTGAATGAGGCCAGCGACACCGACCGTAGTGCAGCCGCCGCCCTGGACGTACGCGCCGGCTTTGGCGGTGACCGCGTCGTAGGCCTGGAACCAAATTGCTCCAGAGCCGACAGTGACGGCACGTTGGGGAGCCGGCTTACAACCACTTGGAACGAAATCATCCTGGATGGTGGCGTCGTGCATGTGACGGGTCCAAATCAGGAGGGAATCGGGCGCGTTCGATGTGCCTTGATAACTGTGGCCGCCGCCTTTTACGACGAGGCGCAAATTATTTTCGCGTGCAAAATTGACGGCGGCAGCGATGTCGTTGGCGTTTCTTGCAGCGACGGCGTAGACGCTGGGTTTGGTGGTCCAGGCGTCGACCCAGCCCAAGGTTTGGGTGATGCCGGGATTGTCGCCGATGTAGTAAGGGTTTTTCACGTTGGTGAAAAGAGTTTTGCAGTCGGCGCTCTGTGGCGAGGAGAGGCATGCATCGATCGGAGAATCGACTCGAATCAGGTTGCCGCCAACCGCGTCGTTGAGGCGTTTCCACGCTTCTTTGGACGGCCAGCCTGCGTCGGTAGGACGTACCCGGCGAGTCGGAGCACTGGCGAACGCGCCGCGTGGCCACAGAGGCGAAAGCGATGCTGCGCCGGATGCCTTTAAAAAAGTTCTTCGGTTCATGCGACCCCAGGAAGAAATCGGCAGGAATTTTTCATGCAGACACAAATACGCTACGAAGCCGCGGCCGGGCAACAACATTGTGACCAGCGGGCTCAAGCCAGGGACAACCGGGCATCGCACTGCCACTCGCCCCGGAAGAATGGTAAAAGACCACCCGAAGCAAGTTCTTCTTGTGAAGTTATGGATTGGCACTGACAACATTTGTGCCGTTCACAAATCACCTCCTGAATTTTGCTTCCGGCGAACGGCGCGGGCGATTCGCTTCGCATTCTTGACCGCGTTTGGGTGGCTGTCGGTTACTTCGCTTTGTTTGCCCGCTGTCGTGGACAGATCGAAACGGTCGCCCAAGAATTTCAGGAGTTCGTCTGTCGAGCGGAACCGTAACTCCGTGTAAGAGTCAACTTCTTCGACCCAGCCTTCGAAGAAACCGTCGGCTGGACGAGTGTCGTTGCCAAGTCGAACTACAAACGCGAGTCGCATAGCGGGGAACAACCTTTCCAAGTCAGGTGACGGAGTCGCTGCGGATGCTATTGAACGAACAAGAGGCGAAACCTAAGAGGTTTCGCCCCTTGAAACGGAGTGTGTGATGCCCGGTGAGGATTAGTCTTCGATATTGCGCTCACCTGCGGTTGCGATCCAACGACCTGCCGCACCAGCCGGCGCTGCAATTCGGATCAGGAACAGAGGGCCGTCGCAGGTGGACGGGACGCCCGAGATCTGGCCTGAAAAGTGAGCGTCTCCCTGCGTGCTGAGCGAAACGGATCGCGTGTCTAGAATCGTGGGTGTCGTGGTGGCGGCATTACAAACCAGCGTGCCGGTGACAGCGGTAACCGGGCCGGGCGTGCCGGTGGAATTGCCGCCATTGAGAACCAAACCATCGACGTCGAAGGTTGTGTTGCCGTTGGACAGGTTCACTCGCGCGTGCCCGTTGTGGACTGACCAGGGGCCTGCACCCGCATGGATGCCAGCGACTGGATTGTCGACGGCCGGAGCGGTGATCACGCCGACGATGCTTGCCCAGCGTACGACAGTGGAGGTTTCGGCCCAGGCAAACGCCGATGTTGCGCAGAAGGCCAAGGGAAGTAGTACAGCCAATGCTCTCTTCATTTCGTTTCCATCCTTTAGATTGAATGCCGGTTGGCTCAGAGGCTGACCGGCTACGTTTTGGAAAATACGGGATGCGAGCAGGTCGCGCGTGACGCGCGGGTGACGTTTCGGTTCCGTCTAGGTTCCGGCCGTGACGTCAAATTAGAGATATGAAGTTGATGCGGATTCGATGCTGTGGCGAAGTCAGTGGCGGTTGACCAAGAGGCTGGTTGCTGTCGTAGACTCGTCGGCAGCGTTTCACACCAGGCCCTCACCTAATGGGGAGGAACGGCTCCCCGAATATGAAGTCATTTGGAGCATTTCGACTCGACACGGTAAATCACTGTCTGTGGCGCGGAGAGAAGCGTGTGTCTCTGCCGCCAAAGGCGTTCGACGTCTTGCGGTATCTGGTGGAGCATGCGGATCGGCTAGTCACACAGGATGAGATTCTCGAGAAATTGTGGCCGCAAACCTACGTAAATCCCGAAGTGGTTAAGAAGTACGTGCTGGAAATACGAAAGGCCCTTGGCGACCAGAGCCGCAAGCCTGTCTTTGTTGCCACATTTCCCCGGCGCGGGTATCAATTCGTCGCGCCGTTTCATGAGGCAGCACCCTCGACACCCGCGAGTCCCGCGAAAGGAATCGTCGGACGTGAAAGAGCCCTGAGCACGTTGACGGATGCGTTCAACAAAACGTGCCGGGGACAGCGACAAATCGTCTTCATAACCGGAGAGGCGGGAATCGGCAAAACAACGTTGGTCGATGTGTTTCTTGAAGGCGCCTTGAGTGTCAACGCTCGCGTGGCGCGCGGGCAGTGTGTCGAAGGCTTCGGAGGAAAGGAAGCGTATTACCCGATCCTCGACGCCGTGGGACACCTTTGTCGGGAGGCCAATGACAACCGCATCGTGCAGGAGCTTGCCGCGCGGGCGCCGACCTGGCTGGTTCAGTTTCCGTCTTTAGTTAGTGCTCAGCAGAAACAAGCGTTGGAGAAAGAGACCATTGGGGCAACCCGCGAACGCATGGTGCGGGAGATTTGCGAGACTCTGGAAATCGTTGCGGCGCATACGCCGCTGATCTTGCTGCTGGAAGACCTGCACTGGGTGGACCCGTCCACGCTGGATTTTATTTCGGCGCTCGCGCGCCGCCGGGGGCCGGCCAAGCTGCTCCTCTTTGGAACATACCGGCCGGCTGATGTCATCATTTCGCGCAGTCCTTTGAAAGCACTCAAGCAGGACCTGGTCATTCACAATCTGAGTCATGAAGTGAGTCTTGAGCGCCTCGAAGAAGTCGATGTAGCCAAATACATTTGCGACAAGTTCGTTGATGGCGAGTTCCCGGCAGAATTTGCCAGCCTGATCTATCGACGCTCCGGTGGCAACGCGCTGTTCATGGTCACCATCCTTCAAGACATCGTGAAGAAGGGATTGATCGCGCAGCTTGATGGGAGATGGAAGCTTGCAGCGGCTATGGAAGCTGTTGCGCAAAGCGTTCCAGAAACCCTGGATCAACTCATTGACGCGCAGTTTCAGCAACTGAGCGCAGTCGAGCAGCGTGTTTTAAGAAGTGCGAGCGTTGCCGGAGAGCGATTTTCTGCACGGGCCGTCAGCACCGCCGCGGAAGTCGATTCCACCGAGATCGAAGATATTTGCGAGGGGCTCGCAGCAAAACTGCAATTCATCAAACGTTCCGAGATCAAGGAACACGGCAATGGCGAAAGATCCGAGCACTATGATTTTCGGCATTCGCTGTATCGGGAAGTTCTTTACGGGCGCCTGACCGAGAGCGCTCGTTCGAAACTACATCTGTTAGTGGCACAAAAGCTTAAATCCCTCGCCGAGCCCAGCGAGCAGGAAACAGCGACGGAACTTGCACTCCATTTCGAAGAAGGCCGCGACTACGAGCAGGCCGTCAATTATTTGCTCGTTGCGGCGGACAATGCCGTGGGGCGATTCGCCTATCGCGATTGCATCGAGATATTGAATCAGGCGCACGAATTGGTGGTGAAGCTTGGTCCGGAGAGTCGAGCCGAAATTGAGGTGCGTATCCTTGAATTTAAGGGGCACGCTCATTTCGCGGTGGGTGCTCTGGTGGAGTCCGCGGAGTCGTATATAGCCGCAGCCGCGCGCGCGGAGCAAGCAGGGTTGAAGTCGGCTCAAACGCAGGCGCTGACCTGCACCATGTATCCTCTGGGCTTCATCGGCCCGGAAAGAGGCGTCGCAGCACTGGAAGAGGCGCTGAGAATCAGCAAGACGGTTAACGATCCCCCACGTTTAGCGTTGACGCAAATGGTCGCCTCAGGATTCCGTCTGGTGTTTCACTCCTGGAGCGAGACGCACGCTGAACTGTGCGCGTCGGCTTACGACACTCTGCTGCGTCTGTATCCGTCGGAGTTGAATCCCTACCATCGAATTGAGTACGCGCATCTCTTGATGCTGAAAGGTAGGTACGCTGAAGCATTGGACCTGTGTGAACACAGCGTATCCGAAGCCAGCTCATCCAAGATGGGTCAAGTCGTGAATTTTCTGACGCACTTCGGCGCTCTGAGCGCAAAACTCGTCATTCTTCTTCGCACGGGACGTCTGGGACAAGTCTTGCAGATTGTCAGAGCCGGCAGAACATCTCCGGATGCGAATCTGTCGTTGTATTGGCTAATGACATTGCGCGAAGCGATGCTTCGCAACGTCGCGTTCGACTTTGAGGGCGCGAGAAAGATCAGTCAAGGAGCCCGCAATGTCAGGGAGGGCGAGTTTCCGGACGCGCAGTACTATTCGATTGACCAGATAGCCGCCGGAAATCTTGCGCTCCAGGAACGGAAATATTCGGAAGCGCTCGGGCATTTCAGGCAGGTACAAGAGCTGGACGAGCACGCAAAATTTTTTATGCATTGGGAATGGAGGATGTTGGCCGATCTGGAAGCCAGCAATGCCTGGCTCCTATCCGGAGAAGCCGAGAATGCGCGCAAGGTGGCGGATGGTTTTCTAAAGTCGTCACTGGCCACCAGCGATCCGTACGTGCAGGCGCTCGCCTGGGATCTGCAGGCGAGAGTGGCGATGGCGGAAAGCGATTTGCCGAGTGCGCGCGATTCGATTCAGCGAGCCCTGACAATTGTCGAGGGTTCCGAAATCGATAGCGGAGCATGGCAAACGTTCGCGACTGCGTCGCAGGTTTACCGTGACGCAAAGGAACTCAAGACTTCCGAAACGTATCGCGCTCGCGCCGAATCCTGTGTGCTCCAGATTGCCAATTCCTTCGACGCGGATGAGCCCCTTCGCGCAACGTTTCTCAATGCCGACCCGGTCCGCCAGATCCTGCGCGGAAGAGCGGTGAAATCCGCCTGACAGAATCGTAATTCTAGGTTGCGATGCCGGCGATTTTGCCGCGCAAGACCGTGACGGAAGCTTTGGGAAGCTTGAATACGGTTTGTGTGGACGCCTCGATTGATGACTCTACCGGAGGACGGTTGGGGTCGGCGTGGGCACTGGCGTCCGCACCGTGCCAGACGTATTGTTCGCTGCCAAACGTGACCATGCGAAGCGCGCCGGAAAAATGTCCCATTTCGCCGCCGTTTTCAAACTCGACCCGAATGGGATGCGCGTTGTCTCGATCTTTATTGATAAGCAGCAAAGCCCACTGCCCGTCGGGACGTCGAACGGCGTAGCTCGTGACGAGCGCGTTTCCAGCCGAGTCTTCGATTCCGCCATCAACCGCATGAAGATGATGATCGCCGCTGCGATGCGTTACCCATTCGTTGTTGATCATCCGCCCGGCGTGATAGAAGGCGGTGTATCCGATGAATGTGTGGTCGCGATCCAAGAGCGCATTGCCCCAGATCGCCCAGCCCTGGCAACCATGTTCTATGACGCTCGGTTCGATCGGCGAGTGAATATAGAGCGCGCCGCCCTCGGCGAAGAAACTGCCAACGTTGTCGGCCAGCCATAGAGCCGAAAAAATGTCGGACATGTACATCGAAAGCGAGCCGCTCAGATTGCTTTCGGTGTTCATCAGCGGAATGTCGGCGGGCAATCCATCGTCGCGAAACGCTTGCAGGGTTTTGCGCGTCAGTTCGCGGTTACGGTAGAGATCGTCCCACTTCATCGTGCATGCTTCGTAGGGATAAATTTCAAACGACGCGAACGCCAGGTCTTTTGCACGATTGTGAGATTTCAGATAGTCGTAAAAGCGGCCGAACCATGACTTGTTTCCGCGTTCATCGGGCCACACCGAGACGTCCTGGTTGATTCCCTGGAAGACCGGCCCGCCCAGCTTGAGCGTGGGATCCACTTTAAACATCGCGTCGGCAAATTGAATGTAGAGACTCGCGTAGTCTTCGGGCATGTAGTACTGCCCGTCGGCTTCCTCGTCCATTTCGACCCAGCTGATCGGATACCCTCGCTTTTTCAGATACGCGATCATGGCGGCAGCGTCTTCGGGGACGCTGTAGATCAGCGGGACGGTGATCATCGCCGGCAGATTATTTGTGATGCCGCTTGTGTAGAAGAGGTCCCAGCCGGTCTGGTCTCCGCGCGGACTCAAATCTTTGGCCGTGTGCCATGGATCGGTGGAAGAGCAATAGGTGGCGGTCTGTTTTTTGCCGTCAGGCGCGTGCTTTACGAAGTCGGCAAACTTGCCGTCAGCTTGCATCCTCCCAACATAGACTTGATAAATCGCGTATCCCACGCGATGACGAATGTCGTCGTTTCCGTGTGGTCCCGGCTGGCTCGACGATTGCGTCATCACCACGCGAACCCAACGCGTTGAAATCAGCTCGTCGGCCAGCTTGAGGGTCACGTTTCCGCCCTTGCCATCGTGGACAGCGCCCTTTGGAAAGCGGACCCAATTCCCCATCGCCTGACTCGATACCGGAAGATATTCGCCGCCCTGATTTGTAGAGTCCAGCGCCGGCTCTTCCCAGTTCATGGGATCGGCTCCGACCCAATACTGCACTTCGTACTCCGTCGCGCTCGGATCGCACCAGTCGATGCGGATTGCATTCACGTCGTAGTATTTCTCCAGATCAACGATGATCCATTGCGGATGCAGTGAGTCGTCTTCCTGAGTGAACGCCTTGGTCAGATACGGATTGCTCTTCCAGAAAGTTTTGGGATCGCCATCCGTCAGGCGCGAATAGCCGCGGACTGCGCCTCCGTTGTGCGTGCAACCGCGATGCGGAAGGCTGAAGCCAAACGAATCACGAATCGGTTCGCCCAATTCCGAACTGCCCACGAAGTATCCGCGTTGGTTCGCTTCGTCCGACCAGCTTCCTTTTGGATTCCAATGCCAATAGTCGATGGATTCCGGAGTATGCAGCCGATAGCTGATCGGTCCCCAACCTGCCGACAAACAGAGTTTTACGGTTTCGGGCGTGTAAATCCGGTTGACGGAGTCGCGCGACTGAATATCCATCGACGTCGCGAGCGCCTTGTCGGGATCGAAGGTGTTCAGCACCTGGGCGGGCGCCGAGCGCACGCGCAGCAGCGAAACTGCAGACGAATTTGAATTTTCATCCGACAGACCGGCTGCATCAGTGAGAGGGCTCACGATTGCCGACGCAGCCGCGCCAACGGTTACTCCCAGAAAAGTACGTCGCGATGTAGTCAAGGGATACCTCTATCTCCAACCTGAGATTACTCTACGCGGTCAAGTTCCTGATCAAGCTTCGGCCCATGGGACGCTCATTGCTTCCGGATTTATCGCAACTGTTCAAGCTTTGGCGGTGGCGGAGAGTTGGGTTGAGATTTGTGCGGACACGAGATCGCTCGGTTGGTAGTCGGGGACTAGAGAGCAGACCGCGTTGATGAGAGCGGGCAGATCGCGGGAGCGAACTTTTTCGGAGACGAATGTGATGGCGGAATCGACGGATTTTGAGCTTGGGCCAGTGATGCGGCGGAGCTTCAGATGCGTGGTTGGCTCGGCCGATTCGGAGGAGGAAAGAAGGCTTTCCGAGAGTTTGTCGCCGGGGCGGAGTCCGGTGAAGACGATTTCGATTTTTTTCCCTTCGGATGCGGCGGCTCGTTGGGATTCGCCGATTAGATTCTTCGCAAGGTCGAGGATTTTGATTGGAGGCTCGAGGTCGGGGACAAAGAGAGTTGCGCCGTCTTCGAGTGACGCGGCGGCGAAGATCAAGTTTGTGGCTTCGTCGAGTGAGAGGAAGTAGCGGTGGGCTTCGGGGTGCGTGACCGTGACGGGGCCGCCGTTGGCGATTTGACGCTGGAAAAGCGGGACTACGCTTCCGGTTGAACCCAGGACATTTCCGAGACGGATGGAGCGCATGCGGGTTGCGGGTGTGTCGAGGCGGGTGAGGATTTGTTCGGCTACGCGTTTGGCGGCGCCCATGATGCTGCGCGGGTTGGCGGCTTTGTCGGTGGAGATCATGGTGAGTTGGCGGGCGCGGTATTTTGCGGCGGTGGTGGCGAGCGTCCAGGTGCCGAGAATGTTGTTGCGGATGACGGCGATGGGATTTTCTTCCATCAGAGGGACGTGTTTGAAGGCGGCGGCGTGGAAGATTTTGATGGGGCGAAATTTTTCGAAGATTTCGGCGAGCAGTTGCGAGTCGTTGACGTCGCCGAGGATGGGGATGATTTGTTGGGAGGACTCTGCTATCGCACCAGAGAGTTCGGAATTAATTTCGTAGAGATTTTGCTCGGAATGATCGAGCAGAAGAACTGTGCGGCTGACATCTTGCAAAGCTCGGGCACGGCGGTGCCGTGCCCCTACATGTTGGTCTGTGTTTGCAAAATCGAGTTTGTTTCCGACGAGATGCTTTGCCAGCGAGGAGCCGATGCTGCCGCCGGCGCCGGTGATTAGGATTAATTCGTTGGGGGATGCAGCTTCGCCGGTTGCGGGTGCGTGAGAATGGCCGTTGTTGGAGGTCACCGGGGCACGATGGGCTGAGGGCGCATCCTCATCGATCAAGGATGGCTGCCGGTGAGAGCGAGGAAGACGCGATCGTCGACGGCGACGGAGCGAGTGAAGACGGTCGCGGTGACAGCGCCGGGGACGGCCACTCGAGCGGAGCTACCGCTCAGCGCTGGGCCGGCGGGTTTTGCTTCGCTGGAAGTTGTGTCGCCAGGCTGGAGCGAGATGCGCGTCGTTGTTGGCGTGCAGGACGTTGCGCCGATGCAGGTGTCGCGAACGAAAACCTGGCGGAAGCCGCTGTTGGAAGTCGAGCTTGACGATGTCGCGGCGGCGGATTTCGCAGCGGCAGTCGAGCCGGATTGCGATGTTGCGTGGCTCGGCGTAACGGCGAGGAACGCGATGAATCGACCGGTGGCGCTGACGGACGGGAGGATGCCTTCGGTGCCAACGAGTTGGCCATTCGGATCGGTGGAGATGAGTTGCGTCGATGGCGAGCATTGCGATTGCGCGCCGGTGCAGGTGTCGCGCAGGTAGATCTGGCGGCCGGTCGTCGATGTCGACGAAGCAGATGCAACCGCGAGATTTGTCGCAGCGGAGCTGAAGGCGATGTAGCGGCCGTCGGAGCTCATCGAAGGAGAGCGACTGTCGTTGTTGCCGACGGTGCCGTCGCTCGCGGCGGAGATCAGCGTGGTGTGGGACTGGCAGCCAGACTCGGCGCCTTCACAAGTATCGCGGACGAAAACTTGAGAGTGGTCGCCTTGCGTAGAGGCGTAGGCGACGTAGCGGCCGTCGGCGCTAAGCGCGGGAGTGTCTTCGGCGGCTTCGGCGCGCGGAGCGGCGGTGGAAGTTGTGCCTGCGGGATTCACGGTGAAGGTCAGGCCATTGAGGCTCGTGCCGCCGCCACCTGAATTCGGACTCTGAACGCCACCGCCGCCCGGAGGAGTGCCGGCGGCAGGGGGGTTATAGACGGTGACGATGCCGGTGACGGGAGCCGCACTGGTGTTGACGAGCAGGCTCGATGGGAACGTCGCCGTAATTTGGGTGGAGCTCACGCTGAGAACGGTAAGCGTGGATTGCGTCGGACCGAGATTGAAGCGGACTTGCGAGCCGCCGGTAGGATCAGACATGGGAATGAAACTGGAACCGGTGACGGTGATGGTGAAAGAGGCAGCGCCGGCGGTCGCGGAGGTGGGCGAGATGGTAGAGATGACCGGAATCGGATTGGCGGCCGGGTTGATCAAGAAGGTGAGCGTATTGGAGAGGCCGTTTTGGCCCGCACCGGAGAAGGGATTGAGCGTGTTGACGAAAGCGGTGCCCGCCTTGGCGATCAACGCAGCGGAGACGGTGGCGGTGACGCTGCTGGCGCTGACGTAAGTGGTTGGAATGGTTTTCCCGTTCCACTGCACGACGGTTTGCGTGACGAAACCGCCCGATGGGCTGGCGACGCTAATCGTGAAGCCGGCGCCACCGGCATTGCCCTGCGATGGCGCGATGAAGGAGATGGGAGCGCCGGTCGGAGTCTGAAAGGTGTTGCCGTAGTCGTTGCAGCCGGATGCGGCGACGAGAGATGCGATGACGGCGAAAATAAGAGAGAGTGATGCTCTGGCCGCAGTGCGCGGCGCATTGTGAGGTGAAGCCAACAACTTCATCGACACTCCTTGATCGTCCACAATCCGGACATTCGGCCGGTCGAATCTTCGCCACGTTGCTCAACGGCGAAAGGATTCGAGGACCGCTGAAAATCTATGGCGGTAAATCGCGCCGTGCTCATGGCGCTGCGGGACGCAGCACCAGAATGCTTGCGGGATGAGATGCCGAATCGCCGCCAGGCGTTGACCCGACGCAAGCTGGTCTCAGGGCGCCGTCCGACTGCCCCAGAAGCTGGCTTGGCTCCGTTACCGCGACTGCCGCGAAAAATGCGGGTCGAACAACTTTAGATGATTACATTGGGGTTGGGAGGAGGTCAATGCGGAAAGGGAGAGCAGCGGGGTGGCGCTAGTTGGCGCCGAGAGACTGGAGTGAGAGCTGGATTAAGGCCTGGACGTGGGAGTCGGAGTCGGGGTCGGTGAGGTGTTGAGCGGCGGCGGCGCGGTAGGCGGCGATGGCTTGGTCTTTGCGGTTGAGCTTGTAGTAGAGGTCGCCGCGGATGAGGTGGAAGATGGGGTTGGTGGGGTATTTTTCTTCGAGGGGGGCGGAGACTTCGAGGGCTTGCTCGTATTTTTGATCGTAGTTGTGGAGGCTGATGGCGAGATAGAAGCGGGCTTCGACGGGCGTGAGTGCGCCTTCGGAGATGGCGCGGTCGAGTTGGCGGATGCCCTCCTTTTTATTGCCGCCGGGGATGCCCATGAAGAAACCGATCATCTTCGTCATCGAGGAAAGGGTGTCGGCGTAATAGTTGTAGAGGCCGAGACCGAAGTCGGTGTCGGCGAGAGTGGGGTCGAGCGCTTCGGCGCGGATGAGGCGTTCGCGGGCGCGGACGCCGTAGCGAGCGGCGGATTTCGTTTCGGCACGAAGGCCGTAGAGGCGGGAGAAGAAGGCGTCGCCCATGCCGGCGTAGAAATGCATGTCGGCGGTGGAGGCGGTGTCGCCGGATGCGGCGATGTGATGTTCGGAGAGCTGGATGATTTTGGAGGCGAGGTCGAGGTAGTGGTCGTCGGCGGGGAGTTTGGCGCGGCGGCGGGCGTAGGACATGTTGTATTTGAATTCGGCGGAGGTGGACCAGATTTCCCAGCTGAGGGCTTCCTCTTCGAGGAGGTAGCCGATGGGATGGTCGGGGCGGTCTTGCTGGAGTTTGTGGGCGGAGTCGATCGCGGCGGCGAAGTCTCCGGAATAGATTTGGGTGAGGATGGATTGGGCGGCGGGGGTGAGGTTGGGATTTTGGGCGGACGAAGGTCGAGGTGAGAAGAGCACGGCGAGGAGAAGACAGACGGCTAGGCGGGGAGAGTAGATCGGCATCGATGGGAGTGTACGCGTTTGATTTGGTTGGGTGGAGGATAGTTGAGGTGGCTTTGGGGTCGCGACCTCAAAAGCGGCGCCGAGCCGCCGCACTCCATATAGATCGCGGGGCGGGCAGCGACGAGAACATATTGATGCAGCTTGGTGCGGGCGTCGAGGGCGCATTAGGTGGGGCGGCGCGCATTTGTTATTCTCGCGGGCGCGATGGCCTCGGGACAAAACGATGCGGCGGGCGAGAAGCGCGGCGGCGGAGAGCTTGAGCGCGGGCTGGGGCTGAAGGAAGCGGTTTCCCTCAACATGATCGAGATGGTCGGGGTCGGACCATTCGTCGTGATTCCACTGGTGATTAAGGCGATGGGCGGGCCGCAATGCCTGGTGGCGTGGGCTGCCGGCGCGTTGCTGGCGCTGCTGGACGGATTCGTGTGGTCGGAGCTGGGTGCTGCGATGCCGCTGGCGGGCGGCAGCTATGTGTTTTTGCGCGAGGCGTACGGGCCGGGGCGCATGGGCCGGATGATGTCGTTTTTGTTTGTGTGGCAGACGCTGATTCAGGCGCCGTTGTCGCTGGCGTCGGGCGCGATCGGGTTTTCGCAGTATGCGTCGTATTTATATCCGCTGGGAAAATATGGAGAGAAGGCGCTGTCCGGCGGGCTGGTGCTCGTGCTCATCGTTTTGTTGTATCGACGGATCGCGTCGATCGGTCGAATCTCGTTGTTTTTGTGGGCGGGAGTGATCGGGACGATTCTGTGGTTGATCTGGGGCGGTGTAACGCACTTCCAGCCAAAACTCGTCTTTACGTATGAGCCAGGGGCGTGGAATTTGTCGTGGTTGTTTTTTGCGACGCTGGGCTCGGCGACGGTGAACACGATTTACACGTACTGGGGCTACTACAACATTTGTCATCTGGGCGGGGAGATTCGCGACCCGGAGAAAAATATTCCGCGCGGGATTTTTCTTTCGATCATCGGAATCGCGGTGCTGTACCTGGTGATGCAGACGAGCATTTTGGGAGTGCTGCCGTGGCAGCAGGCGCAGGACTCACCGTTTATCGTGAGCGCGTTCATCGAGAAGCTGTACGGCGGCGGCGCGGCGAAGTTTGCGACGGCGATGATTTTGTGGATCGCGTTCGCATCGTTGTTTTCGTCGCTGCTGGGATATTCGCGTGTGCCATATTCGGCGGCACTGGATGGGAATTTTTTCAGTGTGTTCGGTCGCCTCCATCCGAAGAAACGATTTCCCCATGTGTCCCTGCTGTTTCTGGGCGCGCTGACGTTCGTGTTTGCGCTGCTCTTTAAATTGAGAACGGTGATCGCGGCGGTGCTGGCGATGCGGCTGATCATTCAATTTATCGGGCAGGCGGTGGGAGTTGTGTTGCTGCGCCGGCGTTGGCCGGCGGAAAAACTGCCGTTTAAAATGTGGCTGTATCCGTTGCCGGTAATACTGACGATTTTGGGATGGATCTGGCTTTTCCTGCGGACGGGGAAAGCTGTCTGGTGGGGGCTCTTCGTGATTATTTTGGGACTAACGATTTATCTGGTGAGATCGAAGATGCGGCGGGAGTGGCCCTTTTTGCCGGCGAGTGGCGAGGCGGCGCAATGAGCCGACGCGGACGCTGGCGCGAAGAGTGGATTTACACGTTGGGTGGCGTTCTGGTTGTAGTGGCGGCTTTCGCGTTTTGGGCCGGAGCCGGGACGAAGCTGGTGCGGGCGCAATTTTCGCCGGCTGCGGGGACCGGGCCGGGGCTGCCGGAGACGATTGAGGCGATCGACGCAGCGCGGGTGACGACGCGCATCCTTTATATAGACGCACATCCGGACGATGAGTCGGCGGCGGTGCTGACGTATCTTGCGCGCGGGTTGCATGCCGACGTGGCGCTGCTT
>Ga0210393_10001064_pt1 | contig 23552 bp, 18 predicted proteins | sample IncBWC27OmetaG_FD_160068 | JGI IMG/M metagenome (GOLD analysis project Ga0210393, IMG submission 160068) | Forest soil microbial communities from Barre Woods Harvard Forest LTER site, Petersham, Massachusetts, United States - Inc-BW-C-27-O ... | reverse complement strand
AGTCCTCTGAATTCCGTCAAGTCGAGTTTGCGCGTCGGCAACAGGTAACGATCACAAATGGGCGCCACACTTGGGCGTCACAACGTTGCTCAACGAGCTGATGCAATGAACGACACTTCAGCCGTAGTATCTAAGATTATCGAGGATCATCATCTCGCGATGACGCCCGCGGAGCGATTGCTGGCAGCGTCCTCTCTATTTGAGTCGGCTCGCAAGATCGTCGAGTCCTCCCTTCCCAGCGACCTCGCGATGGAAGAGCGGCGACTTGCGGTCGTACGGCGCTTCTACGGTAGTGAGTTGCCGGACGTGGCTCTGATAGCACATGCGAGATATGTTTCCGCAACTCGTGACTGAAGGTCAGTCTGAGCGATAAGGCGACGCCCGGGAGTCCTTGTGATCAAAGTGTGTCTGGCGGGTGCAACTGGCTGGGCAGGTTCCGAACTCGCGCGTTCGATTGCGCGGACCGCAGACCTTGCTCTCGTCGCGGCTGTGTCGCGCACTCACGCCGGCCGTGCTTTGGGGGAGGTGCTGGGAGAGCCGCGCCTCGGCTGTCCTGTTTACGGCTCCGCGACCGATGCGCTCGTCAACGCCTGCGATGTCTTTGTCGAATACACCAAACCGGACAGCGCCAAAGCCAACATCATGGCCGCACTTGAACGCGGCGCACACGTGGTCGTCGGTACTTCGGGTCTGACCGACGGTGATTTTGCAGACATCGACGTCGAGGCACGCCGGCGGCAGCGAGGGGTCCTCGCGTGCGGCAATTTTGCTCTGACGGTCGTGTTGCTACAGAAGTTCGCTGAAGTAGCAGCCAAGTTCATTCCGCAGTGGGAGATCATTGACTATGCGCACGCAGATAAGATTGATGCACCGAGTGGGACAGCCCGTGAGCTCGCGGCGCGCTTGTCCAAAGTGCGTCTGCCCGACCCGTCCGTGCCCGTGGACCGGACTATAGGGTCTCGAGAAGCCCGCGGTGCCACGCTGTCTGGTTCCCAGATTCACTCCGTCCGATTGCCGGGATACGTGATCAGCGCCGAGATCGTCTTCGGAATGCCCGATCAAAGACTGTCAATCCGCCACGATTCGGGGAGCAGTGCCCGCCCATACGTTGATGGGGCTCTGCTCGCCATTCACAAGGTCGAGAACCTGGTTGGCGTTCACCGAGGTCTAGACTCGGTCCTCGATTTGTGAGCGCGCCCCGAGATCGTGAACTGTGTGTCTGTCTCGAAATGCGAACCAAAGGGCCTCCCGCCATGCTGATCGTCAGAACTTTCGCCCTTTTTGTCATCACCGCGATTGCCGAGATTCTCGGCTGCTACCTACCGTACTTGTGGCTGAAAAAACAGGGTTCACCGTGGCTGCTGGTTCCGGCGGCGGTGAGCCTGGCGCTCTTCGCCTGGCTGTTGTCCTTGCACCCTGCGGCGGCCGGCCGCGTCTATGCGGCATACGGAGGGGTCTACATCGGGGTTGCGATCACATGGCTCTGGCTGGTCGATGGACTCCGGCCGACTCGTTGGGATCTGCTGGGCGCGGGGGTCGCCGTACTTGGCATGGTCATCATCGTCCTCGGGCCGCGCCACGCATGACTATCGGCCCTCTGTCTATCCCGGTCTTCCTTGTTCTCTCGCGGCCGGTGTTCATATGAGATGCTCAGAGCACACCTGCGCGTCCCGCCCATAATGCAATGTAGCTCTTGAGGAAGAAAGTGAACTCTTCCGCTCCCGGCGGCAGTTCTCTGCCACGGCGACTGATCATGTGAAAGTCGAAGCGCACCACCGGATTGATCAATTGGCTCATCACCACCTTTCGGTTGCGGCACGCCGGCATCCCGAATGAGGGAATGATAGCGATCCCTTCTTCTGCTTCGACCAGGGCAATCTGCGTGTCGAGCAAGTTGACGCTGGATCCGATCTGCACCTTCACACCGGCTTGCGCAAGATGCTTGTCGATGAGTTGTTGATGCGGGTGACCCGGCGACAGCGAGATCAGTGTCTCGCCCTCGAGTGCGGACCAAGTCGTGGTTTTGCGAGGCAGGATGTCATCCTTGGCAGCTCGAGCTACCATCAAAGAGAAGCGGAAGAAAGGCTCACGGCGTACATCAGGCATGGCCTTGAATATCCCGAGGCTCATGTCGAGCTTGCCGGCCTCGACCATCTGGATCAAGGTCGGTAGGTCAGCATCGAATAGCTGAATCTGCACGTCCGGCCGCTGCTTGCGGAACTCGCGTATCGCCGGCGGCAGGATGTTGGCGGCCACGAGCGGCGTCGTGCCGAGCGATATTGACTGATGATCGCGCCTGGCGCTACGCCCGACGTTCGCGATCGCGGCATCCAATTCCTGGAGGCTGCGCTGAATGACGACGAGAAGCTCCCTGCCGTGAGGCGTCAATGCGACGTGACGCGTCGTGCGGTCGAACAGGCGGAACCCGACGCGACTTTCCAGCTCTTTGATCAGCACGCTCAAGCCCGATGGCGTGATGAACAGCGCTTCGGCAGCGCGCGCGAAATTGTGATGCTGCGCCGCTAGACGGAAGGCGCGCAGCTGTCGGGTACTAACTTCCATTATTGATATTTTATCACTAGTAGCTAAAAACACTGAACTTAAAGTTCATACTAAACCGGCGTAAAAAGTCGTTCATGGGCTCTGGCGGATGGCGTCGGCTCTGGAAACAAAACATCGCAAACACATGGAGACTGGTCATGACTACCAACGCAAATACGGCTCTTGCAAGGATCGCTCTGGTTCACGGCGGATTCGTCGACGGTTCGGGATGGGAAGGCGTTTACCGGATCCTCAAGAAAGACGGCTATCGCGTCAGTGTCGTGCAAAATCCGACAACCACTCTTGCCGATGATGTAGCCGCAACCAAGCGCGTCATCGCCGAGCAGCAGGGCCCCGTAATCCTCGTAGGTCATTCGTACGGTGGAGTCGTCATCACCGAAGCCGGCAACGACCCGGGCGTCGCAGGCCTTGTTTACATTGCCGCGTTTGCCCCTGACCGTGGCGAGTCGGTCGCCGCTCTGATCAAGGATGCTCCTCCGGGCGCACCGGTTCCTCCGATCCTTCCTCCCCAGGAGGGCTTCTTGGCGCTCGATAAGACCAAGTTTGCTGCCAGCTTTGCGGCCGATGTGGCACCGGAGAAAGCGGAATTCATGGCGAATTCCCAGGTCCCGTGGGGTGTCGACGCGCTCAACGGCGCGGTAACCGAGCCCGCTTGGAAAGCCAAGCCGAGCTGGTACCTGGTCGCGACCGACGATCACATGATCCCGCCGGCCGCTCAGCGCGTCATGTCGAAGCGTGCAGGCTCCAGCGTCATGGAGGTAAAAGGCAGCCACGCGGTCTACGTTTCGCAGCCGGAAGCCGTCGCCGAGCTCATCAAAAAGGCGGCGAAAAGTCTCTCGATGAAGTAGGTTCTTCCGCGCCGGCAGTGGCCTTCGTGCGCTGCCGGCGCTTACTGGCTACGGTGCGCTCGCGACAGCATGATCGCGCAATGTGACGATCAGCGGCTCCAGGTGGCGGCGGTAATGACGCCAGCGACCGGAGGAGCTGCCGTAAATCGGACGGCGCACCTGCGAGGCGCTGGCTGTCAGCGATACCGACGTGTTCCGTTGGATGTCGATCGCTGACTCGCTCCATTGTAGTCCGCAGTGCGTTGCGATCGCCCGGCCGACCCGATTGGGCTCGTGCACCAGGTCTTCGTAGACGATTTCGTGCATTCGGTCGCCCAAGACAGCCCGCCAATGATTCACCAATTGCTCGTACGCTGAGTAGTATCGGCCGAGTTCCGCCAGGTCGTAACTGAACGGATAGCCCGCCGCGAACAGCGTCCGATACATGGCAAAACAACTGTCGAGGGGCGAACGCCGAACGAGCAGAAGCTTCGCCTCTGGCAGCGCGCGGTGGATGGCACCGAGGTAGAGATAGTTCAGCGGAAGCTTCTCGATAATTCGGCTGCCGTCAATGCCGGCGCCGGCGAGACGCGCGTACTCGGCGGCAATTGCCACCGGATCAGCGGCTGCAGCTCGTTCGAACACGTCACCCGATGCGGATGTGGTTGCAAATAGGGCGCGCGAAACGTTGTCTGTCTCACCGTTCGACCGGGCGTTCGCCAGTCCCGTCAGAATGCGTTCTACCAGCGTCGTGCCCGAACGTGGAAGGCCAACGATAAATATGTAACGCGAGTGCTCCCGACTTGCTTGCTGCCCGGCTTGCGCCCCGCGGGGTTGCGCGATGAAATCTCGGGTATACACCTCGGCAATGCGTTGGAGTTTGCCCTCGTCCGTTGCGACGTTGTACTCAAGCCGCGAGCGTCGTGCCTGCGCGGCGGTGGCAAACCAGCGAAAGGCCTCGTCGAACCGCGCGACATCGTCGAGCTCTTTACCCAGTGCGTAACCCAAAAATATGAGCGCGCGATAGTCGCCTCCCGCGCGCGTGAGTTGCGCTTGGAGCTCGTCGATGTGGTTCGCTGAAGGTTGCTGGACCCGGAGCTCTGACCTCAGTAGATAGGTCGGATATTGGTTTGGATCAAGCGCGATTCCACGATCACAGGCCGCTTCTGCCTCGATGAGCTTGCCGAGGCTGCGCTCGCTACATGCCAGGTTGTACCAAAACCGAGGATCGTTCGGCGCAAGTTGGGTCGCGCGCTGATACAGGGCGTTCGCTCGATCGTGCTGGCCGAGAGCCATCGAGACATTAGCAAGTCCGTCGTACGCATCAGCGCCGCCGGGTGCCAACTCCACCGCCTGCGCGACGATCCGCTCTGCTTCGTGCGGGCGTCCGAGTTTCAATAGCAACGACGCCAGGAAGCCATGGGCGGGCAGGCATTCCTGCGCCCCGTCGACGGCTCGCTCGGCGAATGGTAATGCCTCATCGACACGCCCGGCCCGAGCCAATCGGAAGGCCTCGTGCGCGGCAGCTCGAGCGGCAGCTTTCATAGTCCTCCGGTGACGTGGGCCGACAAACTGTAACCGGAAGTGTCGTGTCGTGGAAAGTGCCCGGCTGCAGCAACAGGGCTAACAGCGTGCTTCCCTATCCGTGGCAGTCGCGCCACAACCGAAAAAAATGGAAATCTCCTAAGAAGTCGCGTGAAAGGACGAAGCTTTCCGTTGACGGGCCCAGGGAGCTTGTCACATATTGAAGTGGCGCGGCGCAAGCGAGCCCGAGTTGGCTCCTGAAGAGAGCGATTACGAGAGCAATTGAGCCCGCGCGTGGGATGGGAATCAGTTTGCGCAGGTGACGACTCGGCCATGGCGCGTCTCAGGGGTCCTGACGCCGTGCTCGCCGATGCCTGAGGATCCGGAAGTCGGCCCTGGAATCGTCGTCGGCCATTTGTAGGGGGTGTAGCATGAGGCAGTCCAGTACGGCTCGACACGTCGCGAAGTCCGTGAAACGAACACTCAGCGCGCATACACCGGTTCGCACTGCGGTGTGCATCGCTTTGTACGGAATGTCGCAGGCTGCGTACTCGCAGCAGGCCGGGTTGGAAGCGACGGACTCGCTCGCTGAAGTAGTCGTCACGGCCACCCGTCGCGTGCAGACGCTGGAGGCGGTGCCGTACAGCATTTCGGTCGTCAGTTCGGACCAGCTCGCGCAGACGGGCGTGACCGACATCTCGTCACTGGCGACGGCTGTGCCCGGGCTCAGCATGTACGACTACGGCGCGCGTCTGGCGGGAGCGACGGTGCCGATCATCCGCGGCATCAACGCGACCGGCGAGCCGACGCGCGGATTTCGCAGCTTCGAGCAAGCCCCGGTTGGCACCTATATCGGCAATTCGCCGATCGATGGTTACTTTCAGCTGGACGATGTGAAACAGGTCGAGGTTTTGCGTGGTCCGCAAGGCACCCTGTATGGCGCAGGCGCGCTTGGCGGTGCCCTTCGAATCATTCCCAACTCGCCGGAGTTGAACAACTTCTCGGGCGCGATCGAGGCCAGTGGTGGCAGGCTCGATCACTCGGAGGGAACCCCCTATACGGTGAAAGGCTTGATCAACTTGCCGCTTGGCGACGAGCTCGCATTCCGGGCCTCGGCGAAGTACGCGTACGAACCCGGCTTCGTCGACACGTATGGCCTGTTCGCCCGCACCAACAACGGCGTGTCCGGAATCCCGCTGCTCGCGAATCCTGCCGACCCCATCAATAGCCCGGCCATCTACTCGGATCGGCCGGACTGGAATTTCCAGAAGACGTTCACCGGGCGCGCGAGCCTGTTGTGGAAGCCAAGCGACGCGTTGAGCGCGGAGCTTGCGGTCCTGCATTCCAATGCGCACGGTGACGGTGGTCCTCAGGTCAATCCGGACTTTCCCGGCGGGGTGTCACCGCTCGACGCCGCGACCACGTTACCCGCAGGTGGCCATTACCGGGAATTCTCGCAGATCGATCAGCCCTGGTCGCGCAACACGAACCTGACCAGTCTCGACCTCTCCTACGACGCGGGATTCGCCACGGTGTCGTCGACGAGTTCCTACTACACGACATCGGGTTCGACGCTGGAGGACAATACCTACAGCCTGGGCGGCCTCATCGATGGCGGCTACCTCCCGTATTACGCGGGTACTCCCACGAGTCCGCGTTTTGTCTACGACGAGGTATTCACCGATAGGGCGCACACTTTCACGGAAGAGGTTCGCCTCGTGTCGAAGGCCGGGCCTGACAACGTTATCGACTACGTCGTGGGCGCTTTCTACGAGAATCAGGCGCGCGAGGGGGCATGGACCATCGCCGTCCCAGGGACACCGGAGCGGCAGGTCGCGCAGGGATGTTCGGCGACTACGTTGAGCTGCCCCGGCGGCGCTTTTTACATCGCGACAGCTCCCGGCGACGTCACGTTTCAGCAGATCGACAACCAGAAATTCACCGACAAGTCGGTGTTTGGCGAACTGACCTGGCATTTCATGCCGGGCGGACAGCTCACCGTCGGCGGGCGGCATTTCAGCCAGCAATTCACCGACGCGCAGTCCTATGACGACTACCCCTTCCCGACCCACTTGCCGGCAACGCCGCATGAATCGCCGGCATCGAAAACGGTCTGGAAGGTCGACCCGTCATTCGAGTACGCCAAGGATCAGTTCGTGTATGCGTTGTGGTCGCAGGGCTTCCGCCGCGGCGGTGCGAACTCGGTACCCCTGGCGGGGCCGTTCGCAGAAAGTCCGCTGATATCGACTTACAAACCCGACACGACGAACAATTACGAAGCGGGACTCAAGGGGCGATTCAGCAACGGCTTCTCGTATACGGCGGCGGTGTTCGACATCAAATGGGACAAGCCGCAGATCTCATCGAGTCTGCCGTCCGGAAATCTCGCCGTGTACAACGCGAACACGGCCGAATCGAAGGGCGTCGAGCTGGAGTCGAGCGGCCCGCTGTTCGTGCCGCATCTCGCCTATTCCGTGAGCTTTGCCTATGCCGATGCGCATTTGACCAGCGATTTTTCGCTGCCGGCGAACAATGGCGCCCAGAACGGCACCATCGTCCCCGGCCTCATACATGGAACTTCCGGGGAACAGATGCCCGGGAGTCCGAAGACCAGCGCGAGCGCCGGTGTCGTCTACGATATGAATGTCTCGCCTGGATACGATCTTGCCCTCTCGGCGAACGGAGTCTATCGAGGCGTCGTACCGATGCAACTGTCGCCTACGCTGGGCGTAACGACGGTGCAGAAATCATCGAGTTACGAGGTCATGAATCTCTCGGCAGCACTGATTCACAGGCCCTGGCGCGCCGCCCTGTACGTGACCAACCTGTTCGACAGGCAGAATATTCTGGTCCCGCCGACGCAGTTCAACGAGCTCGGCAAGCTGACGAACGACTATTTGGTCAATCCACCGCGTGAAATTGGCGTTCGGCTCGCCTACACGTTCTAATCCTCCTTCCCTAGGTCGGAGTTTGGAGTTTTGAAATGACCAGGCCGATACTCTCGATCGCGGGCGCATCGGCTGCCTTGCTGCTAGGTGTTTCCGCTGTCGCGCTGGATTGGCCGGGGCAGGCCCGTGCCGCGGAGACGATGGCGCTGGAGCAAACCACTGCGCCGGCCACCTGCGATACACCTCAGCATCATCAGCTGGATTTCTGGGTGGGAGATTGGCAGGTCTTCGACGCCGCGACGAACCAGTTGGTTGCATTCGAGCGCGTCGAGAAGCACTCGCAAGGGTGTATCGTCCAGGAGAACCTGACCTTCCTGACGGACATGTACCGCCGCCCGGGTGTCAAGTACCGGCTCGCGGGCATCGGCGTCAATCGCTTCGATGGCGAGAATTGGCTGCAGATGTGGGCCGACAATCAGTGGGGGGCGATTTTCCTGCGTGGGGCACTCGATGCGGACGGCAAGATGGTATTCGTGACCGTGATCCCTTCGCGCAAACGCGACGTGAAGCTGGTGTATGAGAACCGCCCTGACGGTACTGTGCGCATCTTGCAGTACGTTGAGCCCGCCGGCAGCGGCAAGTGGGTGAAGTACGGTGATCTCATCAACCGCCCAAATCGGTAGCGACAGCGCGAGCTCAACCGGTGCACATCGAGGAACATGTCTGGATCACGTTGAGCGACGGTTGCCGTCTCGGGGCTCGTCTCTGGCTCCCGGAAACCGCGGTGCAGTTGCCCGTTCCCGCAGTACTTGAGTACATCCCATACCGCAAGCGCGACGGAACACGAGTGCGCGACGACCCCATGCACGGCTACTTCGCGCAGAACGGCTACGCCGCCGTCCGTGTCGACATGCGCGGCTCGGGCGAGTCCGATGGTCTTCTCGCGGACGAGTATCTCAAGCAGGAGCAGGATGATGCCCTCGAGGTGATCGCATGGATTGCGGGCCAGCCCTGGTGTACCGGCGCCGTGGGTCTGCAGGGCAAGTCGTGGGGCGGCTTCAATGCGCTGCAGATCGCAGCCCGGGGTCCGCCGGCACTGAAGGCGATCATCACGACGTTCTCGACCGACAACCGTTATACCGACGACATCCATTACATGGGCGGCTGCCTGCTCAACGACAATTTGTGGTGGGGCAGCATCATGCTCGCCTACCAGAGCCGCCCGCTCGATCCCGAGATCGTTGGGGAGGAATGGCGCGGGCGCTGGCTCGAGCGGCTCGAGACGCTCCCTTTTTTCCCAGCACTCTGGCTATCTCATCAGCGCTACGACGACTACTGGAAGCACGGTTCGATCTGCGAGGATTACGCGGCGATCGACTGCCCAGTGCTCGCGATCGGCGGTTGGTCGGATGCCTACACCAACGCCGTTCCGCGCCTACTCGCGAGCCTCGAGGTGCCGCGGCTAGGCATCATCGGACCATGGGGGCATGTCTATCCGCATGACGGCGTGCCCGGCCCCGCGATCGGTTACCTCCAGGAAGCGGTCCGCTGGTGGGACCAGTGGCTCAAAGGCCGGGACAACGGAATCATGAATGAGCCGATGCTGCGGGCGTACGTCGAGGACCCCGTCGCCCCGGACGGCACGCGCACGTTCATCCCGGGACGCTGGGTCGGCGAGGCGACCTACCCATCGCGCAACATCAAGCCGTGGCGACTCTTTCTTCGCGCAGACCGAAGCCTCGGCGAACAGCCTGATCGGAGCACCGTATTCTCGATTCGTTCGCCGCAGAGCCAAGGCAAGGCTGCCGGTGAGTGGATGGCAACCGGATGTCCGGGCGAGCACCCGACGGACCAGCGGCTCGACGACGGTGGGGCACTGGTATTCGATACATCGGCACTCGAGCGTGAACTCTCGGTGCTCGGTCCGCCACTGCTGAGGTTGCAGGTCTCGTCGGACGCGCCTGTCGCGCAGCTAGCGGTCCGCCTGTCAGATGTGGCGCCGGACGGTCGGGTCACGCGCGTCAGTTATCAGGTCCTCAATCTTACTCACCGCGACAGCCACGAGCACCCTTCGCAACTCGCGCCCGGGCGCTACTACGATTTGAGCGTGACGCTCAACGCATGCGGATACCGGTTCCTGCCGGGTCACCGCATCCGGCTGTCGATCGCGACGGCGTACTGGCCGATTGTCTGGCCGGCGCCATACCCGGCCACATTGTCGATCCGCACGGGCGAGAGTGCGATGGAACTGCCGGTGCGGCAGGAGACCCAAGGACCGGCGGTGTTGTTCGCGCCGCCCGTCCATGGGCCGAAGGCGCCAATCACCTCCATCGACCCCGGCACGGTGCGGCGGTTCACCGTCCAGAACCACGTCACCGGCGAGATGACCTACGTCACCGAAGGCATCGGTGGAGTGTTCGGTGAAGGCATCCGGCGCCTCGACGACGTCAACATCGAAGTCGCCCATTGCCTGAAACGGGAGTTGACGATCAAGGACGATGATCCGTTGTCCGCTCGGTATGTGCTGACGCAATCGTACGAGATGGGTCGCGACGGATGGCGGACACTGGTGAACACTGAGGCACGCATGCACAGCGACACGGAACGCTTCTACGTATCAGGTACTCTGATCGCCCGCCTCAACGGCGACATCGTGGCCGAGCGGCAATGGGACGTGACGATTCCCCGCGACCTCCTGTGAGGACGGAAACTCCGTTGCAGGTGGGCCCGGGCCACGAGATCTTTGGGCAACCGCGCGGCCTCGCGACACTCTTTCTGACAGAGATGTGGGAGCGCTTTACATACTATGGGATGCGCTCCATCCTGATCCTCTTCGCAGTGGCCGCCGTGAGCGATGGCGGCCTCGGGCTCGACGACCACATCGCGAGCGCGATCTACGGCCTTTACATTGCCGCGACCTACGTCTTCGCCCTGTTTGGCGGCTGGATGGCGGACCGCCTGCTTGGCGCGCAGCGGGCCGTGATCGTCGGTGGCGTCCTGATTCTGTGCGGAAACGCCCTGCTGATCCTCGGCAGTGTCCAGTGCTTCTTCGTCGGCCTCGTAGTCATCGTGCTCGGCGTGGGCCTCCTCAAACCCAACATCAGTGTCATGGTCGCCGAGCTGTACCCGGAAGGCGGCGCACGGCGGGATGCGGGCTTTTCGATCTTCTACGTCGGTATCAGCGTCGGCGCGCTCCTCGGCTCCCTGCTCGTGCCGCTCTGCGCAGCGCAATTCGGCTGGCGATGGGGATTCAGCCTGCCCGTGCTCGGCATGATGATTGGGCTCGGCCAGTTCATGCTGACGCGACGCTGGCTTGGTGACCGCGGTCGGAGAGCACGCGTAGCGACCGGATTCCGAGCCTGGCTCCCAGTCTTGCTGCTTCTGCTTGCCGTCATGGCGATTACGGCGCTCGTGATCGGCGGACAACTGGCAATCGATCCGGTCATGCTGGCGGCCGCTGCGTCGTGGGTAATCGCGCTGCTCGCGGTGATGTATTTCGGGTACTTGATCCTGTTTGCGGGTTTGAACAGAGATGAGCGCCGGCGGGTGTACGTGATGGTTGCACTGTTCGTGGCCTATGCGACGTTCTTCGCCGGCTTCGAGCAGGGAGGCGCCTCTTTGAATCTGTTCGCCGATCGATACACGGACCGCAATTTGTTTGGCTGGGTCATGCCGGCGGGCGTGCTGCAAGGCACGACCGCTCTGTACACGATACTGTTTGCTCCGGCCTTCGCTGCCTTGTGGATCGCACTCGGCCGTCGCGGCTACGACTTTGCTCCGTCGACCAAGTTCGCGGCGGGGCTTGGGCTGCTGAGCGCAGGGTACCTCGTCATGTACGTCGCGTCGGGATACGTCGTCAAGGGCGCCAAGATATTGCCGACGTGGCTGCTCGTGACCTACTTTCTTCAGGAATGCGGCGATCTATGCCTGTCGCCGGTTGGGCTGTCGTCGATGACCAAGCTCGCACCGCCCAAGTTCGTAGGCCAGGTGATGGGGCTTTGGTTCCTCGCGCTGGCCCTCGGCAACAATCTCGCCGGTCAGCTCTCAGGCGAATACGACGCGCATAACCTGCAGTCGCTGCCGGCGCTGTTCCTGAAGATCTTCTGGTGGTCCTTTGCCGCCGCGGCGATCATGCTGCTGTTGACTCCATTGATTCGGCGTCTGATGGGCGGTATCAGGTGAGGGAGCCCGTCGCTACGGCCGCAGTAATGGACGATTTCGCTTGGATCTGCTCCACGAGCCGATTGGCCACCCAGCTGTGGAAGTGATGGGTGGCCGCATCCATCGCCGGCGAGAACACGCCACCATCGTATCCCGGCGAGGCACGCCCGATCTGCATCTGCTCGACCGCGGGCAGGTCCTGTTCGAAGACGATCCGCCATGCGTTCACGGTCGCCGCCCGGCAAGCGCGATAGGCGTCACTCGTGGCGCCGTCGCCAATATAAAAGATTTGCAGTTCCTCGCGAGTCCGATCGGGCGCTTCCGGTAGCAGGAGGATTGCGAATGCGTGATCCGCTTGGAAGCCCAGCAGCACGTTCGGGTACATCGTCGGGTACTCGGCCACGTGCATCCGCTCGGCCGGCCACGCCGTGACGCGTGGCAGGTGCGTGCCTGCTATGTCGCTCCCACGATACGCCAGGGATCCTTGTCCGGCGAAGTCGTCGCCGAAGAAGCAGTAATGGTCGTCCAGCCGTGAGTAGGTATTAAGCTCGGGATGCACCGACGGTAGATGATAGGCTTCGCAGTAGTTCTCGACTGCGAGCTTCCAATTGCACTGCGCTGTGAGACTCAGGCGGGAATCGGTAACGCCGGGCTTCAGCTGCGACCAGCCATCGGTGCCGAGCAATTGCTCGGCACGCCGCAGCAACTGGCTTGCGTGCAGACCGAAGTTAGGCGCGTCACCGCTCAAGTTGATGAACAAGACGCCCATGAAGACGGCGCAGCGCACCGGCTTCAGTCCATGGTCCGAGTTCTTGAATCCTTCGCGGTGGTGCTGATCCACGCCGCCGATGTTCGGCGTGGCCTTGAGGTCACCGTTGGTCGCATACGACCAGCAGTGATAGCGGCAGGTAATCAAACCTCGAACTTCCGTCGGCTCTGCGACCAGCTTCATACCGCGATGACTGCAGACGTTGTGAAAAACGTGGAGCGCGCCATGCCGATCGCGGGTCACGAGCAACGGCAAGCCCATGAACTCGATCGGGTGGGCCGTCGGCCGGTCAGGGATCGTGTCCGTGAACGCAATCCCTGTCCAGGTACGCCCGAAGACGGCATCGCGCTCGTATCGGAAATACGCGTCACTAGTATAGGTGACGTTCGGCAGACCTATCGCCTCATCGACTGGTCGTAGGACCTTCGACAGGCGCTCAACGTTGATTGGATCCGAACCGCCGGAAACTGACATTCGCACACCCCATTGCGCGCCCTGATTCTGGCCGAATATAAGACTGCCGATCCGGCCATTGCACCGCAGTGTACACCTTGGAAGTCGTGGCGCTTCCGCCGCCGGATGGTGCTCAAGGCACCTTTACCGGATCGCCTAAATAAATCCAACGTGCGACTAAGAAACGTCGGGTCTGTCCCGCGCCGTCGCCTTAAGATGGATCCCATGAAGCGCCACGTCCGGGTACTTGTCATCGGAGGCGGAGTCGTCGGCTGCAGCGTCCTCTACCACCTGACCAAGCTCGGGTGGCGGGATGTCGCACTCTGCGAACGCAAGGAACTGACCGCCGGCTCGAGTTGGCACGCGGCCGGTGCCTTTCACGCCCTAAACAGCGACGCCGCGATGTCGCGCCTCCAGGCCTACTCGGTCGCGCTCTATCCGGAGCTGCAGAGGATCTCCGGGCAGGACATCGGCCTGCATTATCCAGGTGGGTTGAACGTCGCTGCTACGAAAGAGCGGTGGGACCTGTTGCGGGCAGATGTCGCGCGGCACAAGACGCTAGGCCTCGACACGCGGCTCGTGAGCTCAGCCGAGATCCGCGAACTTTGTCCGATAATGGACACTCGCGATGTGCTCGGCGCGATCTATGACCCAATGGAGGGCCACCTCGACCCGTCGGGCGCGACGCACGCATTCGCAAAGGCAGCACGGCAGAACGGCGCGGAAATCTACCGCCACACTCGCGTACTCGCGCTCGCGCCGACCGGTCGTGGCAGCTGGGATGTATCGACTGACCAAGGCGCGATCGAGGCTGAACACGTCGTCAACGCAGGTGGACTCTGGGCTCGCGAGGTTGGTCGCATGGTCGGCGTCGAGTTGCCGCTGGTGCCGATGGAGCACCACTACCTGATCACCGAGGACCTCGCGGAGCTCGCGAACGCCGCCAAGGAGTTGCCGGTGGTCGTGGACCTCGACGGCGAAATGTACATGCGCCAGGAGCGGCGCGGTGTCCTGCTCGGCGTATACGAGACGCCCGCTACGCCCTGGGCCCTGGGCGGTACTTCGTGGGACTACGGGGAGACCGATCTGCTGGCGCCTGACCTCGATCGCCTGACTGGGGCGCTCGAGAAGGGGTTCACCCGGTTTCCGACCCTTCAGGCCGCAGGAATCCGCAAAATCGTCAACGGGCCATTCACGTTCACGCCAGACGGTAACCCGCTAGTTGGTCCCGTGCCGGGCGTACCAAACTACTGGGCGGCCTGCGGAGTGATGGCGGGTTTTTGCCAGGGCGGCGGTGTCGGTCTTGCGCTCGCAACCTGGATGATCACAGGCGAGCCGGACGGCGACGCCTTCGCACTCGATGTCGCACGGTTTGGCGACTACGCCAGCAAGGCCTATGTGCTCGAGAAAGCCGGTGAGTTCTACTCCCGGCGCTTTCGCATCGCCTATCCGAACGAGTACTGGCCCGCCGGTCGCCCGTCCAAGACATCGGCGCTCCATGGACGGCTCGCCGCTCGCAATGCAGTCCACGGTGTGAGCTACGGCCTCGAATACCCGCTCTACTTCGCGCCAAGCGCCGAGGCGCCTGAGGAAACCCCGACGCTTCGGCGCTCCAACGCATTTGGTCCCGTCGCTTCCGAGTGCCGCACGGCTCGGAGTGCAGCCGGCGTGCTCGACGCGAGCTCGTTCAGCAAGTACGAGTTCGCAGGCCCCGGCGCCGAAAGTGTGCTCGATCGGCTCCTCGCGGCGAAGGTGCCGGCGGTCGGCCGAGTCAAGCTGACGCCGATGCTTGCCGCAAGCGGCAGGTTGATGGGCGATCTGACTACGATCCGCATGGCGCCAGACCGGTTTCTGGTATTTGGCTCCGGCTACCTGCAGGCTTGGCACATGCGCTGGTTTGCCGCGCACCTGCCCGCCACCGGCGTCACGCTTAGAAATCTCTCCAACGACTGGGGCGGGATCGCGATGTTTGGCCCGAAGTCGCGCGAGGCCCTGGCTCGAGTGACTGCGGAGGATGTCAGCCACGCGGGCTTCCCGTTCATGACTGCCCGGATGATGGATGTGGGTCTCTGCAATGCTCTCGTCGCGAGAATGTCGGTCACCGGCGAGCTGGGGTACGAGATCCACGCGCCGCAAGTCTACCTAGGCGCGATTTACGACCGTCTGATGGCGGCAGCGCAGGATCTTCTGATCGTCAACGTCGGGATGTACGCGCTTCTCTCTCTCAGAATGGAGAAGGGATTCGGTATCTGGACTCGCGAATTCTCGCGGGACTACACGCCGGCGGAGTGTGGACTCGCGAGGTTCGTCGCTTACGACAAACCGGCATTCATCGGCCGCGAAGCGGCCCTCAAAGATCGGGACACGGCGCCTGAGCGACAGCTTGTCCTTCTTGACGTGGACGCCGCGGACGCGGATGCAAGCTTCTACGAGCCGATCTGGTCTGGCGATCAGCGCGTCGGGTTCGTCACCTCAGCCGCTTACGGGCATACCTGCGGCAAGAGCCTCGCGATGGGCTACGTTTCGAGCTCGATGGCCAAGGCAGGCACACCACTCGACGTGACAATCGTTGGCGAACGTCGTTCATGCCGGGTCCTCGCCGAGCCCCCAATTGATCCCATGGGAGCGCGGATGCGCGCTTGAAACCAACCAATGTCAGAAGACGATCGAGCTGCTCGCCGTGCCCGTCCGAGTGGGCGCGATGCCCGGCACAAGGCGCGGGCCGCGCGCCCGGTGGCCCCGGCCTACATCACCCGCGAGATTCCGCCGTACGAGTTCCTGTCGCCCGACGGGCTTGAAGCCGTCGAACGACACGCCGATCTCCTGCTCGAGGAGATCGGGCTCGAGATCCGCGGCGACGATGAGGCGGTCCGACTCTGGCGAGGAGCCGGCGCGGAGGTCACCGATGGCTGCCGGATTCACGTACCGGCGGGGCTGGCCCGCGACATCGTGCGCCGTTCCGCGCCTCGCGTATTTACTCAGCACGCGCGCAACCCGGCTCGCAACGTCGAGATCGGTGGAAATCACACGGTATTTGCGCCCGCCTACGGGCCGCCGTTCGTCTCCGATCTCGATTCCGGCCGTCGTTACGGCACCCTCGAGGACTTTCGAAACTTCGTCAAGCTTAGCTTTGTCTCGCCGTGGCTGCACCACTCTGGCGGCACCGTCTGTGAGCCGGTCGACGTGCCCGTCAACAAGCGCCATTTTGACATGGTCTATGCGCACATGCGCTACTCGGACAAGCCCTTCATGGGCTCTGTAACGACAGCGGCACGTGCGGTTGACTCGATCGAACTGTGCCGGATCCTGTTTGGCGCAGACTTCGTGGCGAATAACTGTGTGATCCTCGGCAACGTCAACGTCAATTCGCCGCTCGTGCTCGACGGCGAGGCGAGTCGCGTAATCCGCACCTATGCGGCGGCCAATCAGGCGCCGGTGTGCGTGCCATTCATCCTCGGCGGGGCGATGGGCCCGGTGACGACCGCAGGCGCGCTCGCCCAGTGTTTCGCAGAGGCAACCTTCTGCGTTGCGCTCGCACAGCTGGAGCGGCCGGGCTCGCCGGCGATCCTTGGCAATTTTCTGTCATCAATGTCATTGCGAAGCGGCGCGCCAACGTTCGGAACGCCCGAGCCGGCGCTCGCCTACTTCGCGATCGGCCAACTCGCGCGTCGGCTCGGCGTACCGCTGCGTTGCGGCGGCAATCTGTGCGCGTCGAAAGTCGCAGACTCTCAGGCGGCCTCCGAGAGTGCGAACTCGATCTGGCCGGCGTTCCTCGGCGGCGCGAACTTCATGTTGCATGCGGCCGGTTGGCTTGAGGCGGGGCTCGTGATGTCCTACGAGAAATTCGTCATGGACGTCGACCAACTGGGCGGGTTCCACACGCTGGCTAGAGGCATGCCCCTCGATGACAATGGCTTCGCGCTCGGGGCATTCCGGGAGATCGGCCCAGGCAATCATTACCTTGGCTCGGCGCACACGATGGCGAATTACGAGCGGGCGTTCCATGATTTCGAGCTCGCAGACAATAACTCTTACGAGCAATGGCGTGCGGAGGGAGGTCGCGATCAGCTGACCCGCGCCAATCAACGTTGGAAGGCTATGCTCCAATCGTACGTGGCGCCGCCGATTGATCCGGCGATCGACGAGGCGCTCAAGGACTACATCGGCCGCCGAAAAGCCGCGATGACGGACGAAATTGGCTGAGGCGATAGGATGGCACCCATGGCCGCCATGGAGGTAGAGGCACGGGGGACCTGGAAGCGGTGTCGTTTGGGCATCCATTGACGCGACCGATTGGGCTCGGCATGATCGAGACTGGTCGACTGGGCCTAGGAGGGCAGATGGCGACGCCCGCGCCCATTCAAAGCGGCGGCGACCGATTCGAGATCGCCGAGACGCGGGTAAACGTGCCGCCGGAGATGCAGTGCCTGCAAACGGCGGATGCGGCACTTTCGGACTTCGCGTCCCGCTATCTGGCGTACCGACATCCACTGCGGTTCTTCTCCAACGACCCGAGCCGACGTTGTGACACCTATTATTTATCTCCGTGGATGGTCATGGCGGTCGTCGATGTCGCATCTGCTGAGCGATTCGAGAGCCCCCTGAGAGGCCAGAACATCCTCGAATTTCACTACCGTATCTCCGGAGCCATCGAGCTTGCGGGTTCGTGGGGCGAGTGCCGGGTGTTCGAGCCGACGTGCCTTTTGTGGTTTCAGCCGAACGGTTGCGACGATGCGAGTGAGCGACTCGGCGAGGCGCTGCGCGGCCGAGAAACGTGGGTCAGCCTGTATTGCGATCGCGTGTGGCTGGATCAAGTGAACGAGGGCGCGGCGGCTATTCTCGAATCGGCACTCCCTCCGGACGAAGGCTCCGCGGTCCTGCCGCGCTTCCGGGCGGGCCCGCACATCGGTGCAACGGTTCCGCTGCTGCGGGAGATCGTGCGCGCCGACCGCGGCGATCCGCTGCAGTGGCTCTACGCGAGTGCCAAGGCAAACGAGCTGCTGTATGTCACGCTGAGCAATATCGGGGCATTTGCGCCGCGTGACAGTGGTCATCTCAAGTTGACGGAGCGCGATCGGAAGCAGCTACACCTGATTCGGGATGTACTCGCAGCGAATTTCGTTGCGCCGCCGCGCCTACCGGATCTCGCCCGCCGCGCGGGCATGAACTACTCGAAGTTATGCACGGCATTTCGCCAACTCTTCGGCGAGACGACCGCGGAGTTCGTGCGCCGCCAGCGACTGGAGTTCGCGCACGGTTTGTTGCGATCGTCGGACCTTCAGGTCCAACAAATCGCAATGCAATCCGGTTACGCGCATCACGGGAGTTTTACCGCCGCGTTTGCGCGGCAGTTTGGCTACTCACCGAAGCAAGTGCGCAGGCCCACCGCACCACTAGCGAGGTGATTCGCGCGGCGTTGAGAATATTTGGCTCTTTCAATGCCTCGCCAGTGATTGGCATTGGCGCATGAGGAAGTCGCGCTCCTTCTTGTTCTCGCATTTGTCCAATGCTAGGCGATAGGCGGACGCGGCATCGGCTGTGCGCCCGATCCGCCGCAATAGGTCGGCTCGAACCGCATGGTACAAGTGATAATTCGGAAGCTCGATCGCATCCACCAGTCGAAGCGCATGCGCAACGCCGTGCACTTCCGCTACAGCTACCGCACGATTCAGTGCAACAACCGCACTCGGCGCAATGGACATGAGCTGATCGTAGAGCTCCAGAATTTGCCGCCAATCAGTGCGGGCGGCTGAGGATGCGCTACTGTGCACCGCATTGATGGCGGCCTGCAGCTGATAAGTGCCCGGACGATTTCGTGTAAGGCAGATTCGCATGAGTGCGCGGCCCTCGTCTATTTTGGACTCATCCCAGAGGGTTCGGTCTTGCCCGGAAAGGAGTACCAAGTCTCCGCCCGCCACTCGCGCGCCGCGCCGCGCGTCGATCAGCAGCATCAGCGCAAGCAGGCCGAGTATTTCGGATTCCTGAGGTATGAGCGTCGCCAGCAATCGACCGAGCCGAATCGCCTCATCGCACAATTCGGTACGAAGCACCTCATCGCCGGAGGATGTGCTGTAGCCTTCGTTGAAAATCAGATAGACCACGGCCAAAACCGTGCGCAGGCGGGCCGGTAGCTCGGCCGCCTCCGGAACGCGATACGGGATATTGGCGTCGCGGATTTTGGCTTTGGCGCGGGAAAGGCGCTGTGCCAGCGCAGTGGGTTGCAAAAGGAATGCGTGAGCGATTTCTTCGGTGCTCAGTCCGCCAATCAGTCGCAGCGTCAATGCGACTTGCACGTCGGGTGCCAGCGCGGGGTGGCAACAGGTGAAAATCAGTCGTAATTGATCGTCGTTCACATCGTGCTCCTCGGCCTGCTCCACCTCGTTCAGCAATTGCGCGGCATGCTGGCGTTCAGATCGAGAGGCTTCTCTGCGCAGACGGTCCAATGCCTTGTTGCGCGCGGTGGTGATGAGCCAGCCGGCCGGAGAGGGCGGGATGCCGTTACTCGGCCACCTGGCAAGCGCGATTGCGAAGGCTTCTTGCACCGCCTCTTCGGCGAGCGAAATGTCGCCGAGGAAGCGGGTGAGCACGGCCACGCTACGTCCGTATTCGCGCCGAAAGATCGCTTCGATCTCCGCGTTCAGCTTGGGTGCTCCATAAACGGGCGTACCTCAATGGGTGTGGTCGTGGCGCGGGCGAGTTTTCGAGCCCATAAGAGCGCCGCATCGAGGTCCGGTACCCGGATGATGGTGATACCTCCGATTTGCTCCTTGCTCTCGATGAAGGGCCCGTCGGTCAGCACGATGTCGCCGTTTTGGTGGCGGAGAACCGTTGCGGAATCGGCGGCGTGGAGTCCGCCACTGAAGACCCACACATCGGCGGACTGCATTTCCCTTCGCAGCGCAATTACCTCGCTCATGATCTTGTTCAGTGCAGCCGGGGGAGGCTGACTGCCGCCGGCGGGATAACAGACACTCAGTAAGTACTGCTTCATGGTCAACTCCATTGCTACCCGGCGAAAAGCCGGTTGTCAGCCCCTAAACGAACGACCGCGGGCAGTTTCGACAGCTTGTCGACGATAGGCGGCCGGCGCGCACTGCGCCGCAGGCGCCTTCCTCAAATCTTCTGCAAGCCGTATCGCCGAACTTTCGACAACAAATCGCGATTGCCGGGCAGGGCCGCGGCGAGGGTCTTGGTGTATTGGCCCGCCTCGTTCATCTTTTCCTGTGCCAAGATTCGATCACGTTCGTTCAGCAGCCAAGGTGCGGGGTAAGTCTTGAATCCCATGCCGTATAGAATGTATTGATAGCTGGCCGCCGAGAACACTTCTTCTCGGTGCGCGAAGTCTTCATGCCACGGGCAATGGTCCCGCCAGTACTCCAGGCAGTCGCGCAGGCTGTCCGGAATCGATTCGCGGGCTCTATTCTCGATCCAGAATCGCGAATCCTTCCGCCGGCTCAGCACGTAGTGCAATTTGAGAAAATCGACAATTCGCTCCCAGCGATAGCGAAAGGTATCGTTAAATATCCGTGCAGCTTGCTGCATGCCGCCGTGGCAACTCGGCAGCAAATTCGCAATGGACTTGGCGGACAGCTCGATCATGACAATGGCCGATGCCTCGAGAGGCTCGATGAAACCGGCCGAAAGACCCACCGCCACGCAGTTGCGGGTCCAGAACTCCCGGCGGTACCCCGAATTGATCTCGATTTTTCGAAAGCTCAAGTCCCGCGACGGATCGCCCCGGGCGCTGAGGTAGTTCTTCAGCTCCTCGAGCGCATCCTCATCCGACACGTAGCCGCTGGAAAATACATACCCCACGCCGCGGCGGCTCGTGAGCCCGATATCCCACACCCAGCCCGAGGACTGTGCGGTGGCCACAGTCACCGACTTGATGGCGGCCTCATCGGTCGAATACGGAATTTGAACTGCCCATGCCCTGTCGATGAACAGCACATCTTTTTTGGAAAGGAACGGTACGCCGAAATGCCTGCCGATCAAGAGCGAGGAAAATCCGCTGCAATCGATGAAGAGATCCGCAGCGAGCTTCTCACCGGACTTCGTCGCTACGTGCGAAATGTCGCCGGCCTCGGTGGACTCGACTCCGACGATCTCGTCATACACGTGAGCAACACCGAGTTTCTCGATACAGTGGTCACGGAGAAAGGGCCCGAATTTGCCGGCGTCCAGGTGATAGGCGTAATTCGCCAAGCCGGTGAATTCCGGGGTCGTGATCTGTTTGGGCGCCAAGCCCTGTCGACAAACAGCCGTTTGAAAGCACATGCTGTCGGCGAAGCTCTGGTCGCGCGGATTCTCCAGCCAGTAAGCGGCGAGATTACGTTCTTCGTAGCCGACCGGCAGCGTAAAGGGATGGTAGTAAGCATCCGAGTCGCCGCCGTCCACCCACTTCACGAATTGCGACCCCTGTTTGAAGGATGCGTCACAGGCACGGAGAAAATCCGTCTCAGTGACGCCGATCTGTTTCAAGGTGGCGCGGAGCGTTGGCCAGGTGCCTTCGCCGACGCCAATCGGCGGCTGCTGGCGCGATTCGATGAGCGTGACTGAAATCCCATCGTCCCCCCGCCGGGGATAACGCGCCGCGAGCACCCCGGCGGTGATCCAACCGGCGGTGCCGCCGCCGACAATCAGGATCTTTCGAACGGGTTGCGGTACGGTTTGGGACGTCACTTCCGATCCTCTATTAGGGACTCGTGACGGTTACGCCGGTCAGGAGCCGGTTCTTACGGGCCACCAGTTCGGACACTTGCGAGATCGATGCCATCTGAAAATACATCCATTCGAGATACTCACGATCGCGCAACTCCGCCAATTGCGCCGCGGGCAAAGTCTTGAGCGCAGCGGCGGCGATCCAGTAAAGACCCTGCAATTTGGTCTCGCTGCCGTTGACGAACTCGATATCGATCTGCACGGGCTCGATCAAGCTCAGCTCCGTCAGCCGGCCCGTGAACGCGTAAGTTTCTTTCGCTCCCGCAACCAGCGCCGACAGCATCGATGTGATGCCTTGCAAGAATTTTGTCGGTTGGCCGTCTTCCAGGAACAGGCGTTCACCCTCCTGCGATTGAACGGTCTGGCTGAGATCAAGTGCCACGTCGAGAGTGGGCGGCTTTCCTTCAGAATTCTCCGCGCGGCGGGTGATCAGCGAGAACGGTTGCCGCTGGATCTGCAGCGGCACGTAGGTAGCATCCCATCGACCATCTACGAAGAACAAGTTCTCCTGAGGCTGGAAGCCGAGCAGCGCGGATGGCTCGAATCGACCCGTTTCCATGTTCTTGGCGTAAAAGATCGGATAATGCGCGAGCAGTCGCGGAAATTCTCGAGGGATCACGCTCACCGTGTTGACTTCCGCGTTCTCTCGCGTCGGCCGCGTGGCAGCAATGCGGACATCGCGGTGAATTTGATTGTTAAGAACTACTCGGTTGACCACTTTCGCCTCCCGCCAAGCCGAAGATTATAACGCTCATTCCCGCGTCTTCGTCGGCGCGCAACGAAGGAGCGAAGCCCCAAGTCGCGGTACAATAGGCTTCATTGCTTCACCGCGGGTGCTTCGACAATGCGCATCGAACCAAAGAAAGCCGCGGAGTGGGAGAATGTCGATGCGGCTGTATTCAACAACACGATCAAGACACGTGACCGCCCGGCGGTGCTGCGCGGCCTGGTGCGGGCTTGGCCGGCGACCCAGGCGGGCCTTGAATCGGCGCACTCGCTCACTGCCTATCTCAAGACATTTTACAGCGGCCATGCCGCGCCCGTGTTCGAAGGACCTGCATCCATCGAGGGGCGATTCTTCTATAACGACACGCTGGACGGTTTCAATTTTGAGTCCAAGCGCGCGTTGCTCGGCGATGTACTGGAGCGTCTTTGCCAGGAATTGAAGAATGAGTCCGCACCGGCGCTTTACTCCGGCTCCGCGTCGCTGCCCATTTATTTTCCCGGTTTTTCCAACGCCAACCACGTCCGCAGCCTGATTACCGCCGAGTCGGTGCGCGAGTCGATCTGGATCGGAAATCGCACCTGCATCGCGGCGCATTTCGACAATATCGAAAACCTGGCCTGTGTCGTAGGTGGCCGCCGCCGCTTCACGATGTTTCCTCCGGACCAGGTCAGAAATCTCTACGTGGGCCCGCTTGATTTGACCCCGGCCGGTCAGCCTATCACTCTGGTTGATATTCGTAATCCGGACCTCGAGCGTTTTCCCCGCTATGCCGAGGCGGCGCAAGTCGCCGAAGTCGCCGAGCTCGCTCCGGGCGATGCGGTCTACATCCCCGCGCTGTGGTGGCACAATGTCGAGGCGCTGGAAGATTTCAATGTACTCGTCAATTATTGGTGGCGCGATGTTCCGGACTACTTCGACTC
>Ga0210393_10001063_pt1 | contig 23565 bp, 17 predicted proteins | sample IncBWC27OmetaG_FD_160068 | JGI IMG/M metagenome (GOLD analysis project Ga0210393, IMG submission 160068) | Forest soil microbial communities from Barre Woods Harvard Forest LTER site, Petersham, Massachusetts, United States - Inc-BW-C-27-O ... | reverse complement strand
AGCTTGATGACGACATATCGGCCCCGAAACTGGCGAATCCAGCTCAGCGCCTCGACCAAAATGTCGGCTTTGCGAATCGCGTCCAACCGACTCTCCGCGACGGGCAGACGTTGAGCCTTTAGTCCACCTGCCAAAAGAGGGAAACTCGTGATTCTAAAAGGACTTGCGGGCAAGTCAATGACTCTAGCGAGCGACACCACTGCCTGGGGTGAGGGTTAAATCCGTAGAGGACCTCAGCGCACGGAGGCGCCCCTGGCATCGTCGCCCGCGGGGCTCTCGCTACTATGGGCTTCGCCGCCTTCCGCCCGTCGCTATGGAGAGCCCGAAGTTATGGAGAGATCGCCGTGATGATCGCCCGCATTGCTGTGCTGTGTGTCTTTGCTGTCTCGCTCGCCAATCTCTCACGCGGTCAGGACGCGCCCAAAGCAACTTCGCGTCCCAATATTCTATTGATCGTGGCCGACGATCTCGGTTATGGCGAACTTGGCTGCCAGGGACACAAGGACATTCCGACGCCGCACATCGATTCGATCGCGAAAAATGGTGTGCGGTTCACATCGGGCTACGTTTCCTGCCCGGTGTGCAGCCCGACGAGGGCCGGGTTAATGACGGGCCGCTATCAGCAGCGGTTTGGCCACGAGTTCAATCCCGGTCCGATCGACGATGCGTCCGACTTGTTCGGGCTTGTGCGCGACGAAAAGACGATTGCCGAACGGCTCAAAACAGCTGGCTACGCGACGGGTATGGTCGGCAAGTGGCACCTGGGAACCAAGGAGGGATTGCGGCCAACAGAGCGGGGCTTCGACGAATACTTCGGCTTCCTGGGTGGAGCGCATCCTTACCTCGGGGAACGACGACGTCGCAATAACAACATGGTGATGCGAGGCACCAAGGAAGTCTCAGAGCCGGCCTACCTCACCGACGCGTTTGGCCGCGAGGCAGTCGCGTTTGTCGACCGACACAAATCGCAGCCCTTCTTCTTGTACCTGGCGTTCAACGCGGTTCACGCCCCGCTGCAGGCGACTGCCGACTATCGCAAGCGGTTTCCCAATGTGAAAGACGAGAAGCGACAGACATTCTCCGCAATGCTCTCGGCGATGGATGACGCGGTTGGCAACGTCTTGGCGAAACTTCACGATTCCCGACTGGATGAAAAAACGCTGATCTTCTTTATCAGCGACAACGGCGGCCCAACTCCCCAGACGAGTTCACGCAACGATCCGCTCCGGGGCACGAAGACGACGACCTGGGAGGGCGGCATCCGCATTCCGTTCATCATCCAATGGAAAGGCCATGTTCCCGCGGGCAAAGTCGACGAGCGGCCGGTGATCGCTCTGGACATCCACCCAACGGCGCTCGCGGCGGCCAGCGTGACCGCAGCGCCGGAGAAGAAGCTCGACGGCGTCAACCTCTTGCCATTTCTCCAGGGCACGGCGAACGGTGTTCCGCACGAGGTCCTGTTTTGGCGATTTGGACCGCAGATGGCCGTTCGCATGGGCGATTGGAAACTGACGAAAGCCGCGCCCCGAGCTCCTGCGGGTTGGGCCGGCCAGGGTGATGAAGAGTCGAGACCCCGGATGCGACGACGGCCGGCTCGCGGAGCAGCTCCTCACCTCTACAACCTGGCTCAGGATATCGGAGAATCCACGGACCTTTCGGATCAACAGCCCGACAAGGTCAAGGAGTTGTTGGACGCCTGGAAAAAGTGGAACGCGGAACTCATGGCTCCCCGCTGGCAGCGAGGCAATCCTCAGGCGAACCCCCAAATGCAGGGAGCGAACTGACGTCGGCGAGTCGTTCGCGACGCCGACTCCTCGTCGAGATGCGGATTTCTTCGCAAGGATCGGCCTTTCCCGCCGAACAACGGCAGGTGATTGTTCGGTACCAGCGGTCGCGGTCTAATGGACGGGCCGGCTCTTCCCTTCCTGCCGCGGTTCTCTCGCCGAGATCAAGAAAGCCCAGCATGAGTTTCGCTCCTCGCCTGGCCAGATTGTTATTGTCCGCCGCGGCTGCCGCCGCGACTCTCCTGTGCCAGAGCAGGGCGGGCGATTTCTCTCCCGAGGTTGGTAAGCGAATCGCGACGGCCGAGAGCAACCTGATCCCCGCTGTGCGGATCAAGGGTCACGCGGCCGGCAAACTTGCCGAACGGATGAAGCAGCTTCGCGTGCCCGGCGTGAGCGTCGCGGTCATCAACGACTACAAAATCGAATGGGCCAAAGGTTACGGACTCGCCGACAGCAAAACCAAGGCGCCCGTGACAACGGAAACCCTTTTCCAGGCCGGCTCGGTGAGCAAGCCGGTCGCCGCGATGGCCGCGCTAAAACTTGTCGAAGAGGGAAAGCTGAATCTCGATCGCGACGTGAATGCGCAGCTGAAATCGTGGAAAGTGCCCGAGAACAAATTCACCGAAAAACATCCGGTCGACTTGCGAGCGATTCTGAGTCACACGGCCGGCTTCACCGTTCACGGTTTTCCCGGATACGCGGTCGGTCAGCCGATTCCGACGCTACCGCAGATCTTCGACGGAGTGAAACCGGCCAACACGGGTTCGATTCGCGTCGATAAGGTGCCCGGCAAGGGGTTTCGCTATTCCGGTGGCGGAACGACCGTGATGCAGCAACTCGTGATTGATGTCACGAGGCGACCGTTCCCCCAGGTCACGCACGATCTCGTACTCGCGCCGCTCGCAATGACTTCAAGCAGCTACGCGCAGCCGTTGCCCGCCGACTGGGCCGCCCGCACGGCGACCGCACACAACCGGCTGGGCAATCCGATTCCTGGTCGCTGGCACATTTATCCCGAGATGGCGGCCGCCGGCCTCTGGACGACGCCCTCGGACATCGCCCGCTACATCATCGAGGTTCAACTCGCTCATCTCGGGAAGTCGCACAAAGTGCTTTCGCACAAAATGGTCGAAGAAATGCTCACGCCCCAGAATGGCGGGCCAGTTGGATTAGGTCCCTTCCTCGAGGCTTCGGGAAGCTCGCGGCGCTTCGGGCACGGCGGCTCCGACGCCGGGTTCATCTGCAAGTTCGTCGGTTATCTCGATCGCGGCCAGGGGGCGATGGTCATGACCAATTCGGATACCGGAGGCCAGCTAGCCGAAGAAGTGATGAACGGGATCGCGGTCGCTTATGGTTGGCCGACCTATCTTTCGCCGGAACGTGTGATCGTAGACCTCAATGAAAAAACGAAGGCCGCCTATGTGGGGAACTACAGCTTGGGGCAGTTCGGGGACGTGAAGGTCGAGCGGCGCGGCAACGCGCTCTTTGCCGGCTCGGCGATGGGGGGCGAATCAGAGTTGTTCTTCGAATCGGACGCGAAGTTCTTGACCGACGATCCCCAGATCACAGGTCACTTCGTTCGCGATGGCCAGGGTCACGTCGCCGAAATTATCATTATGCTCGGCGGGCAGGAGATTCACGCCAAGAAAAAGAAACCGTAGCGAATGCCGCCAGGGCAGAGGGAACAGCCAGCCGATCATGAACGAGCCAACTGCTGGCGTGCCGCTGCGATTTGATTTTTTGGCGAACCCCCGCGTGGTTTTTGGTTGGGGCCGGCGCGCGGAGGTGGGGCGGCTTGCTCGAACGCTTGGCAAGCGCGCATTCCTGGTCACGGGCTCAAGCGCGCTGCAGCGTCAGGGAGTGATCGACGAAATCGCCGCCACGATCCGGGAGGCCGGCGTCGAACTCGTTTCCTTGGCTGCCGTCTCACGAGAGCCGGAAGTTGCCCACGTCGACGCGGCGGTCGACACGCTGCTCGCGCACGAACCGCGTTCAGGCGACCTGATCGTTGCAATCGGCGGAGGCTCGGCCATTGATCTGGCTAAGGCGGTCGCGGCCATGGCGACCAACCGGCAGGGAGGCAGCCTCGCCGATTTTCTGGAAGGAGTCGGCAAGGGGCTCAAAGTCGAGCTGCCGCCGCTTCCGGTGCTTGCTATGCCGACGACGTCGGGCACCGGCAGTGAGGCGACGAAAAACGCAGTCATTTCGTGCACGAAGCCTCCGTACAAGAAGAGCCTTCGCAGCGAACTGATGATTCCGCGCGCTGTCTTGATCGACCCTGAGTTGACGGTCGGACTTCCTCCGGAAGTCACGGCCCACACGGGGATGGATGCGATTACGCAGCTCATCGAAAGCTACTTATCGCGGCGGGCTCAGCCGATTCCCCAAGCGCTTGCCCTCGACGGCCTCGCCCGAGCGCTGCCGGCGATCGAAACGGCAGTGTCCGACGGCAGCAATCCGCCTGCGCGCGAGGCGATGGCTTATGCGGCCTATCTCTCTGGAGTGGCGCTGGCCAACTCAGGGCTCGGGTTAGCGCACGGCGTCGCGGCCGCGCTTGGAATTCGTTGCGGAGTAGCCCACGGCCTGGCCTGCGCGGTGATGTTGCCCACCGCCCTCCGTGTCAACAAAGACGTGCGTCGGACTGAGATCGCACGTCTTTGGACGCTCGTCGACGAACACTCGCGGCTCGCAGAAGCCGACGCGGCAGAAAAATTCATTCAACACATCACAGGGATCGCGCGGAACATCGGGATCCCGCCGCGGCTCTCGGCCCTGGGCGTTGAGCAGTTCGCGATTCCCGCGCTCGTCAAAAGCTCACGCGGCAACAGCATGGATGGCAACCCGCGCAACGTCAGCGACGAGGAGCTGCGATCGCTGTTGGAAGCAATGCTGTAGAACGAGTACCTCGTCTACGGCAATTTGTCAGGTGCCACACCCTTCGCTTTGGCTAGGGTGTCCGAGAATTCGTAAAACGAATGATTGATGGTCTGAGGCCGACAAGCCCCGCAAGGGGCGAAAGAGCATAGCCCAGGGCGCAGCCCTGGGATTGCGATGCAAAATGAAATAAGACTCTTAAGCCCCCGCAAGGGGGCGACAGAAGCAACCGCACTTCGAATCTCTGCCGCCCCCTTGCGGGGGCTTCGAGCAGATGTTGGTGGGTCTTCCTACCCAGGGCTTGCGCCCTGGGCTATTTTCTGCCGCCCCCTTTCGGGGGCTACCGATGTCTGAGCACTGAGAATCTCTGCCCGAATTCCCCGGGCATTTTCACCCAGTGCCGTGGGCATGGCACCCATTCCCTGACATTTGGCGGCAGACGGATCCACTACGGACGTCAGCGGCTTACGGCCGATAGCGAGCCCATCAGGCGGCGGAGCTTGTTTTCCGGATAGAGGCTGAAGGCGAATTCGCGATCGTGCAACAGCGAGTGCGTCGCCAAGCGCCGGCGGATCGAAGTCAACTCGCCGAAGGTTTGCTCGCTGAGCGGAGCCGCCTTTTCGGCCAGCCGTCGATTGATCTCCTGCATCTGCCGAAAACGCTCGAAGTTTTCGTTGGAGCGCAGACGAGATTGGGTCGGATTCCTGTCGAGCGCGGTCTGTTCCGGCGCGGATCGCATCGCTTCGACGAGGGCCGACTTGCGGGCGATCAATTCCCGCGTCTCGGCGTCACTGGCCGAATCCAAATGGCGATCGGCGTTCCAGCGCAGGTCCCGCAACAAGCGGACACGACGCGATTCGTCCTCGGGAGTTACCGCGCCGTTTTCGGCAAGCGGCAGATACAAACTGGCCGTCAGTGTCAGGAAACCCGGCGGCGTCACACCCATAAAGCGGCAGATGATGCGGTCGGTCATCTCGTCGTATTTCGCGCCGCCGATGCCGTGCACGAACAAGTCGGCCAGGCAGAGCCGCGAAAACAGGGTCGTCGTGAGTGCTCGGGCTCGCAAGCGAATCCCCTGCTCGGGCAGCTTACGCAGCACCTCGACGGCACAACAGGCTTCGCAGTCTGGGGTCAGCCGCACGCGAGCGAATTCGGCCTTCCCGTCAGACAGGACAATTTCGCGTCCTTCTTGCCGGGCGAAGACGCGCGAGCGAACCGAGTCACCCTTCCGCCACACCCAGAACGGCGCCTCGAAGCAGTCGCCCTTGCTCTTCAGCTCGGGGACTGGATGAGTACGACTCCGAATGTGGTTCACCTGGCGGTATTCGGCCAGGACCTCGTTGTGGACGGCGACAAAGCGGGGCAGGTGAGCGAGGATGTGAGAGGCGAACCACAGGAACGGATCCAGCTCGCACATGCGGCTGATGGGCAACTCGAGATTCGTTACGCCCCACCGCCGCTCGAGCCGCAGCCGCGAGGCGATCAAACAGTCTCGCAACAGAGTAAACCGCTGTGAGGCGCGGACAGCGTCGGGCCACTGCTCGCGCAGGACGGGATTGACCTGCCAGGCGGCCATCTTGTCGCAAACGCGCTCGCCGAAACTCTCGAAGAGCGAGCGATCGAGGATCGCATTCTCTTCCCACGGTCCGCGGGGCCGATCGGCGTCGAAGGCGACCCGTTCGATCCGCGGTTCGCCGCCGGCCGCCGATTTGGCCGGAATGCGAATCGAGGTGCCGGTCATCAAGTCGGTGTCGACCGAGAGGTTGAGCGACAAGCCGCCGGTTCGCGTGGCCATCTCGTGGACGGCGAAATTCTTGGCCCACACGCCCGGGTGATAGAGCGCCGGCTGATGTCCGGCGACAAACAGCAGGTCGGTCGAGGGGACCGGCGCGAGTTCGGGCTCGGCGGTCACGTCGCCGGTGGCAGTCGCGTTGAGCAACTCGGCCGTGTAATCGCGGGCCGCGCTCAGCACTTCATCGCGGGTCCATTCCCGCAAACGCGCGAGCGTGCGTCCTTGCAGATTCAAGTCGCCCATGAGGGCGGCGTGATTTTGCTTGGCGACGTCGATCGACGCCGGCAGCGACGGATCGGCCAGGACGGCAAAGTCCTGCCTCGGCGTGCGCAGTGCGCGGCCGTGCCAGGGCGCTTCGACAGCAGCTCGTTGTGGAACCGGACTGTCCAGCAGTTTTGAGGGGGCACAGTTTGTCGTGGCTAGTTCTCGCTGTTCAAAAGGCTCTTAATTCCTGACAAGCCGCTAAGAAGCGACTTGCATCAGAAGCGGATTGCATTTGTTGGACCAACTCAAGTCTACCGTGACGGCACAACCTCACCCCTCCTGATAACAAACTGCTCACCGGTCGGCGGTTACGCGCCTCGTTCGGCCGGTCGCCTTCCGGCCGTCATCCCTTCGCGTCGCACCGCGCCGGGCGACTTTTGCCGTCGGCAGCCGGGGTAAAACCGAGGGCCTCGATTTCTCCATCGAGGACCTTTTGATAGTGGGCCATCCGTCGCCGCCCGTCGTCGAGCGATCCGCCGAAGGAACGCGCCTCGTCCAGGTAAACCAGCGGAACTGCGAACTCTACAATCTTCAAACCGAACGCGGCCGCCTGCGCCCACAGTTGCAGCGGCATGGCGTAACCGGTGTCGGTAATGTGAAATCGCTTGAGCATTTCGACGCGATAGGCCTTGAACCCGCAAAACGCATCGGTGAGATCGAGACCTAATCGGTCGTTGACCATCTGCGTGATTTGGGCGTTGATCTTCCGACGTTCCTCCGGCGGCTTGCTGTTTCCGTCGAACGTCTTCAAATAACGACTGCCCGAAACGAGATCGACGGGCTCGCAATTTGGGGGGAAGACGGCGGCCGCCAACTCCGGGATTAAGCGGGGCTGGTGCTGGCCGTCGCAGTCGATGGTTACGAGAACGTCATAGTGATGGGCGCCGGCATACTCGAAGGCTGTACGTAGGGCGGCCCCATAGCCCATATTGTGCGGATGGGTGACTACCGTGATGCCCGTCTCGCGGGCTAACACGTTCGGCGTGTCGTCGCTCGACCCGTCGTTGACGACGAGCACGTCTTGGCTGTAGCGTTTGACCTCCGCCAGCACGTCGGGAATGTGCCGCGCTTCGTTATAAATGGGCAACGCGGTGAGGCACCGGCGAGCAGCCGAGGGGACCGGGCTCGCCGTCGACGGGGAGGGCTGGCTACATGGAGGTTCGCTCGAAAGAGATTCTGGCGTCATGCGTCGATTGTCCCTTCCGAGTCACCCGTACACAAAGAACAGACACGATCTGCACGTTCGAGGGCTGCCTGTTTTGACTTTTCCGTTTTTCCGGTTGCGTCAACTTTTTGCTCCGGAAACGCCATTTTAGACGCACGTAGAGGCGAGTCAACGAGTCTGTTCGCGTACCAGGCGAAGAGGCGAATTTTTCAACAATCGGCCCGCAGATCCGTTTCTCTCGCGATTGTTGCTGACCAGATACACGAAGTGATATCATCCCGCGCCGCCTGACAGGGCTTGAGGTTGCCCTCTCGCGAGCCAGCGGCGGGCCGGGATCGGACCCGTTTTCATGAAGCCGCTCGAACAGGCAATTCTCGACAAGTCCGCCGTGGTCGGAGTGATCGGGCTGGGCTATGTCGGCCTGCCGTTGATCAATGCCTTCGTATCGGCCGGGTTCCGGACGATGGGCTTCGACGTCGACCAGCGCAAGGTCGATTCGCTCAATGCGGGCCGCAGCTACATCAAGCACGTCGATTCGACGCTCGTCTCCAAGTGGCGCAAGGGGAAGCAGTTCGAGGCGACGGCCGACATGGCGCGTCTGAAGGACGCCGACACTCTCCTGATCTGCGTGCCCACACCCCTGAACGAAAGCCGCGACCCCGATCTGATTTTCGTCGAGAAGACGGCCGAGGCGATCGGCAAGGCCCTGCGACCGGGGCAGCTGATCATTCTCGAGAGCACGACCTATCCGACCACCACGCGGGACGTTGTGTTGCCGATTCTGTTACGTAGCGGTCTCAAACCGGGCATCGATTTCTTCGTGGCCTACAGTCCCGAGCGCGAAGACCCGGGCAATCCCGACTACACGGCGGCTGGCATTCCCAAGGTTGTCGGTGCGCTTGACGAGGCCAGTCTTAAGCTGGCTCAGCAGCTTTACTCGCAAGCGATCGTCAAGGTGATCCCGGTCTCAAGCCTCGAAGTGGCCGAGGCCTGCAAGATCTTAGAGAACACCTATCGAGCCGTGAACATCGCCCTGGTCAACGAGCTGAAGATGCTCTACGACCGGATGGGGATCGACGTCTGGGAAGTGATCGACGCGGCCCGCACCAAGCCGTTCGGCTTCCAAGCGTTTTATCCCGGGCCGGGACTGGGCGGGCACTGCATTCCGATCGACCCGTTCTATTTGACGTGGCTCGCGCGGAAGCAGGGATTGCCGACGCGGTTCATCGAGCTGGCTGGCGAAATCAATTCGCGGATGCCCGATTACGTCGTCACGCGCCTGGCCGAAGCGCTCAACGACGCGGGCAAGCCGATTAACGGCAGCCGCATCTGCCTGTTGGGCATGGCCTATAAGAAAGATGTCGACGATCCGCGCGAGAGCCCGTCGTTCGTGCTGATGGAAATGCTCTCCGGTCGCGGGGCCAAGCTCACCTATAACGATCCCCACATCCCGCGCCTGCCCGCCATGCGGCACCACAAGGTGCCCGACATGCAGAGTTCCGAATTGACGCCGCAATTCCTGGCCGCGCAGGACTGCGTCCTGATCGCGACCGACCACTCGAATTACGATTACGACTTCATCGTCCAACACGCGACGCTCGTCATCGACACTCGCAACGCGACGAAGAATGTGAAGCACGGACGCGGAAAGATCCGCAAAGCCTGAGCCGGCGCGCAGATCAAGTCGCGGCGACCCGATGAGAGTGTGTCCGGGAATTCAGTCGGGTGCCACGGCTGAGACGTTTCGGCTCAGCCGTGTGTTTTGGCGGCGGCTATCAAACTCTCGTCTACATCTATGCAGTTCGACTGGCCAAGGCACGGCTGAGCGGGGGCCGCTCAGCCGTGGCAGCCAGTGATAAGACGCACCTTGGCGCGTCCGTACGCGAGAGATACGGTATGAATTGGCCCTCTCACTCTTCGTCCTCTCTGGTTCTGGCCCGCGCGCGGAGATTCATTAGCGCTCATGCTGTCGCCACGTTCCGACCTCGGAACCGGATCCACTTCCCCTTATTCGCGATTCGGAATCTGGATCGTCCTCGCGCTCTATCTCGCGGCCGTTTTCGCGGTGAACCCGTTTCGCGAATGCCCCGTGCGGGACGATTGGGCTTATGCCTGGTCGGCCTGGAAGCTGCTCGCGACCGGCCACTACCAGGCGCATGACTGGTCGTCGGCGAACACTCCGTTTCAGGCGGCCTGGGGGGCCGCGTTCTGCCTGGTGTTTGGCAATACGTTCGTCGCGCTCCGCTGGTCGACGATCGCGCTGGCGCTGTTGGGGCTGTTGGCGTTTCGCGGTTTGGCCCGCGAGCACGGCCTCAGTCGAGCGGCTGCCGACCTGCTTACCTTGTGCGTCGCTTCGTGCTCGATCTTCTTCAAGCTCAGCCTGAGCTATATGAGCGACGTTCCCTTCGCAGCATTGTTGACGATCGCGGTCTTGTTCTACACGCGGGCCGTGCGGACGATGAAGTGGAGCGATTGGATCGCCGGCTCGATCGCGGCCGCTGCGACCGTCGGCACGCGGCAGTTCGGCGTAGCCGTTGTCGCGGCCGTCGGAGTGATTTGGCTTTTCGATCGGCGACGGTGGGCGAATTGGGGATCGTACGCCGTCGGCATTTCTCTGCCGGTGCTCAGCACCCTCTGGCAGCTCAATCAAGGTTGGAACCATCCCAATTGGGCGGCCGGGTTCCAGGTCTATCGCGCACGCAACTATTTTGCGTCGGGCGCGTTCTTCAAGCAGCTGCCGTGGCGGCCCGGCGCGATCCTCGAATACCTCGCCTTGTTTCTGATTCCGCTCGTGTTGCTTGCGCTGCTCGGATGGATCCGGGACGTCCGCGGCGAACAGTTGCCGGCCAACGCGGCTTCGCAGCGTACTCGTCGACCGATCGCAGCGCTCGCATTCTGGATCGTGCTGTTCGTCGCCAACGTGATCTACGGTTGGAAGGTCTTGGGCTACGCCTATCACACGGCCGACTTGCGGGGCTCGCACGCACTGATGCCGTTTCTCCCCGACTGCTATGACATTCTCGAACTGATGGGAGACCCGGTGCGGTGGGGGGCGACGATCTTAGTGGTGGTCGGCGCGGCTCTGTTCACTCGCTTGATTGTCGCGCGCTGGGCTCGGCTGGGCGGCGGTGAGCCGTCGCGGCTTGCGGTGCTCGTCCTCGACTTTACCGCGCTATTTCTGGTGGCGATCAGTCTGGTCTTCACTCAGTTCACCGACAATTACTTGGTTCCGCTGGTCCCCTACGCGGCGATCGCGGTTGGCAAGCCGTTGGAAGATCTGTTGCTGGCGCGACGGCGAGCGGTCGTCGCTTGTTGCCTGGTGCTATTGGCAGGCGCCGCGATTTGGACGCGCGAAGACCTGGCCAAGGATCAGGCCTTGTGGACGCTGTCCGTTCGCTTGCACGACCAGGGCATTCCGCCCCAGCAGATTGCTTCCGACTGGAAGTGGTTCTTCTTCTGGAACTTTGAACAGGCCGCCGCCGAGGGCCGCTTCCAACCCAGCACCTCGTACGCCCATTTCTTTCATGAGTGGATGCCGGAAAGCGAGAAGTCGGCCGAGTACCGCGTCGTGCACGAGGTGAAGCCGCCGCCGGGCGAACATTGGGAAGTTGCCGACACGGCTCACTACTTCAGCATCTACGCGCGGCGCAAAGAGACGTTCTACGCCGTGCGACGAATTCCCGATCCGCCCGCAGCACGCAGCCGCGCGGCTCCCACGGCAACTCATGGCGCACCCAAGTCATGAGCGCACGTTCGGCTGCAGACACGACGATCGCGACGTCGACAACCGGCTTGGCTGGCTGGCTCGGACTCTGTCTGGTGATTGGACTGTACCTCGTCGCCGTGGCGGCCGTGAATCCGCTCCGCGAGTGTCCGGTCCTCGACGACTGGGCCTACGCCTCGACGGTTCGGCATCTGCTGCAGACAGGCCAATACAAACTCGACGACTGGGTGGCGCCGAACATGCCGTTCCAGGCGGTGTGGGGCGTGCTGTTCTGCCTCGTGTTCGGCGACTCGTACGCCACGCTGCGGCTGTCGACCGTCGTCCTGACCGTCATCGGCCTAATCGCGTTCCGGGCCTTGGCGCGCGAGCACGGCTTGAGTGGCCGCGGGGCCAATCTGCTGACGCTGTGCCTGGCCTCTTCGTCGTTGTTCTTCCGCATGAGTCTCACCTTTCAGACAGACATCCCCTTCCTGGTGACGCTGATTGTCGCCCTGTTTCTGTACACGCGGGCCCTTCGCGTGATGACCGTGCCGGCTTGGATCGCGGCAGCGTTGGCCGGCGCGGCAAGCATTCTTACTCGACAGTTCGGTGCCGCGCTCGTTGCCGCATTGGGTGTGTTGTGGTTGTTTGATCGCCAACGCATCGCGCGGTTGAAGTACTACGCGATTGGAATTTCGCTGCCGCTGATCGCGGTCGCCTGGCAGTTGTACCGCGGACTGTTCTATTCCAATTGGGCGGCCGAATCGGTTCTCTTTCGGCAAAAACTGTTCTTCTCGCAGGGACATTTTCTGCGCGTGCTCCCCTGGCGCCCGCTGGTGCTGGTTGAATATCAGGCGCTGTGGCTCGTGCCGTTGGTATTGCTGGCCGGTTGGGCCGCGCTACGCGAGATCGCCGTCGCCTTCGCGCGTCAAAGCTATGACACAACCGGTGGAGCTTCGAGCGCAGCGCGCCGACGAGGTCTGGCCTGGCTGTTGGGCTTCGTGGCGCTGTTTGCGGCGAGCGTTGTCTACGGCTGGAAGGTCGTCGGCTATGGGTATGACTCGTCCGACTTTCACGGCAATACGGCCCTCATGCCCTTCCTGCGACACACGTATGACCTGCTGCTCGTGCTCGGCGAACCAATCCGCTGGGCCGTGACGATCTTCGTCGTGTTGGGAGCCGCGCTGATCGCACGCGTGTTCGTGGAGCGGTACGCGAGCTTGTTCTCGATCGTACCCGGACCGATTCCACGTCCGCTGCCGCGCGAGTTGCTGCTGGATCTGACGTCGCTCTTTCTGCTCGGCTGCAATTTGATCTTCTTTCAGCAGTGGGATTCGTATCAGCTGCCGTTTCTGCCGCTGGTGGCGATCGTCGTTGCCAAACGATTTGAGGGACTGCTGCTCTCGCAGCGGTTGGCGGTCGTCGGCTGCTGTCTCGTGTTGTTGGTCGGATCGGCGGTTTGGACCCGCGAGGATCTGGCGAAGGACGACGTCCAATGGACACTGGCGGAGACGCTACGCGAATCAGGGGTCAAGCCACAGAACATCGCGTCGAGTTGGGAATGGTTCGCGTATTGGAGCTTCCCCGACTTTGTGCGTGAGGAAGGGAAGCAAGCTGGGACCGCGATTCCCAAGTTTTTGGGTGAAGACGGCTGGCAGGGGAGAAATCGCCAGGCCGCCGAATACTGGATCGTTCACGACCCGCGCCCGCCGGCCGGATCGAACGAAAAGTGGACCATCGTTGGCGAGGACAGCTATTTCAGCGTCTACGCACGGGGTCGCGAGCGGTTTTATGCGGTCCGGCGTGCGCCTTCTCCGGCCGCGCAAAATTGAGGCGGACCATTCCACCGTCGATCAGAAGAATGACTTTGTATTGCAAAGGTTTTTGAGCTTAGGTATCTTGGTGAGCGAATGATGTGGTGATCGAGGCCCGTCTTTCGCGAGGGAATCGGCGTGGAACTTCACGAAGCCTTGGCTCAAATCTCGGAGATTCGCGATCAGCTCGCGCGGACCGAGACGTTTGAAGGCTATCGCTCGGCGACGGTCGCTGCCTCCGGGCTGCTGGCGTTTGCCGCGGCGGGCCTGCAGACGGCGTTGGTGCCCGACCCGTTGGGGCATTTGGACGCGTACCTCGCGCTGTGGGTGGCAGTCGCGGCTGTTAGCGCGGCGATGACGGGAATTGAAATGTTCGTGCGATGCCGCCGCTCCGCCTCCGAAACGAGCGCGCGGCTGACCCGGATGGTGGTCGAGCAGTTCTTACCCTGCATGGTTGTCGGTGCGCTCCTGACGGTCGCGATCGCCGTGGTCGCTCCCGAGACGGCCTGGATGCTGCCGGGATTGTGGGCCCTGGTGTTCGGCTTGGGCGTCTTCGCCTCCGCGCGGCTGTTCCCCAAACCACTGGTCTGGGTGGCCGCGTATTATCTGCTGGCGGGTGTCGCCTGCCTGGCGGGCGCCAAACGCCTCGAGCCCCTTTCGCCGTGGCTGATGGCACTCACTTTCGGCGTCGGACAATCGCTGGCGTCGGCGGTCGTGTATTGGGCAGTGGAGCGCAAGCATGCCTCGTGACAACAAGACGCCGCGGCGCGATTCGGGCCGCTTCGCGTACGAGGGGCTCGAGCGTGCGATCCACGAGAAGGCGCGACTCGGAATTCTGACTTCGTTGATGACCCGCCGCGATGGGCTGCTGTTCACGGAACTGAAGCAGCTCTGCTCGCTGACCGACGGCAACCTCAATCGCCACCTCAAGGTTCTACAGGAGGCCGGGCTCGTTGACGTGTGGAAAGGTTCGCAGAAGAAAAAGCCGCAAACGCTCTGCCGGCTGACGCCCGATGGCCGTCGGCGGTTTCTGGAGTATGTGACCGTGTTGGAGCAAGTCGTCTCCGATGCCGCGTCGGCCGCCACGACGGCGACTTCCAAGGCGCGCGGGCGCAATCTGCTGGAAGGTTGGTCGCCGGCCTGACGCTGACCAAATTTTTTTGCTCACGTACTTTGCAATGCAAAGTAAAATGGTCAGGGAATTGAAAACAGGAGGCCGACATGCAGGTCTTACGCGCCGAGGCGATGGGGCTGTGCTTCGGGGTCCGCGATGCGCTCGCGATCGCCGCCAGACAGGCTAATCCGTCAAACAGCACGATCCATGGCGAACTCGTGCATAACGAAGCGGTGCTCGTGCAGTTGCGAGCGCGCGGGTTCCAGATGACCGCGGAGACCGATCGCGATCGACTTCCCGCGACGGACGACGTGCTGGTGACGGCTCACGGGATCAGCGATCGTGAGCGCCGACGTCTCAAATCGGCGGGCAAACATCTCATCGACACGACCTGCCCACTCGTGGGTCGCGTGCACCGCGCGGCCCAAGCGCTGCAGGCAGACGGCTATCACGTTTTAGTACTCGGCCGACCGTCGCATGCCGAGGTCCGCGGGATCGTCGAGGACCTCGCGTCGTACGACGTTCTGGAAACGCCGGAACAAGCCGTTACGTTTGGTCACGCAAAGCTCGGACTCGTCTGCCAGACGACGACTCCGCCTGCGTTGGCGCAAGAAATTCTGGCTGCCGTCCGTGCCCGCAATCCGACAGCGAAGGTTCGCTTCGCGGACACCATCTGTCAGCCCACTCGCGATCGGCAGCAAGCACTCGACCGATTGCTCTGTCGGGTGGATGCAATGGTCGTCGTCGGGGGCAAGAATTCCAACAACACGCGACAACTGGTCGAGCGCTGTCGGACAGCGAAGGTGCCTGTCTGGCACGTGCAGGAGGCCAGCGAGTTGGATCTTCGCGCTCTGCGTCGGTACCAGGTGCTAGGGCTGACGGCCGGCACGTCGACGCTCGATGAAACGATCGACGCGGTTTATGCCGCATTGCGACGGCTACGGGCCGGCGTCCCAAGCACGTCGCGGCAGTGGGTACGGCACTTCCGCAACAACGCCAAAACCGAGGCCGAGATTGCGTGGGACAATCCGCGGCGGCTCTCGACCCGCGAGCGCCAGGCCGTCCTGCGCTCGATTCAGATTTTCCAACTGGGCGAGAGCGGCGGCGGAACTCGCCTACTGCGAGCGGCTGACCGCTATTGCCGGCGTCACGGTGATCGGCTGTATCTCAAGGCTCTGCGACTGTTTGTCCAGGAAGAACAGCGGCACGCCGCCCTGCTCGCGCGTTTCTTAGAACGGGAAGAGACCGGCCTACTCAGCCGCCAATGGACGAATGGAGTTTTCCGCCGCTTGAGAAATTGGCTGGGCCTGGAGTTAATGCTCGCCGTCTTGCTGTCTGCCGAACTGATGGCCCGCGTCTATTACGCCGCCCTGCGACGCGCGACAGATGACCCCGTTCTGCGGGCGATCTGCGACTGCATTCTGCGCGACGAGCGCTGTCACGTGCGGTTCCAATGTGATCGCTTGGGACGCATGCGCGCGGGTCGTTCCGTCGCGTGGCGCATCCCAACGGCTTGGGCCGAGCGGCTTGGTTTCGGGGCGGTGTGCGTCGCTGTCTGGTCCAATCAAGCGCCCGTCTTCCGCGCGGCTGGGATTAATATGCGGGCCTTCTGGCGAAAGACCGGACGCGAGTTCGCCTCTGCGCAGCGTCTGATTCGGGAGGCGTCCGCAAGCAAAGTGGAGCGCGCGTGCGTTAGTCCCGCGGCGGCGCCTGTGAGACGCGATGAATCGACTTTCGCAGAAATCCTAGCACCGTCCAGCCGGTGATCATACCGACGACATAGGTCGCCCCGATCAGCAGCGCGAGGCTGGTGGTCAGCGTCCGGTCGAGATAGTTCAACGTCACGTCGCCGCGGTTTTGAACGGCGAACGCGCCGACCGCCGCGAGCAGGACCAACAAGATCAAGCCATAAACGATTCGCATCGTTTCACTCCCCTGCCATGCCCATCACAAATCCCCGCCGATCACAAATTCCACGACAGCAAAAACAGGACCGCAAACAGGGCCGCCATCGACACGAGAATGGTGCAGAACAGACGGACGGACCGTCGCAGGATTTGCGGCCGATGCTCGAACCGCGTCGCGCTGTACACGAGACTGACGGTTAAAGCCAGGGGCAGCAAATACCAACTTGCGTGCGTGCCGGCCGCCAGCAGAGCAAACGACTCCATGTGGGGCGATCCTTGATGCGTCGAAGCGATCGAGACTTGTGACCCGTGACTTGTGACCGTGGCTTGTGACCGCAGTTAGCTCTTGGCTGCGTCCGGAGGCGGCTGTGTAGGGGGCACGGCCGTCTTTTCCGACCCCGCACCCGTCGGTTTGCGATCCGGGTCGCTGCCGTCACCGTACCCGTACGCGGGACCTTCGACGGCGTCCAAAATTACGAGAATGTTGAGCAAGCCGGCAATCATCGTGAACGTCATGGCCAGCTCGTGAAACTTGCCAAGCTTGCCGTGCAGATCGAGGTAATAGTGCTCGTCCGGCGGAGCCTCGAACCGGTCCCAGAATTGTCTGGGATACTCGCCGTGCAAGCGACCAATCGCCTGCGGGGGCTGGCCGCCATCGATCACGTCGATGTCGATCTCCCGGTCGGGATCGGCCGAAACGGCCTTGCCCAGTTTGGGAATCCCCTCGAGCTTGAGCGTGACCTCTTTCTTGTCGACGTGGCCGGTGAAGGTTCCCTGAGCGACGGGACCCTCCGCCGGAAGGTTGCCCGGTTTCAGTTCGATTTGCCCCGTCGCGATGCCGTCGGCCGTGCGGTCGTGCATTCGCAGCGATCCGTGAAACGGGGCGTTGATCGGCCCCGGAATTCTCAACTGGTCCACATTGGTGCGGCTATCGTAACGCCGCGCCTGAACCAGCGACGGCAACGCAGGCAGACCGACGAAGACCTGGGCGTAGTAAGGATTCAGAAAGTTCGTCGGATCCTTCTTCCAGTAGACGACGCTCCAGTCGCCCAGCGCCATCCCGTAAAAGAACGTGACGAGCACGCACACGCCGCAAAGAATGCCTTTGAAATACCGGCCCTGATACACATGCCCCACACCGGGGAACAAGAATGCCAGGACGCCGGCCAAATACCGGTTTTTGAACGGAATGCGGGGATCGAGCATGCTGCGGTCAACTTCTGAGAGAAACCGGCGTCGCTTTTTGTCGGCCACCGGCTGGTGAGGCGGGAACCGCCGTATTTTAGGGGCCGAGCCAGCGCGCGGCTAGGGCGGGTTCATCGGTCCCACCTCGTAAGATCTGCTTTATTCCACGCTGCGCATTTCGACGTTCGGCCGATAGAAGAGGGCCACCGGCACCATGACGGCCGCTGCCATCACGAAGATCCAGGTCACGCGAATCTGCAGTAGCTTACAGACCTCGATCACTACCAGATAAAAGACAGCCGCGAGCATGATGCCGATCCAATTGACCAGATTCATCGCGCCGATCATGCGGCCTTTGAGCTGAGCGGGCGGACGCACCTGCATGATCACGGCCAGGGGGACGTAGAAGAAGCCGGCAAAGAAGCCGACTCCCACCAAGAGCCCGCGGCAGGCGGTCTCGAACAGGCTGGTCGGCTTGAGCATCTCGACGAGCGATTCGGGAGCGTGCTCGGCGGCCGTCTCTGCGAGTTCAGCTTGGGGGGATTGCTGGGAAGCACTCTTGGTCTCGCCCGAGGAACTGGTGCCGGATGCCGATTTGTTCTGCACCAAGGAGACGCCCGCGGCACTTCCCATCGCGGCCAAACCGGAAAGGCACGCCACCATGCCCCACGCGCCGAGGCTGACGAAGCCCGTGCGAATCTTTCCGCGCGAGGCCCCGCCGGCCCACAAGCAGCCGACCATGATGCCGACCGCCATGCAAACGGCGAGCAAACCCGTCCGACCATCGCCGTATTCCATTTGCAAGCGACCAAACGCGTTCACCGAGGGCTGAATCACTCCGCCCAAAAACCAGAACAGCGAACTGATCAACAACACGCGGAACAGCGGCTTGTCGGATCGCAACATCTGCCAGGTCTCGCCGCTGATGAACAGCGCGGACGGTGTGAATTTGAGGCCCGGCTTCGCGATGGGCGTGCTGCGAATCACTAGCGAGGTGAGCGTTCCGGCAATGGCAATCCCGATGCAGGCCGCGCTGCCGATCCAGAGCCGATCGTTGAACCACTCTTTGATGAAACTGGCCAGCGCCATGCCTAGGATGATCGACAGAAACGTCGTCATCTGGATCATGCCGTTGACTTGCGGCAGATCGCGCTCACGAAAGAGTTCAGGCAGGATGCCGTATTTGGGCGGGCCGAAGAACGCGCTGTGCGTGCCCATCAGGAACACGACGGCCAGCAGCCAATCGATCCGGCCGGTCACCGCGTGCAGCGCAAAGAAGCCGGCGGTCATCACGCCGATTTCGGCAATCTTCATCGCCCGAACGATCTGCACCTTGCTGATGCGATCGGAGAGAAATCCTGCGATGCCGGAGAACAGCACGAAGGGCAGGGCGAACAGCAACAGGGCTTTCCCCTGATCGTCGTGCCCGGTCTCGTGGAAGTAGTCGACGCAGATTAAGAGGACGAGTTGCTTGAAAAGATTGTCGTTGAAGGCCCCGAAGAACTGAGTGAAGTTCATCCCGTGGTACGAAATGTCGCGCCACAAGGAGGGACGAGGATCGGGGGTGGAGGGGTTTGCCACTGCTTGGGGAGTGCTCGGAGGAACCGTGCTGGGAAAGGTCGCGCTGATCCTAGCCGATTTGCGCTGCGGAAGGAATTGCGCAGAGACCTCGTTCGTAGCCTGCGGCGGATACGAAGAGTGACACGGCGCGTCGGGAGGGATACAGTAAGAGCTAGCTCCCGCCTTCGCCGCCCCTCCTCCTTGCAGGCGACCTAATCATGTTTCGACAGTCCTCACTCATCGCGCTGTTGCTGGGGATTTGTGGTTCACCGTTGGCTCTAGCCGACAAGTCGAGCGCTACGCCCCACGCGAGCAAGCCCCAGGTGCAAGCGGCCGTTGACCGCGGCACAAAGTATCTGCAGGCCGAAAGTGCCGCGTGGCTGAAGGCCCGTGTGTGCGCTTCGTGTCATCACGCCTCAATGCCACTTTGGTCGTTGAACGAAGTCGACCGGATGGGCTACGCGATCGACAAAAAATTCGTGTCGGAAACGACCGAGGCCACACTGGGCAGTATGGACAAGATGATCGCTCGGAAGTTGGTGCCCGGTCCCAAAGATCCGCCCGACACGCGTCCCATCGCCCGAGGGCTGAACATGGGACTGGTGTTCATGGCGGTGGCCGGTCAATCGTCGCCGGCCCTCAGTGACGGTCAAAAGCAAAGCCTGAAGTGGATCACCGACCAGATTCTCAAGAAGCAGATGAAGGACGGCTCGTGGGAGTTCTTCCTAAGCCGACCGCCGATCAATGAAACGCAGCTCACCGACACGATCTGGATCCTGATGGCCTTGCAGGGTGATGCACGGGTCAACAGCTCGGAACCCGAACGCGCGGCGCTCAGGAAAGGGTTAGCTTGGGTGGCCGACGCTAAGCTCCCCGACACATACGAGAGCAAAGTTCTGAAACTCCTGTTGGCAATTCGCGCCGGCAAAGCCCGAAGTGACCTGCAACCGCAGATCGACGAGTTGCTCGCCCAGCAGCTCCCCGACGGCGGTTGGCGCCAGCTCCCCGAGATGAAGAGCGACGCCTTCGCGACGGGCCAAACGCTGTATGTCCTATCGCTGGCGGGCTACACGGCCGACCGGCCCCAAATCAAGCGCGCGATCGACTTTCTAGTTGCCACGCAAAAGCCCGACGGCAGCTGGCCGATGACGTCGCGCTCGTCGCCGGATGGCAAGACAGGCGGTAGCGCGAAGCTGCTGACGCCGATCACCTGCGCTGCCAGCTCGTGGGCCACGCTTGGTTTGGCGCGACTCGTGCCTAAAGAGCCGCGCACGAAGTAAGCGGTTCTTTGTATTTCGGACGAGCAAAGGTATTTCGGAAGTCAAGAACCGCTTACTTTGTGCGCGGCTCTTTGAGATACCACGCCATGCGGTCACCTTGTTCGTCGAGCGTGTAGCGGATCGCGGCTTCGATCTGTTCCTCATCGAACAAGTGTCGAGTGCTGCCATGGCGAGTCCAACGTCGGTGCTCCGCCGTGGCGAAGCCAGCATACGACAAATCGCGAGATGCGCGCGCCTTGAAGTCGCTCATGATTCGTTCGGGCGCGCGCTCGGCGGCGATGACGACGTGGGAGTGGTTACTGCGGACACGGACGGCAAGCAAATGCCAACGACGCTCCGTTGCCAGGTCAGTAATTGCATTGCGGACAATTTCACGCTCGACCGGCGACATTTTGTAGGACCGTCCGGCCATTGTTCCTTTTGAGCGCATTTCACGTTCGAGGTCGGTTTGCACGAGCGGAGTTCCGTAGGCGTTGTGTTCGTCGTCGACGGATCCTTTCGCGTTTCCGTGCAGGCGGGTGCCGTACGTCGTGAATGTGATGAGGTAGGCCAATGCCATCGTTGAAGCTTCGGAATTGGAGTTCATTGCGAAATATGGAAATTCAATTCGTAAATAAGTACGAAGAACCGCTTACTTCGTGCGCGGCTCCTTAAGACCGATCGCCTTGACGATCACTCACTCGATCGTCTCGACGTCCAACCAGTTATCGCCGGCGGAGAGATCGACGACGAGGGGCACTTCCAGCTCCATCGCGTGCTCCATCTCCTGTCGCACGATGTCGGCCAATTCGCGCACGTGTTGTTCGGGGACGTCGAACACCAGTTCGTCGTGAATTTGCAGGAGGAGCTTGGCAGGGAACTTCGCCTGACGGAGGCGGTCGGCGAGATTCAGCATTGCGCGTTTGATCAGGTCCGCCGCCGAGCCTTGGATCACTGCGTTGATGGCCGTGCGCTCGGCTAGATTGCGTTGCGGGCGGGTGATCGCCGCCGGGCGGATTCCGAAGATCGGGCGGCGGCGACCAAGGATCGTGTGCGCGTAACCGCTCTGATGGCTGTCGCGCAGGATGGTCTGTAAGTAACGGGTGACCCCCGCGTAGCGGGTGAAGTAACTGTCGATGAATTGAGCGGCCTCGCCGGCGTCGATGCCGAGCGCGGCCGCCAGCCCGAACGGACTCTGGCCATAGATCACGCCGAAGTTGACGGCCTTGGCGATCCGCCGCATGTTCGACGTGACGTCAGCCTCAGTGACGCCGAACACCTCCTGCGCGACGACGGAGTGAATGTCGGCCCCTTGGCGAAACGCCTCTTGCAGGGCCCGATCGCGGCTGAAGTGGGCCAGCATCCGTAATTCGATTTGCGAATAGTCGGCACACAGCAGCTTCCAGCCGTCGGGCGAGGCGAGGAACGCGCGGCGGACGCGGCGGCCTTCCTCCGTTCGGATGGGGATGTTTTGCAGATTGGGATCGCTGGCGCTGAGCCGGCCGGTGGCTGCGACGACCTGGTTGAAGGAACAATGGATTCGCCCCGTCCGTGGATTCACCATCTTTGGCAGCGCGTCGAGATACGTTCCCTTGAGCTTGGAGAGCTGGCGCTGCTCGATGATCTTGGCCGGCAGCGCGTGTTGCAGGGCCAAACGCTCGAGCACGTCCTGATCGGTGCTTGGACCGGTCTTCGTCCGCTTGAGAACCGGTAGCTTGAGTTGCTCGAACAACACCTTGCGGAGTTGCAGCGGCGAGTCGATGTTGAACTCGGTGCCGGCCTCTTCATAGATCTCGTCCACGAGCCGCGACAGACGTTTTGTGACGTCGACACTCTGTCGGGCCAACTCGTCCGAATCGACGCGGATGCCCGCCGCTTGCATATCCACCAGCACTCGAATCAGCGGCCGCTCGAGATCCCAATAGAGGTCCCACAGCTTCTCGGCCTTCAGTTCCTTTTGGACGATCTGCGCGAGCGAGAAGGCGACCTGGGCGTCTTCGGCCGCGTACTCCGCGATTTTGGGGACATCGACTCGGTCCATCGAAATCCGCTTCGAGGCGGTGCCGATCAGATCGCTGATCGGAATCGTATGATGGCCGAGAAATTTTTCGGCCAGCGCGTCTAATCCGTGAGCGCGGGCTCCCGCGTCGAGCAGATAGTCGCCGACCATGGGGTCCAGACCGATTGCGCCCAGCTCGATCCCGAACTGGCGCAGCACCAGCATCTCGAATTTGATGTTTTGATTGACGATGACTTTGGCCGGATTTTCGAGGAGCGGCCGCAGCGCCTCGAGTACGCGCTTCGAATCGAGCGTCGGCTGTCCGGCCGGCGCGCGCACGGGGACGTAGTAGCCGAGTCCCTCCTGCCAACTAAAGGCCCAGCCGACAATTTCGGCGAGCAGCGGGTCGACGTCGGTGGTCTCCAAATCGACGGCGAAGGTGGGCTGCTGGGCGAGTTCGCCCACAAAACGGTCGAATGTCGCTTCCGTGTCGATCACCGTGAATCCCCGGTAACGGGCGGGGTCGACTTCCGCGGGCGGGGCTGCCCGTGTGGCGCGAACCGGCGCCGTCGATCGAGGCGACGCTTCCGCGCTCGGGCCGTTCGGTTCGCCGAGCACGAAGGGTTCGTGCTCGGCATCCGATTCACCAAGCACCGCGGGCTCGTTCGCCGGGGACGCCTCGGACTCACCTGGTTCGAGTAACAGCGACTGCTGGGTGCCTCGCACCGGCGGCGTGTCGGCGCGCATTTCGTCGGCGAAGCGCCGAAAGCCGAGTTCCGTAAAGATGGTCCGCAGCCGCGTGCGGTCCGGTGGCCGAACCCGGGCTGCTTCCCAATCAACATCGATCGGCAGCTGCTTGTTCAGTTCCACCAGCTTGCGACTGGTGCGTGCTTGATCGGCGAAGTTCTTCAGATTTTCTTTGAGCTTGGCGCCGGGCGCTTTGTCGGCGTTCTTCAACACTTCGTCGAGCGTGCCGAATTGCTGGAGCAGAGCCGACGCCTTTTTCGGTCCGACGAGAGGGATGCCGGGTACGTTATCGATGGCGTCGCCCACCAATGACTGAAAGTCGACGACCTGATCGGGCCGGACGCCCCAATCTAATTGCAGTGTGTCCGTGTCGTAAAACGTGTTTTTGCGGACGTTGA
>Ga0210393_10001062_pt1 | contig 23576 bp, 18 predicted proteins | sample IncBWC27OmetaG_FD_160068 | JGI IMG/M metagenome (GOLD analysis project Ga0210393, IMG submission 160068) | Forest soil microbial communities from Barre Woods Harvard Forest LTER site, Petersham, Massachusetts, United States - Inc-BW-C-27-O ... | reverse complement strand
CTCGAGTTCAAGACTGCTTACTCTTACGCAGCGGCCGGCGCAGGGGTGTGTTCCGAGCCCGCCGCCGCTCTATCTGGCCCACCCACAAACCGGCGAAAGTGGATCCCTTTTAAATCGGCGCTAACAGATGCGGCGCGTGTCGGATTTAGCAAGGCCCTCCAGTGGCTGCGAACCTCAGTCGAAACGCCGTGGAATGGCAGCCTCGAATCAACACTGCCAAGAACGAAGAAATACTTCCGGCCACGAGACAGAAAGGCGCAAAGAGTAGCAGCGTTCGAGAGAAGGCTGGACCGAATGTTGCAGAGACTCGGACACGCCGGCGGCTCGCCAGTTGCAGACACGATTTACACACACGTCATCAGTGAGGGCGGAAAGCGTATTGCGGCACAACTTGCCAACGCAGTTTGGGGAATTTGGACGCTAGTTGGACGGAAAAGGAAAACGGCTCGAGAGTGGAGCCTCCCAAGCCGTTTGTTATCAACTAAGATTGGTTGCGGGGGTCAGATTTGAACTGACGACCTTCGGGTTATGAGCCCGACGAGCTACCAGGCTGCTCCACCCCGCGGTATAGATACTACGCGACTTGCCGCTATTCTGCAAATACTCAGGTGCCCGTTAATTGTGCAGTTCGGCGGTTGGGCCATCATTTGACTGGATTTGCGCGAAGATCCGAGGTCTGCCGGGCTATTACCCGACGAGCAACCTGAGTGCGCTCCACGCCGCAGCATTATGAGAAAAACATTTGAGGCTAAATTGACGTCGAAAGGTCCGGGAGGCGCGTGGACCTTTTTGCCCATTCCATTCGACGTGCAGCAGGTTTTTGGGTCGAAGGCCCGCGTCCCGGTCTCCGGAACAATCAACGGATTCCCGTTCCGTAATTCGCTGATGCCAGAAGGCGACGGGACGCATTCGATGATGGTCAGCAAAGAGCTGCAATCGGGCGCGAAGGCTGTCGCCGGGGAAAAAGTGCATGTGACAACTATGTTGCACTTTCTAGGAGACGGTCGGCGTGCTGAATTCGTATCCCGAAAATGACAGAAAGAAGAGCGCGACTCGAATCGTAGGGAAATCCTGTTAGATTCTTACCAGGTGTTGTACGCCGTTCCATCGAACCGCGAGTTGAGCGGGGAATGCGAATGCACGTCGACCATCCCCGTAATCACTTGATCCGGGCTTAGCACGACATTGTCGAATACCGGGTCCCAGTCGGTTGCCTGGGTCATGGGATCAACGGGGACTTCCCGCAGATACCCTGCTTGGTGAAGGTCTTCAAGTGACTGCGGCGCGGCCTGCTTATCCAGCGTGAAATTGTCAATCGCTTCGCGCAAGACCTGCAAATCATGTTTCAGCACCGCTTCTCGCGATCGCTGTATGGTCATGTCGTATCGTCCGGCGGCTAATCCCAACAGGATTAGAATGATCGCAATAACGATCATCAACTCAATCAGCGTAAACCCACCGCTAGAAAGCCGGGTCGCGCGCTTCCTCCGCGCAACTCCGTTTTCCTTGAGTCTTCCCATGATTTTGTTCATTTCAACACCTCGACCTGACTACCAGTCGCTATACTTTGTCCCATCGAGCGCCGTCCCCGACGACTTCGAGTACACATCGAAAACGTTTTTCCCACCCCAACTCGTCGAATCCGGATCGTCGCTGATCGAGCGCAATCCCCAGTCTGCCCGTCCCGTCATCGGGTCCACGGGAACCTTCCTCAGAAATCGCAGTTTCTTGTCGTCTCCCGGCCCAAGCTGCACGCCTTTGACCAGCGTATCCAAATCCGGCGGATAATTCTCGCTCCCGACTTCTGTCCGGAACTTGTGCTGATCAGCAAGGTCCTTGTAGCGGTCGATCGCGTCCTTCATCGTCCGCAGGTCGTAACGGAGCTCCGACTCCTTCTGCCGTATGACCGTATACCGGAAAACTGGCAGCGCCATGGAAGACAAAATCATCAGGATCGCGCAGGCAATAATCAATTCCAGCAGCGTCATTCCTGCAGTTGGAGAAAGGCGTCTTTGCCGGGAACTTCTGTGGGGAGAAAACTCTCGCCGCAACATCGTATATTTCCCCTAGCTTGAATTAAGGCTGGACTTGCACCGTAGCCTCATTCGTTACCAATGGAATGGGCCGCTGCTGCGAATCCTTGGCGTTCTGCTGCATGATGGTCAGATTCGATGAGCCTGGGGCGATGCCCTTGATCACAATGCCGACCAGCGTGCCGCTCCCGCTCACGCCCTGCGTATTCGGCTGACGCGTGGCGGAAATAATGGCTTGACCCTTTTCCGCATTGACGCTCTTAACGATTGCGATCTCCTGCGTACCGCCCGAGAGGAATCCGCCGTGCTGTCCTTCGCTTACCGCATGCTGCACATCCTCGATGCTGATAACCGCTGGGTTGTATTGCAGCAACATCGGTATCGAGAATAGATCGCTCACATTCTCCACAACTACCGCAACCATTTTCGTCTCGCCCACTTTCACCGAGAGTGCCGACGGGTCAAAACGCAACTTGCCTGGTTGACCTTGCGGCGGATTGACAGACGGCCCACTGGGGACACCGCCCGGTGCGGCTGCTCCGGGAGCCGTCACCGCGGCTCCTGGCGTTGCCCCAGCCGAAGCTTGCGCAATCGACTTTGCCGGTTCCGTAGCCGGCGTACGGATTTCACTGTCGCGCTTCAGCTGAGGATTTTGATCGGGACCCGAGTAGATTCCGCGCAGATTCTCGCGCGTCCAGTCCGGCAGCCGCACGATATGCGGAATCAGCATGATCAAAACTTCATCTTCCTCGTGCTCCACGTTGTCGCTCGAGAATAGGTAGCGTATGACCGGAATCTTTGCCAACCCGGGCCACCCGTTCAGTGTCTTTGTGTCGGTCCTCTCGATGAGTCCGCCGAGAATGTAAGCCTGGCCATCTCCCAATCGAATGTCGTGCTCGACGACACGCTGGCTGATAATCGGCTGGCTGATTCCGCCAATCGTGGATGTGCCTGTGACCGAAGAAACTTCAATCTTAATCTTCAGGCTGACCTCGTGATTCGGGTGGACTCGCGGGGTCATGTCAATATTCACGCCGACATCCTGATATTGGAACTGCGTGTTGACCAGCGGGTTCACGAGCCCTGCCGTGCCCACCGCTCCCACACCCACGCCGGCCTGAAAGCTTCCCGTCGCAATCGGGATGCGGTCGCCGATTTTGAGTTTCGCCTGCTGCCCGTCCACCGAGCGAAGCTCAGGGTTCTGAATAATCTTCGTGAACGTGTCCGTCAGTACCGCGTTTGCCGTGAAGTTCGGAAGCGTCACGGTGTAATCGCTGCTGTTCAGAGTCCGCAGCGTCTGCAGCGTAGTGTTGTTCGTGGTCGTCGTAGTCGTCGTGCTTCCGGTCGTCGTTGTCGCATTCGGATTTATGGCAATGGAAGCGGTTTGGCCCGGCTGGATTCCCAGAGTGCGCAGACGATCCGTGCGCGCCTCGAGCACTTCCACCTGAACCACCACTTCCGATTTGGCTTTATCCACATCATCGAGCACTTTACCGACAAGCTTCAGAACGTCCGGAGTCGCACGGATAATAATCGCGTTTTGCGAGTTGAGCTGCTGGACGCGATGCAAATCAAACAAGGAGCGGAGTCCCGTGAGGATTTCCGTCAAGTCCTGCGGCGTCACCGTATTCGACAGATAAAACGTCTTCAGCACCTCTTCTTCGTAGTCTTTCCGCTTGGCCGCCTGGTCGGGAATCACCATGATGATGTTTTCGGTGACCGCTTTCGTGAACGCTTTGCTCTCCAGGCACACCACCTCCAGCGCCTGCTCCAAGGTCAAATTATTCAAGTCCACGGAGATCCGCCGGGCAGGGAAATCCGGGTCATAGATCACTGTTAATCCTGACAGCTTCCCGATGGTGTCGAAGACAACCCGTGCGTCGGCGGACGCCTTATAGGTGATGGCCACATTTGAGAGTGGCTTGAGCTCCGGCGGCTCCGACATGTATTTTCCCATCTCGTCGTCCGAGATCGGCTTGGCGTTATCTCCCGCGTGCGTTTGGTCCACAATCATGGCGAGCGTTTTCTTTAGTTCCTGTGCGGCAATGGCGCTGGATGGATCATCCATTTGTGCCCGCTGGAACTGTGCAGCCGCGCCTTGCAGGTCCCCGTTTTCCCTCTGCTTCAGGCCCTGCTTTACGTGCATCTCTCCGGCCTCAAACCTCGTCTGGTTGAGCCGGATTTTGTAACCTGCGTTGTTCGGGTCGGTCTTCAGTGCCTTCTGATAGAACTCCAATGCGGCGTCGTAATCCTCGAGTGTCTCCGCCTTCCGGCCTTTGCTATAATCTGTCTGGCCCTTCGGGCAGCCCACTGCGAACAGACCCATTCCGACACATAAAAGGACACTGCCACAACGTCGCATGGACTCTCCGGTGCCTCGACACGAAGCCATTGCAGTCTATCACTCGCTTTAGAGCACCGGCAATACGTGGAAGGTTGGCTGTACTAAATCCGATAATATGGTTTTTTTGATGCGTGTAGCCAAGTTTTAACACTCCAGTTATGATTGAGGATTGTGCCCAAGCCAGCGAAAAAACCCGAGAAAGACAGCAAAGCCGGCGAGCAAATCGTGGCTCAGAACCGCGCTGCTTCCTTTAATTACCACCTGCTCGACCGCTATGAGGCCGGTTTGGTTCTCCACGGCACCGAAGTGAAGGCCTTGCGCGAAGGAAAAGCGAATATCCGTGACGCCTATGTCGATTTCAAGCCCAGCGGCGCCTGGCTCGTTAACGCGCACATTGCACAGTACTTGCCCGGCGGCCCCTGGAACCACGAACCTCTTGGTTCGCGGAAACTCCTTCTCCACAAGAACGAAATTCATAAGCTCTCAGGGCGCACCGAATCCAAGGGCTTGACCGTCATTCCTCTGCGTATTTACTTCCGTAAAGGCTTGGCAAAGGTCGAAATCGCTCTGGCGCAAGGAAAGAAATCGTGGGACCGCCGCCAGGACGAACGCGACAAGGAAGCTCGCAGGGAAACTGAAAAAGCTATGTACAACAACCGGAGGCGTTGAAGAATCATGCAAATCACAGTGGAAGCAAAGCCGTATGCAGGCCTGGAAACCGAAGCACTTGTTTCCTACGTTTTCGAAGAGAGCGATCCCATTCAAGGCCGCATCGCGGAGATCGATCTGGCGGCGAATGGCCTATTGCGCAGCCTGGCCAAGAGCGGGGAACTCACGGGCAAGACGCTCGAAATGACTTTGATTCACGCGCCCGCCGGGCTCAGGGCTGCGCGCTTATTGCTGGTTGGGGCAGGGAAGCGCGAGCAATTTACCAGCGCCACGCTTCGAAAGGTGGCCGGCGCCGCGTTGCGCTACCTTAAATCCCGCTCCGTAAAACAGTTCGCGTTCCTCGTTCGCGAGAACAACACCACCGAGGACCTCGGGCAAGCCATCGCGGAAGGCGCGCTGACCGCCAACTTCGAATCCGACAAGTACAAGACCGAAAAGAAAAACGACAAATCCATCGATACAGTCCTGCTGACCGGATATTCCGACGCGGATCGCGCCGCCGGTGAGAAAGGATTGGCGCGCGGGCGCGTGGTCGCTGACGCAATGAATTTTGCGCGTGATCTCATCAACGAGCCATCCAACAAACTCACGCCGAAAATTCTTGCGGAAAAAGCCGAAGCCATGGCCAAGCAAGCAGGCCTCGCCGTCGAAATTCTCGACGAGAAAAAAATCACCGACCTCAAGATGGGCGCACTGCTCAGCGTTTCCCAAGGCGGCCCGGAACCACCTCGCGTTATGGTCGTCACCTATACGCCTGCGAATCCCAAGCCCGGCGCGCCTGTCATCGGCCTTATCGGCAAGGCCGTCACCTTTGACACCGGCGGAATTTCCATCAAGCCCGCCGAAGGCATGGAGAAAATGAAGTACGACATGGCTGGCGGCGCCACTATGCTCGGCGTTATGCGCGCTCTCGCTGCGCTCAAGCCCAACGTCAAAGTCATTTGCGTCGTGCCATCCACGGAAAACATGCCCGGCGGCAAAGCCCAAAAGCCCGGCGACATTCAAACGGCGATGTCCGGCAAAACCATCGAAGTGCTGAACACCGACGCTGAAGGCCGCCTCATCCTCGCCGATGGCATTCACTACGCGAAACAACTTGGCGCCACGCACCTGATTGATGCCGCAACGCTCACCGGCGCCATTGTTGTCGCCCTCGCGAATGTTAACGCCGGGGTCTTCGGCTCGGACCAGCCTTTCACCGACAAGCTGCTTGCCAGCTCCAAAGTGGCCGGCGAAAAAATGTGGCAGATGCCGATTGATGACGACTACCGCGAATTCATCAAGGGTACTGTCGCCGACATTCAGAATATCGGCAGCGGCAAAGGCGGCGGCGCCATCACTGGCGCGATGTTCATCAAGGAATTCACTGGCGATTCGCCGTGGATTCACCTCGATATCGCCGGCACGGCCTGGAACGACGACGCCAAGCCTTGGCTGGCAAAAGGACCTACCGCCGTTGCGCTTCGCACTCTAGTTCACCTCGTCATGTCGTACTGATTTTCGCTGGTGGGTCAGTTCCGATTACCGTGTTCTCGGTCTGGGCTTGGCTTTTGACTGTTGGACATTTGCCATCGCGACGCGCTTCTGGACGCACGCGGAACAGATGCAATCCGATCAGGCTCGTCGCGCCTATGAAATGAGTCGAATGCTAGGTCGTTATTTCTTGAAGCCAATTGTCTACAAAGTCGGAGACCTGATACGCACCGCCGCGGTTGTGGTCAGCGCAGCATCAGATGGAATTTTCCGAGGTCGGGGTCATACAGAAGACGCCAGGTTCTGAAGGAAGTTCCTTGGTCGAGTATCTGGCGAAGGACTTCGCGGGCCGGTTCGCTTTGGGCATGTAGTTTGATTGTTTCGTGCTCTTGGGGCGTCCCGGTGCTAAAGCCACGCCAGAATTCAACCGTTTGACCACTCTGGCGCGTGAGTTCGTCGCAAAATGCTCGGAGACTAGAATTAATATTCACAGAGTTAGTTGCATTAAAACTCATCATCGTATCGAGAATCGGGGTTTGGGGACCGTCGCCTGCGGCTGTTGGCACAACGGCGAACCACTCATGATTCGTTGTAGTTCGGAGCTCAAAATGACCTGGATTGCCGCTGCGATTATAGGCTTCGACTAACGCGGGAAGAATTTTCATTGGATCGTCGGTGAAGCGGCCATCGACGGCAATCTTGGCGGAGAAGGCAGCGCCGCCAACCACATACACATGCTGACCATTTGGATGCTCCCGCAGCCAGGAGGGGGCTGTGTCATCGAGTATGTCCGCTTTTGCGTATTGTGGATCTTCGTAGTTGATGTGCCAGCCGTGCTGGCGCGCAAGTGCGTCCAATACATTGGCAAGTGGTCTGGGATCGTTAGCGTTGATTTCCAGCCAGGACTCTGATTCCTCAATGTTCGGCTCCGCCAAATAGCGTGCACGCCGTTCCGTCCACTCTTTTGCGTGTGCACTGTTCTCTGGCATTTGCCGAAATATGAAAAGGCAAAATGGTAGGAGTGATAGAAAGATGGACCTACTACGCATGGGCCATATTATGCGGCAATTTCAACCCTGCACGATAGAAGCGTGGTGCCTAGGTCCTGGTTTGCGTCGGGTAATCCGAAACTGACCCACTACCGATTTTTCCCGGTGTTTTGTGTTCCCTTGTAGTGGCGCACCATGCTGCGCCGCTACAAGGCGCGCACGATCGATCGTGCCCCTACATTTTTTCCGGTGCCTCGATTCCTAGCAATCCCAATGTCTCTACCAGGCGCGCTTCGACCAGCTCCGTCAGGCGGAGCAGGAAGGCTCGTTTCTGTTCATCTGGCTCCGTCAGGATGTGGTGCTTGTGGTAGAAGTTGTTGAAGGATTGCGCGAGTTGAAACGCGTACTTGGCGACGAAGGCGGGTTCCTGCGCGCCGATGGCAGCGTTTACCGCAAGGTCCGGAGAACCGGCGCTTAGCAGCAATTCCCATAGGCCGCTGCCTTCAGGAGCGTTGAGTAGCGCGGCTACCGTTTCGGCGGTAACGGCGACGCTTGTCGCGCCGGCTTCCACGCCTTTGCGGCGGATGCCGCGGATGCGCACGACGGCGTACTGGCAATAGGGGCCCGTTTCGCCTTCAAAGCTGAGGGCGTCTTTGAAGTCGAAGGCGATGATGGCGTTGCGCGTGAATTTCAGCAGGAAAAAACGCAGTGCCCCGACCGCGATGGCGTGGCTTGTTTGTATTTGTTCGGCTTTGCCCATTTCCGCGTGGCGTTGCTGGACTTCGGCGTGCGTGGCGGCTTCGAGTTTGTCGAGCAGGTCGTCGGCTTTGACGCCGAAGCCTTTGCGGCCGCTGACTTCGACGTAGGGTTTCTTGGCTTCTTCGGGCGTCAGTTCGTAGCCCATCTCGGCGGCGCATCGCGGCGTTAGCGCCACGATTTCGTAGGATAAGTGAATGGATTTTTCGGCGGCTTCGGCGTGTCCGAGCCGGCGCAAGCCTTCCGCGACAACGTCTTGCAGGTAGGATTGGCGCGCGTCGATCACGTTGTAGACGATCGAGGCTGGCTCGCCGAAGTGCGGGGCGCCGGGATCGTCTTTTTCACTCGTCGTTGCCCAAACTGTTTCGCCCTCGGGAGTGTTTGGCCATTTGCGGTAGTGAAAATCCTTGCCGAGCAGGCCGAATTTCCAGAGTTGATAGGCGATGTCTTTTCCGACATAGGTTACGGTTCCGTTCGATCGAACGATGATCTTGTCCTGCGTGTTTTCGAGGTCTTCGCTTTTCTCAGTGACCTCTGAGCTCTCCGCGCTCTCTCGGTTGGTTCCCGATTTTTCTTCATTCCAGGGCATGATCCAGCAGCCAGCCATTTTGCCGCCGGTGGCGAGTTGGATGGCGCCAGAGGCTTTTAGTTTTTCGAAGGCGGCGTCCCAGAATTTTAAGTGGAGGATTTCGCTTTCGCGGGCGAGCAGTTCGTAGTCGATGCCGAGGCGCGCCATGGTTTTCAAGTGGAGGCTGACAATGGCGTCGGCTACGACTTGGGCGACTTCGGCTTCTTCGCCGCGGTCTTCTTCGATGGCTTTCAGGGTGCGTCCGCGCAGTTCGGCGGCGCGGGCTTTGTCCTCTTCAAAAAAATGGGTGGCTTTGGCGTAGAGATCCCAGCAGTAGTAATCGAAGCGAGGCTCCATGGCGAACATTTTTACGCTGACAGGTGTGCGGCGCTCCATGTCGAGGAAGCCGATGACGACGTCGGCGACTTGCACGCCTGTGTTGTCGATGTAGTTTTGCACTTGCACGGCATGGCCGGCGTGGCGGAGGATGCGCGCCATGGTGTCGCCGAGGACGGCGTTTCGCACGTGGCCGATGTGGGCGGCTTTGTTGGGGTTGATGCTGGTGTGTTCTACGATTACTTTGCCGGATTTCTTTTGTGAAAGAAGTGGCGAGTGGCGCGTGGCTAGTGCCGAGAGATCGGACCAGAAGGCGGCGCGATCGAAGTAGGCGTTGAGGTAACCGGCGCCGGCGACTTCGACGCGGGCGATGCCTTCGATTTTGGGCAGGGCGCTGGCAATTTCCTGGGCGATCGACCGTGGCGCTTTTTTGAGGCGCTTGGCTAGCTCGAAGCAGACGGGGGAGGCGGCTTCGCCCATTTCGATTTTGGGCGGGCGATCAAGAACGACGTCTATCGAGGCTGCGTAGTGCTGCTGGATGTGACGGGCGAGAGCTTCGCGCAGGCGGTTTGTGAGTGTCAGGTACACGATTCCTCGGCAGAGAAGTAGGAGTGAGTATAAGTGGATGGGAGGAAAGCGGTCAAAAGGTACCGGAGAGACAAGTTGGGAAAAACCGGGGGGTACACGCCCGGGAGGCAGCAGCACCCTCGCCCACCACCATTCCGCGAATCGAAGAAAAATTCTGACCATCCAACCGTCCGTCAAAATATTCCACTTTGTTTGACACACTTGCCGTGCGTCGATAGTATCGAAAGATTCTGCCCGGGACTTAGCTGATAGGCATTCCTCTGGCGGCTGTGCTCTATGAAACTGGCTTATTTTGATTGTTTTAGCGGGATTAGCGGGGACATGACGCTGGGCGCCCTGGTGGATGCGGGCTGCCCGGTCGGGCATCTCCGTGGGGAGTTGCTCGGGTTGCAGGTGGCGGGATGGGAATTGACGGCGGAGAAGGTTTGGAAAAATGGAATGGCGGCGACGTATGTGCGGGTCGTGACAGGGGATCAGTCGAAACACCGGTCGCTTGGGGCGATTTTGGAGATTTTGGAGAAGTCGCAGCTGGCAGGGCGGGTGCGGGAGCGGGCCGCGGCGATTTTCCGGAGGTTGGGGGAGGCGGAGGCGCGGGTGCATGACGTGCCTGTGGAAAAGATTCATTTTCATGAGGTTGGAGCGGTGGACGCGATTGTGGATATTGTTGGGGCGTGTATCGGGTTTGAGGCTTTGGGGATTGAAAAGTTTGCTTGTTCGGCTCTGAATGTGGGCGGGGGGACGGTCGAGATGGCGCATGGCGTATTGCCTGTGCCGGCGCCAGCAACCGCTAACTTGTTGCAGGGTAGGCCTACTTATTCTAATGGGGTGCAGAGGGAGTTGGTGACGCCTACGGGCGCGGCTATTGTGGCTACTCTTTGCGAAACTTTCGGGCCGCAGCCTGCGATGAGTGTTGGCGCGATTGGGTATGGGGCGGGGACGGCGGATCTTGAGGGGCAGCCTAATGTGGTCCGGATTATGGTGGGGGAGGAAGTTACGGTAGGGAAAGAGAAAGGCGGGCAGCCAGGATCGGCTGTGCTACTGGATGAGGAGATTGCGGTTGTTGAGGCGAATCTGGATGATATGAATCCGCAGATTTATGGGTATTTCTTGGAGAAAGCGCTCGGGATGGGGGCGCTCGATGTTTATACGACGCCGGTGCAGATGAAGAAGAATCGCCCGGGGACTTTGTTGACGGTTTTGTGTAAGCCGGGAGATGTGAATGCGCTGATGGGGTTGATTTTTGCGGAGACGACTACTTTTGGGGTGCGGACGCATGGGGCGCAGCGACGGGTTTTGCCTCGGGAATGGGTGAACGTGGGGACGGAGTTTGGGGAAGTGCGGATTAAGGTTTCGCGGGTGAATGGGCGGATTTTGCATGTGGCGCCGGAGTTTGAGGATTGCAAGAAGTTGGCGGTGGAGAAGGATGTGCCCTTGCAGCAGGTGATTGCTTCGGCTTTGCGGAGTTACGAGAAAAGATAAGAGAAGAGAAAAAAAGGAAGAGAGGAGATAACCGAGAGATGGATCCGGGGGCACGATGATTCGAGCCCGTACCGTTGCAGCGATGGATTGTTTTTGTTTCGAAGAGAGAAACGGGAAGATTGAACGGGGAACATGGCTGAAAAACCTAAATATTATTTGACTACGCCGATCTACTACACGAACGGGTTGCCGCATATTGGACATACCTATTCGACGATCGGTTGCGACAACATTCGGCGGTACAAGCGGATGCGCGGGTACGACGTGGTGATGACTACGGGGACGGACGAGCATGGCGTGAATGTCGAGCGCTCGGCGAAGAACGCGGGCGTCCCGGAGTCCGAGTATGTGGCGAAGATGGCGGCGCAGTGGAAGTCGCTTTGGGATGAGTTGGGGGTGCAGGGCGACGAGTTTATTCGCACGACGGATTTGAAGCATGCCCATACGGTGCAGTGGCTTTTTAAGTTGTTCCGGGAGAATGGGTACGTTTATCCGGGGCATTACACCGGGCAGTACTGCATTTTTGACAATGCGTATGTGGACGTAAAGCCGGGGGAGAACTGTCCGGATTGCGGGCGGCCGACCGAGACGGTGACCGAAGAGAACTATTTTTTCAAGTTGTCGGCGTTTCAGAAGCCGCTTTTGGATTTTTACGCAAAGAACCCGAACTTTATTCAGCCGGAGGCGCGGCGGAATGAAATACTGAGTTTTGTGGAGGGTGGGCTGCGGGATTTGAGTATTACGCGGACGACGCTTCGGTGGGGGATTCCTGTGCCGGGCGAGGAGCCGCACGTTTTTTATGTGTGGTTCGACGCGTTGACGGCTTATTTGAGCGCGGTGGGCGGGCCGCAGTATGAGAAGAGCGGGTATTGGCCGGCGGATTTGCATTTGGTGGGGAAGGAGATTATCCGGTTTCACGCCGCGTACTGGCCGGCGTTTTTGATGGCGGCGGGATTGCCGATTCCGAAACAGATTTGGGCGCATGGATGGTTGCTGATGGACAGCGCGAAGATGAGCAAGTCGCAGGGGAATGTGGTGCGGCCGCGGCCGATTGTGCATGTCTTGGGGATGGATGCGCTTCGCTATTACTTGCTGCGCGAGACGGTGTTTGGGCAGGATGGGAATTTTAGCTATGACGCGCTTGTGCAGCGGTATAACAGCGATTTGGCGAATGGGTTGGGGAATTTGGCGAGCCGAACGGCGGCGATGATTGAGAAGAATTGCGGCGGGAAGATTCCGAAGGCTGGGGCGCTGCAGGCGCAGGATACGGCGCTGGCCAAGGAAGCGCAAGCGGCGATCGGCGAAGTGATGGAGCATTACGAGAAGCTGGAGTTTTCGCGTGCGTTGGAAGTGATTTGGTCACTGATTTCGGCGGCAGATAAATATTTGACAGTGGAAAAGCCGTGGTCGCTCGGAGAGTCGGGGAACGAGCAGCAGCGGCGCGCTACGGTGCTTTGGACTACCGCGGAAGTGCTGCGCGTGGTGACGGTGCTGACGCATCCGGTCTTACCGGAGAGCACGGCGAAGGTTTGGGCGTTGCTCGGACAGCCGGGCGCGCTTGGTGCGGTGGATTTGGATGGATTGGCGTGGGGACAACTTGCGGCGGGAACTGCGCTAGGCAAGTCGCAGGCGTTGTTTCCGCGAATTGAAAAAGCTGAAGCGATTGAGAGGATGGAAGCCATGGAAAAAGAAGCACAGAATGCACCTTCGCCGGTTGCGGCGGGGACACCTGCGGCGGCGCCGGTTGCGACCGGAGCGGCGGCTTCGGGGGCGGCTCCGGCTGCTGCTCCGGCGGCGGAGAAGATTGGGATTGAGGATTTTGCGAAAGTCGAGATGCGCGTGGGGCAGATCAAGACGGCGGAGCGGATTGTGGGCGCAGATAAGTTGCTGAAGTTGACCGTGGATATTGGGACGGAGATTCGGCAGATTTGCGCGGGGATTGCGCAGTTTTATGAGCCGGAGAAATTGATCGGGCGGAAGGTAGCGGTGGTGGTGAATCTGGCGCCGCGGAAGTTGCGCGGGGTGGAGTCGAACGGGATGATTGTGGCGGCGTCGGTCGGGCCGGAGGGGCGGCCGGTGTTGGCGGGATTTCCGGACGAGGATGTGGAGATCGGGGCAAGATTGAAGTAAGGGAAAAGAAAGACACGCCACAGGGTGGATATTCGGGCGCGGAATAGAGGGCCAAGAGGAATCGCGCCCCTACACAATGGAATTGATTGATTCACATGCGCATGTGGATGATTCTCGGTTTGATGAGGATCGCGAGGAGATGTTTGGGCGCGCGCGAGCGGCGGGCGTAACTACCTTGCTGGCGATCGGCACGGGGCCGGGGCCCGAGAAACTGGATGCGGCGCTACCTTTTGCAGAGAAGTATGAGTGGATTTACACGACTGTGGGGATTCACCCGCATGAGGCGAAGGACGTAACCGAGGCGCACCTCGATGAGTTGGCGCGGCTGGCGAAGCATCCCAAGGTGATTGCTTGGGGCGAGATCGGGTTGGATTATTTTTACGATCATTCGCCGCGGGATGTGCAGGAGCGGGTGTTTCGGGAGCAGATGGAGCTGGCGGCGGCGACGAAATTGCCGATTATCATTCATTGCCGGGATGCCTGGGCCGATTGCTTACGATTGATTGAGGAAGTCTGGCGGCCTACCGGGCTTGGCGGAATTTTGCATTGCTTTACCAGCACGCTTGAGGACGCGCAGCGCGGCATCGACATGGGTTTTATGATTTCGTTTGCGGGGAATTCGACTTATCCGAAGACCGCGAATTTGCGGGACGTGGCGAAGGTTTTGCCGCTGGAGAACATTTTGATTGAGACGGACGCGCCGTACCTTGCGCCGCAGTCGTACCGGGGGAAGCGGAATGAACCTGCCTACGTGGCGGAAGTGGCGCGTACACTCGCTAGTGTGAGAGACTTAGCCGCGGAAGAGTTCGCCGCCCAGACAGCAGGGAATTTCCGGCGATTTTTCCGCCTTTCCCGGCCGTCGATGTCTGCGGCTGCGGAGTCCCAAAGATGATTGCAGGCCAGGGGAGGAAGGCTATCGCGCTGCTTACTGCCAAAGAGATTTTTGATCTCGTGCGAGACGATTTGGTTTTGGTTGAGGAAGAGCTCGCGCGACAGAGCGCTGGCGCTTTCGAGCCAGTTTCAGAAATTACGAGCTATCTGTTGGGTGGCGGTGGGAAGCGTCTTCGGCCGGCTCTTTTGCTGCTCTGCAATGCGTATACGGGGCGGCGGAGTGCGGGAGCGATTCGGTTGGCGGCGGTTGTGGAGCTGCTGCACAGCGCGACTTTGATTCATGATGATGTGATCGACAGCGCGGACACGCGGCGCGGGCGGCCTTCGGCGAATTCGCGGTGGGGGAATCATCGCAGCGTTTTGGCGGGGGATTGGTTGTACATGCAGTCGTTCCAGATGGCGCTGGAGGAGAGAAATTTTCGGATTTTGGATGTGCTGATCGACTTGACGCAGAAGATGGTCGAGGGCGAGTTGATTCAGCTGGCGAAGATTGGGCGCATCGATGTGACCGAAGAGGATGCGCTGCGGCTGGCCACTTACAAGACGGCGTGTCTGTTTAGCGGGTGCGCTAGATTGGGTGCCGTGCTTGGCGGGCTCGAAGGCGCGGAAGAAGAGGCGTTGGCGGATTATGGGCGCTACGCGGGGCTGGCGTTTCAGCTGGTGGACGACCTTTTGGATTTTACGGCCTCGGCGGCGCAACTGGGGAAACCGGTGTTGAGCGATTTGAAAGAGGGGAAAGTAACCTTGCCCTTGATTTATGCCATGGAGAATGGGCATCGCGAGGCGCGCGGGTTGGTGGCTCGAGTGTTGGAGGAGAAAGAGTTCCATTCGGTGCGGGCGGAGACGATTGTTTCGTTGGTGCATGATTCGGGGGCGCTGGAGCGGGCGCGGAACTTGGCGCATGAATATGCCCGGCGGGCGAAGGCTTGTTTGGAGGGGCGCGGGGATTCCGAGTATGCGCGAGCGCTGTTGACGTTGCCGGATTTTATTTTGGAGCGTGAGAATTAGGGGTCAGAACGCGCGAAGACGGGCACGGCGCGCGGTGCCCCTACGGAAATGCTGCCTTTTAAACTGGTCTACCACAACGGCTACGATTTAAATCTGGGCGAGCACGTTTTTCCTTCACAAAAATTCCATTTGATTGCGGAAACGCTGGTACGCGAGAAGATAGCGGCCGGCGGAGATTTTCTTACGCCTGATCCTGCTGCGGATGAGGATATGCTGCGCGTGCATACAGCGGAGTGGGTCCAGAAGTTGAAGACGGGAACGCTGTCGGCCAGCGAGATTATGAAATTGGAGATTCCGTTTTCGCGGGAGGCAGTAGAGGCGTGCTGGCTGGCGGCGGGCGGATCGATTTTGGCGGGGCAGGCCGCTTTGCGGGACGGGTTTGGGTGCAATTTGGGTGGCGGGTTTCATCATGCTTATCCAGGGCATGGCGAGGGATTTTGCGCGATACATGATGTGGCGGTGGCGATCCGAAGGCTGCAGTTCGATGGAGCGATTCAAAAGGCGATGGTTGTGGATACGGATGTGCATCAGGGGAACGGGACGGCGGCAATTTTTTCAGAGGATGAATCGGTTTTCACGCTTTCGATCCACCAGGAAAATAACTATCCGGCGTACAAGCCACCTTCGGATATAGATTTGGAGATGGCGGACCGCGTGGAGGATGACGAATATCTTGGCGCGCTGATTCCAGCGGTGGAGGCGGCGCTGGATGAGTTTCAGCCGGAGATACTCTTTTATGTTGGAGGGGCGGATCCTTTTTGCGAGGACCAGCTTGGCGGATTGATGCTGACCAAGAAAGGATTGAAGATTCGAGACAAACGCGTGTTCGAAGAGGCGCGGCGGCGCGGGATTCCTGTGGCGACAGCTTTGGCTGGGGGATATGCGCGGCAGCTGGAAGACACGATTCGAATCCATGTGAATACCATCGTTGCGGCGGGCGAGGTGGCGCTGGCTTTTCCTTCGGCCTCGGCGGCTGGACAGCGGTAAACTCTTTCGCGCGGTGGCGCGGCATTTTCCTGTACAAGACTGAGAGGAAGCTCATGAAGCGAATCGGGTTGCGGAGTGTTTCGTGTTCCGTGGTTGCCGGGGCCTTGTTACTGCTAGGTTTCACGGCACAGCAGAAAACGGCGGCGCAAACGGCCAGCGACTCCTCGAAGAAGTTGAAGGTGTACATTTCGGTGGACATGGAAGGTGTGGCTGGGGTTGTCACCGCAGACCAGCTTATTCCGAGTGGTTTTGAGTACGAGCGGTTTCGGCGTTTTATGACGGACGAGACGATGGCTGCGGTGCGGGCGGCAAATGAGGCGGGCGCAGGCGAGATTGTCGTCAGCGACTCGCATGGAAACGGCGAGAATCTGCTGATCGAAGCGTTTCCGAAAAACGTCCGCATTGTGCGTTCCTGGCCGCGGCACGGCGGAATGATGGCCGGGCTGGATTCGAGTTTTAGCGCAGCGATTTTTGTCGGTTATCACGCGTCCACGACGAATCCGAAGGGCGTTCGGGCGCACACGTTTTCCAGCGCGCACTACGCGCGGGTGGCATTGAACGGCAATGCGGTGACCGAAGGGGAGTACAACGCTGCTTATGCCGGGGCGAAGGGAGTGCCTGTGATTTTCGTTTCCGGCGATGACGTCGCCGTGGCGGAGATTAAGTCGCGACTGGGAGACATTGAGACCGTCGAGACGAAAAAATCGCTTGGGTTCCATTCCGCTGAGACGCTGACGCCGGAGGTTTCCTGCGAAAAAATCTTTTTTGGCGTGAAATCCGCGTTGAGCCGGCTGCACGACTTCAAACCTTACGTGATCAAAACGCCGGTGACGCTGGAAATTACATTCAAGAATTACACCCCGGCGGAGTTGCTGAGCTACTTGCGATCGGTGCAGCGCATAGATTCGCACACGATCCGGTTTGTGGGCAAGGATATGGACGAAGTGGACGACTTCGAGGAATTTGTAGGGAATTACAACGCCGATTTGGCGCCGTGAATGGAGTCCTGCGCCTATTCTTTCTGTGCCGCCAGCGCGTGGCGAACCGCATTGGTTAGCTCTGTTTCCACACCCTCGGGATCGAATCCTTCCGCGCGATACGCGATTTTTCCCGTGCGATCGAGAATGACGACGGTGGGGAAGGAGTTTACCGAGAGGAGGGTATCCAGCCCATCCGCAAAAACTACCGTTGTGCGCGGTTTTTCTTGCTGTAGATAGGGCGGAACGAGAGTTTCGTCTTCGTCACAATCCGCGGCCAGGAAAACAATGTCCGCGACTCCCTGAAATTGGGCGGCGACTCGTTCGAAATGAGGCTCCATCTCGCGGCACGGGCCGCACCAGGTGGCCCAAAAATTCACCACCACGATTTTTCCTTTCTGTTCGGCAAGGGAATAAGGAGAGCCGTCCTGAGCCTTACGCAAGGTGAAATCGTAGGGCTCTTTGGCGCCGGCGTTTCTTTTCGGTTTCGGGGCTTCCGAGGACGCGACGACGTCGTCATAGGAGTGCAAGAGGTAGTCGCCGAGGCCCTGGTCGGAACCGTGGGCCAGGCGCCAGACGTTTCCGAGCTTTTGACGAATCTCGCGGCGGTTTGCTGCCGCCGCCGGAGTCGCGGCGTCCGCGAGGGAGAAGGCTCTGGCATATTCCCGAATGGCGCCAGGCAGGTCCTTGTTAAATTCCGCGATTTCTCCGAGTTTTTCGCCCGCCGCGGCGCTTGGGGATAACGCCATGCTCGCGCGAAAGTCTTTTTCGGCGGCGAGGTTGTCGCGGAGCTTGAAGGCGAGCCTTCCGCGCAGCGCCAGGATATTCACTTTGTCGCGCTTCTGTTCGAGTTCCCATTGTTCTTTCGAGACTTTAGGAGATTTTTCACCGGCGGAGCTGTTGTTGATAAAGTCCAGCACCCGTGAGGAGTAATTGAGCGCACGGCGGAGGGCGGCTTCGTCACCATTGCGCTCCAAGAGTTGAATTGCGAGCAACGTCATGGACATGTCTTCCGGAGTGAGGGCGACGATGCGCTCGGCGTACTCGGTGGCGCGCGGGGAATCTCTTAACTGCAGGCTGGCTTCGACGATCGCCCGGTAGATTTGGGGGCGCTGGCGCGACTCGGGATAATCCTTGAGAAATTCTTCGAGATTGCGGACGAGCGAGGCGCGGTCATTGCCGGCGCGATCAATGGCCTGCTGCAACTCTTCGGTTTCGGTTAACGCTTTTGTCGAAGGAGGTTGCTTGGGGGCGGCGGGCTTGGAACTCAGCGCGGGCGTCGCCTGAGTTTCGCTCTGCTCTGCGTGGGCTGGACGGTCCGCGAGACACACGCACACGGCAGCAAAAAGTACGAGCAGAGGCGTAAGGAGCTTTCGCGAACTGTTCATCAACTTGGATTCTAAACTGTTTGAAGAAAAATTGCCGAAGGGTGCCGGGATTGGAGGGATAGGGAGAGGCAGTTGGGCGGGGTCCTTACAGAGAAATCTCCCAGCCCCTACGGATGATGGCCAGGTGCCGAACGATGGGCCCCCGGCCGAAAAATCCGTTATTGCGCGCCTTGCAGTTCAATGGCGCCCGAAACGGTGTGAATTTCCACGCGGCCGCCGCCGTCACCCATGTGCGCTCGGAGCGAATGTTTACCTTGCTCTTCAATCATGATAGGAATTTGCGCGCTAATCTGTCCGGTGACGGCGCCGGCGGAAAGATGAAAGCTGGCGCTGGAAGGCACCGAGATGTCCACCGTACCGGAGACGGTCTTCAAATCCCAATAGCTGTTTCCGCTTGGATTGCCCTTGACCGTCACGCGGCCAGCGGTGGCGTGGGCTTTCACGTCGCCATCGGCGTCACGCACATCAACCGTTCCGCTGGAAGTGTTGGCATCGACACGCCCGCCAGGATTTCTTACCTCAACATTTCCTGAAACGGAATGAGCCAGCACGTCTCCCTTAGCGTTCGTGACGGTTACGGTCCCGGAGATGCTGGTGGCACGCACATCATCACCGCAATTTTCGGCGGTGACGGCTCCGCTAGTGGAGGAAAGTTTGGCTTCTCGGCCGATGTCCTGGCCGTGGACCGCTCCTGACACAGACTGCGCCAGCACGGGGCCGCGCACATTGCGAACGGACTGCGATCCAGAAACGCTTGTTGAACTAACTTCGGTAGCACGCGGCACTTCGACGGAATAGGTGATGGCGACATTATGAAGGCGCGACATATCCCTGCCGATGCGCAGAGTGTCCCCTTTGAGCTCGACGGGCGGACTGGCAACGATGTCGTCCAAGCGTTTCTGCGGGCTGCCAAAGCCAAATCCCGAGACACGCACATCGCCGTGCACATGGACTTTGCCGTCGGCGCTGCCCACGATGGCCACGTCGCCGGCGACATTGCTCAGTTCGAGGCGAATTGGACCCGAAACGTCCAGCGAGCGGTCGAAGCTGCCGGAGACGGAGGGGCCCATCTGGCAGCCAGCGAGGGCCACGACCGTCGCAAGCAACGCGAAATGTGCGGCCAGCTTGTGGTGTCGCGTCATTCTTCCTCCAGCGCCAAGCGCGCCGTTACTTTGACATTTCCTAACAGAAGATACGCAATTCCGGGGGAATATGTTCCGGTTGCCGCGGAGTTCTGGAGCCTGCCCTAGCGCGCCAGACTCTCGTTCAGCGAACCCTGCCGATAGCCTTCGAGATCGAGGGCCACATACGTAAAGCCTGCCGCTTTCAGTCGCGCAGTGATAGAGGCAGCCATTTGCGGCGACATGGCGCGAGGCATTTCCTCGGGGGCAATTTCGATGCGGGCGAGCTTTTCGTGCAGGCGGACGCGAAACTGGCGGAAGCCTAGTTCACGCAAGGCGGCTTCGCCACGCTCGACCAGAGCGAGCCGCTCCGGCGTCACCTCCGTCCCATAGGGTAGGCGCGAGGCTAGACACGCGGAGGCAGGGCGGTCCCAGGTGGGCAAGCCGGCGCGCTGGGAGAGCTGACGAATCTCCGCTTTGTGCAATCCGGCGTCGAGAAGGGGCGTAAGGACGCGATGTTCCGATGCCGCGCGGTGGCCGGGACGAAAATCGAGGGTATCACCGGCATTAACGCCGTAGGCCACGGCGGCGAAGTCGCGCTCTTCCGCTATCACGTCCAACGCGGCGAATAGTTCATCTTTGCAGAAATAGCAGCGGTCTGCCGCGTTGGCGCGGTATTTGGGGTTTTCCATTTCGTGCGTTTCGATGAATTCGTGGCGCACGCCTAGCTGGCGGACAAATTCCTCGACCACTGCGCGATCGTGCGCGGAATAACTCGGGGAAAGCGCGGTCACCGACAAGGCATGCTCACCCATCGCGCCATGCGCGGCCCAGGCGAGGTAAGCGGAGTCGGCGCCTCCGGAAAGCGCGACGATTAGCGAAGGGAATTCAGCCAGTTGCTTTAGAAGCAGGAGTTCCTTTTCCTCGGCAGAGAGCTGTGCCTGTTCCGCTACGTGGATGCGCACTAGTGAGTTCATTGGCATTGAGAGTATAACCCACTGCTTGCGGCTTTTCGTCTATGCCGGGCCAAACGACCTGCGGATGGCGAGGCAGCCGCGGACCTACAAGGGATCAGGGCGTTTCGTGTTTCATTTGAAATCGAGCAAGACGTCGACCAAGTGCTTGTCGGCGTCCGTGCGCAGCCAATGCCCGACGGTTTCGTAGTGCACGGGGAGTTCGCCGAAAATCTCTGCCGGTTGGGACTGCAACTTAGTGAGGAACTTTTCGAACAGCGATTTGTCAAAGACGGCGCCCGCAGCAATGGACCACATTTGATGAACGTGCTCCTCGGCCGCCAGCGAAAGTCCTGTCAGAACCATGCTGTTGTAGTGGTATTGCGGACCTTCAGCTACAGATACCGAGTAGGAAACGGTGTGCGCCTGGTCATCGTAGGCGGCGACGGGATCAATTTTTACATCGAGGTAGCCCAGGTGTCCGTATTCTTCACGAGCGCGGTCCCAGCCTGCTTCGATTTGCATGCCATCGGCGACGTCGCCTGGCTTTAATCCGATTTCATTGGAAAGCGTGATGGAGGACAGAGCGGAGTTCGCGGACCACTCTGATCCCTTCCAGTGATAAATGGCACCGCTCGCCACCGGGATGAAAACGGGGATTTGGTCGGGCAATTTCTGATTCGGGTTCCCCGTTAAGCGCACCTCGGGTGGGCCGAGCTTTACACGCAGATAGCCTTTTTGAAGATAGAAGGGGCGCAATTGCTCCGAAAGAAAGAGATCAATAGTCATGCGCGAAAAGGGCTTTCCTTGTACGTCCGCAAGCTGCTGTTGCACGACGTGCGAAGAGGAGAGCGCAGGGTCGCTGAACTCGACACTGGCAATGAAGAAAGCGGCGCCTTCGACGTGAAATTCCTGGACGCTGCCTTCTCCTAGAGGATTCGGAAGCAGTTGGTGTTCCACCGTAACGTTGAGCTGGTGCGACGCCAGCAGATCCTTCACGGCATCCGTCGCCAGATCCACAACCGCGCCAGCTTCGGGAAGAGAGCCGTCGAAAAATGGGACTTTTTTGCGGATGGCGTCGCCGAGCTCGCCGTCGGTAAACCAGGGAAGGTTGTCGAAATAAATGGGGACGCGGGGAGCTTCCTCCAATTGAAAGGTTACGGTGAGACCCTCACCGCGCGTCTGGAAGCTATAGTTCACTTTGGCGAAGAGTCCGGTTTGCAGCAGTCGGTCCGCGGCGGCTTGCAATTCTGGTTTTCCTACCTGGGAGCCTTTTTCCAGTTGAGAGAGCGCGACGACTTGGGCTTCCGGAAAAGTCTTCAGGCCTTCCGTGCGAATCTCGTGGAGACTTGCTGTTGCCGGTGCGGGCGTTTGGGCTTCGGCCGGAAGCGGAGAGAGAAGCGCGGCAAAAAGAAAACCTCCCAAGAAGACCCGGTAGATACGAGACATGGATTTATCCTGAATTCCTAAATTGAATTGCACTGTTTTGCCCTAACTCGGTTAAGTTTCAGTTGGTTGAAAGAAACGCCGAGGAGGACAAAACAGTGCACTGGCAAATTACCGCTCTTTGGGGCGGAAAAAAAGTGGAATTGCGCGAGACCCAGCGAGCGGTCACCCCCTTCGGTGGGCTGGTCGTGTTCATGGAGTTTTTGCGACAGATCGGCTATCGCGAAGCCGTGAGCAAGTATCTGCCGTTTCGTCTTACTTCCCCCAACGCCATCGATCCGGCGGAGACCTTCACAGCTTTCTTACTCTCGGTGGTGGCCGGAGCCCGGCGCTTCGCACACACGAGTTTGCTGCGTGCCGACGCGGCGTTGCACGCCTTACTAGGGATCTCGCGCTTTCCCGTCGATGACACCATTCGCAATCTGTTCAAACGTTTCGGTCAGGGACAGTGCCAGCGTTTTTTCTCCGGCTTGTGGAGTTGGCAGCTGGAGCGGCTTCCGGGATGTTCGGCGGGATATAGTCTGGATTTGGATTCGACGGTGTTCGAGCGCTACGGGCGGCAGCAGGGTGCTTTGCGCGGGCCGAACCCGCGCAAGCATGGACGGCCCTCGCATCATCCGCTAGTGGCGGTGCTGGCCGAGGCGCATTTTCTGTTGCACGGCTGGCTGCGGAGCGGGAACTGTGGCACGGCCCGTGGCGTGGTGGAATTTCTCAAGGAGGCTCTGGCGTTGTTGCCGGAAAAACATGCCCTTCGCGTGGTGCGCGCCGACGCGGGCTTTTTTGACCAGCAATTACTGGGTTTTCTCGAGCAGCGTGGGTTGTCCTACATCATCGTGGCACGGTTGACGCTCTGGCTAAAGCGCGAGGCCGCACGCGTCACCGCGTGGCGCGCCTTGGACGAGCATTACGCCGCTGGTGAGTTTTCTCTGCAACTCCTGGGCTGGGACCGCCCGCGCCGCTTCGTGGTGATCCGCGAGCGGCTGCGTGCCGAGCGCCCCTCGCTGGGAAGAAAGCTACTCGATGTTCCCGGCTACACCTTCCGCATCTTCGTCAGCAATCTCGCGCTCCCGCCGGAAGAGCTCTGGCGAGACTACAACCACCGGGCGGACATGGAAAATCGCATCGCCGAATTGAAACACGATTTGGGCGCCGATGATTTTTGTATGCAGGAGTTCTTCGCCACCGAAGCAGCCTTCCGCAGCATCCTGCTACTGTTCAATCTGCTGGGAGAATTCCAGCGCGCCAGTGGCCTCAGCACCTATCGCCAACCAGCCACGCTGCGCGCTCAAGTTTTCCTTTGCGGTGCTTTGCTCGGCCGCGCTGGTCACCACTTGGTACTGCATCTGTCCGCCTCCTGGGGCGGCCTCCAACCACGCATCCCGTTGCTGGAAAAAGTCTTAGCCTATGGGGTCCCAACTTCGCCGAAGTTGCAGTCTGGGC
>Ga0210393_10001061_pt1 | contig 23588 bp, 25 predicted proteins | sample IncBWC27OmetaG_FD_160068 | JGI IMG/M metagenome (GOLD analysis project Ga0210393, IMG submission 160068) | Forest soil microbial communities from Barre Woods Harvard Forest LTER site, Petersham, Massachusetts, United States - Inc-BW-C-27-O ... | reverse complement strand
GACACCAGTGGAATGAATCTACCGGCAGATCCTCTCCCACCTGCGCATACGTAGGCGTGTCGCCGTTCGGCTATGACCGTCAACGCGGCTCTCGTGCGGTTTTCCATTTGCTACTGTAATACCTATCGTAGGCTTTTTGGTAAATAAGCTGGGCGGGCGAAGATGACTGGGCGCAACCCATCGGGTGAGCTTCCGGATGGGCCACGGATTACGCCATGGATTTAGGGCTGGCGAACGCCGCAGCGGTGGTCGTCGGTGGTAGCCGCGGCATGGGTTTGGCGACGGCCCGTTGCCTTGCCGAGGAAGGCGCCCGGGTGGCCGTGGTCGGCCGAACACAAGCCAGCCTCGACAGCGCGGTGACAGATTTGACGAGTCACGGTAGCCCCGATGCGCTCGGCCTCGCTGCCGACATCGGTGACGCCGGCGAGGTCGGCAAGGTGTTCGCCGAGCTCGGACAGCGATGGAACGGCGAACTCAACGTCCTCATCAATACCGTCGGGCCGGGGGCGCCGGGCAGCTTCGAAGTTCTCTCCGACGAGCAGTGGCGTCAGGCCGTCGAGGAAGGCGTGATGGGGATGGTGCGCTGCGTCCGCGCGGCACTTCCGCTGCTGCGCAACGCGCAATGGGCTCGGATCGTCAACTTTTCGGCGCACTCGACTCAGCGACAAAGTGTCATGTTGTCCGCCTACACGGCGGCCAAGTCGATGCTGACGAGCGTCTCGAAAAATCTGTCTTTACTGCTGGCAAAGGACGAGATCCTGGTCAACGTCGTCTCGCCGGGCAGCATCGCGTCCGAGTCGCTCGTCGGGTGGGCGAAGTCGGTCGGTGTCGACGGTGATGACCCGTATCGCCTGATGGAGGCCATCGACAAGCATTTCGGGCATCCGGCGCAAATGCCGCGGGCCGGCCTGCCGGAGGAAATCGGACCGGTCGCCGCGTTTCTGGCGTCGCGGCGCAACTCGTACATGACCGGAGCGAACATCAACATCGACGGTGGTTCAGACTTCACCTGACTCGAAATCGTTTGTCCGACAGAAGGAGTGGATCGTGGCGACGGCTAGCGAGGCGCGTGTTTGGGCACGGGGCGCATTGCGGGGAATCGGCGACTCTCTCTACACGCCGTTCTGCGGCACCGACGGTGATGACATCGACTGGGACGCCTATCGAACGTTGGTGCGCTACTGCGTCGGTGATCTTGGCCACCCGATGTTGTGGTGCACCAGCGGTATCGCTGAGTTCTGGTCGTTGACCCTCGATGAGCGCAAACGCTTGTTGGAGGTGGCAATTGAAGAGGCGCGCGGCCTGAACCCCGATGTCGTTGTGCAGGCTTGCACGGCGGCGATGTCGGCGAAGGACTGCTTGGAGTTGACGCTGCACGCCCAGGAGGCGGGCGCCGACATCGCCTACATCCAAACGCCGATGATGGAGTCGCACGCCGGCGAGGGCGTGTTGAGGTTCTTCAAGTACATCGCAGCGCGCACCGATATCGCGTTGGGAATGTTCAACTCCCCGTCCTCGGGCTATGTGTTGACTCCGGCCGAAAGCGCGCGCATCTATGACGAGGTGCCCGCCGTGTGCGCCACCAAGGAGGGCGCCTTCCGGCCGGAGGCGAGCCGGCGGTTACACGAGTTGGCGCCCGGCCTGGCGGTGTGGGAATGCGACAGAACTGTTTACCGCGCGGGCTGGTTGCGTGCCGGCATCGTGTGCCCGGCGCAATTGGGCACCGCCGGCTATCTGTTCGAGACGCCGCAGCGGCGACTGTTCTCCGAATATTGGGACCTGATACTGAGCGACAAGCTACTCGAGGCGATGGACTACGGGCGTGAGTCGGGTCTCGACCAGTTCGACCTGGACATCGGAACGTGGTGGACCTGTTATCCCGGGCGCGCGGACTACTTCACCCACTGGGGTGGTGCGTTCAAATACGCGGCCTCGCTGCTGGGTTTGCCGATAGGTGCATACCCGCACTCCCGGCCACCGCAAGCGGAGTTACCGCCCGAGGCCAAGGCGCAGATGGAGAAGGCATATCGCCGCCTGGGGCTCATCGATCCGTAGCGGGCCCACCGAAAACGACTGCAGCACAGCCTGTTCGGTATTCGGTCCAGCAAAAGGCCCGGCCGCCGATGGCGGCCGGGCCTTCGCCGTACGGCTGTCCTACTGTTGTTCGGCCTTTTGGCGCTTCTCGGCGACCTTGGCCGCTGTACGGGCCGATTCGGCCTCGGCTTCCTTCTTCGCCGCATTGCGCTGAGCTCGGGCTTTGTCCTGCTGAGCCTTGCCCTCGTTGAACAAGTCGTCACGACCCGTCAGCGCGCCGATGATTACCTTGGCCTTGCCTTTCACGTCTTCCACGACGCCCTTGATGGCTTCGGCCACACCACTGTTGATGTCAACCATTGCGTTCCTCCCCTCACTAATGGATGTCTTGTTTGCGTCTTCCCTGCCATCGGGTCGGGCAAAACGTGTTCACGACGTGTCGCTCGCCACACCCGACGGCTCGCCCGAGTCCGCCCGCTCGCGATCTAAAACCACCGGCGATCCGTAATGGCGTCGGGCATATCCATCGCCAGCGCCACCAAGGACGGCCACAGTTGTGCTTCAGCGACCCGGAATTCGCTGTTTGGCCGGGGTTTCGCTCAGCCGCGGCGGCAGTTGTGGAATGCGGTACCGATAGGTATACAGTATGGGTACAAAACCCACCGGATCCGGGAGTCAAGCACGAGGAGGTGCCGCGGAAGATGTCCGCCAGCGACGGTGCTTCCGACGCCGAAGACGCGGTGCTGTACGAGGCCACAGACAGTGGTGTCGCGGTCCTCACGTTTAATCGTCCGGAGCGCCTCAACGCCTGGGGTCCCGACATTGCCGCGGGTTTTTACGCTGCCATCGACCGCGCCGAACAGGACCCGGACGTCCGGGTGATCGTGCTGACCGGCCGGGGCAGGGGATTCTGCGCCGGCGCCTATCTGGGCGCGCCGAGTGCGGCGGCCAAGGTCGGCGAAACAATGAAGAAGGCGGGCGAGACGAATCTGGCCGACTTGGTCGGCGAACGCCCGCCCCATTTTGTCACCACGCTGCGCAAACCCGTCATCGCGGCCATCAATGGTCCTTGTGTCGGCATCGGTCTTACCCAAGCGCTGATGTGCGACGTCCGGTTTGCTGCCTCCGGAGCGAAGTTCGCCGCCGTGTTCGCGCGCCGCGGACTGATCGCCGAGTTCGGTATCTCATGGATACTTCCGCGGTTGACCAGCTGGGGCGTCGCCCTCGACCTGCTGTTGAGCGGCCGCACGTTTCTCGCCGAGGAGGCGGCCCAGTTGGGCCTCGTCAAAGAAGTCGTCGCGCCCGAAGAACTGATGAAACGCGCACTCGACTACGCCGAGGACATCGCGTGCAACTGCTCGCCGGCGTCGATGGCGGTGATCAAAAGGCAGGTATACGGCGACGCCACACGTGATGTCGTGGAAGCCACTTCACGTGCCGAAGTCCTGCTGCACGAGGCAATGCCGCGTCCGGACGTCGTCGAAGGGATCACAAGCTTTCTTGAGAAGCGGGCGCCGCAGTTTCCTTCGCTCACGTCAACCGATGCTTAATCTCGCCGGTGGCACCGGAAAGGAAGATCATGAGTAACTTGAGCTACAAGGCGATTGACGTCGACAACCACTACTACGAGCCGCTGGATGCTTTCACCCGGCATCTGGACAAAAAGTTCCGCAGACGTGGTGTCCAGATGTACAGCGATGGCAGGCACACTCAGGCGATCATCGGCGACCGGGTCAACCGGTTCATTCCCAACCCGACGTTCGATCCCATCATCGTGCCAGGCTGCCTGGACTTGCTGTTCCGTGGCGAGATCCCCGAGGGTGTCGATCCGGCATCCCTGATGAAGGTCGAGCGGATGGGGGAGCACCCGGAGTATCAGAACCGAGACGCCCGCGTCCGGGTGATGGACACCCAGGGCATCGAGACGGTGTTCATGCTGCCGACGTTCGCGTGCGGTGTCGAAGAAGCACTCAAGCACGACGTCGACGCGACGACGGCCTCAGTGCACGCGTTCAACCTATGGCTGGATGAGGACTGGGGGTTCGACCGTCCCGATCACCGAATCATCGCCGCACCGATAATCTCGCTGGCCGATCCGGCCAAGGCCGTCGACGAGATCGAGTATGCGTTGGGACATGGCGCCAAACTTGTTCTCGTGCGCCCAGCGCCGGTACCGGGCGTGGTCAAGCCGCGCTCGCTTGGTGATCCCAGCCACGACCCGGTCTGGGCCCGGTTGGCAGAAGCCGGCGTCCCGGTGGGATTCCACCTGAGCGACAGCGGCTACGTGCAAGTGGCGGGGATGTGGGGCGGCAGGTCGAGTTTCGAGGGGTTCGGCGGATCGGATCCGTTGGAGCAGATACTCGTCGACGACCGCGCGATCCACGACACGATGGCTTCGATGATCGCACATGGTGTGTTCACTCGGCATCCGAAACTGAAGGCGGTCAGCATCGAGAACGGTTCGTACTTCGTCTTCCGACTCATCAAGCGCTTGAAGAAGGCGGCTAACAACCACCCGCGGCTGTTCCCCGAGGACCCGGTAGAGCAGTTACGCAACAATGTCTGGATCGCTCCATATTACGAGGACGATTTGTGCGCGCTGGCCGATGTCATCGGTGTCGACAAGATATTGTTCGGTTCTGACTGGCCACACGGAGAAGGCCTCGAGTCGCCGGTGTCGTTTACCGGGGAACTCACCGATTTCAGCGAGGCAGATGTTCGAAAGATCATGCGCGACAATGCTCTAGATCTCCTGGGCATCAAAGCCGCAGTGGCAGCCTAGGCGGCCGGCCCGTGAGCGAATGGACCGTCGGGGCAGTGCTCGACGCTATCGCCGATGTCGTTCCCGACCGCGTGATGACCGCCTGCGGAATCCGGCGCAGCACCTTCGCTGAATCGGCAAGTCGAACCAACAGACTGGCAAGCTACCTCAGCGACAAGGGATTCGGCATTTACGCGTCCCGCGAGACGCTTGAGCGCTGGGAATGTGGTCAGGACCGGGTCGCGCTCATCATGTACAACGACCTGTATCCGGACATGTTGATCGGATGCCTCAAGGCACGCGTTGTGCCGGTCAACGTAAACCATCACTACTCGGTCCGTGAGATCCGTGACCTGCTTGACTACATCCGTCCCCGAGGCATCATCTATCACCGCTCGCTCGGTGCCCGGTTCGCCGAGGTGTTGCCACCCAACGGTACTGAGTTACTGGTATCCGTCGACGATGGAAGCGGCGCTCCCGAACTGCCGGGAGCCGTATCACTCGATGACGCCTTGGCGGCCGGTGGTGCAGACTTCGACCTGCCTGGATCACCGGACGATTTGATCATGATGTGTACCGGCGGAACGACGGGACGCCCCAAAGGAGTCCTGTGGCGCCAAAGCGACATGTACGTGTCGTCGATGGTAGGTGCCGACCACGCCAGTGTCACCGAGATCCACGACAAGGTTCGCAACGGCGGCCCACCCTGGTTCGCGGTTTCGCCGCTTATGCATGCGGCGGGCATGTGGACCGCGTTCGCGGCACTGTGCGCCGGCCTGCCGGTCGTGCTCTACGACGATCGCCACAAGCTCGACGTCCGGTCGGTGTGGGAAACCGCCGAGCGGGAAAAGGTGGGCATGATGACGATGGTCGGCGACGCTTACGCCCAGCCGCTGGTCGCCGAATTGCGGGCGCACAACTATGATCTGACTGCGCTGAACGCCATCGGCACCGGCGGGGCGGCCACCAATGCGAAATACAAACGGGCACTGATGGAATGCCTGCCGCACATCACCATCATCGAAGGCTACGGATCGTCGGAATCCGGGAACATGGCGTTTGGGCACAGCCACGACGGACATGCCAGCGAGACCTTTGAACCCAGGGTCGGCGCAACGGTCGTCTCTGCCGACCGCAGCCGGTTCCTGCAGCCCGGGGAGCAGGAGATCGGCTGGGCCGCAAGGACTGGCCGGATTCCGCTCGGATACTTCAGCGATCCCGAAGGCACGCAACGGACCTTCCCGGTGATCGACGGCCAGCGGGTGGTGATACCGGGCGACCGGGCATCCCTTGAAAAGGACGGCACCATCCGCCTTTTCGGCCGTGATTCGCTGGTGGTGAATACCGGCGGCGAAAAGGTGTTCGTCGAAGAGGTCGAGGAAGTGCTGCGCGCACATCCGGGCATTGCTGACGCCCTCGTGGTGGGACGGCCGAGCGAACGGTGGGGCCAGGAAGTCGTCGCGCTGATCGCACCACACCCGGGCGTCGACTTCGCCGCAGACGGGCAGGCCCTTTATACCTTCTGCACCTCGCAGCTGGCGCATTTCAAGGCGCCCAAGGCATTCATCGTTGTCGAGGAGATTCAGCGGCTCGGCAACGGTAAGCCCAACTACCGCTGGGCCAGAGAACAGGCCGAACAGCAGGTGCCGGCTCCCGCACTGGTGTCCGCCGACCCAGAAGGAAGTCATGAACACCAAAGCGATTGACTGCCTGATCAACGTGCACTTCGGTGAGACCGAGGCCCAACCCACCTGGATGCTCAAGGTCAGGGACGACTACTTCAAGGGGCCGGAGTCGATGTTCGCGCCGGTCGACCTGTCCGAGCTACTCGACGAGATGGACGAGCAAGGCGTGCAGAAGGCGATCCTGATGGACTCGCTCGTCAATCCGTCAACCACTGCGCGCAAGTTCGTTGAAGCCAAGCCGGATCGGTTCGCGCTGGCCATGGGAGGGGTCAACCTGCTGCGTCCGGTGCGGTCATTGCGTGAATTGAGCGCGATTGTTGGCGACCTGCCGGTCGCGTACGCCGTAGTGGGGCCGAGCTTCTGGGGTGATGGGCAGTATCCGCCCAGCGACGCTGTTTACTATCCGCTCTACGCCAAATGTGCGGAGATCAACCTCCCGCTGTGCATAAACACCGGTATCCCCGGGCCGCCAATTCCCGGAGAGGTGCAGCATCCCATGCATCTCGACCGGGTGTGTGTGCGGTTTCCCGAGCTGAGGCTCTGCATGATCCACGGCGCCGATCCATGGTGGGACGTCGCGATCCGGTTGATGCTGAAGTACGCCAACTTGCGGTTGATGACGTCGGCGTGGTCGCCGAAGCGGCTGCCGGAAAGCCTGCTGCACTATATGCGTACGCGTGGTCCCAACAAGGTGATCTACGCGTCCGACTGGCCGGTACTGCGGATGCGCCGCGTGGTACCTGAAGCCCGTGCGCTGGACCTGCCAGCCGAGATCCTGGATAACTACCTGTACAACAACGCGCAGGAATTCTTCTTCGGACAGGAGCACTGATCATGGACCGCTTCGAATTGCGCAGACTGGACTACAGCCTGTCCGACCACCACGTGGATCTGCAGAATGCTTACAAGCAATTCTTCAAAACCCACTGCTCGATCGAAACGGTGCGTGCCGCAGAGCCTTCCGGCTTCGACAAGAACCTGTGGGAGCGGTTGTGCGCGATGGGTGCGACCACGATGGCACTGCCGGAGTCGTGTGGCGGTGACGGGGCGACGCTGGTCGACCTCACCCTGGTGGCCGAAGAGATCGGCCGGTCGCTGGCGCCGGTTCCGTGGATCGACCATGTGTGCGCCGCGCGGCTGCTGGGGCGCCTGGGAGCATTGGGGGCCGACACCACCGGCGTGGCAAACGGAGAACAGCTCGCGGCACTCGATGCGCGGCTCGACAGTGCACGGGGTGCGCGCCTGATACCGACGGGGTCGATTGCCGACCACATCATCGTCCGGGACGGCGATCAGGTTGTGCGCTTGACGTTCGGCACCCGGCCGGCCAAGGTCGACAACATCGGCCGGCTGCCGATGGCCTGGGTGGATCCCGCCGCCGCCGACAGTCGGACCGTAATCGCTGAAGGATCTGATGCGTTAGCGAATTATCAACGGGCGCTGGAGGAGTGGCGGTTGCTCACCGCGGCGGCCCTGGTGGGCCTGGTCGAGGAAACGATGACCATCGCGGCGGAGTTCGCCAAGACGCGCTACACGCTGGGCGTACCCATCTCGACGCTGCAGGCAATTTCGCATCCGCTGGCGAATATGGCCATCACCGTTCAGGGCGGACGTAACCTCGCCCGGCGCGCCGCCTGGTTCCTGGACAACGAACCCGATGAACGACCCGAGTTGGCGCCGTCGGCGTTCGTGTTCATGGCCGAGGAGGCCGCTAAGGCCGCCACCATGGCGGTGCACATCCAAGGCGGCCTTGGGGTTTCGTCGGAGGCCGCTGCGACGGCGTATCTGGTGAGAGCCAGGGGATGGCCGCTGGCCGGCGGCGACCCGGGCGCGACCGCCCAGCGGATCGCTGAGATTGTGGCCGCCCGCGAAAGTGCGCCACAACGGTAGAACAGGAGCCAAACGATGGATTTCTCCCGGGTTGAGCTGTCCGATGCGGACTTGGCCTTCCGCGACGAAGCGCGGAGCTTTCTGGGTACACACATGACCGATGAGGTCAGGCGGCGAGACCGCGAGACCGGCGACAATTTCGACGAGGGTCTGCACCTTAAGCTCGGCGACGCAGGTTATTTGGCCAAGGAGTGGAAGCCCGCATCAGAAGGCGGGTTCAGCCGAGTGCGCCGCCGCATCTGGGAGCTGGAGAAGCGGCGGGCGCACGTGCCGTGGGTGACGTGGGGGACCACCGCTATGGTGGCGCGTTCGGTGGCGAAGTTCGGGTCACCGCAAGTCCGCGATGAGGTACTGCCGAAGGTCTTCAGCGGCGAGGTTCGGCTGTGCCTGGGTTACACCGAACCCGAAGGTGGCTCCGACGTCGCCACCTGCAAGACCCGTGCGGTGCGCGATGGTGATGCGTGGATCATCAACGGATCCAAGATGTTCACCACCGGTGCGCACAACTGCCAGTACGTGTTTCTGATCACCAACACCGCCCCGGATGCGCCGAAACACAAGAGCCTGACCATGTTTCTGGTCCCGCTGGATACCCCGGGCATCGAAATTCAAGGTATCCGCACCGTGGACGGCGACCGTACCAACATCGTCTACTACAGTGACGTTCGCGTTGACGACAAGTATCGGCTGGGGGACGTGAACGCGGGCTGGACCGTGCTGCGCGAGCCACTTAACACCGAGCATGGTGCAGTCGCTGCCGCACCCGACGGCTTGCAGGACCCCTCGATCATGATGCACCAGGCTGGTTCTATGGCCGAGGCGGTGGATAAGGCCGTAATGCGCGTGATGCAGCCCGATCCCGACGGCCGCCGGCTGGTCGACGAGGGGTCGGTCGCATATCGACTGGGCCGAAGCTTGGCCCGAACGGAGGCGGCGCTATCCGCCCCGAACATCTACGGCCGGGTCGCTATCGCACAAACGATGCGGGACATCTCGCCGGACTTGATGGACTTACTCGGAGCAGCCTCGGCCCTGTCGTTCGGCATCGACGGGGCCGCCGACGACGGCAGCGCCGAATACGCCTACCGGTTCGCGCCTTTGGTGGGAATCTACGGTGGAACGCTGGAAGTGTTCCGAAACATGATCGGCCAGTACATGCTTGGGCTGGGTAAGCCCAACTACTCCCCGCCGCTGAAGAAAACGTCCTGATCCGTCACTGAAGGTCGCGCTGCGAAGCCCCTACGGCGACGCCGCGGCGCTCGTCGGCTGCGCGTCGCTCTTGAAGGCCTCGCGTCGGATCATTTCCCACACCGTCGGCGCGTGCTCGGTGGTGGAGACGACAACGGTCTTCCGTCTTGCGGTCCCGTCTTGGGCAAGCTTGACGAGGTAGTCCGCCAGGTCGATGCGAGCCGTGAATGCGCCGACCGGATCCACCTCTCCAGCAACATAATTCGTAGCCTGAGGCGGATCGAATAATCCCGACGGGCGGACAATCGTCCAGTCCAGGCCACTCTCGCGCACCAAGGCTTCCATCCGCCGGATATCGTCGTAGACAGTCTTGCCAATGGTGCGGGTGATGATCGGCTCAAACAGCCGTAACATCAGTGGCGCATCGCGCCGGCCGGGCGCTGGGTAGGCACCGGTGGAACTCACGACGACGAGCCGATTGACGCTGGTCTCGCGCATCGTGTTCACGACATTGCGGGTGCCGACCGAATACGTGTCGACGGGCTGGCGGGTGAACGGCACACCGAGCGTCGACAGCACGGCGTCGGCGCCGGCGACAATCCCGGCGAGGCCATCGCGCCGCACGTCCGCGCCGGCGATCGTCAGCCGCGGATCGGTGATGGGGAAGTCGTTGGGCCGCCGGGTCACGGCCACCGCCGAGTGACCGGCGTCGAGCACGCGCCGCGTCAGCAGTCGTCCGGTCATGCCATTGGCGCCGAAGATTACGATTTGCATGAGCACTCCTTCGATAGTTACCGGCGGCGGATTGCCGCCGTGTGCCGCTGGGGCAGAGCGGGGATCAGGACCGCAGCGGCGACACAGTGCAGCGCGGTCAACATGAGTTGGGTGCCTAGGTTCGCGGTCGTCCAGAAGACCGGCACGATGGATACCACCAGAACGACCAGGGTCAGCGCGATCCAGACGCCCCGGGGGGATGAGGCGTAGCGCTCCAGCAGCGCGATCACGACCCAGCCAGCCATTCCCGCGGCCACGGTGGCGACAATCGTCAGCGCGAGGGTGATTTCCCGGGTGCCGATCGGCGTATCCACGATGTAGTCAACGTGGGCCATCCGCCCCAGGAGCCACGCCAGACCGGTTGCCGTGGCGGCGATCGCGATCGCGACGACCCGACCGGCACGCCCCCGAGCGTTGCGGACCACCAGTTGTGCAGCCATATGCGACATCGCAATTCCTTTCGGCGAGCTGCTCTACGGGCAAGCGCTATTGCCTGCTCGCTACTACGACGAAACGGGCCCGGCGAAAGTTACAGGCGGTCTGCGATGGTGGCTCCCCGTCGCCGAACGTGCACTCAGTGCGAGAAATCAGCCCACTTTTCGCACTGAGTGCACGCTCGGCGAAGGTCAGGTCGTCAATATCGTGGCGGCGGCGGTGCCGGGCGCGCCGTAAACCTGCGCGAAGCCGACTTGCGGAGATCCGGGAACCTGGCGGTCACCGGCCTCACCCCGCAATTGGCGCACCAGTTCATGCACCTGGCGCAGCCCGGACGCCCCGATGGGTTCGCCGTTTGCGATCAGCCCGCCGTCGGTGTTGACCGGCATCGCGCCGTTGATCTCGGTGGCCCCGTCGGCCAACAGTTTTTCCTGCTCGCCGTCGGCGCAAAATCCAGCTTCGGCCATGTGGATCACCTCCGCGCCGGCGTCGGTGTCCTGGAGCTGGATGACGTCGACCTCCTCGGGAGCCACACCGGCCTTGTCGAACGCGGCCTTGGCGGCGTAGACGGTCGGCGAAACGTCCTCGTCGACCGGCGCGTAGGTGGTGTTGACCTCGTAGGCGCCATAACGGCGAGTGCGGATCTCGACCGCGCGGACGTACACGGGCTTGGCCGTGAATCGCTTCGCGATGTCGGCGCGGCACATGACGACCGCGGCGGCGCCCTCATCGGGGGTGCAGAACATGTACTGGGTCAGCGGGTAGTTCAGTATAGGCGAGTTGAGGATCGCTTCCTCGGAGATCGGCTTGCGGCGAAATGCGTTGGGGTTCAACGCTCCATTGCGGAAGTTCTTGGCTGCGACCCTGGCGAGCGTGCTGGTTGAGACGCCGTGGTCGTGCAGGTAGCGGTTGGCCTTCATGCCGAAAAACTTGGTGGTGAGATACTGGCCGTTCTCGGCGTACCAGCTCGGCATGCCGACCAGCGCCGGGTCTTCGGTGAAGGCACCGCGCGGGTGCTTATCCATTCCGATCGCGATGCCGATGTCGTAGTCGCCCAACCGAATACCGTCGGCGCACGCCTTGGTCGCGCTGGCCGCCGTCGCGCAGGCGTTGAACACATCGGTGAACAGGATCCCGGTAAGGCCCACCATGCCCACGATTGCGTCCGGGTTGGCCACCGTCCAGCTGCCGCCGACCGCGAACTGGATGTGCTTCCAGTCGAGGCCCGCGTCGGCGAGCGCGAGCTGGATGGCGTCGGCGGCCATCTCCATCGCCGGCTTGCCCTCGAAGCGACCGAACGGATGCAGACCCACCCCGATGACGGCGACATCGTTCACGAGCGCCACTCCTCCTCATCGCTCCGCTCTGCATCGTCGCCGGCGCGGTTCACGCTATGGCTCCCGATTCCTTGAGTTCGGCGATGCGATCCCAATCCATGCCCATCTCCATCAGGACGATCTCGGTGTGTTCAGACGCCTGCGGGGCCCGGGTGGTGACCAGCGGCTCGTGGTTGAACTGGACCGGTCCGCGCACGACTTTGAATGGTGCGCCGCCGCTGGCGAGCTCGACTTCGGCGATCATGTCGTTGGCGATGGCCTGCTCATCGTCGGCCAGGTCGATCAGGCTTTGGAACGGCGCCCACTGACCCTTCATCGTTTTCAGGTGCTGCCGCCAGTACTCGAAAGGCTTGGCGGCGACGGCCTTCGCGATCAACTCGGCGGCGGCATCCGCGTTTTGGATCAACGGGAGCACCTCGGCGAAGCGGGGATCGTCGGCGGCCTCCGGGATGCCGAGGTGCTCGAAGGTGTCGCGGATCAGCCCGGTCGGGCTGATGATGCACAGGTTGATCGTGCCGCCGTCTGAGGTCAGGTAGTTGCCCATGAAGGGGTTCACCGACATCGCGGTGGCGGAGCCGGGCATCGCGTTGCGCATGACCTCGCCGGTCTCCATGCCCTGCGTCACGCTCGCGCCCGCGGCCCACCAGGCCGTGCTCAGCAATGACACGTCAAGCTCCAGAGCTTCGCCGGTTCGTTCACGATGCAGCAGCGCCGCCGAGATGCCGCCCGCAATGAACATGCCGCCGATGGAGTCGCCGAAGGCGGGAATGCCTTGGGGCAGTGCGCCGCCCAGCCCCTCCGGCGTCAACGCGTAGCCCACGCCGCTGCGGGTCCAGAATGCCGTCCCGTCATAGCCACCGGCGTCGCGCTCAACGCCCTTGTCGCCGTAAGCCGAACCGCGGGCATAGACGATGTTCGGGTTCGCCGCGCGGATGTGCTCTATGTCGAATTTGTGCTTTTGCCGCTGCGCGGGCATGTAGTTGGTCAGGAACACGTCGGACGTCTTGGCCAGTTCGTAGATCACTTCCTGACCGCCCGGCGTGGAAACATCGATCCCGACGCTGCGCTTGCCCCGGTTGGGATGCTCCATCAGCGGATGCCGGTCCGGGTTGACCTGAATGCCGCCCATGTTGAGAAAGCCGCGTTGGGTGTCGCCGCGCACCGGGTGCTCGACCTTGATGACGTCCGCGCCCCAGTCGGCGAGGATGGCTCCCGCGGCCGGGACAAACGTGAACTGCGCGAGCTCCAGGACTCGAAAGCCCTCCATTACCTTGATCAATTCAGCCCTCCACTACTTGGCGTCGAACGTGACCGGCAGGGCCGTCGGCGAACGGAAGGGTTGTCCGTGGATATGCGGGTCGGCGTCGGTCACCAGGCTCACGTTAGTCAACCGATTCAGCAGGCATTCGAGCGCGACGCGGGTTTCCAGCCGCGCCAGGTGAAGGCCCAAACATGTGTGCTCGCCGGCAGCGAAGGAGATGTGCGGCATGTGCTTGCGGAAGATGTCGAATTCTTCCGAACGTTCCCAGCGTTGTTCGTCGCGATTCGCCGAACCGATGCATACGCCGATCACCGAGCATGCCGGAATCTCAACGCCTTCCACTTCGGTGTCTTCGGTTGTGAACCGCTGCACGGTGGTCAGGGGCGTCTCGAAGCGCAGCCCTTCCTCGATGGCCTGGGGGATCAGTTCGCGGTCGGCTTGCAGCGCGGCGAATTGGTCCGGATGGGTGAGAAGCAGATTCAGCAGATTGCCCGAGGACCGGTAGGTGGTCTCCAATCCGGCGGGCAGCAGCAGACGCAAAAAGGAGTAGATGGCTTCGTCGCTGAGTTTTTCGCTGTCGATTTCGGCGGCGACAAGGTCGCCGATGATGTCCTCGGTGGGCTTGGATTTGCGCTGCTCGATCTGCTGGACGAAGTAATCCTTGAGCGCCGCCGACGCCTCGAAGGCGCGTTCATAGTTGACGTGATAGCTGATCAACTCCACTGCGCGCTTGTGGAACGTCTCGAGGTCTTCGTCGGGCAGACCGAGCAGTCGGGCGATGACCCGGGTAGGGAACTCGAAGGTGAAATTCCGGACCAGGTCGGCTTCACCGGTGTTGATGAATTCGTCGATCAGTGCATCGCAGACCGGCCGCACAATGGCGGGCTCCCACTGAGCCAGCGCTTTGGACTTGAATGCCGCGGACACCAGGTTGCGATGATCGCGATGCTTCTTTCCCTCCATCGCCAGGATGGTGGGCCCCATGAACAGACCAATTGTCTTGTCGTATGGCTCGGAGCTGAACACCCGGCCGTCGCGAAACACCGTGTTGACTGCGTTGAACGACATCGCCGAGTACTCCCGCTTAGGCATCAGGGACTCGGGCGTCTTCGAGTAGTCCATAACGGTGCCGCGGAACACGCCGGCCTGCCGGCGCTTATGGGCGAAGAACGGGTAGGGGTCGCGCAGGCTGACGGTTTCGTTGCCGGTGCCGGCGGCGGTGTGAACGTTGGTCGTCACCTGATCTCCAACATCATGACCTTGAACGGGCAATCCTTGCGTAAGATCGTACTGTAATTCTTACAGTAGGCAATATGGGCGTGACCCGTGCGTTGACCTCAGCGGCCGGCGCGGGGCGATCCGAAATTCGCCAGTCGCGCGGCGCGGGCCAGAAGGCCTTCATATCCCGCACCGAGGAGGCGGGGCATCGCTGCCATGGCGCGTCCGTCGGGCCCGATGAGTATCCTGGCGCGGTTTTTGTCGGTTCCCCGGAGAATGACCCGGGCGGCCTTGGCGGCAGAGGTGAGTGCCGCACGTTGAAAGTGTTTCGCCGCGAGCTCGGGATCCTGGGTATCTGCGGTGCGCATGTTCGTTCCAAAGTTGGTTCGTACAACCCCTGGGTGCACGCAATGCACAGTCACAGGATGGCGTTCGATGATCATCTCCTGGCGGAGTGCTTCCGTGAAGCCTCGTACCGCGAACTTCGAAGTGCTGTAGGCGCTTTGGTAGGGAACCGCGATCAGACCGAAGGCACTGGACAGGTTGACCAGCCGTGCGGGGCGCTGGGAAGAACCCGACTCGATGAGCTGCGGCAGAAAGGCCTTGGTTCCGTTGACAACGCCGCCGATGTTGATGCCGATGAGCCAGTCGAAGTCCTTCCAGGACATGTCTGCAACGCCGGCGAACAGATCAACCCCGGCATTGTTGAACACCATTGAGGCAGGCCCGAGTTGGCTGCCTACGTCTTGGGCATATTCGAACACCGCGTCGCGGTCGGCCACATCGACCTGAAACGCCGTGACTTGGCCGGGGCGGCAAGCTGCTTGAGTTTCAGCCAGACCCTTTTGGTCGATGTCGGATGCTGCGACGTGTGCCCCGTCATGAGTTAGCGCACACGTCAATGCGCGGCCGATACCGGAGCCGGCACCAGTGACGACGGCGACGCGGTCTTGGTATTTCATGCGTTCATCGCCTGCCCTCGTGCCCACCGGTAGTCGGCCTTGCCCGACGGGCTGCGCTCGATGACCGGACGAAACACGATCGCCTTGGGAAGCTTGTAGCGTGCCAGAGACTTTCCGGCGTGGGCGACTAGTTCGTCGGCGCTGGTGTCGGCGCCTTCGGCTAGCGCGACGACCGCAACGACCTCCTGCCCCCACCGCTCGCTCGGCCGGCCGGCGACGACCACGTCGGCCACCGCGGGATGCGACGCGATCGCGGTTTCCACCTCCTCCACGAAGATCTTTTCGCCGCCGGAATTGATCGTCACCGAGTCGCGGCCCAGCAACTCGATGCTGCCGTCGGCGCGGTGGCGTGCCCGGTCGCCGGGGATCGCATAGCGCACGCCATCGATCACCGGGAATGTCGCGGCGGTCTTGGCCGCGTCACCCTTGTAGCCGAGCGGAACGTAGCCTCGCTGCGCCAGCCAGCCCATCCCGTCGTGACCGGGTTGCAGGATCGCGGCCAAATCGTCGGCCGCCACGAAGGTGTCCGGTCCGGCGTTGAAGGTGCCGGTCGATACCGCCCCCGAGGTCGACAGGTGGTGCATCTGCGCACCGGTCTCCGAGGATCCGACGCCATCGATGACGACAGCGTTGGGCAGCGCTTCGATCAAGCGCTGCTTGACAAACGGGGTCAGCAAGGCGCCGCCATTGGCAACAACGGCCAACGACGAGACGTCTGCGATGCGTTTCTCGATGGCGGCGACAAGCGGCCGCGCCATCGCGTCACCTACTACGGTCACGACGGACACTCGCTCACGCTCGATGGTGCGGACCACGTCGTCGGCGTCGAAATGATCAACGACCGAGGGCAAGACGACGGACTGCCCGGTTGTGATTGCCGTCATCACACTCCACTCGGCCGCACCGTGGATCAGCGGTGGCAAGATCATCAACTTGCTGCCGGGGCCCGCGACGACCCCCGCCGCGATCTCGTCGACAGAGCCGAAGGGTTCGCCGGTCATGAGATTGCGCCCGCCGAACGACGTCATGAAAATGTCGTGTCACCGACTGGCTCTCTTACCTACATCTCGGACAGACAGGGACAGACTGAATGCGGCACACTGACAACGTGATTGACGCGTTCGCCTGCCAACACTGCACCGCAGCACCCGAGCCGCTCCCCGATAGCAACTTGGTAGTGGTCCGCCACGGTCTGGGCTGCCCGACCCTGCAAGCCCAGGTCCGTGCCCGCTGGCCCGACGAACCAACCAGGCTTCCGGACACGCCGGCTCAGATACCGTTCGAGCGGCGAGGCGCATATGGCCGATGGCACCGCACCGTGCGGGCTCGCGAGGAACGGCGCGCAGTGCGCTAGTCAGCCGGCGGGAACCGGCGTACCCGGTCCTGCGTTATCTAAATGCCGGGGCTGCCTGCATCAGCTCCCGGTGCAGACGTCGGGGAGTCGCCCCCCTTCCATCCCTTCGCGGCTCCCCGGCCCTTGTTTTCATACCCGTCTTCCTGGTCGGCGCGCAACCCCGTTAGCTGCCCGCTTCGGCGATGGTGAACTTGCCGACCCTGTGTGGTCGTACGAGGTTCTGGCCGATGCGCCATGTTGCGCGCACAGCGATGCTGTCACTTGACACCACGCGGTGTGTATCCGCACGCCGCGACGACGGTAGCCGTCTCGTTTGAACTCTGCTGGTGGTTGGGGTCGTGTTATGGGTAGCGGCTAGCGAAAGGAGCGCGACGATGATATCCGCATTGATTGCTGCGACGTTGGTGTTCGCGCCGTTGTCGCCGGCGCCGGGGGATCAGTGTCCGTTGGGGGCGCCGCCTACGACGGATGGGCAGGGTAAGACGATGGTGTGTGTGCATCACCATGAGTTGAACCATACGAACATTTGGGAATACGCCGAGTGATTGTGGCGTGGCGTACAGAGCACGTACTGCACGGCTGGTGCCCGACGAGCATCGCGCTGGGGCCGAGCTGGTGACCGCGCGGGCAGCTCTGCGGTGGTCGCGTCATCCATGAGCCATCGGTGCAGCGGACAAGGGCGCCGACTGCGGGCATGGAACCAATCATCCACCAAACATCGACTGACGTAGGCGACGGAACCAAGTCGCATAAGTTCCGCGTCTGAATAGTTGATCGGGCCGCCCCTGCTCTCCACGGGGGCGGCTCGTTTCAACGACTCCGGGGGCATGACCTCAATATGGCCTGACGTGTTGGTGAGCCAGACAAATCACCAACGAGGCAGTACCCCAGAAGAGTAGAGTGCCAACCGCAATGTCTACGCACACGGGGGTATCGGCTTATGAGCACTTCGGGCTCGCAGGAGGCACCACGGTCCGGCCCAGAGGGCACGAGTAAACAGTCGGGTCCAGTTGAAACACGCACGGTTCCCACTACCGGTTCCGAGGAAACGCGCTCGCGTCCCATTCCCGACAAGTTTTCCGGAAATGTGGTTATTTCGACCAAGGAAGGCGAAGTAGTAATAGAGGAGCCCTGATATTCAATGATCCCCAAGACGGTCGTTGAATTCTTCTTCTTCCTTCTCCTCGTCGCACCCGGAGTCGGCTACGAGCTTCTTCGTGAACGAAGGACGCCCAAGCGTGATCAGACCGCCTTCCGTGAGATAAGCCGGGTTGCCCTGTATAGTTTTTGGTTCAGCTTTTTAAGTTGCGTCATAATCGCGCTTCTGCGCGTACCTTTTCCGACAGCTCTGTTCGACCCTGCGGCGTATGTCCGTGACCCTAAACAATACCTTAACTCCTATTACGCAGCCATTGGCTGGACCGTCATACTTGAGGTATCAATTGCTTTCGCGTTGGTCTACGTCATCGACCAAGTGAGCACAACGAAACTATTTTCAAAGATGTACACAAAAATCTTCCCGAGGGACATACACGAAAATGGCCTCTGGTTTGACCTTTTCCACGCAATCCCTGAAGACACCGTGGCGATGTTGAAGATTCGCCTTTTAGACGGTTCGAGAATGTCTGGTTATTTCCACGGGTGTACCGCTTATGACACTTTCGAGAATGCCGAAATTGCGATCAAAAAGAGCAAGACAAGTCCAATGTTGATGCTCGATAGACAAGATTCAATCGGGCAGCAACAGCCTTACACGCAAAAGTCCCAGAAGCTTGGTGATGACATAATTTGGGTTCGCGGGGAAGACATCAGCTACATCAAGGTTAAGTACACAAAGATTGACGTCGTAAAAAAAAATTCCTAACAGCCTGCGTGGACACCGCTGACGTACCGTCCGCAGAATGGGGCTGGAGCAAGCAGAATCCGCGGACCTGGTACGTCGTTGGTCTGTTTATCGTGGGGTTCCTGATCCTGATGCTGCGAGGGAATCACGTGGGCCATGTCGAGGACTGGTTCCTGGTCGGCTTCGCACTGCTGACCCTCGTCGTCATCATTCGTGATATCTGGGGCCGCCACCGAGGCTGGATCAGATAGGTCACTACCTTTCGTCCCCCAATAGTCGAAGGGCTCTGCCAACAGGGTGAAGTGACGGCGCCATTGCCCGAACCTACGCTCCGCGCGTGCGCGACATCGAAACCATCGACTCCGAGCTGCGATTGGTGGCGGCCCTGCGCCGTGCGGCTCGGGAGCGGGGTGGGCCGCTGCCGTCGATAGAGGTGGCGGATGCGCTGCTCGATGAACGCTGCTAGCTGACTGCCCACTTGATTTCGGTTGCTCGATGAGCGCCTAGCGCACCGCTGCCGCACCAACGAGAATCCGGCAACCGGCGGTCAGTGGTGGCCCGTACATCACCGCACCGCCTGTACTCGCGTTAGCGAGGCGTGAGCCGAAAGACGGGGATACGGCGGCCAATTGGGTCTGTCTTCAGCCGATAGTCACCCCAACCGGCGTAGACCTTTGTGGCTAGTGCGTACAAGTATTTGTAGTCGTCAGGGTCGGTGACCTCACTAGCCATGTATTTGTCGTCACCGAATTCGCACTCAGGATTGGCTTTCAAGTTGTAGTACCACTGCGGATGTTTCGGTCCTCCGTAGTTGGAGGCAATCACGATCGCGTCCTCGCCGTCGTGGAAGTAGGTGAGCTGGTGCTCTCGCGGCTGACCTGACTTGGCTCCGATACTCAGCAGGGGCGCGGTGGACACCCCGCCGAGCTTTGATGGGTAGCGACCTCCGGTCGCGCGGAATAGCCACGGGTCGATACGCGGGGTGACATGGCGGGCCACGAACTGTCCTGGACGTGAGCGGCCAAAGCTCTCCAAGGCGGTATACCAGCGCGTTCGCTTCTTGTGCGGGTCGGTGTAAGGGAGCGGCATGCGGAGACGGTACTTCAGTTCAGCAAACTTCTGACTTGTTTCTGCCAGACCTCTCCCATCGGGGTGAAGTGACGCCAGTGGCGAGCGGACCTAGGCTCCGCGGATGCACGACATCGACACCATCGACTCCGAACTGCGATTGGTGGCGACCCTTCGCCGTGCGGCTCGGGAGCGGGGTGGACCGCTGCCGTCGATCGTCTTCGTCTGGGAGGTTGAGCCGCCGTCGGGCTTTACACTGGGAGGGCAATGAGCGCCTATCAGACCCTGGTGGTCGGCACGGATGGTTCGGACACGTCATTGCGTGCGGTGGACCACGCAGCCGCGTTCGCCGGGGAAAATAATGCGAAGTTGATCATCGCGATGGCGCACTTGTCTTTTGTGGACAAGGGAGACAAGGGAGGCTGGGGAAGACCAGCCCGGCCGGATCGTGTGATTGATGGCCGCGCCGAGGTCGCCCTCGGGGGCGAGGGGGACTACAAGGTGCACGGGAGGGCCGCCATCTATGCGATCCTGCGGGAGGCCAGCGACCGGGCCAGAGCGGCTGGGGCGAAGGATATCGAGGCGCGACCGATTCGGGGTGATCCGGTACACGCGCTGCTCCGCCTCGCCAAGGAGGTTAAGGCCGATCTGTTAGTGGTTGGCAACGTGGGACTGGGCACGCGCAGCGACAAGTGGCTTGGCTCGGTGCCCGGCAACGTCTTGCGCAGGGCCAAGGCCGACGTGCTGCTCGTCCACACCACCGACTGAGGCATCGTTCTGCCAATTGTCTTGGGGGCTAGCTAACCTTGTTTTCAGAAACGAGGGGGAGCCAATGAACATCCGGCTGTTGATAGCCACCGCGGCCATCGCTGTGGCTGGGATCTGTTCAGCTGCTCCGGCGCATGCCGACCAGGATGGGTACCTCAAGATGCTGGCCGACGATGGCTTCCCGATGACGCACGACAATTTCGCAAGCATGCTTCAGCTCGGATACGCGGTTTGCGCCACGCTGCACACCTCCGATTTGTCTGAGCAACAGGCGGTGTCGCGGATCTTGAGGGATACGCCCGACGCCAGTCCTCAGAAGGCACAACTAGTTGTCGCGGCGGCACACTCGCAGTTGTGCCCAGACGTCAGCGGTAGTTACTAGTAGCCGTAGGCAGAGTTGGACACGGCGCTGTCGGCCGCTAGCTGTCGCCTAAGCCGATGGTGAATTCTTCGTCATCGACTTGACCAGCGACAGATTGCCGCGGCGCCCCTGCGCTGACCCTTTATGCAATGCGTCCATCACGCTGACCAGCACTTTTGCCTGCCGCTGTGGTGTGGGCAACGCAGTTTGAAGTAGTCGTCGATCCCGTGCGAGAAGCCCGGCTAAGCCTGCGAGATGACAGCCATCCGGGTCTTGCTGACCTTATCGAGGTCAGCTTTCAGAGACTTGACTGTGCCACGATGCGCCTTGGCGGCCTTCTTCAATTGCTTGAGCGTTTTCTTTTGCCGGCTTAGGGCCGCGCGCAAGCTATCCTCGCGACGCGCGACCGCGCGCAGCACCTTCTGCGCGGCCGCGACACTCGCCGCTGGAGGGGTCTGCGCGGTTGGTTGTGTGCTGCGTTTGGCGGCGGGCCTCCTAGAATTCTGAGTCCGGCTAGCAGGCCGAGCCTTGCTCGACTTCTTTTGCCTCGCGGGTGATCCCTTCGACGAGGTGCGTCTGGAGGTCCCGGTTGCGCCGCGGCGGGTCTTGGTGGGGGTTTTGTTAGCCATGTCGGTGCCTGTTCGTCGAATTGTCAGCGGTCACTTGGTCGTCACCATCTGTTCAGACGGTGTACCCCTGGACGACAAGATCAATCGACCATATGCGAGGAGCGCGACAACATCGACTCCGAGCTGCGGTTGTTGACGGCTCTTCGCCGTGCGGCTCGGGAGCGGGGCGGTCCGCTGCCGTCGATAGACGTGGCGGATGCGCTCCTGGATGAAGCCGCGAGCTGACTGAGCGAGCAACCTGCCACGGCTCCGCGGGGCCTGTCATGTATAAGGCGCTGGACAAGCAGGGTGACCACGCAACGGAGGGGATCACGGCGAGATCCGAAGCGTAATTTCATACCGTTCGACGACCGAACTCTCCCCCTCCCACTGTCGCCATCGTTTCAGCTTTATGGACGTCGCGCCGGGCGCCTTGGCCTGTATCACCCACTGGGCGTCGACCTCGCCTTCCAATGTCGAGACGTCTTGTCCCTCTTTGATGTCGACAAGGTTTGCGTCCGCCGAGTCGGTGGCCCAGCTGTATCCCGCCAGTCTCGCGTCCTCGGGAAGGCGAAGCGCGACTTCATCGCCGACAGGCAATTCAACGGTCCGTCCATTGTCGGCGGCAGTCAAAACCGTGGACATCTTGACCTACCCAACCGAGCTGATCGTCCAGAAATCCGAACAGTTGGGACTGATGATAAATTCGTAAGGCATCATGAAGTATCCGGCTTTGCCCCACCCCGTTCCCCACGAGTTCCGCACGATCATCATTCGGCTCGCGTTGTCATAGCCGACAGCAATGACCGCGTGGCCGCCGAGCTTCTTCTCGGACGGCGCCGGCATTGGCATAACCCCGGTCTGGGCCACCGTTGGGGATTGGAAGCTTTCGTAGACCGTGAAGCCGAAGACAAACCCATAGCCAGAAGCAAGGCAGCCCTGGAGCTGCTGCAGGTAATTCACGAGGCGCTGGTATCGCAGGGCCCGGTCGAGCTTGGCGTCGGTATAGGCTTTGGCGGGGGGCTTGTCCGCGAACTTTGCGATGTCGTAAGGCCAATCGGCGTCAGGCGGGGCGCCGATCTTGGCGACCGACTTGATCCCGTCTCGGATCTGAGCGCCGGCGTCGTAGGGGACCGTGCCCTCCATTACGCGCTCGTTGTAATAGATGAAGAGGCGGGACGGGACGAAATCGGTCAAGTTCTCCTTCTTGCGGTCGAACTCGACGGCTGCCGCAATCGCATTGGCCGTGCAGCTGCCCAGCTGGCCCTGATCGTAGACCGGCGGGCAATTGGGGCGCAGATCGACGGCAGAAGGCAAGGCCTTCGCCATTGGGGCCGAGTAGAAATGGTCCCGTGCGTCAGGCAGGTCCGGGCGCCAGCCGTAGCGAGCCTGGGTGCGATGGGTGACGAGGCTGAGCGGGTCCGCGACCGTGTGTTTTGGCATTAACCCTCTCCTTTTTCCGGAGTTCTCATCCGGTCCATACCTAGCGAGATCCATTCCGCATCGTTCCGAATGGTTAGGCAAGATCGCGGTCCGCTCAGCGGACCGCGATCCGGCCAGCGGCACGTGGTTCCCGGAATCAACTCGGTTCCAGTAGCAGCATGTGGCGGTGTTGGCCGGGCGACGAGCTGTCTGGACGGAGATCCTTGCCCGGATCTGAGGCCACTTACGGCCCGGAATTGCGCTAACGAGAGTGAGTTGCGCGCAACCACCCCGGCCCGTACCTTCGCCCTCATGCGCGACCAGGAGTCCATCGATTCCGAGCTGCGATTGGTGGCGGCTCTTCGCCCTGCGGCTCGGGAGCGGGGTGGGACCGCTGCCGTCGATAGACGTGGCGGATGCGCTGCTGGATGAACGCCACGGGCCGACGGGAAGTTGACCGGGTACTTGAGACCCCGATGCTTAACACCACAATTGCCGGGTAAACCGATGCAGTGGGAGAGATCAGACGTGTCAGGGGCAGCACGGGCCAAACTGACGCGGACCTAGCGGTGAACATGCGCGTGCGCGTCTATCCGCGCGCCGACGCTGAGAGTCCGGG
>Ga0210393_10001059_pt1 | contig 23607 bp, 18 predicted proteins | sample IncBWC27OmetaG_FD_160068 | JGI IMG/M metagenome (GOLD analysis project Ga0210393, IMG submission 160068) | Forest soil microbial communities from Barre Woods Harvard Forest LTER site, Petersham, Massachusetts, United States - Inc-BW-C-27-O ... | reverse complement strand
CGGTGCGAGATCCCGGTGGTGGCACACCCGACCGATGCCTTGGTGTCGCCGGAGTTCGCGATCGAGCTCGGCCGGCTCGGCGGCCTGGGTGTGCTCAACGGCGAGGGGCTGATCGGCCGGCACGCCGACGTCGAGGCAAGGATCGCGCAGCTTGTCGAGGCCGCCGAAAAGGAGCCCGAACCCTCGGCGTCGATCCGGCTGCTGCAGGAGCTGCATGCGGCACCGCTGAAGCCGGACCTGCTGGGCGCCGCGGTTGCCCGCATCCGCGAGGCCGGAGTGACCACCGCGGTGCGGGTCAGCCCGCAGAACGCGCAGGCGCTGACGCCGGTGCTGCTCGCGGCCGGCATTGACCTGCTGGTCATCCAGGGCACCATCATCTCGGCGGAGCGCGTCGCCAGCGACGGCGAGCCGCTCAACCTGAAGACCTTCATCTCCGAGCTCGACGTGCCGGTGGTCGCCGGCGGTGTGCTCGACCAACGCACCGCGCTGCATTTGATGCGCACCGGCGCCGCGGGCGTCATCGTCGGCTACGGCTCCACCCGAGGGGTGACCACCACCGACGAGGTGCTGGGGATCAGCGTGCCGATGGCCACCGCGATCGCCGACGCCGCCGCCGCGCGGCGCGAATACCTCGACGAGACCGGCGGCCGTTACGTGCATGTGCTGGCCGACGGCGACATCCACACCTCCGGCGAGCTGGCCAAGGCCATCGCCTGCGGAGCCGACGCGGTGGTGCTCGGTACGCCGCTGGCCGAAAGCGCCGAGGCGCTCGGCGACGGATGGTTCTGGCCGACCGCGGCGGCGCACCCGTCGTTGCCACGTGGGGCGTTGCTGCAGATCGCCGTCGGGGAGCGGCCGCCGCTGCGGCAGGTTCTCAACGGGCCGTCCGACGATCCGTTCGGCTCCCTGAATCTGGTCGGTGGTCTGCGCCGCTCGATGGCCAAGGCCGGTTATTGCGACCTCAAGGAATTCCAGAAGGTCGGCCTTACCGTCGGCTGCTGAGAAGCTCCTATACTGCCGGGATGAAGCCGGATTACGACGTCCTGATCATCGGATCGGGTTTTGGCGGCAGCGTCAGCGCGCTGCGGCTGACCGAAAAGGGCTACCGGGTAGGCGTGTTGGAGGCCGGGCGCCGCTTCTCCGACGAGGAGTTCGCCAAAACGTCCTGGGATCTGCGCAAGTTCCTCTGGGCGCCGAAGCTGGGATGCTACGGCATCCAACGTATTCACCCGCTACGCAACGTGATGATCTTGGCCGGCGCCGGAGTAGGCGGCGGTTCGCTGAACTACGCCAATACGCTCTACGTGCCGCCGGAACCGTTCTTCAAAGACCAGCAGTGGTCGCACATCACCGACTGGCGTAGCGAGCTGATGCCGCACTACGAGCAGGCGCAGCGGATGCTTGGCGTGGTGCTCAACCCGACGTTCACCGACGCCGACCGCATCGTCAAAGCCGTCGCCGACGACATGGGGTGCGGCGACACCTGGGTGCCGACACCGGTTGGGGTGTTCTTCGGCCCCGATGGCACCAAGACACCGGGCAAGACGGTGCCCGACCCGTATTTCGGCGGCGCGGGGCCGGAGCGCACCGGTTGCCTGGAGTGCGGCTGCTGCATGACGGGGTGCCGTTATGGTGCGAAGAACACCTTGGTGAAGAACTACCTCGGCCTCGCGGAATCAGCAGGCGCACAGGTGATTCCGATGACGACGGTGAAGGGTTTCGAGCAGCGGACCGACGGGTTGTGGGAGGTCCATACCGTTCGCACCGGAAGTTGGCTGCGCAGGGACAGGCGCACCTACACGGCCACCCACCTGATCTTGGCCGCGGGCACCTGGGGAACGCAGCATCTGCTGTTCAAGATGCGTGACAAAGGCAAGTTGCCCCGGCTGTCCAAGCGGCTGGGTGTATTGACCCGCACCAACTCCGAGTCGATCGTGGGTGCCGCGACGTTGGAGGTCATGCCTGAGCTGGATTTGACCCACGGGGTGGCGATCACGTCGTCGATTCATCCGACATCGGACACGCACATCGAGCCCGTCCGCTATGGCAAAGGTTCCAATGCCATGGGGCTGCTGCAGACCTTGATGACCGATGGCCACGGGCCCGAAGGCACCGACGTGCCACGGTGGAAGCAGTTGTTGGACCAAGCCCGCGAAGATCCGCGCGGCATACTTCGGATGATCAATGTCCGCCAGTGGAGCGAGCGTACGGTGATCGCGCTGGTGATGCAGCACCTGGACAACTCGATAACCACATTCACCGAACGCGGCAAGCTGGGCATCCGGTGGTATACGAGCAAGCAGGGCCACGGCGAGCCGAACCCGTCATGGATCCCGGTCGGCAACCAGGTCACCCGGCGCATGGCCGCCAAGATCGACGGCGTGGCCGGCGGCACCTGGGGGGAGCTGTTCAACATCCCGCTGACCGCGCACTTCCTCGGCGGCGCGGTGATCGGCGACGGCCCCGAGCACGGGGTCATCGACCCATATCACCGGGTCTACGGCTATCCGACACTGCTGGTGGTGGACGGCGCCGCAATCTCGGCGAACCTGGGCGTCAACCCGTCGCTGTCCATTGCCGCCCAAGCGGAGCGGGCCGCCTCGTTGTGGCCGAACAAAGGCGAAACCGACGAGCGGCCGCTGCAGGGTGACGCCTACCGCCGGCTGGCCCCGATTACACCCGAGCACCCGGTGGTACCCCTCGACGCACCGGGTGCCTTACGGTGGCTGCCGGTGGATCCGGTCAGCACGGCCGGCTGAGTGACGATCGCGAGCGCGGCGTAGCCGGGCGCTGCGGGTCGCCACCATCGGTATAGGCGTCAGCTCGCGATCGCCTTGAGCGGTGCGCCACTGACCACCCGGCTGCGCTCTCCGTGCACGTTGACGGGCACATCGCCCATCAAGGTGACCCGGTGCATGAGCCGGGGTTGGTTGTCGTAGTCGTCGATGGCCCGGTGCTGGGTTGCCCGGTTGTCCCAGATGGCAACGTCTCCCGGCGCCCAATTCCAGCGAATAGTGTTCTCGGGCACGGTGATTCGCCGTTGCAGCAATTCCAGCAGCATGGCTGACTCGTGGCTGTCCAGGCCGACGAAGCTGCGCACGAAATCGCCCGCCAGCAGGGTGCGCTCACAGGTCTCCGGGTGCACCCGCACCACGGGATGTTCGGTCCGGAAATCCGGCTTCTCGAATGCCTCCCGGAACGCGCGCTGCGCGTCGTTCATCGACATGGCTGCTTCGGTGGTCACGTAGTCGTAGCGGTTGGTGTGCAGTGCCCACAGGTTCTCGACGAGGCACTGCAGCGGTTCGGGCAGATGCTCATAGGCCGCCGCCGTCGAAGCCCACAGCGTCGAGCCGCCGTAGCTGGGCAGGGTGATCGCGCGCAGGATCGAGGCCGCCGGGTAGTTGGCGGCGAACGTCACGTCGGTGTGCCAGCGGGTGGCCTTGCCGTACTCGGAGTTGATCGGAGTGATGATCGGCGCGCCCTTCGCGGCGAGCACCGCGGCGGCCGGGTGGCCGATCGGGGTGCCCAGCAGGCGGGCGAACGCGAGCTGCCGCTGGTCATCGAGGTGGTGCTGGTTGCGGAAGAAGATCACCTTGTGGGTCAACAGCGCCTGGCGGATCTCCTCGACCGCGGCCCGGTCCAGGTCGCTCCCGAGGTGCACCCCGTCGACGCGGGCACCGATACGGCTACCCAGCTTGGTGACAGTGAACTGTTCTGTCATTGCTCTCGTCCCTGGCTGAAGTCGGATGTAGTCAATCGACTACATGGGCTAGTGTAGACACATGACTACACAGTCTGCAAGAGGGCGCCGGAATATCCCCACCGGGCGCGAAGAGGTGGCGGCGGCGATCTTGGAGGCCGCCACCGATCTGTTCGCCGAACGGGGCCCGGCCGCGACGTCGATCCGCGATATCGCCGCTCGTTCCAAGGTCAACCACGGACTGGTGTTCCGGCACTTTGGCACCAAGGAACAGCTCGTCGGTACCGTGCTCGATCACCTAGGCGCCAATCTGACCGGTCTGCTGCGCTCCCAGGCGCCTGCTGACGTCCTGGAGCCCGCTCTGGACCGGCAGATGCGGGTCATGGCCCGCACACTGCTCGACGGGTATCCGGCCGCTCAGTTGCAAAAGCGCTTTCCCAACATTGAAGCCATGCTCGGCGGGGTGCGGCCACTGCATGACAACGACACCAATGCGCGGCTGGCGGTCGCTAATGCCCTTGCGCTGCAATTCGGTTGGCGGTTGTTCGCACCCATTCTGCGTTCGGCGACCGGGATCGACGAGCTGACGGACGCCGAGTTACGCGAGGCGGTACGCACCGAAGTGGACCGGATCGTCCAACCGCACTGACGGCTCAGCCATCGGTCAGCTGTTGAACCAAGCTGCGCCGGTGCATGGGCTCGCGGCCCGGCGGCTGCGGCGGTGGCGGCAGCAGCGGCTTGCGCCGGCGCACCGCAATCGTCGTCGGCTTCTCTGTGCCCAGTTCCAGCTCTTCGCCGGCGTGCCGGATGGTCAGGCCGCCGCCGGGACCGTCGCGCAGGGTGTACGTGACGTCGGAGTGGTTGGCGTCGACGGTGACCCGGAAATCGCGCCACCGCAACCGGAACCGCAGTCGCGAAATGCCATCGGGCAGTTGGGGATCCAGGGCCAGGACGCCCTCGTCGTCGCGCAAGCCACCGAAACCGTTGACCAGCGCCATCCAGGCGCCGGCCAGCGACGCCATGTGCAGCCCGTCGCGGGTGTTGCTGTGCAAGTCGCGCAGGTCGATCAGCGCGGCCTCGTAAGCGTAGTCATGGGCCAGCTCCAGATGCCCGACCTCGGCGCACATCACCGCCTGAGTGCAGGCCGACAGCGACGAGTCGCGCACCATCCGCCGCTCGTAGTAGTCGACGTTGCGCGCCTTCTGCTCGGGTGTGAACGCGTGACTCTGCCACTGCATCGCCAGCACCAGGTCGGCCTGCTTGATCACCTGCGCGGGGTAGAGCCGCACATAGGCCTCGTGCAGGAGCAGCGGATAGGTCTGGTTGGCGTCAAAGTCCCACTCCGCGAAGGTGGTGAAGCCTTCGCACTGCTGATGGACACCTAGCTCTTCGTCGTAGGGAATGTTGACCGCGGCGGCCGCGTCGCGCCAGGCCGCCGTCTCCTCGGTGGTGACCAACATTTCCGTTGCCGCGTCGGGATGGCGGTTGCAGGCATCGGCGGCGACGACCAGGTTGTGTGCCGCCATCAAGTTGGTGAAGACGTTGTCGCGCACGATCGCCGTGTACTCGTCGGGGCCGGTGACACCGTCGAGGTGCCAGACGCCGTGGCGGTCGTGGTGCCCGAGTGACATCCACAGCCGTGCGGTCTCGATCAGCACCTTGATACCGCAGTCGGCCTCCAGCGATTGGTCGCCGGTGACCACGCGGTAGCGCTCGAAGGCCATTGCGATGTCGGCGTTGATGTGAAACGCCGCGGTGCCGGCCGGCCAGTAGGCCGAGCACTCCTGCCCGCGGATCGTTCGCCAGGGAAAGGCGGCACCTTCGAGGCCGAGTTCGCCCGCCCGCTCCCTGGCCAGGTCCATCGTCGAGGCCCGCCACCGTAGCGCGTCGGCGACCGTATGCGGCGCGGTGTAGGTGAGCACCGGCAGCACGTAACCCTCGGTGTCCCAGAAGGCGTGGCCGTCGTAGCCGGTTCCGGTGAGCCCCTTGCTGGGGATGGCGCGGCGTTCGGCGCGGGCGCTGGCCTGCAGCAGGTGGAACAGCCCGAAGCGCACCGCCTGCTGAGATTCGGAGTCGCCCTCGACCTCGACGTCGGCGCAATCCCAGAACTCGTCGAGATACTTCCGTTGCGAGTCCAGCAGGCCCTGCCACCCGGTGTAGCGGGCGCTGTGCAGTGCGGCGGCGGCCTGGTCGCGCAGTGCCGGGCGGGAACGCAGACTTGACCAGCCATACGCCAGGTATTTGACAATGCGCAGCTTCTGTCCCGGGCGCAGCCCGCATATCACGGTGGTGCGGGCCAGGTCTTCACGCGCGTCGGTGGTGACCTCGACTCGTCCCGGAACGTCGATCTCGTGTTCCATCGCGGCGGCCATCATCAGCGCGCTACTCCGGGTCCGGTGCATGAGAAGCCCCCCGTACTCGGTGTTTTCGTGGTCGACGGCCTCCAGCGGGTTATCCAGAATGGCCGCGACGCGCGGGTCGGCCGACGTTGTCGGTTGATCCTCGTTGGTGACGAGCTCCGACTGCACGGTCACGCGAACGAATTCCTCGACGGCCTCGACGACGTATTCGATGGCCGCGACGCTGCGTTGCGCCAGTGACACCAGCCGGGTGGACACGATTTTTACCTGCTTGCCCGAGGGCGAGCTCCAGTGCGCCAGGCGGGTCAGCGTCCCGGCGCGCAGGTCGAGGATCCGCTCGTGCGATTCCAACTTGCCGTACCGGACGTCGAATGGCTCGTCCCCGACCAGCAGGCGAAAGATCTTGCCGTTGCTGACGTCGACGACGGTCTGGCCGGCCTCCGGGTACCCATAGCCGGCCTCGGCATACGGCAGTGGCCGGATTTCGTAGAAGGAGTTCAGGTAGGTGCCCGGCAGGCCGTGCGGCTCGCCCTCGTCGAGGTTGCCGCGCAACCCGATGTGCCCGTTGGACAAGGCGAACAGGGATTCTGACTGAGCGATCAGGTTCAGATCGAGCTTGGTTTCGCGGACTTGCCAGGGGTCAACGGGAAAGGATTCCTGCGTGATCATGGCTGCAGCAATTCGGCCAGATCGGTGACCACCACGTCGGCGCCGTTTTGTCGTAAGTCCTCGGCCTGGCCCACTCGGTCGACGCCCACCACGAAGCCGAAGTTACCGGCACGGCCGGCCTGCACGCCGGATAACGCGTCTTCGAATACGGCGGCCGCGTCGGCGGGGACGTCGAGTAACTGTGCCCCGCGCAGGTACGAGTCGGGGGCCGGTTTGCCGGCGATGTGCTCGTCGCGCAGCGTGATGCCGTCCACCCGCTGCTGGACGAACTGGTCGAGCCCGGTCATCTCGAGCACGTCGCGCGTGTTGGCGCTCGAGGACACCACGGCGATACCGAGGCCCGCCGCCGAGGCCGCCTCCAGATAGCGCCGCGACCCGTCGAACACCTTGACACCGTCGTCATGCAGAACCTTCTGGAACATGTCGTTCTTGCGGTTGCCCAGGCCGTACACCGTGTCGGCGCCGTCGGGATCGTCGGGACTGCCTTCGGGCAGCTGAATTCCCCGGCTGCTCAGAAATGACCGGACGCCGTCTTCGCGTTTCTTGCCGTCCACGTACTGCCGGTAGTCCGCCGACTCATCGAAGGGGACGAACTTTTCTCCGGTGCTCTTGGCCCGTTGGGAAAGGTAGGTGTCGAACATGGCCTTCCAGGCCTTGGTGTGCACGCTCGCGGTGTCGGTGAGCACACCGTCGAGGTCGAACAAGCAGGCACGCACCTTCTCTGGCAGACCCAGCACAGCGGATCCTCACTCTCGGAGTTGTTGGCCGATACCACTCCACCATGCTTATCCGTGAGCCGCCAGGGATCAGCTTTTTGCCCCGTGCCGGACCGGAAGCCAGCATGCCGCCAACGGGACCGTGGTGAGCAATCCAAGCGCCACCACTCCCGCCAGGTGCCGGTGCTGGTCACGCATGGCGACGGCCATGACGAACATGACGCCGAAGTGCGCGGAGTTCGCCGTGAGATTGAAATCAAGGAACAGTCTGTTCGCGAGCGGGGCGCGCGCCGATGCGAACAAGAATAGCGCCCAGACCATGTAGATGGTGGCGAACATGACGGCTACCGCGTCGCCGCCCCCTCCCCAGTCGAAGAGTCGAGCCAACATGGGCGGCAACCCGTTGATGTGATGCGTGGACGCAAGGATCAGGTCGGGCACGAAGAAGAGCAGATAGCCGACCGCGGTCAGTCGAATTATCACGGGAAGCCAGGACGCCGCGCGGCTCGGTTGGGTTTGCTTCATGAAGCGGCGGTTCTTTCGGTGCTTTGCCGGATGATGCGAACCATCTCCATTGGGCGCTCGAGGGCCGAAAAGTGGCCAGCGCCGGGCACCGTGACGGCTTCGGCGTTGGTAAGCAGGCGCGTAACATGTTGCCGCTCCGCGACGCGTGACCAATCGTGCTCGGTATAGACCAAGGTGACGGGTGCCGTCACCCGCGCGTAGCGGCTTCGTGCGTCGATGAACCCGTTGAGGCTGCGCATGATTGCTCGGTTCACCGTCGGGTAGCCGGGTCGGCGGCCGCTTCGCCGCAGCTCGCCAAGAAAGTCTTCCGGCAGCGCGTGGTGGTCGGCGACGCCGCCCCGCAATACGGCTCGCAGGATCATGCGATTCTCCATGCGGGCGACGATCGGTCCGGAACCGGGCAGGCGGGCGGCCGTTCCGATCACGCGGGCAAACCAGTTACCCCGTTCGAGCCCGCCCGGATAGTCATAGGGGTTGAACGCGACTACGTTGCGCACGTTGTCGGTCAGTTCGATCGAGGCTAATAGCGCGATCGCCGCCCCCATCGATTCGCCGGCCAACGTGACCCCACGCAGGTCGAGCGCCCTGATGAATTCGATTACGGCGCTGCGCAGTTCGGGCTCGCCATATCGGGCGCCGGGGACGATGTCGGACCAACCCATGCCGGGCAAGTCCAGTGCGTAGACCGTGAACGTGTCCCAGAGCGCGGGCAAGACTCGCTGGAAGTAGTCGAGCTGCGTGCGAACGGTGTGGAGTACGACCAGTGGTGGGCCGGTTCCCGTCGTGAAGTAGCGCAACCGGGACCCGTCGGAACGTCGGAGGAACTTGACCTCACCGCGGCCGCCGCTCCAAGTCATCGCGTAGCGCTGCTCTGGAAGCTCGTTGAGCTGCATGATATTTACCTTCCACTGACTGCCCGCACGACTGCCTGGATGGCCCGAAGGCGTCCGTCGGCCAGGGCTTGGGTGAGATTTTCGGCTTTGCGGCTGAAGTCGGTGACGAAGGCGTGCAGGCCCAATGGGTTGGCGGGCTGGGCCAGCATGGCTTGCATCAGCGCGGCCGCCCCGTCGGTGAGGTCGTTCCAGTGCTCGACCGCGAACCCGGCGGACTCGACAACGGCGCGCAACCCATCCGGGGTCGCCAGATGGCTGCGTGCGGGTTCGTCGGCCCACGGTAGTGGATAGTCGAGTTCGCCGCTGCCGCCAATCACGATGTCCCACATGGCAAGCCGTCCCCCATCCGCCAGCACCCGGCGCGCCTCGAAGTACAGGCGCGACTTGTCGGCCACGTTCATCTGAACATGCTGGCTGATGGCGACGTCGAAAGTGCCGGCGGCAAAGGGAAGTTCGGTGACGTCCGCCTGCCGAACGGATATCCGGTCGTCGAGCCCGACGAGTCGGTTGAGCCAGCGGCTCGTTTGGCAGTATTCGTCGGTGAGATCCACGGCGGTAACGGCGCAGCCACAGTGGTCGGCGACGTAGCGGGCGGTGCCGCCGACCCCGCTGCCGGCGTCGAGCACCTTGGTGGCACTTGTGATCTGCACCAGGTTCACCAGCTGGCTGGTGGCGTAGCGGCCCATGGTGTGGAAGTCCTCCAGCAGGGCCAGGTCGGCGGGTTGCAGGTGGTCGAGGTCTTTCCCCGCGCTGATCAGCGCCTGCTCGATGTTGTGTCGCGACAGCCCCGTTGAGTACTGGGTTTGGATTGTGTCGTTCATTTGTCTGCTCAGCCTTTCAGCGTGAAGCTGGCTTCACGTTCGTCGACCGGCGTGATGCTCGCTTCACGCTCGGTGGGGTGGGATGCCGCGATGTGCTCATTTCGCCACACCGCGGACTGGCCCGATAGCCGCGGATGCGCGGGCTGCGGATGCTGCTGGAGCCGGTCGAACCTGTCCAGGCGGTGCATCGGCACGAGTCCGGTCAACATGAAGTCCCAGACTTGGCGGATGAAATTGCCTGCGGTACGGCGGGATTCCGGGCCGGTGACGTAGCGGCGCGCGATCGTCAGGAAGTCCTCGGGTTCGACACCGGCGACGTCACTGACATGCGTGGTAGGGCCGCCCGCTTCAAAGGTTCCCAGGGCGTACTCGGGTAGGTAGTGGCGCAGGCTGGACTCGAAGAACAGGTCGGCTCCGAGTCGTTTGGCGTTGACGCGCACGGCGCGCATGAACATCCACGCGGGAATGTCGATGTGGCGCACGCGTCGGCCCAGCGCCTCGCCGATAGCGTCGGCGATCTCGGCTCCCGATAGCAGCGTCGGTCCCGTCGGGCGGTAGGCGTGACCGTCATGACGGTGCGGGTCAAGGAGCGCTCCGACGGCAACCCGGGCGATGTCTTCATTGGAGGGCGGCGCATTTCGGCCCGCCCCGGTCGGCGTCGGCAACACTCTCAGCGCCGCGGCCATCGGGACCAGCTGCAGGTAGTTGTCGGCGAAGTAGCCGGGGTCAACCGCTACGTGAGCGGTGTCCGGCAGCAGCTCAAACAGCTTGTCGGTCAGCCAGGCATGCCTGGTCATCAGCGAGGGGTGCTCGGGGCTGGCCAGCCACTGCCCAAGCGCCACCACCGCTTCGGCGCCCGTGCGCCGGGCCGCCACGGCAAACGCAACCGCGCTGTCGAGCGCATGGGGATGGTACGGCGGGTTGAAGTAGAGCCGGTCGACCCCGTCCATCGCGGCCGTAACCTGTTGGATGTCAAACATATCGGCGACCACGACCTCGGCGCCTAAGTCCCGCAACCGGGCGCTGCGCGCATCGTCACGATGCACCATGGCCCTGGTCGTGACGCCCTTTCGCAGCAGTTGGGCGGCGACCGCGCTACCGATCCTGCCGGTGGCTCCTGTTACCAATACGCGATTGTGTGTCATTGGATTTCCCTTTCCTTTGAACTTACCTGGGCTGCACTGCTTTAACTCTCTGCGAGCGCAGGTATCTTCGTGGCTGCCGAGTGCTGTGCCCGAGCGGGCAGCAGCGCGGCAACGATGACCGCGGCAGCCACCGCGATAGCGGCACAGACCAGCGATCCGACCTGAAGGCCGTCGAGGAATGCGTGATTGACGGCTTCGCGCACGTCGGCGATCTGACCCGTCGGCATGTGCCCGACCACGTTGTGCGCCACTGCCATCGAGCGCTGCATCGCAGAGCGCACATCAGCGGGCAATCCGGCCAACGCGGATGCCGAGCCGAGACGGCCGGAGTATACGGATGCGAAAACGCTGCCCACGATGGCGACGCCGAGGGTGCCTCCGAGTTCACGGGTGGTGTCGTTGACGGCCGAGCCGACCCCGGCCTTGTCGGCCGACAGGGATCCCATTATCGCTTCGGTGGCCGGGGCGGTCGTGAGGCCGAGGCCACCGCCGAGCAGCACCATCTGGATTGCGATCTCGCTATAGCTCGTTGCCTCGTCGACCGTGGACGCCCACGCCAACCCGGCGGCGAACACCATGAGGCCGGCGGCGACCACAGCGGTGGTGCCGACGCGTTCGACGAGCCGGGGCCCCAGGATGCTGGCCAGCGCGATCGATCCTGCCACGGGCAGCAACCGCACGCCGGTCTGAAATGCGCTGTATTCCTTGATGAATTGGAAGTACTGGGTGATGACGAAGATGAAGCCGAACAACGTGAGGAAACCGGCGGTGACGGCCAGGCTGCCGCCGGAGAACCGACGGCTTAAGAACACCGAGACGTCCAGCATGGGGTGGGTGCTGCGTCGCTCCCACAGCGCAAAGCCGGCGAGAAGGATGGCGGCGAGCGCGAAGCCGACGGCGGCGCGGCCGCTGGCCCATCCCCATGAGGGCGCCTCGATGACGGTATAGACCAGCGCGGTGATGCCGGCCGCGGACAGGATCAACCCGGGAATGTCGACGCGCGGCGCCGCGGGGTCGCGGGAGGTCGGAACGAACAAGCGGCTGCCGACGATGGCCACCGCCGCGATCGGAATATTGACCATGAAGATCGATCCCCACCAGAAGTGCTCGAGCAACCAGCCACCGCTGATCGGCCCGACGGCCACCCCGACACCCACCATGGCCGCCCACAGCCCGATCGCCTTGGCGCGAGGTACCGGGTCGGTGAAGATGTTGGTGATCAGTCCCAGCGTGGTCGGGAAGATCACGGCCGCGCCCACACCCATGGCTGCCCGTGCAGCAATGAGCTGGTCCGCCGAATGCACTTGCGCCGCAATGCCTGACGTGATCGCGAACAGTGCGAGCCCCGAACTGAGCCACCCCCGCCTGCCGAAGCGGTCGCTGAAACTGCCGGCCGACAATAGCAGCCCGGACATCACGAGGGTGTATGCGTCGACGATCCATTGCAGCTGCGCGGTGTCGGCGTGAAGTTCGCGCGACAGGGTGGGCAGCGCGACGTTGACGATGGTGGCGTCCACGCTGATGACGAAGACGCCGAGGCAGATGACGGCAAGCGCGGGGATGGGGTGGTTGCGGAACACTGGGTCGGTGCGCATGGACAAGACAGTAAAGCTAATAGACAAAGAAATCAAGTATCAGGTGGAAAAAGATGTCCACCGCTGGTAAGGTGACACGGTGGCGACTCGCAGGAACTACAACCAGAACTGTCCGATTGCGCGCGGGCTCGACGTCCTCGGGGAGCGGTGGACGCTGCTGATCCTGCGCGAGCTGGTCGGAGGACCGCGCCGCTATGGTGACCTGCGCGCTGAGCTGCCCGGTATTGCAACCAATCTGCTCGCTGAGCGACTCAAGGAACTACAAGACGCCGGGCTTGTCGACCGGGCCGACCTACCGGCCCCGATCGGGCGAACCGTGTACACGCTGAGCGACATGGGTTGGCAGCGGGTACTGCCCATCATTCAAAGCATTGCGTGGTTTGGGCTGGACCGGCTGGACCCGATCGAGGATGGCCCGGCATCGCCGCTGACCGGGTTCCTTGCCGGGATACTCCTGGGGTTCAACTCCGGTAGCGCGGCCGGCCTGGAGGCGATATGCCGTGTCGAGATCGACGGCCGTCGTTTCGATTTCGCCGTAACACAAGGCCGCCTGTCTGGGGCTCGCGGCGAACCTTCGGTCACTCTCACCGCCACCGCGGCAGATCTCGTCACCGCCCGTCTCGGGGCAAGCGAAGCCAAGCGCAAGGCGGCGCTGCGCCGGATCAACTTCACCGGCGACCCGGATGCCGTCGACGCACTGCGTCACGCGTTTTCGCTCCACTAGACTCACTGCCGTGGTCGAACCTGCTGACGTCGATGGGCATGCAACACCGGCTCGACCGGTACTCGTCGTCGACTTCGGTGCGCAGTATGCGCAGTTGATCGCCCGCCGGGTTCGGGAGGCGCGGGTTTTCTCGGAGGTGATCCCGCATACCGCGTCGATCGAAGAGATCAAGGCCCGTCATCCGTTGGCGCTGGTGCTTTCCGGCGGACCGGCCAGTGTTTACACCGAAGGCGCTCCGCAACTCGATCCGGCATTGTTCGACCTGGGGCTGCCGGTGTTCGGCATCTGCTACGGGTTCCAGGCCATGGCCCAGGCACTGGGCGGGACCGTCGCCCACACCGGCACCAGCGAATACGGCCGTACTGAGCTGAAAGTCACTGGCGGCGAATTGCATTCGGGACTGCCCAGTGTGCAGCCGGTCTGGATGAGTCACGGCGACGCCGTCACGGCCGCCCCGGATGGATTCGACGTGGTGGCCAGCAGCCCGGGAGCGGTGGTGGCCGCCTTCGAGAACCGCGAGTGCCGCCTGGCCGGGGTGCAGTACCACCCGGAGGTGATGCACACCCCGCACGGGCAACAGGTGCTCAGCCGGTTTTTGCACGACTTCGCCGGGCTCGGCGCCGACTGGACGGCCGCCAACATTGCCGGTGTGCTCGTCGAGCAGGTGCGTGCCCAGGTCGGCGACGGCCGGGCGATCTGCGGGCTGTCCGGCGGTGTGGATTCCGCGGTGGCCGCCGCGCTGGTGCAGCGCGCCATCGGCGATCGATTGACCTGTGTCTTCGTCGACCACGGGCTGTTGCGTGCCGGCGAGCGTGCGCAGGTGCAGCGCGATTTCGTGGCCGCCACCGGCGCCAACCTGGTCACCGTCGACGCCGCGCAGACCTTCCTCGAGGCGCTGTCGGGTGTGGCCAATCCCGAAGGCAAGCGCAAGATCATCGGCCGGCAGTTCATCCGGGCCTTCGAAGGTGCGGTCCGAGATATCGTGGGCGACTGGGGGCACCTCCCGCTTGCGGGGGACGGATCCCCTAACTCTGACGTCGAGTTCCTGGTGCAGGGCACGTTGTATCCGGATGTGGTGGAGTCCGGCGGGGGTAGCGGTACCGCCAACATCAAGAGCCATCACAATGTCGGCGGCCTGCCCGGCGACCTGAAGTTCAAACTCGTCGAGCCGTTGCGGCTGCTGTTCAAAGATGAGGTGCGCGCGGTTGGGCGCGAGTTGGGCCTGCCGGAGGAAATCGTTGCACGCCAACCGTTTCCGGGGCCCGGGCTGGGTATCCGGATCGTCGGCGAGGTCACCGCGAATCGGCTGGACACGCTGCGGCGTGCCGACGCGATCGCGCGCGAGGAGCTGACCGCGGCGGGCCTGGACAACCAGATCTGGCAGTGCCCGGTGGTGCTGCTGGCCGACATCCGCTCGGTCGGCGTTCAGGGCGACAACCGCACCTACGGACATCCGATCGTGCTGCGGCCGGTGTCCAGCGAGGACGCCATGACCGCCGACTGGACCCGGGTGCCCTACGAGGTGCTGGAACGCATCTCGACCCGCATCACCAACGAGGTGGCCGAGGTCAACCGCGTGGTGCTGGACATCACCAGCAAACCGCCCGGAACCATTGAGTGGGAATAGCTAGTCGACGAATTCTCGCTTGCCGTAGGCGATCGTGGCCGCGTCCCAGTTCCCGCCGGACTCGTCGGCGGCGCACACGGCCGACGTGACGCAGCGGCCTAGGCGTCTCGGATGAGTTGATAGGTGAGCAAGGCGAGGTCGTCACCGACGATGCGAGTGTTGATTAGACGCAGGGGTTTTGTGTCGCTGGTCTCGCCGAAGAGACGCTCTCCGGCACCGAGCACAACCGGGTGCATGACAAGCCGCAGTTCGTCGACGAGGTCGTGCTCCATAAGCGAATGTACGAGCTGGTTGCTGCCGTAGACCACGATGTCGCCGTTTACCTTTTGCTTCAGCTTCGAGACCTCGGTCGCCATGTCGCCCTTGAGTACGGTCGAGTTGCTCCACTTGGGTTCGTGGAGGGTCGAGGACACGACGTATTTGGGCATGCTGTTCAACCTTTCCGCCCACTCACCGCTTCGGGATGGCCACCGTTCGGCAAAGAACTCGTCGGTTCGCCGACCGAGCAACAGGGCCTCGGCGCTCAGTGCCTCGTCGAGCTCGAGCTTGGCCCACGCCTCGCGGTCCCTGCTCCCCGGTTGAGGGAACCAGCCGCCGCGTTGGAAGCCCTCCTCGCCGGTCGCATCCTGGACGACTCCGTCGAGCGTGACGTTCTCGCTGATGACGATCTTTCCCATCTTGGCTCTCCTTGGTTGGCGTTATCAGCTACCACTGATAGAGACACCGCCAACGTCGAGAAAGTGGCGCCCGAGCGCCCCGTTCGCCCGTCGACCGGTGTCGATACCCCGTAGAAGTGCCACGAGTGGGGAGGCACGAGTGGGGAGGAAGGTGTGGCGAGGGTGGTGGCTGGCGAGCTGATGTCGCGGGCGCGGGCCGGGGACGGCGAGGCGTTCCGGAAGCTGACCGAGCCGCACCGGCGGGAGCTGCTCGTTTACTGCTACCGGATGCTCGGATCGTTCCACGACGCCGAGGACGTGCTGCAAGACACGATGCTGGCCGCCTGGCAAGGTCTTTCGGGATTCGAGGGTCGCGCCACGCTGCGCACCTGGCTGTACCGAATCGCTACCAACCGGTGCCACAACGCGCGTCGGTCGGCCAGCCGACGCCCGGCCAAGGGATGGGACGTGCCAAATGTTGAACCGCCGGAGCCGACCCGGCTCGGCGAAGTCGTCTGGCTGGAGCCATTTCCCGACGCCCTGCTCGAGGGTGCCATCGATGCGCCGCTCGGTCCGGAGGCGCGCTACGAGCAGACCGAAGCCATCTCCCTGGCCTTCGTGACCGCCCTTCAGAACCTGCCACCTCGCCAGCTCGCCGTGCTCATCCTGCGCGACGTCCTCGGATTCCCCACCGACGAGGTGGCCGACATGCTGGACTTGACTGTGGATTCGGTCAAAAGCACCCTCAAACGGCCGCGCGCCAGCCTGAACAATCGGCGGCCCACGAGCGATGACCGTGAACCGCCCGCCCCCGGCTCCCCGGCAGAGGATGCGATCCTGGCGAAATTCGTCCACGCATGGGAATCCGCTGATGTCGACGCGCTGGTGACCCTTCTCACCGACGATGTCTTCATGTCGATGCCACCGATGCCCTTCGAATACCAAGGCCGAGACGTCGTGGCTCGCTTCTGCGCCAGCATCTTTCGCGCAGGTCGCAGGTTCGACCTCATCCCGGCCCGCGCCAACGGTCAGCCGGCGTTCGGAGCCTATCTACGCGCCCCGACCGGCATCCGCCACGGAACGGGCCTCTACGTTCTCACCCTCACTGGTGGCCGGATCAGCGCCATGACCCGATTCGACAACAGCGTGCTCGCATCGTTCGGGCTCCCGCGATCGCTGCCCAACCCTTAGCCAGCTTCCCAACGGTGGGTGTGCACGGTGTTGTCGGTGGCGAATAGCTCGACCGGATGGCACGGATTGGCGTCGGCTTTAGCTGGGATTTCGGTCAGGAAGCGCAACCCAAAAACACCATGAGCCACACCAGCACCGACCGCATAAGGCAGCCTCTCACGTCGCTTGACGGTTGGCTTGACGGGCTCCAAGGGCGGGTGTTTACTCGAAACTAATCGAACATACATTCGAAAATAGTCGCCGAAGAGAGGGTGCAGGAGGCTGGTCATGACTGCGGCTTTTGCCTCCGGCCAGCGCCAGGAAAATCGCGTTGAGCAGCTCGAATCGCTTCGTCGGCAGATGGCTGGCGTGTCCGAAAAGATGTCCGGAAAGGCCGTCACCCGCCCCGATGACCTGCTGCCGGAATCGGAATCCCAGCTGGCGATCCCACAGTGGCTCGCGGAGTCGCTGCCGGTCCAACTACCCCGAGGGACGGTGGCGGTGCTGTCGGGAGCCCGGTCACTGCTGTTGGGCATGGTCGCCGCGGTGACGGCGGCCGGGGGCAACGTGGCTATCGTCGGCCAGCCGGATATCGGACTGCTGGCCGCTGCGGAGATGGGGGCGGATCTGAGCCGGCTCGCGGTGATACCGGATCCCGGAACCGATCCGGTGGAGGTGGCCGCGGTGCTCATCGACGGCATGGACCTGGTGGTACTGGGTCTGGGCGGGCGCCGGGTACCGCAGACGCGGGCGCGGGCAGTGGTGGCCCGCGCCCGCCTTAAAGGTTGCACCCTGCTGGTCACCGACGGCGACTGGCAAGGAGCGCCGACGCGGCTTGCCGCCCGGGTCTGCGGCTATGAGATCACCGCGGGTAGCCGGGGCACACCCGTTTGCGGATTCGGACGCATCAGCGGGGTGTGGCTGCAGGTCAGCGGGGTGTGTGCGGGCAGACGGGTGATCGGCCGAGCGCGATCCGGGTGAATTCGGGTGGCTTCATCCCGAGTACTGGCGATCTGGTGCATGGACTGGCCCGCGGTCGCGGCGGCGGCAGCAGCGGGCCAATCCGCGACGGCCCCGGTCGCGGTCACTTTGGCCAATCGGGTGATCGCCTGCTCGTCGGCCGCCCGTGCCGCGGGAGTGCGGCGAGGGCTGCGACGCCGCGAGGCCGCGGCCCGTTGCCCGCAACTGCACGTCGCGACCGCCGACGCCGACCGCGACGCCCGCTTCTTCGAAGGGGTGATCGCGGCGGTGGACGATCTGGTCCCCCGCGCCGAGGTGCTGCGGCCCGGGCTCATGGTGTTGCCGGTGCGCGGGGCGGCCCGCTATTTCGGGTCCGAGGCTCATGCCGCCGAGCGGCTGATCGACGCGGTGGCCGCGGCCGGCGCCGAGTGTCAGGTCGGAATCGCCGACCAGTTGTCCACCGCGGTCTTCGCCGCGCGTGCGGGCCGGATCGTCCAGGCGGGAGGCGATGCGAAGTTCCTGTCGGTGCTGTCGATCCGGCAGCTGGCCACCGAGCCGAGCCTGTCCGGTCCGGGGCGAGAAGAGCTGACGGATCTGTTGTGGCGGATGGGGATTCGCACCATTGGGCAGTTCGCCGCACTGTCTCGTACCGACGTGGCCTCCAGATTCGGCGCCGACGGGGTGACCGCGCACCGGTTCGCGCGCGGCGAACCCGAACGAGGACCGTCCGGGCGTGAGCCGCCGGCCGAACTCGAAGCCGTCCTGGACTGCGATCCACCGATCGACCGGGTCGATGCCGCGGCATTCGCCGGACGCTCGCTGGCCAGCACGTTGCATCAGACCCTGATGGCCGCCGGAGTGGGATGCACCCGGCTGGCCATTCACGCCGTCACCGCCAACGGTGAAGAACGCAGCCGGGTGTGGCGGTGCGCCGAGCCGTTGACCGAGGACGCCACTGCCGACCGGGTGCGCTGGCAGCTGGACGGGTGGTTGAGCAATCGGACCGCGCGCGAGACCCGTCCCACCGCGGCGGTGACACTGTTGCGGCTGCAGGCGGTGGAGGTGGTGTCCGCCGAGGCGCTGCAGTTGCCGTTATGGGGTGGCTCCGATTTTGGGGGTGGGTCGGACCGGCTGCGGGCCCGTCGGGCGCTGGTGCGGGTGCAGGGCTTGCTCGGCCCGGAGGCGGTGCGGGTGCCGGTGCTGTCCGGCGGTCGCGGGCCGGCCGAACGCATCACGTTGACGCCGCTGGGCGACCAACCGGTGCCGAACACCGACCCAGGGTTGCCGTGGCCCGGCCAACTGCCCGAGCCGTCGCCGGCGGTGTTGCTCGACGATCCGGTGGAATTACTTGACGCCCAAGGAAACCCGATACGGGTGACCAGCCGGGGGACGTTCTCCGCCGATCCCGCACGCCTGATCGTCCGCGATCGTGACGACCAACTGCGCTGGTGGGCCGGACCCTGGCCGGTCGACGAGCGATGGTGGGACCCAGACCTGGGGAAGGGTCGCACCGCCCGCGCCCAGATCATGCTGGAGGGCGAGCGAGCGTTTCTGCTGTGCTACCGCCAGCGGCGCTGGTACCTCGAGGGGAGTTACGAGTAAGCCGGTGTCAGTACCGGCCAAAGGCCACGGCGACGTTGTGGCCGCCGAATCCGAACGAGTTGTTGATCGCGTACCGGTAATCACCGGGCCGTGGCTTACCCGCCACCACGTCCAAGTCGATCTCTGGATCGAGGTTTTCCAGGTTGAGGGTCGGCGGAACCACCTGATCCCGCAACGCCAGTACGGTCAGGATCGACTCGACCGCTCCCACCGCACCCACCGAATGGCCCAGCGCAGCTTTGGGTGCATACACCGCCGGCTTGTTGCTGCCCAGCGCGTTGTTGATGGCCTTGCCCTCGGCCACGTCACCCACCGAGGTGCCGGTGGCATGGGCGTTGACGTGGTGAATGTCGTTGGGCGTCAAGCCCGCAAGCTGAATCGCCCGGGTCATCGCATGCCCGGCGCGGGCGCCGTTGGGATCCGGCGCCACCATGTGGTAGCCGTCCGAGGTAACGCTGGCCCCCATGATCCGGGCCAAGATGTTGGCCCCACGAGCCTTCGCGTGCTCCTCCGTCTCGATCACCATGAGCGCACCGGCCTCACCGAACACGAAACCAGTCCGGTCCCTGTCGAACGGACGACATGCCCCTGCCGGGTCATCGTTCTTTGTCGACATCACGATCCGCATCTGGGCAAAGGCCGCGATCGCGACCGCTTCAATCCTGACCTCGACGCCGCCGCAGATGGCGATGTCGGCCTCACCGAGGACGATATTGCGCCAGGCCTGGGCGATGCCCTCCGAACCGGACGCGCAGGCCGACACCGGGGTGATCACCCCGGCCCTGGCGTGCCGTTCCAGCCCCACCGCCGCGGCGGGCCCATTGGGCATGTACTTCTGCACCGCGAGCGGAGAAACCGCCGTTATCCCACGAGCGTGCATATCGTCATAGCTGAAGACGATTTGCTCGGCCGAGCCTATGCCGGTGCCGATGGACACCAGCAACCGATTGGGGTCGACCTCGGGCGAGCCGGCGTTCTCCCACACGCGGCGGCTCAAAATGGCGGCCATTTTCTGCAGCCAACCCATCCGGTGCCGCTCGGCGCGCGTCAATCCATGGTCGAAATCCTCCAGCAAGTGCCCGCCAATGCGCACCGGCAGGTCATAATGTTCGACAAACGAGTCGTCCAGGGTGCGGATGCCGCTTTGGCTATCCAGCAACAATTTCCAGGTGCTCTCGGCGTCTGTAGCCAGCGCGGTCGTCATGGCAACGCCGGTGACAACCACATTCGGCAGCGTCTTCCCGGTAACCAGCTCTGTCATTGCGAAGTCCTTCCGTGCCGGCTAACGCAACCTCACGCAGATAGGCAACTATTCCATAGCCGCTGGCCGGCCTACGAGGACACGCCGCGCGCGAACATTCCAACCCGTTCGATGAACCGGTCGAAGAACACCGCAGAGTCCACGCCAATGCCGATGAGCGCGTTGGGTTCTCGGCGCCTCGACCAGTCGGTCACCGTCATGCCGCGAGTGAAAGTGCCGGTCAGCTCGACTTCTACCGTCGCCGGCCGGGTCGTGACAAGTTGTGGATCCAGCGCGGCCGCGGCGGCCAGCGGATCATGCAGATGCGCCTGGTAGCCGTGCCCGTTGTCGCTGTAGGCCTCCATATAGAACCGCATCGCGTCCTCGATCACCCGGACTAACGGGTTGGACGCCGTCGACCGGGTGCCGCGTTCGTCGCTTGCGCTCAACGCCGTCCCCGAGGCTGAGGTCGAGTCTGCGGCGGCGGCCAATCTGGCGAGGTGTTCCGGTGTCATCGCGACGTTACGGGTCAGATCCAGGCCGCACAGGATCGGAAGCCGCTGATGTTCAACGTCTTTCACGGGCCAGGCTGCGAACACCTCGGCCGCTGCCTCGGGGTCCACGCTGATATTCCATTCCGCCACCGAGGTGGTGTTGCCACGGTGGTCGTAGGAACCGCCCATGATCACTAGCTGGCGCAAAAGCGTCGGTAGCGCGGGTTCGGCGCGCAGCGCCAGCGCGAGATTGGTCAGCGGGCCGGTTGCCACACCGACCAGCTCGCCGGGAAAGGCCTGGGCCGCGCGCACCCATGCTGTCGCGGAGTCGTAGCCGGTGACCCGCCCGTCGGTCGGCGGCAGGTCGGCATACCCCATGCCTCTGGGGCCATGGACTCTCGAGGGGGCGCGCATCGGACCGGTCAGGGTTTCGTCGGAACCTTTGGACACCGGTACGTCGGTGATCCGGCACAGCTCGAGCAGGCCCAAGTTGTTCTCGCAAACCTGTTGTACTGCAACGTTTCCACCGGTCGAGGCGATGCCAACCACGTCGGCCTCCGGGCTGGCGAACAGGTACATCAACGCCAGCGCGTCATCGACACCGGTGTCGACGTCGACAAAAACCGGGCTCACCGCGGCAACGATACCGGGGGTTTACCAGTGCACTCCGGGCACCAATCGCACCAGCCGCTTGACCGGTCGGGGTGTCCGGATACTGCGGGTGACGGCTCGGACCGGACGCTTCGGCTTACGGCGTGCTGGCGGTGCCGCAACCGGGTCGGCAGGCAGTCCGCGTGCCGCAGCCGAATCGGGGTAGCCCAGGTAGAGCTGATGCAGAATTCGCCGCGACAGCCTCGGCGTGAAGTAGTTGCCGACCTCGGCCAGCGTGCCCATCGGGGTATCGATGCGCGCCGGTTTGTCCACCAGTCCGCGTACCACCATTGCCGCCGCACGCTCGGGGCTGATCGCCGGAACCGGGTTGAGCCGCTGTGACGGCACGATCATGGGCGTGCGGACCAGTGGCATATGGATGTTGGTGAACGTGATGTGGTCGGACAGCGTCTCCGACGCGACCACGTCGGCAAACGCGTCCAGCGCGGCCTTGGTGGGTAGGTACGAGCTGTATTTGGGATTGCGGGCCTGCACGCCGGCACTGGAGACGTTGACGACGTGGCCGAACCGGCGCTCACGCCAGTGCGGCAGCAGCGCCAGCACCATCCGCACCGCGCCGAAGTAGTTGACCGCCATCACCCGTTCGTAGTCATGCAGTCGCTCGGTGGAGTTGACCACCGAGCGGCGGATCGACCGGCCGGCGTTGTTCACCAGGTAGTCGACGTGGTCGAAGCGGCCCAGGATGTCTTTGATGGTGTGCTCCACCGACACCGAATCGGTGACATCGCAGCTGAACGCGTACGCCTGACCGCCGTTGGCTCGGATCTCGGCGACCAGTTTGTCGAGCGCATCGGCGTTGCGGGCCAGCGCGAACACCGTCGCACCCCGCTCTGCGACGGCGATCGCCGATGCCCGGCCGATACCGCTGGATGCGCCGGTGATGATGACGTGCCGGCCCACCAGTGGCCCGGCTTTGTTGTCACGACGCGCGCGATCGGGATCGAGGTGCTCAGCCCAGTACCGCCACAGCTTGGGTGCGTAGCTGGCGAACTCGGGGACTTCAATGTTGGTGCCGTGCAATGCCTTCTGGGTCTCATCGCTGACGAAGGTGGGGGCCAGGTCGACGACGTCCAAGACCTCGGCGGGAATCCCCAGCTGAGTGGCCGCCATGTTGCGCAGCACCTTGGCGCGGCCGCTCACCTTCAGCACCGGTCTTGCCACCGAGCGGGGCAGCGACCCGCGCAGCGGGGGCAGTCCGGCCGCCTTGGCGACGCCGCGGCAGATGCCGCGCAGGCCGATGGTTTTCGGTGCGGTGAGGTGGAATGTCTGCCCGTCACGACCTTCGGCGTGCATGAGTGCGACCAGCGCGTCGACGACGTAGTCCACCGGGACGATGTTGGTGCGCCCGGTATCGGGCAGCAGGATCGGGGTCAACGACGGCAATACAGCCAACTTGGCCAGCACGCCGAAGAAGTAGTACGGCCCGTCGACCTTGTCCATCTCGCCGGTGCGTGAATCGCCCACCACCACCGCCGGGCGGTAGATGCGGTAGCGCAGCCCGGGCGCCGACCGCACCAGCAACTCGGCTTCGAACTTCGTCTGGTGATACGGAGTCGGCAGCTGCTGGCCGACGTCGAAGTCGTCCTCGGTGTACTCGCCGGCGAAGTCGCCAGCCACGGCGATCGACGACACGTGATGAAAGGTGGCATTCAGCCGTTGCGCGAGCTCGATGACGGCGCGGGTGCCTTCGACGTTGGCGGCCCGCTGCTCGGCCTCGCCGGCGGTGATGTCGTAGATCGCCGCGCAGTGCACCAGATGGTCCACCCGACGCTGCGGGCCGCCCAGCTCGGCGATGGTCTCCGGGGTCAGTGCCAGCTCCGGCAACTCGCCGACCAGCGGTTTCGCTCGTTCCCCCCACTCGGTGGCGAGGCGCTCAAAGCGTCCCAGCGACTGACGGCGGACCAGCACCCACACCTCGGCATCGGGCCGCGCGTCCAGCAAGCGAGATACGACGCGGCGACCAATAAACCCGGTACCGCCGGTAACGACATACCGCATGCAGCCATGGTGGCCGCTGGTGGCCGCGCACGTCAACCGT
>Ga0210393_10001057_pt1 | contig 23608 bp, 24 predicted proteins | sample IncBWC27OmetaG_FD_160068 | JGI IMG/M metagenome (GOLD analysis project Ga0210393, IMG submission 160068) | Forest soil microbial communities from Barre Woods Harvard Forest LTER site, Petersham, Massachusetts, United States - Inc-BW-C-27-O ... | reverse complement strand
CGCGATGCGATGACATCGAAATCGGTCCGGCCAAAGTGGCTTATCCGAATCTGACCACCAACATGTCGATCTATGACGAGATGGCGATATCGCTAACTGAGCGGTAGCGGCCACCGCGTTAAGACGTATGCGTGCCGGGTGCCGGCCTGTTGCCGAATGCGGCGAACACCGCCAAGGGGTCCAGGTAGTCGCGCCAGTGCGTGATCTTGCGGTCCCTGACGGTGATTACCGAGATAAATCGGTTCAGGTACGGCGCACCCGTGCTGACCACCGTGCCATGCATGGTGTACTCGAGAACCACCACAGACTTTTCGGGGTCGTAATAGCGGTACACGTCGCTGCTGTGACTCTGAACGATCGAATCCCCGTAATCGGAGTACAGCTCGGCCAGCGCTTCGCGCCCGACGATTCTGCGCGGGTAGTCCGGAACGGTGATGATGTACTCGACCACCACATCCTCGGCGTGCATATCGAAGAAATCGGTCCCGTCGACCAAGCCTCGAAGGGCCTCGGCGACAACCTCAAAGTACGGCCGCATCGCGGCATACTTCGCCATGTCTCGCGACGACATGGACGCCTCCAATTTTTCGACCTCGTTGGTGTCCGCGTCGACTCTAGGGCGTGATGCCGACATGCGCCCGCCGGGAAGCGCTCGATCTGATTGCCCGACTCCTCACTCGCGCCGTCCCGGCGCTCGCCGTCGTCGGGCGGCCAGTCAGTCGCGTAGCCGCAGCGCGGCCTTCGGGCACTGTTCCACCGCGGCGCGGACGTCGATCTCCCGGTCGGGCGCCACTGGGCCGTCCGCGATCTGCACCACGTCCGCGTCACCCAGTTCGAACACATCCGGGGCGATCGATTCACAAAAGCCGTTGGCTTCACACAAGTTCTCGTCGACAGTTACGCGCATCAGATGTCCCCTTACTCCTATAGGCCTTTGGGACGGGTCCCGATCACCCCGCGGGTTGCGAGGTTTGTTAGTTCTTCTTCGGTCAGCCCGCACCGATCGCGCAATATCTCTCCATTGTGCTCGCCCAACCTCGGCGGCGGACGCAGCAGCCACCTTTCCTGGCCGACCAGCGCTGCGAACGGTGGGCACGGATAAAGACCGGCCCCGGTACTCGGATGATCGAGCACCTCGAAGAATCCCCGATCACGCAACTGTGGATTCTCAGTGACCAACGACGGCGATACCACGGGCGCGGCGGGAATACCCGCACCGGCCAGACGCTCCACCGCCGATTCGAGAGGCTGGGCGGCGAACCACTCGTGCACCCGGCGATCGATGTCGTCGGCTCGCACCTTTCGTCCGCTGACGCCTGCCAAGCGCTCGTCACACCACGCGGGCCGATCCATCAGATCGACCAGGGCACGCCACTGTTGGTCGTCTTGCACGGTGACCGCGATCCAATCGTCCGAGCCGGCACAGCGGTAGAGGTTCTGGATCACCTCGCAGTGCCCGCGGTTGCCCCGTCGACTCAGCGCTGTCCCGAAGACCTCGGATTCGATCGCCTGTATCGCGGTGGCGTTCAACACCGTTTCCAGCATCGGCAGCTCAACCAGTTGTCCCGTTCCGGTTCGCTCGGCGAAGTTCAGCGCGGCCAGCACGGCGAATGCGGCGTGCACACCGGCCAGCGGATCGCAGGCTCCGCGCGGCGTCACCGGTGGAGCTTCCGGCAGTCCGGTCACCCACGCCAGGCCGGCGATCTGCTCCATGGTGGGCGCGAATCCGACCCGGTCACGCCACGGGCCGGCCAGCCCGAACGCGGGCATCCGGGCGACGACAAGTTTGGGGTTGACCTCCAACAGCACGTCGGCGGTGAGCCCGAACTGGTCCATCACCCGCGGCGAGAAGTTCTCGATCACGACATCGGCGCCGGCCGCCAGTCTGGTGAACAACCTACGCCCCTCGCTGGAGTTCAAATCCAGTGTGACCGAACGCTTGTTGGTATTCATCGCGTGAAACACCCAGCCGTACTCCCACCAGTCGTCCACATCGGTGCGCATCCCGCCCGAGTAACGAATGCCGTCGGGCCGCTGTATCGACTCCACCTTGACGACGTCGGCACCGAAGGCGGCCAGTAGGTGGGTTGCGGCCGGCCCAGCCCAGAAGGCGGTCAGATCGACGATACGAACACCCTCGAGCGGCCGCGTCCGCGGCGTCGACTCCCCTTCGAGTTCGCTTTTCTGCCAAGGCGACTCGTCATTGTCCGCACCGACAGAAGCGGTGCGGCCCAGCGGCGCGGCCGCACACGACGACATCAACCACGGCGGACGGGGCTGGTGAAAGCCCGCAGGGTTGCGGACAAACACCCCACGCTGCCTCACGTACTCCATATCCCGGATGGTGGAGCCGTTGCCCAACGCCGCGATCGGCAGCCGGAACAATTGCCCGAGTTCGACGACCTCGGCGACGGTCCGTTCGGCCAGCCACGGGTGAATCTGCTCGCGGATCAGGTCGCGGTATCCCCACCGGCCGATCTGAAAACGCAGCTGTTCAATTTCCTCGAGCTGCGGGCACCCGACCATCGCGACGAAGTCGAGCCACTGCTGACCGGTGACCATGGTGATCCCGACGTAGCCGTCCTTGGCCGGTTCAATCGAGGGCACTTCCAGGGTGCGGCGGATCGGTGGAACGCGAAGCAGCTGCGAATGCAACCATTCGCTGCTCTGCATCGCGGTCATCGCTTCGAGCATGGACAGGTCGAGGTGCTCGCCGCGACCGCCGTGCTCGACGCGGCGGCGCACCGCCAGCGCGCCGAACGCGGCGTAGACACCGCCCATGTACTCGCCGAGGTCGCCGCCGATTGAAATCGGGGGCCCGGCGGGATCGCCGCGAAAGCCGGGCGAGCCGGCCCACGCCTGCAAGGTGAACTCGCTGGCCGTGCGGTCGGCGTACGGGCCGGTCCAGCCGAAGTCGGAGATGGTGACGATGACCGCCTGCGGTGAGTCGGCCAGCAGCCGCTGTGGATCGATGCCCAGCGCCGCGGCTCGCGACCGGCCGGCGGTGACGACCACGACATCGGCAGCGGCCAGGTCGGCACGATATCGCTCGGAATCTTCGGCGATGGTCATGCTGCGTTTGCCCGCGTTGAGGTAGCTGAAGAACGGCGAAGTGGAGCCATCCGGTACCGGCGAACAGGTGGCGGAGCACCGCCGCAACGAATCTCCTTGCGGTGGTTCGAATTTCCGTACCTGCGCCCCGGCGTCGACCAACAACTTGCCGCAGTAGCTGCCGGCTATCCGGTCACTGATCTCGACGACTCGCAACTCGTGAAGCGGTGTCGGCCGGCTGTCGGATCCCTCGCTCACTTACATCGTCCTCCCGATCGACACGCGATCAGAGATGCTATTTATACCATTACTGTTAAAATAGCTAAGCCACTCGAGTTGCGAGGATTGGATGACCACCCTGGGAATTGGCCCCGATGCCCGTCGCCGTCTGTCGGCGCCGAGGATCGCCGAAATCGTAGCCGACGAGTTGCGCCGTCAGATCATCGACGGCGGGCTTGCCGACGGAGATCTGCTGCCGCGCCAGGAGGTGCTGGTCGAACAGTTCAACGTCAGCTTGGTCTCCCTGCGGGAAGCGCTGCGGATCCTGGAAACCGAGGGACTGGTATCGGTCCGGCGGGGTAACCGAGGCGGCGCCGTCGTGCACGCACCGGCGAAGAGCAGCGCGGCCTACATGCTTGGCCTTCTTTTGCAGAGCGAGTCCGTTGCGGTCGCCGATCTGGGCATGGCCTTGCAGGAACTCGAGCCGGCCTGCGCCGCATTGGCGGCCCGGCGGCCAGACCGGGCGGACACCTTGATTCCAGAACTCAAGCAGGTCAACGATTCCATGGCCGAGAACCTCGAAGACGGTCGGCTGTTCACCGAAATCGGCCGTCAATTCCATGATCTCGTTGTCCGCGGCTGCGGAAACCACACTATCATTGCGGTCGTCGGCAGCTTGGAGACGCTGTGGACCAGCCACGAACGACAGTGGGCCGACGAGAGCGCGGCCCGCGGCACCTATCCCTCGTTGGCTCAGCGCCGCGCAGTGCTCAGCACGCATATCAAGTTGGCCGAGACCATCGCGGAGGGCGACGTCGACCGGGCTCGTCGCATTGCGGGCCGCCACCTCGCCGACACGCAGACGTATGTGCTGTCCGGCCGGCCCGATCAACGGATCTATGCGCTTTCGCCGCAGGCGTTGTCACGTCCGCGGGATATCCGGCACTCCTGAGAGGCAGCCTTCAACGTCCAGGCGAACCGCATTGGTCACCGGCGGCAGCGGCGGGATCGGAAAAGGATGCGGTCGCAAGCTGTGCGAGCTGGGCTACGACGTGGTGCTGGCGGCGCGACGCGAAGGTCCCTTGCGTGCGGCTGCCGAGGAGATGGGTGCCCGTCATATCGTGGCCGATGCATCCGATCCGGACGGATTTTCTTCAGCGATAAGCACATTGGAGACGATTGACCTCGTCGTCCATGCTGCTGGCACGCTTGGCGGAACCTATGCGCGCAAGCAGACATTCGAGCAGTGGCAGACGATTATGTCGGCGAACCTGGATTCGTGCTTCGTGGTCACCTCCGCCGTGCTGCCCCGGATGCGCGCGGGCTCGCGGCTGGTGTTCATCTCGTCGTCGGCGGCGCACGAGCCGATGATGGCTCGCACCGCCTACTCCGCGTCGAAAGCCGGCATGAACGCGTTCGCCCGGGCCTTGGCGCTCGAAGTCGATCGTGACGGCATCAGCGTGCACATCGTGACGCCGGGCCCGGTGGAAACCGAGATGCTGCAGGATGTTCCCTTCGAGATGTACGCAATTCAGGTGTCCGACGTCGCGGAAGCGGTCGCATGGTTGGACACCGTCGACCCGTCGGTCGATCTGCCGGAGATACGGCTTTCCGCGGTGCAACGGGGTCCTTTTGCGCGTCCGCCGATTGTGCCTACGGAAGCTCGCCGCCGTCGCGAGGGAACTCTTTGATGACCGATTCCCCGAACTCATGCAGGGAATCGGGCGCGGCGAAGTCCGCGAACCACACGTAGAACCGCTCTACCCGTTGGGCGGCCAGGCCCGCGAAGTGTCCGATCAGTTCGTCAGCATTGCCGCAGACCAGACCCGACCCCAGGTTGCCGAATCGTCGAGTGCTCACTTCGCGGACAGTGTTCGGATCGCTGCCCGACCGGACGAAGCCGATCATCTGCTGGACCGAAACCCGGGCGGATCCCGCGTCCGGGGCCAGCTTGGGCAACCGGTCGATGTGGTTCGCCTGCAGATTCCACCAATCCGCGTAATTACGAACGAGTTCCATCATGCGGCGTCCGCTACCTCCCAGAACCAGCGGTATCGGATGGGATCGTTTCGGCAGCTGAACCGCGCCAGCCTCGTCGGCGCTGTCGCCCCAGTACTGTCTGATCAGTGCCAGGTGACGCCCGAGCTGCTCAACACGGGCCACCGGATCCTGCTGACCCACATCGAATCTGGTGAATTCTGCGGGCCAGGATCCCGAACCGAGGCCGAGATCGAATCTGCCTTCGGAGGCATCTGACAAGGTTACGGCTTGCTTGGCGAGCACCGCGGGATGCCGGAAGGCATTGCAAAGAACCAGGTGGCCGATCCGCAGCCGCTCCGTGTTGGCCGCCACCCAGGTGGCAATGGCCATTGCTTCCCAAATGTTTTCGCCGGGCAGCCCGGGCGCTTCCAGGTGATCGATGAACGCCATTCCGTCGAAACCACTGGCCTCGGCATGACGGGCCCGTTCCGTGATGTCGGCCGCCGACAATCGCACCTGCGGCAGGAACAGATACCACTCGACCATGCGCCCACCTGAGTGTGTTCTCGTGCGATTGCAACAGCGTCGCTAGTTTACTATTTTTATTATGTTAGGGGTCTTATGGATGTCGGTCTGACTTCGGAGCAGCTGTCGCTGCGCGACACCGTGCGCGACATCCTGCGCACCGAGTGTCCCCCCGACGCCGCCCGCCAGGCCCTCGATAATGCCAAGACGGATCCAGAGCGCTGGCGCGCGTTGTGGAAGACGGTCGTCGACCTCGGCTGGACGGAACTTGCGGCACCTGACGCTACTGGCGATTACGGACCCGTCGAGCTGGCCGTGGTTCTCGAGGAATGCGGCGCCGCGATCGCGCCAATCCCGTTGCTGAGCAGCGTAGGTCTGGCCGCGGGCGCTTTACGTACCTGTGGCCTGGACTCGGTGCTCGCCGACATTGCCGGCGGCGTCGTCGCCACCCTGGCGGTGCACTCCCCCGGACGCCGACTACCCGGTGCACCGATGACGCTGCAGCACGGACGTCTGCACGGACGGGCGGTCGCGGTCCCCAACCTGTCGCGTGCGGAACTGATCGTCACACTGGCCCGATCTGATGACGGCGTCCTAGCAGCCGTGGCACGCTGCGGCGACGGGGTGACGCCGGTGCCGGCAGGCGAGTCCACCGACCCCGCACAACCGGTGGCCGACGTCGAGATCGACGCCGAGCCATTGGCAACCGCACGCGTCGACGTCGGGCCGGCGTTGACGGCACCGTTGGTAGCCGCCGCGGCCGACCTGGTCGGCGTGGCGAGTGCCGCTCTGCGGCGCTCCGTCGAGCACGCCAAGGCACGCCGTCAGTTCGGTCGTCCGATCGGGGCATTCCAGGGGATCAAACATGCGCTGGCCGACAACTACGTCAGCCTGGAACGTGCCCGCAGTCTGACGTACGCGGCAGCAGCCCGCCTCGGCGATCCCAGCGCCGCACCCGCGGATGCCTGGACCGCCGCGGCGCTGGCCAAGGCGGCAGCCGGCGACGCGGCGGCCAATTGTGCGCGCACCGCGGTCCAGGTGCACGGCGCGCTGGCCCAGACCTGGGAGCACGACATCCACCTCTACGTCCGGCATGCCTGGCAAGGCGCAGCGATGCTGGGAGACAGTCGCTCGCTCTACCACGCGGTGGGCCACCGCTTTGCGGGAGGCGCGGCGTGACGAGCCCGGTAAGCACTCAATCCGAGGTGGTCGCCGAGTTCGGGGCCTGGTTGGCGGAATTCCTTCCGAATGACTACTACGAGAAGTATCGCCAGTACCGCTGGGACCTCACGCTGCGGCGTGACTATCAACGCGCCGCGTTCGAGGCGGGGTGGATACAACCGACCTGGCCCCGCGAGCATGGCGGTCGTTCGCTGGGCTTGCGCGACGCGATGGAAGTACGGCTCGACGGGGCGATGCGCTCCGCGCCTAAACTGCCCAACATCGCCGGTCCTAACGTCGCTGCACCCGGCATCCGTCAGTTCGGCACACCAGCCCAGGTCGAACGCCTGCTCGCTCCACTGCTGCGCGGCGACGAATGGTGGGCGTTGGGCATGTCCGAGCCGGAAGCCGGGTCGGATTTCGCCGGCTTGCGCACCCGCGCCGAGCGCGACGGAGACGCGTTCCGGGTCAACGGTCACAAGATCTGGACCACACAGGCACACAAGTCGCGATGGTGCACCCTGTATGCCCGCACCGATCCGGACGCGCCGAAACACCGCGGCATCTCGTGCCTGATCCTCGACCTGCACTCGCGCGGAGTGCGGATCGAACCCATCCGGATGGCGTCGATCTCCGACGAGACGTTCTGCGAGGTCTTCCTCGACGACGTCGAGGTGCCCGCGGAAAACCTGCTGGGGCCACTCAACGGCGGCTGGAACGTCGCGCTGTGCTCGCTGCAACATGAGCGCCAGATGATCTGGATCATGAACTGGGTCGAGATCAAGCGCGGTCTCGACTCGGTGCAGGGCACTCACGACGAAGACATCTACACCGAACTCGGCTCGCTGCTCGCCGATGCCGAAGCGCTGCGAGCTACCGGATACCGTGCGCTGGGCAATGAACTAGCGGGACGGCCCAGCCCAGAAGCCGACATCCTGAAGCTGCTCGGATCGGTTACCTTGCAACGTGTTTGGGAACTCAGCGCTGTCGCAGCAGGTCCGCATTCGGCGGGCGACCCGGATCTGCTCTTCGAACGCCAGGATGCGCTGGCCGCGACCATCTACGGCGGAACGTCGGAGGTCCAGCGCAACATCATCGCCGAGCGGCTGCTCGGGCTGCCGAAGGGATGACGACGATGGATTACGACCTGGGCGACGACGCCGGCCGGCTGCGAAACCACTTGCGGGAGCTGATATCCAATCACATCCCCGCCGACTTCCTCGGCGCCTGCACCGACGATCCACAAGACCTGGCCACCACCGAGACGTTCTGCAAGCTGCTGGCTTCCGAGAGCCTGCTGGCGCTGGCCTGGCCGAAAGAGCATGGCGGCGGCGGCGGTTCGGTCTGGCAGCAGACGGTACTGCGCGAGGAAATGTGGGCCCAACACGAACCCCGTGGTCCGCAGTACATGGGAATCAACTGGGTCGGTCCGGCACTGATGCGCTACGGGACGGCCGAACAGAAGGCCAAGCACCTGGCCGCGATCGCATCCGGGGACGTGATCTGGTGCCAAGGATTTTCCGAGCCGGAGGCCGGAACGGATCTCGTGTCGTTGCGTACCCGCGCCATGCCCGATGGCCCGGATGGTAATGGCTGGCGCATCACCGGCCAGAAGGTATGGACGTCGTATGCGCAGATGGCGTCCTGGTGCGTGCTGGCGGCGTGCACCGACCCCGGCGCGCCAAAGGCCAAGCGGCTCACCCTATTTCTGATCCCGATGGACCGGCCTGGATTCACCGTCCGACCGATCCCGTCGATGCTGGGACCGCATCACCTCAACGAGATGTTCTTGGACGACGTGCCGGCGTTCCCCGGCGACGTCCTCGGCGAGGTCGGCGACGGGTGGCGGGTGATGCGCGAGGCGCTGGCATTCGAGCGGGTGGGCATCGCGCGGTATGCGCGATGCGAATCGCTGCTTGACCGGATGCGCACCGAACTCGGCGATGACTGGGACGGCCTTCCCGAAACGATTCGCGCCCGGTGGGTTCGGGCGCTCGTCGACCTCCGGGTGGCCAGACTGCTGGCCTATCGGGCGGTGTCGCTGCAGGACGACCCGGCGGCGGGTGCGGCGGCCAGTGCCGCCCGCATCGCCACCACGACCTGCGATCAGCAAGTCGCCGAGCTGCTATTCGACGTACTGGGTCCGACCGCGCTGGATAGCGGCGCCTCCGCAACGCTGCACGGAGCGATTGAAGACCATTGGCGTTACGCACAGGCGGCCACCGTGGCATCGGGCACCATCGAAGTGCAACGTATGCTGGTGGCACGGGACGTATTGGGAGAGCACCGGTGAAAACGGACCTGCCACAAGATATTAGAGACTTCGCCGCTGTCGCCACCAAGCGGCTCACTCGGTTGGGCGGTCCACCGGCGGCGCTGCGTGCCGAGGCCGATGACGAGGTTCGGCATTCGGCGCGTGCGGCCCTGAGCGAGGTCGGGGCGTTCGAGCTCGATGTCCGCTCGGCGGCCGACGACCTATTGGCCGCCGCGGTGCTCTGCCAGGCCGCGGGCGCAACCGCGCTGCCCTATCCACTCGTCGAAGAGCTGTTGGCGATCGACGGAGCCCGACTGGCCCTGGTCAATCCCGAGGCGCCGCGCATCGATCACGGCGATCTGCCCGGCGACTGGATCGCCGCCGACCTGGACGGCAACCGGTACCACCCGCAGCCCGCGTCGCGAACAAACGCCAAATTGGGGCCTTTTCTGGTGCCGGTCACCCTGAGCGCACCCGATGGAATCGTCCCGGCCGCCGACGTTAACCTTCATCTCGTGCTGGGATCATGGCGGATTCTGGGTGCGGTGCAACAGTCGCTGCAGATCGTCACCGAACATGTGCGCGCCCGCATCCAGTTCGGCAAGCCGCTGGCGGACTTCCAGGCGGTCAGGTTCGCCGTTGCGGATGCCGCGGTCGCGGTGCGCGGACTCCACGAGCTCGCGAAATACACCATCTCCCGTCCGGAATCGCTACCAATGCAAGTCCGTTCGGCCGACGCACTCGTGCTTCGGCTCAAGGCATCCGATACCGCACGGCAGGTGCTGCGCACCTCTCACCAGTTGCTCGGCGCCCTGGGTTTCTGCGACGAGTCCGACGTCAGCGTGCTCGATAGGCACACCCAGCCGCTGATCCGGTTGCCGCTGAGCACTGAGGAACTGGCTCTGCGGCTGATGCCCGGTGTGCCCGACGGCTCGCTGGAGACACTGTTCAACGGGCCGGTATCGGCATGAGCCGCGCCCGCGACGATGCAGAGCCAAGCGATGAGGTGGCGGCACCTCCCGCTTGCGGGGGAGAGCGGCGCAGATGAGCACCGAACCCGTCGCGGCTTCAGCAACACCCAACCCGCTCGAAGACGGAATCCCGTTCGGGACCAAACTGGCGCGGCTCGCCGAAGAACGGCGCGACGACACGGGGGTGACCATTGTCGCGCTCGACGGCACCGCGCAGTCGCTGACCTTTGGTGAGCTCGACGCCCGCGCCAACCAGTGGGGGCGGGCCCTGGTCGCCAGCGGTGCTGAATCGGGTTCCCTTGTTGCACTTGCCATCCCGAATTCGCAGCACTTGGTGCTGGCCACGCTGGGGTGCTGGAAGATCGGCGCGGTTCCCATTCCCATGCACTGGGATCTGCCCGAATGGGAGCGAGACCGGGTGCGCACGGTGATCGACCCCGCGGTCGTCGTCGATGAAAAGAGTCGCTGGGAGCTGGATGCGCGCGCGGCCGACCAGTCCGATAGCCCGCTGCCCGAAGCCGTTTCCCCCACCGCCAACGGAATCTGCAGCAGCGGTTCGACGGGCGTGCCCAAAGTGATCCTCAACTTGGCGCCATCGCTCTGGATCCCTCAGCAAGGCGAACCGTTCTTGTCGAACTGGACGCCAGTAACCCAGCCGCAGACCATCATGGTGCCCGCGCCGATGTATCACACCAACGGCTTCGCCACCTTCCTCTTCCTGCTGGCCGGCGACCATCTGGTGGTGCTCGAAAAGTTCGATGCGGCACTGGTTCTGGACGTCATTGAGCGCTATCGGATCACCAACTTCACCGCCACGCCCACGATGCTGGCGCGTATCGCCGGCCGGCCCGACGTCCGGCAGCGTGACTTGTCCAGCGTCGTCTTCATCCTGCAGGGTGCCGCCGTGATGCCGCCGTCGCTGCTGCATACCTGGTTCGAGTTGCTGAGCCCCGAGCAGATCGTGACGGCATACGGCATGACCGAGAATCTCGGACTCACCGCGTTGCGCGGCGACGAGTGGCTCACTCATCCGGGCAGCGTCGGCCGCGGCTTCCGGGACACCGAGATCCGGATTCTGGATGCCGAAAAAAGACCGCTGGGCCCCGGCGAAGATGGCGACGTGTATCTGCGCGCGCCAATGAGCGTGGGATACCGCTACCTGGGAGGGGCGCCGCCGTTGCCGTCGACCGACGACGGCTTCCGTTCCGCCGGCGACATCGGCCACCTGGACACCGACGGCTACCTCTACATCATCGACCGCCGCGTCGACATGATCATCACCGGCGGCGCAAATGTTTTTCCGGCGGAGGTAGAGTCCGCGCTCGCGGGCCACCCAGGCATCGCCGACGTCGTGGTCATCGGACTCTCCGATCCGCAATGGGGACGTCGGGTACATGCCGTGGTGCAACTCGCCGACTCCAATGGGCAAGACCGGCTCACCGAGCAGCAGGTGATCGAGTACACCAAAAGCCGGCTTGCCCCGTACAAGGCTCCCAAGACCGTCGAGTTCGTTGATGCGATTCCCCGCACTGCGGCAACCAAGGTCAATCGCTCGGCGATGATCACAGCCCGGGGAGGCTAGGCGGCCGGGCGGCTTCAGCGGAACATGTCGCCGGCGCCTGCTACCCACCGTGGAGGGTCGCAGCGCGACTTCGGCGGGCTGGCCCGGCGGCGACCGGGGCGACGCATCCGTGGAAGGTAAGATATTGGTAATATACCCTCATGGTGAAGACGAAAGCCGCTGGTCGCCACGTTGTGCACTCGGCGGCGATCTACGCCCGCATCTCAGCGGATGTGGAGGGCAAATCGCTTGGGGTGCAACGGCAGTTGGAGGATTGCCGCAAACTGGCCGCTGATCGTGGCTGGCCGGTCGGTGCCGAGTATGTCGATAATGATGTGTCGGCGTTTTCGGGTAAGCCGCGCCGACAGTACGCGCGAATGCTCGATGATCTGGCCTCGGGTGCGCGGGATGCGGTGATCGTCTACAACCTGGATCGGTTGCACCGCCGCCCGGTCGAGTTGGAGGAGTTCGTGGCGCTGTGTGAGCGGGTGCGGGTGTCGCAGGTGGCCACGGTGACTGCTGACATCGATTTGGGTAACGACGACGGGTTGTTTATGGCGCGCATCTTCGCCGCGTTTGCCGCCAAGGAATCGGGGCGTAAGTCGGCGCGGATCCGGCGAAAAATGTTGCAGAACGCCGAGGCGGGGTTACCGCATGGGTCGGTGCGCCCATTTGGGTACCAGGACGACAAAGTAACGATCCGTGAGTCTGAGGCGGTGGTGGTGCGTGAGCTGGTGGACCGCTACTTGGCGGGTCAGTCGATCCGGTCGCTCACGTTGTGGCTCAATGCCTCTGGCGTTGCGCCGGCGGTGGCCACGTCTTGGCAGACTTCGGCGGTGCACCAAATCCTGTGCTCGGGTCGGATTGCGGGTTTGCGGGAGCATCGGGGTGAGGTCATCGGGCCGGCCAAGTGGCCGTCGATCATCACGCCCGCCGAGCGGGATCGGGTGCTAGCCCGGATGGCGGCGCGTGCGGTGACCAAGACGCGGGCGGCGCGCACCTATCTGCTGTCGGGGATGTTGCGCTGTGGGCGCTGCGGCAACCGACTCTATTCGCAAGCTCGGCATAGTAATCCGGATAATCGGGTACGTCGTTATGTGTGCCTGAAAGGCCCCGACCACGGCGGCTGCGGCCGGTTGACGGTGGTGGCCGAGCCGGTCGAAGCGTTGTTGACCGACGCGGTGTTGACCCGGCTCGACTCCTCACACCTGGCCAAGGCATTAGCCGGAAAGTCTAATCCCGACCGTGATGTGGCCGCGCTGGCTGCTGCCGTGGAGGCTGACCAGGCGCGCCTGGATGAGCTGGCCGCCCTTTATGCCGATGGTGCGGTTACGGCGCGGGAGTGGATCGCTGCGCGCGACCCGATTACCGCCCGCATCGCCCACGCCCGCCGGGAGATCGCCGCAGCGACCGACACCACCGCGGTCTACGAGCTGGCCGGCACCGGCGGAGCGCTGCGCAAGCAGTGGCCGAACCTGGAGCTGGAGCGCCAACAGGCCATCATCAAAGCCGTGCTGGATCATGCGGTGATCGCCCCCGGCACCCCCGGCTCACGCAGTCTGGATATCAGCCGCGTCCAACCCCATTGGCGCATCTAGCCGCTGGGCATTGCCGATACTGCCCTGGCGGTGCGCGAGTGTGTGTCGGCGCTGGTGAACGGTCAAGGCCAAGCCGCACGCGGTCGAACCGAGGTTCGATCCTTGACAGCTCACCAGCCCAGACAGCAGGAGCATTTGTCGCCAGGGAAAGAGGTAGTGTTTAAAGACTTTTCGAGCACCTGGCGATTAGTCGGTTATGTTACGGTGTCGTTGGGTCGGCCTGCTATGTGCGCGCTTAGCGCAGCAGGGCAGCGACGGCAGCGAGGGTGGTGTGGTCGGTGACGATGACGGTCAAGGCTTGGCGTTGACAGGATGCCGTCAGCCACGCGGTGAACTCCTCGCGCGCGGTCGGGTACGACTGTTCACGCGTAATGTCCTGTGCGCCAATGCCTGTCTTGGCTGCCACGGTTTGGTTTGGGGTTCGGGCGGTCATGGGCTGGCCCCGGCTCGGTCGGGTGCTTCTAGGCGTGCCAGGTAGCGATGCTGGCGGGCCTGGTGGGCGGCGGTGTGCACCAGCAGCCGTTCGCCGTCGTCGCGGAGCCCGGCACCGTCAATACGCCAGTCGCTCAATTTGTCCGCGATGCTTGAGAATTCTTGCTCAGTATGCGAATCGCTCTGGAAGCCAACGGCTTCGGGTTTGTCAGGTCTGCGGGCGCGCCAGTGGTGGCGTGCGGCGCGGAGCGCGGTCATGGTGACCGAATACCGGCGGGATTTGGTGGTGATGTGCCCGCGATAGCCCAGAGTGTGCACCCAGCCCAGCATCGCGGCGTTTCCCGGCAGTGTCGCCAGCTTGGCCAAGGTGGACAGGATAACGCGGGTGTGAGCCGGGATGTCTAGCTCGCCGATGGCCGCTGGGCTGATGCGGCGGGCGGCGATGCCGAACTCGGCGAGCGACTTGGTGGTGTATTTCGCCAGATATGCCGCCACCCCCCGAGCCAAGCCCGGCTTTGCGTTGTCAGCGGCGGCGATCAGCGGTTGGGTGTCGATTTGGGCTCCGAACCGCAGCATACGGACCTCGGCCTGCAAGGATGGGGCGGCAGCGGTGCCGGCCGCCGTGTCTACGGTTACCGGTAGGCGTACCTGATTGGCGGCTTGGTGCACCAGTGCGGCCAGCTCGATTGGTGACACGTCCGGTGTCGATTCTGCGTTTGTGCTGGCGTTGTCGTGGGTGGAGTCGAGCCGGATCAGGGTGTGGTAGTGCACGACGGCGCGGCCCGCGAAGCCGGCGCCACCGTCACCGACCGCACCGGCAACCCGCACACCGCCACCTCAACCAGCACACTCGCCGCAGCACCGCCCATCGCAGCACAACTCACACAGCTCACCGCCCACCCGAACTGACCCTGCCCCTGCGGTCGGCTACCTCCGGGCTCCGCTGCGCTCCCTCCGCTTCCGTCCGCTGGCGCTCCCGTCCGCGCCGGTCGCTGCGCTGCGCCCTGCGTCCACCGACCACCACCGCAGCCAGCACACGGCAGCCCGTGAGAAGTAGCCTGCCACGGCGATGACCGCCACGACGGTGCACTTGATGACCGCCAGCGCAGCGGTTCAGCCGTCGCCACTGTCACGGACCAGATGACACGCCCCGACACCGAAACCACCCCTGACCTGGGGTGTGAGAAGTTTCTGTCAGGAGAATGACCGCGACCTTGCTGTCAGGCGCAACCCCGTTTCTGACTGTGCCGACGGTGTTGCCATCCGTCCCGGTGGTGTGCCGGCCAGGCTGGGCGGTGAGGAGTTTCTTTACATGAGTCCAGTAGCGCCGGGATTTGGTGGTGATGTGACCGCGGTAGCCCAGGGTGTGTAGCCGGGCCAGCATTGCGGCGTTGCCCGGCAGTGCGGCGAGGCCCGCCAGAAAGCGGTCCACATGGCGGCGCACCGTCTTGCGGCCAATACAGCGGCCGAGCAACCGGAAACCCCTACAATGAAATTAGTATGAGTGATTCACTGCTGCGGCTGCGGGAGGTGGCCCGGTACTTGGTTTCCCACATCGCTCGGCGCTATCCCCGCTATCCCTATCGGGGCCGAGGCAGAATGTTAAGAGCGTTGGGGCCAGATCTTGCTTCAATGACCACGTGGTCGGCTGTGGACACCGAGCTTCACGGTGAGATGGCTGAGGTATTCAACCGCACTCCGAGGGTCCATAAGTTGGCGCACTACTTGCCGATCTACGAGTCTGTAGTCGACCGAACTACGCCGATCCGGATGCTACAGATTGGTAGCTTCTATGGGGACTCGCTACAGATATGGCAGGAATACCTTCACCCCGACTCGCTCATCGTCGGTATTGACGTTAACTCAAAGTTCGTAAAAATCGCGGATTCAGGAGGCATTCACGTTCGCATCGGGGGTGAGCAAAACGTTTCTTTCCTGAGAGAAGTGGCTGCAGAATTCGACCCGTTCGACGTCATTCTCGATGATGGAAGTCATACGAGCTCTCATATGGTGGATTCCTTCCGCTGCCTGTTCGCGAATGCGTTGAGCGACAGTGGCGTTTACATGGTCGAAGACGTTGATTGCGACTATTGGACGTCCTACCGCGACAGCCGCGTTTCGTTCATCGATTTCGTCAGGGCGTTGATCGATGCTATGCATGGCCATTACCAGGTCACCACTAGTGAAACCAACTTCCGAGTTGGTCACCCTGACCGAATACGGGAAGTTTCAGTGCCGGCAATCACGCCGATTTTGGGCAGTATCGAGATCTACGATTCTATTGTCGTTGTGCGCCGTGCCACCCGGGATCTGGCGCGAAGCATCTACCGGTCCTGAGTAGCCAATAAGATGTTTGTACGCCGTTCCTGTTTAGTGTTGAATGTAGGCCGCGCCGACTGGAACTTCATCAGGGACCTGGCTGATGCAGTAGCTTCGATCCTGGGGGGCGTTTCGGTCTCCGTCAATTCGGATGCTGCGCCGGACACTCGTAGTTATCGAGTGGACTTTTCCATGTGGCAACAGGTTGCCCCGAACCATCAGCCCCGTGTCTCTCTCGAAGATGCCATCCAAGAGCTAGCAGTCAACCTTGCTCAAGTATGGGGCGCTCAGCCCAGAATTCAGAACGTCGAGCAGAATCCGACTCAGAAGGATTCGGGAGCTGACGGCTGCGGGGTTTCTCGATGAGGAGCTGCGTTGGAGAAGACGGTGAAAATCGACACAAGTGTCATCCTTTCCGGCGGACTCGGCTCTCGACTCTGCTGGAGCTGAGGCTCCTATGACCGTTGCCTTGACCGGAGCAACGGGATTCGTCGGAAGGCAGATTCTGCGCAACCTTCTCGAACGGGGCTGCTCGGTGAGGGTGTTCGTTCGCGATCCGTCCCGTCTGCATGGTATCCCGGCACGTGGAGCACTAGAGGTCGTGCACACGCCCGACTTGTTCGCAGAGGTAACCGGCCGATTGGAAGAGTTGCTCGAAGGGTCGGAAACCTTGGTGCATGCGGCTTGGCATGCGGAGCCAGGCGAATACCTCACGTCGCCACTGAACCTTGCGTGCCTCACCGGCACACTCAATCTGGCCTACGCATTCGCGGCAGTCGGGGGCAAGCGATTCGTTGGTGTCGGAACGTGCGCGGAGTACGACCTTTCCGCAGGCTTGATGACGATCGATACCCCGTTGGCGCCGAATACCTTGTATGCCGCGTGCAAGGCGTCGGCCTTTCAGGTGCTCCGCTGTTTTCTTGGTACGGAGGGCATGAGCTTTGCCTGGTGTCGGATCTTCTACCTGTACGGGGAAGGTGAAGATGACCGGCGGCTGGTGCCATACATTCGCAGGCAACTGGAGGCTGGGCAAGAAGTGCTGCTCACTCGCGGCGATCAGGTGCGTGATTTCCTCGATGTGAAAGACGCCGCTCGGATGATCGCCGATGTCGCGCTGGGGCAGCAGCAGGGCGCGGTGAACATCTGCTCAGGTGAACCGGTGACCATTCGACAACTCGCCGAACGTATTGCCGACGAGTACGGCCGGCGTGAACTATTGCGTTTTGGGGCAAGGCCTGAGAACGTTTTTGACCCACCGCGGGTCGTCGGTGTGCGGAAGGACGTGCGATGAATGGGGTGACACTGCTTTATGAGCAGTCGGCTTTTCCAATCTTCCAGAACCGGATGTACGACTCTGCCCAGGAGGCGCGCGCCTGTCCCCGGGGCGATATTCGCTTGGTTCAGGACGGTATCAGCGGCCTCGTCTACAACGCTGCCTTCCGGCCGGAATTGATGAACTATGACGCCGCGTATCAAAACGAGCAGGCGCATAGTCCGTCGTTCAAGAGTCACCTGGAACAAGTTGCCACCATCGTCGAGCGCAACCTGGGTACTGATGAGTTGATCGAAGTCGGTTGCGGCAAGGCGTATTTCCTTGAGTTGCTCCAGTCGCGCGGCTGCTCCATCACCGGCTTCGATCCCACCTACGAGGGCGCGAATCCCGCCGTCCAGCGTCGCTACTTTGGTGATGGCGTGACGGTGTCGGCCAAAGGGCTCGTCCTGCGTCATGTGCTGGAACATGTGCAGGACCCCGTTGGTTTTCTCGATGGTTTACGCGACGCCAACGGCGGCGGGCTGATTTACATCGAAGTGCCGTGCTTCGACTGGATCCTGCACGCGAGAGCCTGGTTCGACATCTTCTACGAGCACGTCAACTACTTCAGGCTTCGAGATTTTTCGAGGATGTTCGGCCAGGTGGTGGAGAGCGGGCATCTGTTCGGTGGCCAATATCTCTATGTCGTCGCTGACCTCGCCACTTTGCGACCACCTGTATTTAGCCCGGTGGATCGTGTGGACTTTCCGGGAGATTTTCTGGCGATGGCAACCGTCGCGCCGTCTGAACGAGTAGGAGGATTGAGTGCCGTATGGGGCGCGGCGTCGAAAGGTGTCATCTATTCGCTGTTGCGGGAACGCTGCGGCAATCCGGTGAATGTCCTTATCGACATCAACCCGGCCAAGTGCGGCAAGTTTGTGCCGGCCACCGGTTTGCGCGTGATGTCCCCGGAAGAGGGGATGGCCAGGCTCGCACCGGGTTCAGACATCTGCGTGATGAACTCCAATTACTTGGAGGAGAATCGCAAGATGACCAACGGCCGATTCAACTTGATTGGAATGGAGCGCGAGTGATTCCGACGAGGGAGATGGTCCATGTCGCAAGCGCGCCGGTGCAACTCAACGTGGCGATCGTGCTTGACCCCAGGGGCGTCTCGAAGGCGTTTTCGACACACGCGCCTCAGCCGTTTGCGACAGCATGGTGGGTAACGCACCCGAGCTCGGTGATCGACGGCTTGGTGTAAAGGATGCGGGGCTTCACAGCAAGCTCAATTCGGGAACCGCCGTCATGAAACGTGTGCCGCTGTGGACAAGATCAGCCAACTGGGTCCGCACCTCCTGGGCGATGTTCCAGGGCAAGATGACCACATAGTCTGGCGGATTCTCGCGCAGTGCCTCAGGCGAGCGGATGGGGATGTGGCTTCCTGGCATGAATCTTCCCTGCTTGGACCCCGCGGCATCACACACGTACGGCACCAAGTCGGGCCTGACACCTGCGTAGTTCAACAGGGTGTTACCTTTCGCAGCGGCTCCGTAGGCCGCCACGCGCCGGCCGGCACGTTTCTGCTCGATGAGGAAGGCCAGGAGATTGTCCTTCACCCGGTCGGCATGCTTCTGGAAGGCGGTGTAGGTCCCAAGCCGGGTCACCCCGAACTGGTCCTCACGCGTTAGTAGCGATTCGACGCGGTTCGTAGTGGCGATCGTTGCCTCGGCATGGCAGCCATACACTCGTAGGCTGCCGCCGTGGGTCGGCAACTCTTCCACGTCCCACACACGCAAGCCGGCCCTGGCAAAGATACGCGCCACAGTGGTGAGCGACAGGTAAGAGAAGTGCTCATGATAGATGGTGTCGAACTGGGTCCGTTCGATCAACGGCATCAGGTGGGGAAACTCCAGCGTGACGGTGCCTTCGGGTTTCAGCACGGCGGCCAATCCACGGGTGAAGTCATTGATGTCAGGCACGTGGGCATACACGTTGTTGCCCAGAATCAGATCCGCCCACCGTCCTTCACCAGCCAGTCGACGGCCTAAGGCTTCGCCAAAGAATTCCCGCCTGACCGGGATCCCCAGCGCCTCGGCGGCCGCGGTCGTGCTCGCCGTCGGCTCGATGCCTAGGCAGGGGATGCCCGCTGCCATGAAGTTCTTCAGTAGGTAGCCATCGTTGGAGGCCACTTCAATGACAAAGCTCTCGGGCCCCAGTTGCAGCCGCTCGGTGATCATGCGCACATAGCCGGCCGCGTGATCGAGCCAACTGCTCGAGGTGCTGGAGAAGTAGGCGTAGTCGGCGCTGAACAGTTCCTCAGCGCGCGCATAGTCCTCGGTCTGCACCAACCAACAGCGGTGGCACACTTTCACACGCAGCGGGTAATGCACCTCCGGATTGCACAGGTCCTCGGCATGCAGGTAGGCGTTTGAGGGGGGCGCAAAGCCCAGGTCCACAAAACTGTGCTCCACTGGCATTCCGCAGTGTCGGCAATTCATAACGCGACTCCGGTGAAATCGGCACCCAGTAGCGGATGGGAAAGGTCACGCGGTGAAAGGTCCTGTGGCGGCAATGGCCAGGTAATAGCGAGCCGCGGGTCGTCGTAACGCAGCCCGCCCTCGGAAGGCGGGTGGTAGAACGCCGTGTGCAGGTATAACAACTCGCTGTCGGGCTCCAAGGCCTGGAAGCCGTGGGCGAAGCCCTCTGGGATGACCAGCATCTGCGCGTCGTCTTGTGCCAGTTTCTGGGCGTGCCACTGCAAGAACGTGGGGGATCCTGTCCGCAGGTCAACCACCACGTCCCAGACGCGGCCGCGAAGGCAGCGGACCATCTTCAATTCCGCATACGGCGGGCGTTGGAAATGCAAGCCACGAACGGCCCCGGCGTGGCTGGTTCTGGAGTGGTTTATCTGTGCGATCTGGCGGTGGCCCAGTACGGGCTGGAGTTCCTGGGCGCAGAAGAGGCGCACGAACGCGCCGCGGGCATCGCGGTGGGGCACGGACTGCACGATCTTCAGGTCGGCTACTGGGGTGTCGAGGATTTTCATGCCGTCGCCCAACCCAGGCCTGAGTTGACTGCATCGGCGACGTAGGCGGCCAGTTCGTCGGCGCTCGACACCTCACCGACTTCCAGCAATTGGCGATACCAGTGGGCCGTTTGGTGGATTGCTCTTTCAAGGTTCCAGACGGGACGCCACCCCAGATGCATCTTCGCCTTGGCGGTGTCGAGGTGCAGCAAGCCCGCCTCGTGTGGCTGAGGATCGGATGCCATATGCCACCGAAGCTGCGGCCACGTGCGAGCAAGGTCTCCGAGCACCTGCTCAACCGTACGGTTTCGTTCCCCATCGGGGCCGAAGTTCCACGCATCGGCACAAGTGGTGTCGCCCGCCAGGAGCCGCTGACCGAGTAGCAGATACCCACTGAGGCAATCCAGCACATGTTGCCAGGGGCGCGTGGCGCGCGGCGAGCGAATGACTAGCGGCTCGCGGGCGACGACCGAACGCACCAGGTCGGGAATCAGTCGGTCCTCAGACCAGTCGCCACCGCCAATCACGTTGCCGCCCCGAGCGGTTGCGAGCAGCGGGGCCGACGCATCTTGCAGAAACGCAGTTCGGTAGCTCGCGGCCACCAATTCGGCGCCGGCCTTAGACGCACTGTAGGGATCGTTACCGCCCAGCCGGTCTCGTTCTCGGTAGGCCCAAGGCCATTCGCGATTCTCATAACACTTGTCGGTCGTGACGACCACCACGGCACGCACATCTGGCGTGTGCCGGGCGGCCTCGAGTACATGCACAGTGCCCATCACGTTGGTGTCCCACGTGGCGACTGGCTCGCGGTAGGAGCGACGGACCAACGGTTGGGCAGCCAAGTGGAAAACAATCTCCGGCCTCTCGGCAGCGAAGACCCTACGGACCGCCGCTTCATCGCGAATGTCGATGCGATGATCCTTTATGGGCAGCTTCAACAGCTCCCAATGGCTGGGGTCGGACGGTGGGTCCAAGGCGAGCCCGGTGACCTCAGTGCCCAACGTGTGCAGCCACAGACACAACCAACTGCCCTTGAAGCCCGTATGGCCAGTCACCAGGACCCGACGCCCACGATATGCAGTTCCGAAAGCGTTCAACGCCAGCATTTCCACGGCGCTTCGCCGCTACTCCACAGTTCTTCGAGCAGGTTCCTGTCTCGAAGCGTGTCCATGGGTTGCCAGAAGCCGGAATGCTCGAAGGCCATCATTTCGCCATCGGCAGCAAGACGAGCCAAGGGCGCGCCCTCCCAAGAGGTCTGGTCGCCTTCAATGTAATTGAGTACCGCCGGCGACAGGACGAAAAATCCGCCGTTGATGAGGCCGCCATCGCCACGTGGTTTCTCGACAAAGCGCGTGACCCGGTCGCCCGCGCACTCGATGGCCCCATAGCGCCCCGGCGGAAGCACCGCAGTAACCGTGGCGTGATGCCCGTGCTGACGGTGGAATTCGATGCTTGCGCCGATGTTCACGTCGCTGAGCCCGTCACCATAGGTGAAGCAGAAAGCCTCGTCGTCCCGGATGTAGCTTGCCACGCGCTTGAGGCGCCCGCCTGTCATGGTGTTTTCGCCAGTGTCCACCAGCGTCACCCGCCAGGGTTCTGCGTGGCGCAGATGCACTTCCATGCTGTTCGCGGACATATCAAAAGTCACGTCAGACATGTGCAGAAAATAGTTGGCGAAATATTCCTTGATGACGTAACCCTTATAGCCACAGCAAACGACAAAATCACGAATACCGTGATGGGAGTAGAGCTTCATGATATGCCACAGAATCGGCCGCCCGCCGATCTCCACCATCGGTTTGGGGCGGATGACGGTTTCCTCCCTGAGGCGCGTACCCGCGCCACCGGCCAGTAATACGGCTTTCATTGGGCTCGCTTAGGTTTGGAATGGTACCAACTCAACTCCTCGGCCGATCTGTTAATCCAGCCGAGTAACTCGAGTTACCTTCTAGTATGACAGTCATATACCCAAATACATCGGCAGGAATGTTGTTTGAATATTTTTCCATAAGATGACGAATTAGAAGAAAAGACCCCAGTCTCTCAGAGAGAAATCCCACTGCCCTTATCTGATATTTGTCGTATTTTTTCAGGCGATTGCCGTACCGATACAGGAATTGCCTGCCAACAAGCTCGATTCTTGACAACGCGTGTATTAACCATGACTTCGGGTAGATCCCGAGTTCAACGCCTCCAGGAATGAAATGCTTTGCGGCCAAGAATTCCGACGCGGAATTCGAACCCAGCACGCCCATCTCAATCGCTAGAGACGTGTAATCAAGAATATCTCTGGGGTGATGAGATATTGCATATTGCCCAAATACCGAGTTTTCGAAATATAGAGGCTGCGCAACCAGAAATTCAAGGTCAGCTTTGGGCATGAATACTGATAGCTCGGCCCCCTCTCCAAAGTTCCCAAAGCTCAACTCCCTCATGCTTGGAAATGGAAACGATTGGGACTCTATCCCCTCCGGAGAAGGAAGGATTCTCTTCCGGTAGGAAGAAATTTCAATAAGCTTAGCAGCGCTGGAGAATCTCTCGATTGCGATTGGTAAGACGTACGTTCCTGCGGCGCCATATGCAATCGGTCTAGCCTCGTGCCAAAACCGATCAAGTTGTCTTACGTGAAATACAGAGTTGGATTGGAAATCCCCAAGTGAGATGCAATCGTCATACCAACTCTCGGGCAATAAAGGCTTCTTATGACTAATGCAGAACCTGTGAATCATGGGTGTGAGTCAGGTCCCAGATGATAGGCTGCTGGAGACTTCGCGCCCGCTGCTTCCTACGGTGCGAGCTCGGAAATCCAGCAATCCTCGGCCAGCGATACTATGAGCATCTACAGCTGCCACTGGACGATGTTCTTTCGGTCGTCTAGGAGCTCATCCACCGTTCAGCACCACAGCGCACCAAGGGCAAGTCGGGGACCAAATCGTTCGTCATGCGGGCAAGTCTAGAGGACAGCAGCGCGCAAGTCGCCTACGCTGCCGCCCGCGCCGCCCGATTCGAGCACGGGCGAGAGGGGCCCCGGCGGTCCCGACGACCAGAGCATCGCTCGGGGGGGTCAAGGTGGCACTCCCAGAGTCGCACGGCAAGCGCTAGATACCTCTCGTGCGGGTTACTAGCGCGCTGATGGTTAGCCCATATCTGGCCCACGTAGCTCAATCGGCCGTAAGAGAATCGCTTATGACCTGCTAAAACGCTGGTCGCGATACTGGCGCCTCTGTGTCAAGTAGTCGGTTTGTGGCCGGGTTGTA
>Ga0210393_10001056_pt1 | contig 23610 bp, 20 predicted proteins | sample IncBWC27OmetaG_FD_160068 | JGI IMG/M metagenome (GOLD analysis project Ga0210393, IMG submission 160068) | Forest soil microbial communities from Barre Woods Harvard Forest LTER site, Petersham, Massachusetts, United States - Inc-BW-C-27-O ... | reverse complement strand
GTTCTCGGCGACAGTCGATATGCAGAGACTACGCAGTTCGATATGGTGAAGGCCTTTGTATTTCTGGCTGGGCTGCCAGTGCTGCCGTTTCGAGCAACCGACAAGATCGACATTGTGAATGTTGATTTTGTGGCCAATGCGATTTCGACGCTGCATCAAAAAGATGGTCCTCAGTTCGATACCTATCATCTCTCGTCCGGGACGGAATCGCAGAGCTTCCGTGAAATTACGAAGGCATTGGCGGCCGCACAGAACAAACGCGCGCCTGTATTTGTGCCGGTGGTCGAGCGTCCGTTTTCCGGATCGGTAAATTTTCTGGCGAATCGCAAAGGGCCAATTGGAAAAAGTGCGTCGCTGCTGAAGGTGTTCATGCCGTATCTGGTATGGAACACAGTTTTCGATAACACACGGGTGACCACGGAACTGGGGAAAAAGCCGGTGCCATTTTCCGAGTACTGTTATCCCCTGCTAAAGTTCAGCAGCGAAAATAATTTCCAGTACAAGTATCGGCCCTGGCCGGCGGCAGCGGGAGGGACAGCCGCATGATGGATTTCATTCTGGAAGCTTGGGTCAGCAGTTCGATCGAGCGTGCGAAAGCCGCGTGGATGCTGGGCGCAGGCCAGCGCTGGAGGCCGGGGCAGAAGTTGAAACTTTTGTTCGCCGGTTACAACGGAACTCGCAACATGGGATCAGATGTTCGCGTGGAAGAGATGTTGCGGCAGATCCGGCACATTCTAGGCGCGGAGCGTGTGGAGTTGAGTGTGATGAGCCAGAATTTCGACTTCTCGCGCGGATATTTTGAGGGTACGAAACAGGTACATCTACCTGATATCTTTCCGCCATTTCTGGCGCATGAAGTTCCGCAGCACGACGGAGTGGTGGCGTGCGAAGGCTCGATGTTCAAGAGCAAGTTCGCCAATGCGCTGACCACCATGATGATCGGATCGCTGGGGATTGCGGCGGCTCAGAACAAACTTTCCGTGGGCTATGGAGCGGAAGCCGGGCACATGGATCCACTGGTGGCAAAGATGTGCGCCCGCTACTGCAGAAACTCATTCGTGATTACGCGGAACGAGGAGTCGCGCGGCGTATTGCGCGAATTGGGAGTGCCGACGGAACTGGGAACTGACACCGCATGGACGTTCGAGCCTCGTCCGCCGGAGTATGGGCAAAGCGTGCTACGAAAAGTTGGTTGGGACGGACGAACGCCAGTGCTGGTCGTGTGTCCGATTAATCCGTTTGAATGGCCGGTGAAGGCGTCGGTGGCAAAATATGCGGTGCGCAGTTTGACCGGCGCTTACAAGGACAGCCACTACCGCACGGTCTATTTTCACAACTCGGGTCCGGCGGCGGAGCAGGCCTATCGCAAGTATTGGAACGCGATCGCGAATGCGCTCGACGCATTCCGCAAGAGGAGAAATGTTTTCGTGATTTTGGCGGCGACGGAGCGGTTGGATGCGCGTCCGGCCAACCGCATTGCGGAAAAGCTGGGAGGAGTGCCGGTTCTGACATCGGACGAGTACAACATGTATGAGTTGGTGAGCGTGCTGCGGTCGTGCCATATGATGGCGTCGTCGCGGTATCACGGAATCGTGACATCAATGCCGGGTTTGGTGCCATCGGCGGGAATCACGATGGATGAGCGTATCCGCAACTTGATGCGGGAGCGCGGCCACCAGGATTTGCTGATGACGGTGGATGATCCTGAACTTGAAGGGAAACTTTTGGCGGCCCTGGAAAAGTTGAGTTCTGAGGGTGAATCCATTGCGAGTGGCATTGCGCAAACGGTGGTGAAGAATTTGAAGGTGATGGCACGCATGGGGGTATACCTCGAAGAGGAGGTGCAGCGAAGATATCCGGAGTTTGAGACGCGTCGTGGCGAATGGAGTTGGGAGGATTATTTGCCGCCGATGAGCCCAGGGTTGCGCGATCTGTTGGCGGTTCACAACTGAAGATCCAGAGTTCTTCAAAGCATAATCTCACTATCCATATTTTGAATACGATCATTCCATTCGTCGAAGATATTTTCTCGCAACTACGGGCAGCGGGGGACACTCGCATTCTGGCGGAGATTCACGAAGGCGAGATCAGTGGCGTAACCGGAAATGAATTTCTGGAGCTTGTCCGCAAAGCGAGCAGCTTTATCGCTTCGCGGGGGTTGAAGAAGGGCGACCGGTGCGGTTTGTTGGCGGCCAACAGTATTCGCTGGGTGGCGATCGATCTGGCCCTGATGGCCGAAGGGCTGATTGTGGTGCCGCTATATTCGCGGCAGGCGCCGGGGGAACTGGTTGCCATGATGAAGGACTCCACCCCGTCGCTGATATGTTGCGGCAGCGCTGCGTTGCGGGATGCAGTCGCGGAGAACTGGATGGATGCGCCTCCGCAGTTTTTATTTGACGAGATTTTCGCAGGCGTGGACGGAGTTCAACGGGGGCGACCACAGGTTGGAAACGACGATGCCGTAGCCATTATCTATACATCGGGAACTTCGGGCGAGGCCAAGGGGGTGGTGCTGACGGCCGCGAATGTGGGTTTCATGCTTGGCCGGACGGAGGAGCGTCTGTCCGAATTGATGTCGGAATCGAAAGGGCAGGACCGGATCTTTCATTATTTGCCGTTCACCTTTGCGGCGTCGTGGATTGCGCTGTTGACGTTTCTGAAGCGGCGAAGCCTGGTCACAATCAACATGGATCTCGGCAGGATCGCCAACGACATGCGGGTCGTGGCGCCGGATTATTTTCTGAATGTGCCGCAGTTGCTGGAACGGATGCGGCGGGCGGTAGACGAACAATTGTGGCAGACGGGCGGAGTCGCGCAGGCAATTTATGTGCGGGCCAAGGCAGCATGGGTGCGGCATCAGGAGAAGCAACCGAAAACGAGTGATGCGCTGTGGCTGGGCCTAGCCAATCGCCTGGTGTTTCCAGCAATTCGGAAAAAGATGATTGGCAAGAATTTAAAGGCGCTGATCTGCGGGTCAGCGCCGCTGACGGTCGAGACGCAGATCTATTTCATGATGCTGGGGATTCGCGTGCTGCAGGTTTATGGGCTCACGGAGACGACGGCGATTTGCACGATGGATGATCCAAACCAGGTCGAGGTGGGGCGAGTGGGTCCAGCGATTGCTGGGATGGAGATGAAGCTTGGCGACAATGATGAGATCCTGGTGCGCGGGCCGAATATTTTCTTGAAGTATTGGAATCGGCCCGAACAAACCGCGGAGGCTCTGCGCGATGGCTGGTTTCACACTGGGGATCAGGGCGAAGTGAGCACGGCCGGGAATTGGCGAATTGCGGGGAGGATCAAGAATCTGATCGTGCTGGGCTCGGGGCATAAAGTGTCGCCGGAACCGATTGAGAGTGCGATTGCGAAGATCTTGCCGGAGGCGCATCAGGTGATCGTAGTCGGGAACGGTCGGGGATATCTTTCCGTGCTGGTGACTGGAGCCGTGACCTCTGAGAAGGTGCAATCGGCGCTGGACGAGGTAAATCCAGGGTTGCCACACTACAAGCAGGTGCGGGCGTTCCGCGTGATTCCGGATGCCTTCTCCGTTGAAACTGGATCGCTGACTGTGAACGGGAAATACAAACGAGACGTAATTTCGGCCCGCATGAAGAATGAGATCGAGGACATGTACAGCGTGAAGCCGGCAGTGTAGCTAGAGCCAGGAGAGCTTCAGCCACGAAGGACGCCAAGGTGCACGAAGAAAGTGTCGAGCCAAAAACGCGGAGTCGGTGCGCTGGGAGCGCTTTGTCCTGGACGGTTTCCGACGGCGTGATCGAGCTGGCGCTGCATCGTCCGCCTTGCAATGAGCTGGGATCGGCGTCGCTAGAAGACCTCGAGAGGTTTGTGACGGCACTGGCTGCCATCGAGGCGGAGGCGCATGCGCTCATTATTTATAGCCAGATGAAATCGGGATTTTGTGCAGGCGCTGATTTGCGCGAACTGTATCAGCGTTCGCAGGCAATGGATAAAGCTGAGGCTGCGAAGGGCGTGCGGGATTTTCTGGAGCGCATTCACCGCGTCTTGAATCTGATCGATGCCACGCCGTTGACCACGATTGCGGCAGTGCATGGAGTGACCTTCGGTGGAGGATTCGAGCTGGCGCTGGCCTGTGATTTGATTATTGCCGACAAGATGGCACGGTTTTGTTTTCCGGAATTGAGGCTGGGATTGATTCCCGGTTTCGGCGGGATTCCACGTCTGAAGCGGGATTTGGGCAACGCCGTGGTGAGGGACCTGTTGTTGACGGGGCGGAGTTTCAACGCTTCGAAGGCGCAGCAGATTGGGCTGGTGAGCCAGGTGGTTGGCGAAGGCGAGGTGCTGCGCGCCGCTCGGGCCACGGCGGCGCAACTCAAGAAATTCGATCGAGCCACGTCCGCCGCGGCCAAGAAATTTATCAAACCCATTCCTCATGAGGAGTTGCGCAGAGAGATCGATTTGTTCTGCGAGCTGTTCGCTCGTCCAGCAGTCGATGCGGGGCTGCGGAAGTTTGTAGAAAGTACCGACGCGCAGCCCTATCTGCCGTAATGAAAGTGGAGAGAGTACTCATAAATTATGAAGACGGCCGACCAAACCCTGGACGAGATATTGAATCTTGCTGCGGCACACTTCAAAGTGCCGCGAGAAAAACTTTCTCCCGACGATGATTTTTTCAAAACACTCGGGATCGACAGTTTGCAGACCCTGGACCTGCTCACGAAGCTTGAACATCACTTTCGCGTGGAGCTACCGGATTACGAACTGCAAGGCGTTTCCGATTTCCGGACCCTGGCCGGAAAGATTCAAGCCAGACTGTAGAGACTCCACAACCGTGGCAAGCCCCATTCAGGGCATTCGCAGGCCTTCGATCGTATCTTCGAGGTTATGGATAACTAATTCATTAACATGGTATTCTCCCTGTCGGAACCCGCCGTGCTGGGCGAGGCCGAAGGGTGCCTCTATGTTGGAATAACTCTTTAATGCTTGATCTCCAAAAATATAGTTGCCTGGGCGCCGCCTTGCGCGATGCGTTGGACCGTTTCGCCGGAGAGACCTGTCTGATTGAAGCGGACCGCGACCGAGAGAAAACGCAGCTCGCCTACTCCGATTTCAAAGAAATCAGCCTTCCCCTCGCGCGGGCGCTGGAGGATGCGGATTTCGATGCGGGTGACCGCGCCGCCATTCTCATGACGAATCAGTCGAAGTGGCTGATTTCTGCGTATGCGATTTTCTACAGCGGCGGGGTGCTGGTTCCTCTGGATTACAAGCTGACGCCGGCCGAGCAGTTGCAGCTGATGGAGCACTCGAAAGCCAAAGTATTGGTGGTCGAATACCATCTCTGGCGGGCGATCATGCAATCGCCGGAGTTCAACCAGATTAAAACCAAGCTGGTGCTGGTGACCGAAGCTCCTCTGGGTGCAGACCTGGCGGGAGGATTTCGCTGGGAAGATTTCAAGCGTAAAGGAACGCCGGATTTCGTGATGCGGCAGCGTCAGGACGTGGCCTGCATCGTTTATTCGTCGGGCACGGGTGGCCGTCCCAAGGGATGCGTGCTCACGCACGAGAATTATCTGGAACAGTGCCGGGCATTGACCGCGTGGTATCCATTCTGGCCAGGCGTGCGGTATTTGAGCATTTTGCCGACGAATCACGCAATTGATTTCATGGTGGGATTCATTGGTCCATTCGTGTGTGGAGCGTGCGTCGTGCATCTGCGGACGCTACGCCCGGAATTTGTACGCGATGCGTTTGTGCGCTACCGGATTACTTATGTTTCTTTGGTGCCGATGATCGTTAAGAATCTGGAGCGCGGGCTGAGGGCGAAGTTCGACGAGTTGCCGTCATGGAAGCGGGCGATTCTGAATCGACTGATCTCGCTTAACAAATTGCTGACGCGTCGCCGAGCTCACGTGCGAGTGAGCCGCATGTTGTTACCGCAAGTGCATCGCGCGTTTGGCGGAGAATTGCTGGCGCTGATCACCGGTGGGGCGTTCATGGAACCTTCGAGCATGCAGTTTTTCTATGACCTGGGAATTCCCGTGGTGAACGGGTATGGCTTGACCGAGGCAGGAACGGCGCTGACCTTGAACGACCTGAAACCGTTTCGCGCAGATACGGTGGGTAAACCTCTGCCCGGGGTGGAACTGCGAGTGCTGAGTCCCAACGCGGAAGGAATCGGGGAAATTGCCGCGCGAAGCAAAACCGTAATGTCGCAATATCTGGACGATGCGGAGCTGACTCTAGAGACGATTGTCGAGGGATGGCTGCTGACGGGCGATTTGGGACGGTTCGATCAATACGGGCATCTGCAGCTTTTCGGGCGGAAGAAGAACATGATCGTGACCGAAGGTGGGAAGAATATTTATCCCGAGGATATCGAAACGGTCTTCGACGGACTGCCCGTCAAGGAATACTGCGTGTTCGCTGCGAACTATTTGTGGCCGCAAAAGGAACCGGGAGGAGAGACGCTGGTGATGGCCCTGCGGCTGGAACAGAACCAACGCTTCGACAGCGCGCTGTTGCAGGAAATTGTAAACCGCAACCGAGGGCTGCCGGATTTCAAACGCGTAGGTGAGTATTTCATCTGGGAGAAGGATTTTCCGCGGACCGCATCGATGAAAGTTAAACGGCAACAGCTGGCGGAAGACGTGAGGAAAACTGTAGATCGAGGTGTGGTGGTGGCGTTGTGAGCCGGCAGCAATCCTACCTGGCCATCGTGAATCCTGCGGCTGCTGGTGGTCGCACCCGTAAGCTGCTGGTTCCGGCTTTGGAGCGGCTGCGAGCAGGCGGAATCACGGTTGATGTGGGGGAGACACAGCGTGCAGCCGATGCAACGCGAATTGTGCGTGAGGCCTACGCGCGCGGTCGCAGAAAATTTATCGCCGTGGGCGGGGACGGAACTTCTTATGAAGTAGTCAACGGCCTTTTTCCGCAAGCGGACCCGGACGATCGTTCCACGCTCGGATTCTTGCCTTTGGGGACGGGCAATTCCTTTTTGCGCGATTTCAGTGATCGCGGAGTGGAGCACGCAGTCGAGTCGCTGATTTCGCAGCGAACACAACCCTGCGACGTGCTGAGATTGCGTCACCGCAGCGGCGTGATTCACTACATCAATTTGCTGAGCGTAGGATTTCCTGCCGACGTGGCGACTTTACGGGCGCGGCGATTTGGCGGCAACGGAGAACTGGGATACTTCATTTCCATTTTTCTCGGTTTGGCTCGATTGCAGCGGCGGCCGTTTCCGGTGCGGGTGGAAGGGGAAACCGAATTCGACCGGCGTCGCTGTCTTTTTCTTACGTTCAACAACAGCAAGTTTACCGGCGGGACCATGATGATTGCTCCCCAGGCGGAGATAAATAGCGGTCTTATCGAATACGTTCGCTGGGGCGCGATCGGGCGGCTGGGGCTGATACGAAACTTGCCCGGACTTTATGATGGCACGCACATTAATCATCCGCTGGCCGAGCGCAAGTCGGTGCGACGTGTGGAGTTCGATCTGAACGAGCCGGTGGACGTGATGGTAGACGGCGAGGTGCTGACCCTGCATTGTGAAGCATTAGATGTATTACCTGGGGCTCTAAACGTTGTAGCCTGAACGCATGTTATAAGAAGTAAATCGTTGGGGAAGGGAATCATGTCGGAACAGCGGCGAAAGCAGCGGCAAGATCGCGTTGGACAAGCGGAGACTAGAGGACCGTCACGCGAGATGCAGATCTGGGGCGGGATTGTGCTGTTAATTGCTCTGGCCTGGGCGGGCTTCTGGTACTACAGAAACCATCGTTACGATGGGTTTGCGAAGTGCCTTGCATCGAAACAAACCAAGATGTATGGGCTGTACTGGTGTCCGCATTGCGCCGAGCAAAAAGAGATGTTCGGGAAGGCGTTTCGATACGTGCCTTACGTAGAGTGCGCTATCAAAGGCTCACGTGAACTGGCACCCGAGTGCACCGCGGCTAAGGTGACGTTATTTCCAAGCTGGCAGTTTGGCGCGAGCACTCCGAAAGAGGGTGTGTTTCCTCTCAACGAGCTTTCCGACAAAACTGGGTGCAGTTTGCCGTGAGTACAACTCCGGATAGATCGACTGCGTCCAATACGACTCCGGCAAAGGCCACTCGAGTTTTGTTTATCTTGATCGCCATTCTCGCGCTGGCAGGGATGTTGGTGTCGGCGGTATCGCTCGAACGCCACTATGCGAAGTCGGCATCGGCTTTCTGCGATTTTGGAGAAAGATTCAATTGCGACATTGTGAACCGCAGCGAGTATTCGACCGTGATGGGAATTCCAGTGGCGGGAATCGGTGTGGCTGGTTATGGAGTACTCTTTGCGCTGGCGACCATGTACCGTTCGCGGGTGCCGACTCCACTTCGCCTGCTGGTGGCGGCTGTGACGGGATTGGCGTTTGCGCTACGACTCACTTACGTCGAGGGCTACGTGCTCGAAACCTGGTGCATTCTGTGCTTAAGTTCGCTGGCGCTGATAGCGATGATCACGGTGCTGGCATCGGTGCTAAAGGTTCGCGCCGGACGCAGCGCCTGAAACTCTCCTGATGGGAAGAATCCAGAAAACAGGAAATGGAAGTAAGGCTCGTTCTGCGGTGATTCGTGCCACGGGCGCAACTGGAGATCTGCGTCTGCACGAATTCCGCAGCCGCATCTTTAAGAACACTCGCTTTCTCCGGGTGTGGTTGCCTCCGGGTTATGACGATCCGCAAAATTCAGGTCGATACTATCCTGTGCTTTATCTGAATGACGGGCAAAATCTATTCGAGTCTTCGACGGCCTTCGGCGGTGTGGAATGGGGAGTGGATGAGACCGCGGACCGGATGATCTGCGAAGGTATAGTCCTCCCCATGTTCATCGTGGGCATAGATAACACCGGAAAAGACCGGATGCGAGAATATATGCCGCACCCGTCGATGCATCCCATGATGCTACGCGTGAAGGGGCGCCACTACCCGGATTTTCTAATGAAGGAAGTGATGCCGTTTGTGGAGCACACTTACCGGGTTGCCACTGGCCCGGAGAATACCGGTCTGGGAGGGTCCTCGCTGGGCGCGCTGATTGCGCTTTATACCGCGATCGCCCGGCCGGGAGCGATTGGCCGTCTTTTGCTCGAGAGCCCGTCGTTGTGGGCGTCGAATCGGCAGGCCATCAAGGAAAGTCGTGTCGTGAGAATTTGGCCAGAAAAAGTGTTCCTGGCTGCGGGCACGGCGGAAGCGGGAAATGCGGAGCGAAGCCGCACGGTGGTGGACGATGTGCGAGAGCTTGCAGCCATCATGCGACGAGCTGTTTTGAGTGAAAACCGGCTGCGGATGGTGATCAAGGATAATGCGGGGCACACGGAATCGGCCTGGGCAGAGCGATTTCCTGAGGCGCTGCAGTTTTTATTTGGAACTTAGTCAGATTGATTTGTAACCGAAACTGATTTCCTGCCGGCTGTCCATATTTCATACAAGAGAGCTGCCATAACCGGGACGGAAAGCTGCAGGTGTGTCCAACGCGTGATTGGGGCGACCAGCGGGAGAACGAAGGCGAAACACAAGAGAAACTTGAGGCGCGGTGTGGTGGCGTCGGACCGCGTGACGATCCACTCCGCAAGCAGCAGAAACGCTGGCGCGAGGATGGCAAGATCGTAAACCGTGAGATGCGGAGCCAGGAGCACAGTGGCGAACAGCAGGGCAGAATAGCGCAGAGGTAAGGATAATGGCACGCGGCGTCGCCAGCACGCGACGGTTAATCCCGATAGCAGTAGGGCGCTAATGACATACAGCCCGAAAGAAGCCGAGGCCCACGGGAGGAGCATGGTCCAAAACGTGCGCAGGCAATGGGTTTGATAAGGCTTCGGTTCGAGCAGTGAAAGAGCGTGGGGAATGTTGAACAGCACAAGCATCCACTCCCGAAGCGGGCCTGGACCGTAGAAGAGCCAGGCCATGATCAACTCGGCGAATGCGGAAAGCAGCGCGCCCGCGATGATCTTCCAGCGGAGTGTGAGCAGAAAAACGAGGGCGGCGGCCAGACCGAGTTGGGGCTTGAAGATGAGACATCCGAACGCGAGGCCGCCAAGGAATTCATGTTGCGCACCTAGGGCGAAGAACGCGAGAGTAAAGCAGACGAGAGCAAGAGCAGAAGTCTGTCCCCACGCGATGAGGTGCCAGAAAGGTGGGAAGGCGAGGGCCAGAATCAGAACCGTGAATCTGTAATTGCGCAAATGAGGGCAAACGCGCCACACAGCCAAGCAGCACAGTCCGTAAATGAGCGCGCTGAGAGTGAGCCAGAGAGCCAGGGCCCAGAGGTAAGACAATCGAGCAAACGGTGCGAACAAGATTGAAACCTGCGGCGGATAGAGTGGCAGGAATCCGATGCCGGCGGCGGCCGGAACGCGCTGCGCTGCGAGCTCCATTTGCGTTTGCGGGTTGTAGAGATCGGCGCCGCGGTGAGCCAGAGCGAGCGAGCCCAAAGTGTAAAAATGGAGAAAGTCAGCGCCTTTCAGATTCCCGGCGCGATCAAGCAGTCCGGGAGCGGCGATGTTCCACAAATAGACCGACCAGAGGCAGAGGGCGAGGATGATCCCTTGTGCGCGCAGGCGCTCGGCAGTCAGCCAAGTGGCGATTGTCGCTGAAGTCATGACCGCCCATAATACTCAATTGGGCTCATGAGGCGCGCTGAACGGTGGCCCGGGGTGGCATTGCGATTTCGCTTCGTCTGGTCATTAGCAAGAGAGGCAGAAGAAGTGGAAAAAATGAAACCAGAACTGAAGGCAACAGGGGCAGTCGATTGGAAGAATCCAGTGGAGGACGGAGAAGGAGGAGCAGCACCAGGGACACAATCCATGGCCAGCTGACGCTGACTATAAAAACCAAGTGTGAGAATCGGGGCAAAGACTTCCAGTCTTGAATCAGCAGCATCGCAGGAAGAATCAGCAGCACCTGATTGAATGGTGTGAACAATGGGAAGGTGAGCACGGTAGCCATGAAAAACGCTGCCAGTATGAACACGAACTGCGGGGAGTCGCCCTGCACGTGTCGATTTCGCCACGCAAACACCAAAATCGCAAGTACGATCAGACCTCCCAAAATTTCTCCGGCCCTGTCACCCAGAGCCATTCTGAGCACGGATGAAGGAAGGGCATATCTTCGATAGGCGGCGAGCCCCGCGAGAAAGAATCCGAGCCATCCGGGGAGAAGAAGTTCACCAGCCACGAATAGTGCAGCAAGAGTCGCTATAAAAGAGGCGGGAAGCCGCCACCGTCGGCGCCAGTCGCCCGCGGCCCAAACCGCGAACCAACACAAGGGTAGAAGCCCCATCTGTGGTTTTATGGTGGAAAAGGCGAACAACGCGCCAGCGGTAGTCAGATGGTTTCCGCCGATGCACCATGCGCCCGCGATGAGTAAGCAAGCCTCGACCGTCGCCAACTGTTGAAGCCGCAAGCCCTGTACAATCTGCGGGCTGCTGAGAACGAACAGGACCATAGCGGCAACTGCTTCCCACCGCACGTGCCAATGCAGAAGACGGAGGCAAAACAGAATATTCAAAGCGATCAAGGAAGCCAAAGCGAAGGTGGCCCAGCGTTGCACGTCCACGAAGTCTGCATACACGAAGGGAGCCGTGAGGAACACTTCGTAGATGGGGTAAGCAAAGCGTTGTTCGTTTACTAACTGAACGCCTGGTTTTGCATCGGTTTGATTGATAACGTGTCCGTAAAAAAAAATCTGTATTTCATGGCTTACCTCCGGCCCATAGGGGTTGCGCCGCCGGAGCAGGAGTTCGCGCGTACCCACCCAAGGTGAGTATAGGTCACTTATCTGAGCGATCACGAAACCCTTCTCCATGCGGCCGTGACTGCTCCATGGCCCAAGGATCCGATGCACGTAAAGCGATGAAATTCCGGCCGCAAATATGCTCAGCAGAAGCCAGAATCGGACTTTCATTGGCCTTGTTCACCTCAAAGAGATATTCAAACTATTTTTCCGCAGTCCCGGCTGCATACGGAAGAATCGATTCGGATCTCCGCTGGTCAACCGCACGGAGTGGCTCTGCAGTCCAGTACGATTCCAGCATGGGAAGTTCGGCGTCAGCGTTCACGCGCCAGACGCGGCGATCTTTGAAAAAGTTCAGTAATTCCTGATTCGAGTCGCGACCCATGTCCCGAGCCCATACCACTTTAGCCGCATCGATATCAGCGTCGTTGTAAACCCATTCGCGGTGAAAACTGTGGCTCGGGCCATAAACCACAACTACGAGCTGCTGGCTCGGAAAGTGTTGGAGCTGACGCAGTATCATTGCCCGTTTCAAATTGCCTCTGGGCCATGCGGCTTCGAGCTGGACGTGAACCGTCGCCGCCGTCACACGCAGAAGGATCATAGCGCACGTCAGCACCGGAATCGCGCGAACCAGGGCCGTCCCCAGAGGACGGCGAGCAGGGGACCAATGCCGTAGATGACGCATGCCCTGCACCACCACCAGCGATAGAGCACACGTTGCGGGAGAGAAATAGTGGGGCATATTCCAGGTTTCGACAGCCAAGGCCGCGGCTACGGCAGCGCAAATCAGAAGAGGCAGTAACATCTGGCGCCTTCGAACCACCAGAGGAAGCGCTAACAGAGGCACTGTCAGAAGCGGGCCCAGATAGAACTTCCACCACGAAATCAACGCTTCGGCACAGCGTCGTACATAACCAGTAAAAGTACGGCTTCTTTCAAACACTTGTAGCTCCCAACGATAGAATTCACCCATTACCTGGTTGTGATATGAGGTTTCTGGTCGGGGTGTTTGCCAGATGAAGAAAGGGGCTGCCGCATAAGTTTCGACCTCTACCTGATAGGTCATCCGAAACGGGCTGCCCGTTACCCGGTAGTAGTAGTAGCCGGTGGCGGCGGTGGCAATTGCCAAAGCAAAAACCATCGGAAAGATAACGCGAGGCACGGATTGTCGAAAACTCGGACCATGTTGACCTGCCAGCCAGGAGAGCATGGCGAATGCGACGGGAATAGCGAAGACCAATCCTTCAAAGGGGCGGCTGTTCGCTAAAATCACCAGACCCAAACTCATCAGCAAAGCGTCGCGTGTTCGAAGGTGTTTGCGCAGACGCGGCCAGGCTCCGAGGACCAGGGCGCCACCAAAGGCCACAATTGAAGTCGACCAATAGCCATTCATCCAGTAGCTGAGGATGCCCAACCGAAGTACGGCAAGCGCGGCTCCGAACAATGCCCAGGATGGAGGTAACCAGCCCTGGAACATCCAGCACAGGCCGGAGCACATGAGAGCGGTCGCGAGAACCTGACCAATCCACGGATGACCCAGGAGTTGTCCCGCGGCCAGCACAATCCCCTGCATCGGTGGATAGACTGACATGTAGGTGGGCTTTTGAATGATGTGGAAACTCTCGAAATGGACCCACATGGGGGGCGTGGCATTGGTAAGCTTGCCGTGAGCAAAAGTGTCGGCAGCGAGCAGATAACTGAACTCGTCGTGGGCGGCGGGTTGGGGAACGCCGAGAATCGGGATGAGCGCCACGCGGATGGCGATGACGCTGAAACCGACCACTAGAACGGCGAGGCGCTTCCGGCGAGCCAGGCGGGCGAAGCCGCGTTCGATGCCAAGGAAGGCGGTGGGTTGATCGCGTCTGGAGGACTTCTTAGAAGAAAATAAAATCAACGCTACCGCGGCCCCCAGCAAGACACCTTCGATCAGCGTCAGCAATGACGGGGCAAGCAGCAAGAATAGTTTCTGCATCGTGACCGAGCCGGGCTTCGCGGCTCACCCTCACCTTGGATCAGAGAGCGAAAGAACGCATTGTCGAGCCACCTTCAAACTAGCTGCTTTTCAGAGGCCTTCTCGAACAGTCCGTCCACGATCTGAATCATTTCAGCGTCCACCACGCGGTTCTTGGAAATGGCTTCGCTCAGCGTGATGGAGACGATTTTATTCGCACGCAGGGCGGCCATACATCCGAACTCGCCGCGATGTACCATATCGATGGCGCCTAAACCATAACGAGTGGCCAGCACGCGGTCAAAAGCGCTGGGAGAACCACCGCGCTGGATGTGTCCCAGAATTACAGCGCGAGTTTCGAAGCCGGTGCGCTTTTCAATTTCGCGGGCAAGAATGTTGGCGATGCCGCCAAGTTTCACGTGGCCAAACTCGTCCTTGTCCATGTCTTGTAGAACCGGAGAACCCTGGCTTGCTTGGGAAGAAAACTTCGCGCCTTCGGCCACTACGACTATGGAAAAATACCGGCCGCGCGCGTGACGCTGGCGCAGGGAGTCCGCCACTTTATCCACGTCGAAGGGCCGCTCGGGAATGAGGATGACGTCGGCGCCGCCGGCGATGCCGCTGTAAAGCGCGATCCACCCGGCGTCGCGGCCCATCACTTCCACCACCATCACGCGGTTATGAGCCTCTGCGGTTGTGTGAACGCGATCGAGCGCCTCGCAAACAATATTGCACGCTGTGTCAAAGCCAAAAGTGTAGTCAGTGCCCCCCAGATCGTTGTCGATAGTTTTCGGTACGCCCACAACCTTGGCGCCGGCTTCGTGAAGCTTTTGCGCGACCGACAGAGTGTCGTCCCCGCCGATCGCAATGAGCGCCTCGATTTTGTTCTTCTCCAGCGCAGCCAAACAGCGCTCGATGCCATCGGTGCGCTTCGATGGGTTGGTGCGCGAGGTGCGCAGGATGGTTCCACCGCGCGGCAGAATGCCTCCGACCGCGTCCAGATCGAGGACCATGGTTGTGTCATCGACCAGCCCGCGCCAGCCTTCCATGAAGCCGACGAATTGGTCTGCGTAGGTGAAGATGCCTTTGCGCACGACCGCGCGAATCACGGCATTCAATCCAGGACAATCTCCGCCGCCGGTCAGCATGCCAATCTTCATTGTCCGCTCCCTTATGAATCCAGATGAAATTCCTGGGATGCCCCGGCAAGGGCTGCAGTCAGCGGCAGCCCGAAGCGCGGGATTCAGCAGTCTCCGGGAAGAAATAGATTATCACTAATGAGGATGAATCGAAGGAATCATCCCATTGGTCTCGCCATCATGTTGTCTGTTAGCAATCCACTTCGTACACTGCAAGAAAGCATCCGCCGCTTTTTCATATGCGGGTGCGGGAGGAAACTGAATTGAAAGTCGTTGAATACACTAAGGAGCATGACCGGGTGAAGCGCGCCAGATTGCGCAAGCTCGAAGTCTTGCGACGGCCCCGCATTTCGGCACAATGCTCCAGGGGAATGAATCGGAATGAATAAGACACTCAGAGCTTTGGGCTGGGGGATGGTTGGAATAGCGGGGGCGGTGGCAGTGGGCGCAATCGCGCTGCGTCGCGGCGAACCCATCAACGCGCTATGGCTGGTGGTGGCGGCGACTTGCTGTTACGCGCTCGGCTACCGCTTTTACAGCAAGTTTATCGCGGTAAAAATTCTTGCCTTGGATGCATGGCGCGCGACTCCGGCGGAGCGACTGGAGAACGGTCGCGATTTTCTTGTCACTAACAAATGGGTGGTTTTCGGACACCACTTCGCGGCCATTGCGGGGCCAGGCCCTCTGGTGGGGCCGGTGCTGGCGGCTCAGTTCGGATATCTTCCGGGAACAATGTGGGTGCTGGCGGGCGCGGTCTTTGCCGGCTGCGTGCAGGACTTCGTGATCTTGCTGTTTTCGGTGAGGCGTGATGGCAAGTCGCTGACTGAAATGGCCAAGGATGAGATCGGGCGAGTCGGAGGATTCGTCGCTTATGTAGCGGTGATCGCGATTCTGATTATCCTGCTGGGCGTGGCGGCACTCATCGTGGTGAACGCCCTCAAGGCGAGTCCGTGGGGTACATTTACCATCGCGATGACGATGCCGATCGCATTATTGATGGGCGTCTATCTCCGGCGGATTCGTCCGGGCAAAGTGCTGGAGGTTTCGGCGTTGGGTTTTGTACTCGTGCTGGCGGCGATCTGGGGGGGACAGTACGTGTCGCAGAGTGAGGTGCTGGCAAAGATCTTTACATTCAGCGCACCCACGCTGGCGATTCTGATTATGGTTTATGGGTTTGCGGCCTCGGCCCTGCCGGTATGGTTACTGCTCGCGCCCCGGGACTATCTCAGCACATTCGTAAAGTTGGGGACGATCGCGCTATTAGGGGTGGGGATCGTAGCGCTGCATCCCATGCTCCACATGCCGGCGCTCACTCGCTTTGTAGACGGCACGGGGCCGGTGTTTGCGGGAAAGATATTTCCTTTCGCGTTCATCACGATTGCGTGCGGAGCGATCAGCGGATTTCACGCATTGATCTCCAGCGGGACGACTCCGAAGCTGATTGCCCGCGAGACCGAGACGCGCATGGTGGGTTACGGGGCAATGATGGCAGAGTCGGCGGTCGCGGTGATGGCCATCATTGCGGCCTGCGTGATGCAGCCGGGGGTGTATTTTGCCATCAACAGTCCGGCGGGAATTGTAGGGCAAGCGCCGACGACGGCGGCGGCAACTATTTCCGGCTGGGGCTTTCCGGTAACCGCAGCCGATATGCAGGCACTGGCGCATGCAGTTGGCGAACAGACGCTTTACAACCGTACTGGCGGAGCGCCGGCATTTGCGGTAGGAATGGCGCACATTTTCTCCCACAGCCTGGGCGGTGAAACTTTGATGGCACTGTGGTACCACTTCGCCATCATGTTCGAGGCGCTGTTCATCTTGACCATCCTTGATGCGGGGACGCGGGTGGCGCGCTTCATGGTGCAGGACGCGCTCGGACATGTCTACAAACCGTTGGGGCGGACAAGTTGGTATCCATCGATACTGGGGACCAGTGCGCTGATCGTGGGTGCCTGGGGATATTTCTTGTGGCAAGGCGTGAAGGATCCGCTGGGTGGGATTAATTCCTTGTGGCCGCTGTTTGGAATTTCCAACCAGCTGCTGGCGACGGTGGCGCTGTGCGTGGCCACGACAATCATCATCAAACTGCATCGCGCGAAGTATGCCGCGGTGACGCTTGTGCCGCTCGCATGGCTGGTTGCGGCGACGTTCACGGCGTCGTGGCACAAGATGTTCGATGCGAATCCGCGAGTGGGATTTCTCGCGCAGGCGCGGGTGTTGAATGCGGGTCCGATGACGAGCTCGACCGCACGAGTGATCTTCAACAACCGGCTGGATGCGGCGGTGACGGGCGTGCTTGTGGTGATGGTGACGTTGGTGCTGGCGGAATCCGCAAGGCAATGGATGGGAATTCTGAGGGGGACGAGAGTAGCGCCGGTGAAAGAATCTCCATTTGTAAAGACGCGGTTGGTGGAGGAACGGGGATGAAGGCTTTACTCAAACAGGTCCGGAGAGGCGCGGCGGGCATATTCGGTGCTTTTTCGGAGGTGCTGAAGGAAGTTTTCGATGAAGCCGCTTATGCGCGATATCTGAATCGCGCAGGAATGGTGTCATCTCGAGAGGCTTATGCCGCATTTAGGCGGGAGTGTGAAAATGGCTACGCTCGCCGGCCGCGATGCTGCTGATCTAGTTACGCGTGCATACCATGAAATCGCCCAACTTCCACTGGCCATCGATTGATCTTTCATAGCTCATCTTGAAAGAATGTTCTGACTGGCGATCGTATCGGAACCGCTCCTGGCTGATCTTCTGATCGAGCATCGCCGCCCGGGCGAAAGTTATTGATCCATTCTTCCATCCATTGCTCGTGAACAGCCGCGCATTGCCAAAGTTGTCTTCCATCACCGCCACTAGACTCCCGCTCGGCTGATCAACTCCCCAGAGTGCCAAAGCCTGGAACGGACCAGGTGGCCGGTCATGGTGACGGTAGAGAAGCCACTTGCCATCGAGTTCGGGAGTGAAGCTGACGTCGGCTTCAATCTTCTTGCCGCTGGCGAATTCGCCGGTACAACTCCAGTTTCCGGCGAAGAACTTGACCATGGTGGGATCGGTTTTGGAGTGCTGGGCGCGGCAGCACAATGCGCTGGCGGTCACGAGAATGAATATGACGGATTTCATTAACTCTTCCTAGCCATTGGACTGATGAAATAAAAATTCGTCTGATGGAGTAACCGTCGGAGAAAATAGCGAGGTCTGTCAAGTGCGGTACACTTCCTGCATGCGAGTTCTGGGCATCGACTGCGGCGGGGCATTCACCGGCTACGGAGTGGTGGAGATGGATTCCGGCGGGGGGTTGGTTTGCCTGACGTGCGGGGCCATCAAGCTTTCGCTCCGGGACCCGCTGCCGCAGAGGCTGTCGCGAATCTATGACGGACTGGGGGCGTTGATTGTGCAGCATCGTCCCGATGAAGTGGCGATTGAAGGAATTTTTTACGCGCTGAATGTGAAATCGGCGTTGTTATTGGGGCAGGTCCGTGGCGTGGCAATGCTGGCGGCGGCGGCGGCCGGACTGGACGTGGCGGAGTATTCTCCGCTGACGATCAAGGCGGCTGTGGTGGGATATGGGCGGGCGGAGAAGCAGCAGGTGCAAGACATGGTGACGCGGTTGCTGAACCTGACGGAGGCACCGAAGCCGATGGATGCGTCGGACGCTCTGGCCATCGCGATCTGCCATCTGCATACCGCGGGGACGTTGGAGCGGCAGAGGGCTGCGGCGCGCTGATGGTTCGAGCTTTCCTTATTCGAGTCTTTGTGCCTTGCCAGAGGCGAACGGTCGCTAGTGCGGTGCTGCTCGCGCTGGGAATGTCCGGCTTGGCGGTGTCACAACTGCCATCCGGTTCAGCCTCCGCTGCCCAAGTAACCTTTACGATGGACTTTCCCCAGTCAGATCCCTCGCACTACTCGATCGCAGTCGATACGGCTGGTCACGCAAGCTATGAATGCGTAGGAAAGGTTCAGGAAGATTCCGAAGAGCAGAGTTACCGGACGGAATTCAACGTTTCGGCGGTGAATCGCGAGCGAATTTTCGGGTGGGCGAAACAGGCAAAATATTTTTCTGGCAAGATTGATTCGGGGAATCAGAAGTTGGCTTTTACCGGAACGAAAATCCTGAGCTATCAGGACGGGACGAAATCCTTTACGGCGCGGTACAACTATTCGAGTCTGGAGCCTGTCCGTCAGCTGACCGAGGCGTTTCAAAATATGGCGGGCACGCTCGATTACGGGCGGCGGCTCGCTTACTACCACCGTTATCAGAAGTTGGCTCTGGATGAGGAATTGAAGCGCATGGAAATGCAGGCCAGGAATAACCAGTTGAGCGAGATCCAGGGATTAGAGCCGGTATTGCAAGCGATTGTTGAGGACACCTCAGTGATGAACGGAGTGAGAGCAAGGGCCAAGGCATTGATCGAGTTGGGTAGTGGCGCCGCGAACGGGCATTAGTGACTGGCCGGAAAGCTCGCGGTGCCGGGGCTGATCAGGTCCCCTGCGCTTTCCTGCCCTATGACCACCCAGACCGCCGGATTCCGTGCCGGCAGCCCGGGCGCGCGACAGGACAGTAATGACTTTGCCCGCCAGCGGTCTCTGAATATCTGTATGACACGCCAAGGACAAAACCGTGGTTTAATGGGCGGGTAAGCATCCAGTACTTGGGGGCTCTATGTCGAAGCTACGATTTCACGGGATGGTATTGACGGCTTTTGGCTGCGCGCTTTTGGCGCTGCCGGCCGCCGCTGAATCGCAGGCGCGCATCGTTCGCTTGAGCGATGTGCAGGGCGGGGTCCAAATCGACAAGAATGCGGGATTGGGTTTTGAGAATGCCTTTCTCAATCTTCCGATCACACAAGGAACGCAATTGCGCACGCGCGCGAATGGGCGCGCCGAGATTGAGTTTGAGGATGGCAGCACGTTGAGGGTAACTCCTAATACAACACTCGCGTTCAGCACCCTGGCTTTGAGTGACGAGGGAAAGCGCCTTTCCACGGTGAACCTTACAGAGGGCCGAGCCTATGTGAACTGGTTGGGGAAAAGCGGGGATAAGTTCACGCTGATCTTTTCGCAGGAGAAGGTGGAACTGACACAGCCTGCCCACTTCCGCGTGGCAGTCTCGTCGGACGCTGCACAGATTGCGAGTTTCAAGAATGACTTGGCGGTGATCGCTCCGACCGGCACAGTCAAGGTGGACAAGAAGAAGATGGTCAGCTTTGACGTGAACGACAGCGACCGTTCCTCAGTCGCCAAGAATTTTGAGGCGGATGTTTACGACGAGTGGGACAAACAATCGGTTGGATACCACGACCAGTATGCGAAGAATAATTCCACGCCCTATGGTTACGGGTTTAGCGATCTAAATTACTACGGCGGATTTACCAATTTTTCCGGCTACGGCTCGCTGTGGCAGCCGTATTTTGCAGGCGTTGGTTGGAATCCGTTTATGGACGGCGCATGGTCGTGGTATCCGGGCATGGGATATATGTGGGCTTCGGCATATCCCTGGGGCTGGATGCCGTACCACTACGGAAACTGGGTTTATGCGCCCGGCTTTGGCTGGGGCTGGCAGCCAGGCGGATTTAATAGTTGGCACGGCGGAGTTCACTATGTGGGGGCGGCAGCCGGGTTTCAAGCTCCCGTGGCTCCTGAGGGCACGGTGAGCACGGTGGTCGTAGGCAAGGGCGGACCGACTGTGACCAGGACTGTTGCGACCAGCCTCGTCGTGAATCGGGGATCGGCGGGGATAGGAATTCCGCGGGGATCGTTGGACAATCTGCATCATTTGGACGGGCAGGTGGCGAAGACGGGATCGGTACAACTGCATGCGGTACCTCAGTTTTCGGCGACTTCTTCTCGTCAAGGCGGACGTAGCTACGGCGAAGGGCCTGCCGCCAGCAGCTTGAGTGGAATGGGACACGCCAGCGCGCCATCGGCGGGACACGCCTCAAGTGCCGGCGGAGCCGGGCATCGTTAGACGTGCGGATAGCGGTGTAATCAAGACTCAGGCAATTGCGCCTTCATCCGTTGGCACCAGCAGCGCTGGCACCTGTAGCTCTGGGAAGAGCGTTTTGTTCCATTTGTTCTATGGCGGTGCCCAGGGGCGAGACGAGGGTTTCCACCACCTGAAGGTCTTCTTTGCTGAAGGCATCCTGACGGGCGCGGTAGAGCGCCAGCACAGCCGCTACCTCAGCGCTTCCTTCGAGCGGCACGGCCAGAGCGGAACGCAGCGTGCTGTATTCGGTGGGGTTGTTCAGATAGCCGGGCTCTACTGAGGGATTGCCGTTCAAAATGGGCTTGTGATTTTGAGCTACCCAGCCCGACAAACCTTCCCCGAGCGGAATTTTCAAAGAGGAAAACAGGCGCAAGTTCTCGCCGCTGACAAACTCCGGAACCAGCATATTGTTCTTGCGAAGATAAACCGTCATGGAGGCGTGAGGCACAAGACGTTTCAGCCGAGCCGAGAGCAGCGAAAGAATGTCATCAAGACTAAGAAGGCCGCTAAGTCCGCGACTGAGCTCGTTGAGATTTCGCGCTTGCTGTCGAGCCATGGCCAGACGTTCGAAGAAATCCGCAGCCGGTAACGCCGCTTGAGATTCTCCGGCGGACTGGGCAAAACCGGCGTCGGGAGCCAGGCCGCGTTCCACTCTAACGTCAGTTGAAAGTTTTGGCGGGGTCTGCATGGGCTGCAGACGCGCGAGGTGCTCCCACTCAACGTAGCGCCGTTGCAAGATGCCGACCACTTGCGGATCGAAGGCGACGGCGGCTTCGGAAGCCACCTTGGCCATCGCTTCATGAAGCGGCAAAGCCTTGCGGTACTGGCGATCGGAAGCGAGCGCGTCCAGGCAGTCGACGGCGGAGAGGATGCGGGCTCCGATCGGAATCGCCTCTCCGGCTAAGCCGTTCGGATAGCCGCTGCCGTCCCATTTCTCATGATGGGCGCGTACGATGGGCACGACGGGATAAGGGAAGTCGACTTGTTCGAGAATCTCAGCTCCGACCGTGGGATGGATCTTCATCTTCTCGAATTCTTCCGGAGTGAGCTTGCCCGGTTTCGAGATGATGTGTTCGGGGACGGCGAGCTTGCCGATGTCGTGGAGGACTGAAGCAGCGCGCAAAGCTTCAGTTTCTTCTTCGCTCAAACTTAGCTCCTTAGCCAGTTCCATGGCATAGACACGCACGCGTTGAAGATGCTCACCAGTGGTTCGATCCTTGGCCTCGATGGCAAGCGCCAGAGCCTCGATGGTTCGCAAGTGAAGATTCGAGACCTGCTCGGCATGCTTCTTCTCGGTTTCGAGCTTGCCCAAATAAAGCCGGTAGGAGCGATACATGAGGTAGATCGGCGGCAAAATCAGCAATGATGACTGCCAGCCAATGTGCCGGTTCAGGAAGCTCACCAAACCTGCGGTGGCCGCTCCCACCATGTAGTAAGGGAAGGCCCAGAGATAGGAGTCGGTCCAGACCTTCGAGAACGGTTGGCCTTCGGTGAGCCCGATGATGGTGGACGTAGCCAGAGTGTTCACGACAAAGTGCGTGACAGCAGCCACGACCAATGCCAGAGGCCCAGGCCCGTGGAGAACGTGAATGGACACGAATTGGTAAGCGCCGTAGGCGGCTGCCCCCGAAACCGTTACTTGAGACAGATTGAATAAAAGCTGGACCAAGTGCAGACGTCTGGCCGGTCTCCAGTAGAACTGACCCAGGGTGCTGACCAACCCGATCAGCAAGGTCTCAGGCAGGCTCAATTCCAGAACGCCCAGCACCGTAAACAGGAAGTTTACTGAGAGTGTCCCGCCAGGCAAGCTTACTTTGAGGGGAGACGCGAGCAGCGCCGCGACCAAATAACAAACGAACTTGACCGCGTCGCTCGAATGCCAGTGTGTAAACGCGAACGAGAAACAGCCGAGGGCGGCGAGGAACATCCCGGCAATAAAGGGGCTTGCGCCCAATTGGCGTCTGTCTGGCATGACGTGGATATCTAGATTCTTGTCCGAATCACAGCCAATGTCCGCCCTAAAGTTGGCACCCCTGATTACTGTAGTGTTCTTCAAGTGCCTCAGTGACTTACGACCGGGTTTTGGGGCTGTCAGGAGCCTGGCTCACGGCTCAACAGCCGACGCACGACTGAAACCCTGCCTGCCACGCACGCGCAGGGCGACATTCTGTCCCGGCTGAGGCCTGGCGCGACAAATTGTCCCCTGGCATGAATCCTCCGATGAGCTAAGTCATTGAGCTCTAAGGACCCGTCTTTGTGCCTTTGGAACCGGACCTGCACTCGGTAGGGAGGAAGTAGACGGCTATCGATGGATTGGCTGCCGATTTTTTGGGCGCCCGCACGACTTTAGGGGGAATATGAAGAGGATAGTGATTCTGTTGTTGATCGCTACGGTTACGGTGGCACGCGCCGACGACTCGAAGATTGCGCCGGAGCTGCGTGGTTATCCCTCGAACCAGCAGGCAAATATCATCGTTCAATATGCGCCCGGAACGCAGTTGAGTTGCAGCGGGCTGCTCGGCCTAGTGGGTTGTCTGCTAAACGACATCCTGCAGCTAGGCGGCACGATCCTGGGAGACCTGCCACTGATCAATGGTGTAGTTGCGCAGCTCGATGGTAATGGCATTGTGAGCCTGTCAAACCAGTCGAATGTTTTATACATCAGCCCGGACCGCGTGCTCACTCCGAACCTCAGCAATGCGGCGCCCGCCGTGAACGCGTTTGCGGCGTGGCAGTCCGGCTATACCGGGACCGGCATTGGAGTGGCTTTGGTCGACAGTGGCGTGAGCAGCCATCCGGATTTGAA
>Ga0210393_10001053_pt1 | contig 23642 bp, 19 predicted proteins | sample IncBWC27OmetaG_FD_160068 | JGI IMG/M metagenome (GOLD analysis project Ga0210393, IMG submission 160068) | Forest soil microbial communities from Barre Woods Harvard Forest LTER site, Petersham, Massachusetts, United States - Inc-BW-C-27-O ... | reverse complement strand
TGAAGTTCACAGTACCGACCGTTGCCAACGGCAAGGTCTATGTCGGAACCCGCGGGAATAATACCGGCGGCGTTTTTGGTTCCACCAGCATCTCTGGCGAACTCGACGTCTTCGGGCTACTGCCGAACTAGAGAAGCAAATGCGGATTATTCACCAGTTGGTAGTCTAGGATCGATATCGACCCACTTTTGTTTCTACTCAATCGCTAACTTGCCTAATTAATTGGTTTCAATCGGCGACACACCTCTCCGACCAAAACCGCATCCACCGGTAGAACCGTAAAGGCCGCACTGCTTTCGGCAAAATGTGGCTACCTACGCTTCATGCACTTATGATATGGAGAGAGATAATTGGGTCGACGGGAACCTGTTGGTTTTGTTAGTGTACCCACACTTGGATGAGTGACTGGGCCAGGTACGAATTGCTACCGCCTTCACCGAACAAAGACTCCAAATGCCAAATTGCCGGTTAAGGGAACAGCAGACGCCGTCACAAGCCTTCATGTTCGGAATCGCGGTTTACCTGCTGCTCTGGATCGCTATCTTCAACGGCTACCCCACAGTCTATGACGACACCGGGGGGTACCTCGATGTTAGTTTTACCCCGTACCAACAGCCTTACCGATCGATAATTTACGGCTTTATTATCCGACTTGCGAGTTGGGGAATATCTCCCTGGCTGATCGTCCTAGCCCAGTGCGCGATAACGATTTATGTCCTGCGTGCGGTGCTTGAATATATCGTCCACAAGCGTGTCACCATCAATTCTGAGCGGTACTTTTTCATCGGCCTGGTGGCATTCCTTGCACTCTCCACGAGCTTACCGTGGTTCGTAGGGCAGTTGATGCCGGATGTTTTCACCGCATTGGCCTTTCTTTCGGCCTTTCTGCTTCTGTATAACCCAACGCTTTCTTTCGGTTCTGCTCTCAGGAGTGCTTGCAGTCTCGGTGGGATCCCATCTTTCGAATTTCGTAAGTTTGGGGATAGTGCTTTCGGCAGTGCTGGTTTTTCGCGCTTTCGGCGGTACCCGTCAACTGTGGCCCGCGAGCTCACCAAAAAGAATTGCAGCGTTTGTTCTCGCACCGATCCTGGCAAGCGCAGCAGTAGTAATCGAGTGTAACCATCATGCGGGGTATGGATTTACACTTTCAGCCGGAACGCCAGTGTTTCTGTTCAACAGATTGCTGGAAAGCCGCTTGGCAGATGGCTATCTTGAAGAGCAGTGCAAAGTCGAACAGCTTACACCGTGTAAGTACTTGCAGAATCTTCCGCGACTGACTTCCTCTGGGGGCCGCACCCGCTGCTCGCGGAGATGGGAGGTTGGCTTGGCGCACGAAGGGAGGCCAGTAGAATCGTATCCGGAACGATCCGCCGTTACCCGATTCGATTCCTGGTGGAGTGTATGAAGCAAATGTTTCGCCAATTTACTACGTTTAAACCTGGCGTCGACAATTATCCATACAATAGCGGGCCAACTGTAGACGCCCTCGACAGGCTGTACCCTGGCGACATTGAGAAGTTCCGTCTCACGCGACAATGGTCCGGACAACTGAAGTCAATCGGCGAGCGAATATCCTCCTACTACGAATTCACCTTTTGGACATCTCTCTTCGCCTGCGTGGTGCTTCTCATCAAAACGCTACTCGCAATTATGGCAGGCTAATCGCCTCTTTTTCTTGACGCTGCTTTTTTTGCTGGCCAACGCACTCGTGACTGCTTCGGTGTCATTGGTTTCTGACCGATACCAGAGCCGCGTGTGCTGGCTGGTAGGTCTTTGCTGTGGGGCGTATGTACTTTCGTTTGCCGTGAATCGACTGGATGAGGGCCCACAAAATTGAATTGTACGAATCTTCTGAAACGGCAAGGCACAGTACGAGGCAAGCGATAGAATCGAAGGGAACGACTTGAGCGGAAACCTTTGAAGAGTGAACCCGCTCTCACTAAGACGCCGATTACACAGCGGGTCATCAATGAACGGCGGGGGTTGGGGGATTGTCAACAAGATTGCTGGCCTTGCACCATGTGTGGGCAGCCCGCATCGCGTATCCTGCGATCGGGCACTGGCTTAGACAAATCAACCATTCTTCAGTCCCGCGCAGCTACGAAACGCCCCCCGTCCAGTTCAGGAGACTTGTCCAGCTCAAGCCGCGCGACACTTTTCCACCGGGAGCGGATCGCCTTGAATTGGTCTTGGTTCAAGGTGCCGCCGTTCGTGAATTCCATGTTCTGGCGAAAATGCCCGGGGTTCGTGGTGCCTACGATCATCGTGTGGACGCCGGGCACGCTCATCGGAAACCTGAGCGCTATTTCAAGGGCACGTCCGTTTTGCAGGAAATCATATTGAAGCATTTGCAGGCGGTCCCAGTAAGGTTGGTAATAGCGATTTTCCGGCCGGGGAATTCGCCACAGTGCGTTGGCGATCGGCCGCTTCGCAATCACACCCATGCCCTGCTGTAGGGCGAGAGGCACCGTCATATCTAGGGCCTCCTGATCGGCGATGTTTAGCGAAGTCTGCAACGACTCAAAATGGCCAGAGCGAACTGCGTACAGAGCCGCCTCTTTGTCACCACTATAGCCGATGTGCAGCACCTTGCCGGCCTGCCGGGCCTTTTTCAAGACTTCAATCACGTCACCCTGGCGCAAAGTATGTTCAGAACAGCTATGGAGTTGAATCAAGTCAATTCTGTCAGTCTTCAATCGCCGCAAGCTTTGCTCAATATTCCACTCCAGCACGCGTGGATTCCAGTTGGGAGATTGAAACTCCGGCGGATCTGCTTTGTCCCTCCAGCGTCGATACTTGTTCTTCGCTCGCAGCCAGAATCCTGTCCAACTGCTCTTGCGGGGAACCCGGCGACCACACTTCGTGAACAGCAGGAATTGATCACGCCTGCCTTGCAGGGCCCGACCGATTTTCTCTTCGCTATCGGAGTACAATGGGGCAGTATCGATGACATTCAAGCCAGCGTCCACAGCCTCACAGATTAGCTTATCCACGGTCGCGTAGGGCGTGTTCTCGGAGCCTATCTCACCTGCGCCAAATCCGAGCACACCCACCTGCATACCCGTGCGGCCAAAAACGCGCCTTTCCATACGACGATTCCTCCAGCGAAACAGTCAGGGCAAATATTTACGGTCAAGTACGTCGCCGCGCCCAAAGCGAAAACGGCACGCAGCTCGCGGCAATCTCAGGAGCTGTCGTGCCGCGAAGATGACTTCTTACAACTACCTTCAGAATGTCTAGCAGGGAGCGTGGAAACCCTTCGTAGAAACCTTGCGACCTTGGCGATACCACCGGTTTTCCGGTTGGCGTCAGAGCATTCACTACTGACGCAGGGGTTCTCCTGCACTGTGAGTCAAATCTGCTGGAGCAACCCCAGACGCAGTCGGGACTGGCCTGCGCGCACTGAGGTCATAAAGGTAGGCAGAGGAGCCAGTTGCGTGAATACTATCAACCCTGGTGCCGAACCTATCGAGAAAGCTCAGGAAGAGCAATTCTTCATCCACTCTGCCGGTTTGCCAGACGTGAGAGAAAACGATCCATACTCTCTTATGTCCCCGAAGCTTGTTGAGATCTTGCTCATAACTGGCCCACTGCTGGTGCGAGTCAACGCCTATAACCTCATCTATCGGGCCGACCAGGCCGCGGCGATTGTAATACTCGAGAGCGGGGGCTGCGCCGTAGTAGCAGTAAAGGATGTCTCCAGGTGACCGGTGTTTCTCGACGTACCCTAGCGACAGTTTTATCTCCTCAACACCCTTGGGCTTCGCGAAATGCCAAATGGCTCTCAGAAATGGATACCCAAGCAGGAATCCCACAAACAAGATACTCAGCAGCGGTAGCGTCTTACGAGTGGCAGCGTTTATCGATTCCATACCGGCAGCAAAGAAAAGAATGACTGCGGGAACCAAGAACAGGATCAGCCGGTTCTCCAAAGGGTAGAACCGCGCCCAGGAAGCCATAAGCGTTAGGGCCATCGGGGAAAGCAGTATCAAAAACTTGCTACGGTCTCCAGCCCGGAAATGCGCAACTCCCAATACCGCAGCGATAGCGGCAATTCCAGGGAACAATGTGCCCACAGGGTAAGACACGATGTTGAGGAACGCGCTTCCATACCAAAGTATGGCGCTTGGCGATGTCGGTGGAAACGGAGCAAAAGAAGCTCTCCAGAAATAAAAGAGGTCGCGATGAGCGGTGAGAACGTCGCGTAAGAAAAATAGATAATAAATCAGAAAACTGCAGGACCACGCCACAGCTGGAATGGAGAGGAGAAGCACCCCCCGCCAGTCACGCTTCCGTGCTGAAATCCAAAATGCACTGAACCCCACGCCCGCCAGGATAAAGACGGCCGGATTCGAAAACCAGAGAGCAATGCCTCCCGCAAGAGAGACGCTCAACATACCTCGGATTCGGGAGGAATCTTCAAAAAGCGGGATTGCTGCCAGGCACAGAATAAGAGCAAAAGCCACATCGCTGGAGTATTGCTTCACTTCAGAGGCGTAGTAGATTAGCGGCTCTGAGACCGAAAACAACCCCACGGCAATGGCTGCGGCTGAGGGCGGCAAGAACTTCTGCGCCAGGAGGGCAAACAGCGCTACCGAAGCAATCCCACAGCAGAGAGGTACTAGCCGGAGTGCCAGTTCGCCTGTTCCGAAATATTGAACGGCCAGTTTTTCTAACCAGAGATAACCAACCGGTGCGGCCTGGGCGTAATCGAGTGGTTTAAGGAGTTCAGCAGCCGAGCGACGAATAATATTGAGCGACAGCATGCTCTCATCGAGCCAAAGCGAGCGGTTAAATAAATATTGCCTGATGCGAAGAACAACCCCAAGTGTCACGAACACCCACGTGAGAGTTTGGCTCGAGGCCAGCAATCTCCATGCATTGGCGTTTTCGATTTTATTGATCATGTGAAGCCGCAGATCTTGGTCACCTGGATATTGGGGCATTCGGAGTTCCTGGATACTGATCGGTGCGGTTTAGAGAAGCAGGGAGAGGAGTTCCAAGGCTGGTGTATTAGGGTCGACTCGTTGCCGGTTGAGTCCACTGAAAAACCAGAATTCGATTTGGATCGCCTTCCGGCGTTGCATAAACAAGTTGTGCCCGGGCATCCGGGATCCCCGACTGCAACCAGTCCTTGTAGTATCTCGGCTGATCAAATCCTCGTCGAAAGATTACATAGTCTACTTTTTCTTTTTCGATATACCGGATCGCTACGCCGGCATCGCAGGACGGGAAGTGCACAAACTCTGCGTCCGCGTGAAAGGCCACGGTGTCCAAGACATCCATAACTCGGATTCCTCGGGATTGCCGCTTCAGAATCCAGACCCCCGCCTCTTTCGCCCCCAGACTTTCAGGGGAACCTTCACGAAATACAAACAGGTTCCTTGTATCCTTCAATGAGTAATTGAGCATAAGAACGGCTATCAACCCGGCAACCAACACTCCAGGTATCCATGAGTTTCTCTTTCGAAATAAAACGGCGATATTTGCGTTTGTCCAACGGGCAGCCTCGACCAAACCATTTGCTCCCCAAATCAGTAAAAAAGGGACCAGAACAAAATAATTTCGCACGTAGATGGCGTGCACCACCGTGAATGTTGTCAAAACCGCAGTTGCGGGAATCAGGAGGAAGAACAAATGATGAAGCACCATCCGTCGCGGCCATGGACGGCGAAGTGCCCCTAGAAGAGCCAAAGCGGGTAGGAATGGAGCGCCGAGCCATCTTCCCCGAAGTTTCTCTAACAGCTCAGGCGTGTTTCGGCGCACAGCTTCCAGGAAAAACCGGAAGAGATCTTTGGGATGCACGTGGGTTTCACGAATAATCTCGGCATTGGTACGCATGCCAACGCCGGTTGCCTCAAGGCGTTCGTTGATGGAATTCGCTGCATCATAGTCCGTTTCCTGAATCGACTGATCGCTTCGAGAGCCCGCTTGTTCCGCCAAAGCCCGCATGCCCCACGCATAATTAATAGCGCTCTTTCCTTCGAGACGGAGCTTTCCTGTCGATCTGTATAGCAGCAGCACTTGAGGTAGCGCCAATACAATAAAGACGGCAAGTGCGGCACCCGCGCGCTTGATCTTCATCGCCGGTTCGACATCTCGAACGAGCAACCCTAGCAGCAGTGCGATAACCAACGGCCCGACTGCCTCCTGGCGGATGAGATACGCTAACCCGAACGCCCCGCCGATTAAAGCCCAATTCAGGACCGAAGGATGATCGAACACGCACAGAACCAGATAGACTGCCGTCAGCAGCACCGTGATGTACGGTCCTTCTGAAAACACAGTGAAAGACAGATTGATGAACAACGGGAAGACAACGGCTAGTGCGGCAGCGATTGCAGCCACACGTGAATGAAAGAGCCGAATTGCAATACCAAACACTGGCAAGGGAAGCAGTACACCGAGCAAAAACGCGACCAACCGTCCTGCCAGTTCATAATCATTGTGCGTTACGAGAGAAGCCGCAGCGATGATCGAGGGGAAGAGGGGTGCGAAAACGAGTTGCGTGCCGGGAGTAGAAATCCCAACGTATCCCCTGCCCTCTCGCAGATTCTCGGCGATTCTCGCGTACTCGGCGCCTTCGGATTCAATCGAACCTGTACGCCAGCGATGCCATGCCCCCGCGCGCACTCCGGCGCTCACAATCACAATCAGGGTCAAGAAGATCAAAGAGAGATGCGATCCCTTAAGCCTCCCTGCGAAACGTGAGTTCGTTTGCGCGGACATAGACTCTGAGCCAACCGATGCATCCATAATCGCTCCTGGGTGGAATCGCAAGGTAGCTTTTTGCACCCGATCCTGGTGGTAAGCCTGAGATTGCCTATGAGGGTTTTCTTGTTTCAGGTCAGTACGGGAATTGGGAATTTTGCGGTGGCTGAGGGGGTGAGAGCAGGACCAGCAGCGCGACCCTGCACGAACTATAAGAAAGACTTTCGTTATGGGAGTTCGTTCTCACAAGACCAGTTTGCGGCCATAAAATGCTTCGGCGTAGCCACTCGGAGCATTGCATTCCATCCCACGCAATCGCATCAGCGAGAGAAACGTATCCTCGCGGAACCATGGTTTGGCGCGTTGAGACTCAAAGGAATCTATGATGTAACGGACTTTTCTATTACATACCCCGGAATCAAGCGGGACAAACAGGTTAGGCTGCCCAAGGTCACCGTCATACTTCGGAATTTCGTACTCGAGAATCAAGTGATCACGAAACGTGTTCCAGGTCAATTCCGCAAGCAACCGGTGGTCCTGATGCGCGTCCTTCCGATTGTGAGTAAAAATCAGATCGGGAGAAACGGTTGCTTTCAGCTGTTCGAAAAACCCTTTCACTTCGGCGCCCAGGAACGGCATGAAAGCGTCCCGGAACGCCTTCAGTTGGGGTCCTTTCAGGCGGTCAGCCGGCACAAAGCGCGTGGCAGCGGCTTTTGCCTCGGTTTCACGAACACCGACAGCGTTGAACACGACCCAATGAAACACGCAGTTCGGATACTTCTCAGACAGATGGAGAATGGTCCCGCCACACCCGATTTCAATATCGTCCGAATGCGCCCCGATACAAAGCACGTTAAGAGGGGGCGATCCTTCGCCGAGCGTGGTTAAAGAGCGCATATATTCTCGAGCGCGAATGTGGCCGGACTATCGAGCATTGTCTCCGGCCTTCCACACCTCCCATGGAGCAGTGCCACCCTCGCACAAGCTTTCCAGTTGTTGCTTGTCCTTGAAAGTATCCATGCTGGCCCAGAAGCCATCATAAGGGTAACCAATCAATTGTTTTTCTTCGACCAGCCGGTGAAATGGTCCGTTCACGAGTTCTTCCTTATCACGGATGTAGTCGAAAATCTTTTCCTTAAATATGAAGAAGCCGCCATTGATGCGGACACTACCATTATTTATGGCATGGATGCCCGACACCAGGTTTTCTTTTCCCTCCTTTAAAGAAACCAGATGATAGCTCAGATTCGGCCGGACACAGAGAAAGCTGGCGATTTTCCCCTGTTGGTGGAAATGCTCCAACTGTTGCGGAAGGGGTAGATCGGTAAGGCCATCGCTGTAATTGGCCAGAAATTCTTCTTCCCCTTCGAGGTATTTCTCGGCCGCTTTCAGGCGCTGGCCGATATTGGAATTGACTCCCGTGTCGACAAAGGTAATCCGCCAGTCGTCGATATCGCTGTTAAACAGCTCCAGCTTTTTCCCGCCTCCCGATAAGACAAAGTCATTGGAGGCGCATTCGTTGTAATTCAGGAAATAATCCTTAACGATCTCGGCTCGATATCCAAGGCACAAAATAAAGTCCTTGTGCCCGTAGTGGGCGTAGTACTTCATGACGTGCCATAAGATGGGCCGATAGCCGATGTGCACCATCGGCTTGGGAGTGCTCTCAGCGTCACGAATGCGCAGTCCCTGTCCACCGCAGAAGAGTACGACCTTCATGTGCTTACTCCTTTTCGCGTGTCGGTGCGGGCCTTATTCCGCATCCATCACCGAATAACTTTGTACGGTTGCGTCCCACAGGCTAGAAAACAATTAGGAGAGATCGCCTTTAGCGCGATTCAGCAAGACTTCAGCGGTCTGTTTGGGATTCAACAGCAAGTCGAGTACCTTCACCAATATCGCCTTGCAGAGCTTGGGGCGGCTGATCGGATGCCCAAACTCCTTAAGCCTGCCCTGGTGATAAGTCCAAAATTGTTTGTTTCTAAAATTCACTGCGCCAACTGCCAACATTCGGTAATAGTCTTCAAGGAGCTGATTTAAGCGAGTTTCGACCTCGGATTCCGTCATGCAGGACGGTCCGTAAGCAAGCAAGTCATTGATCTTGGATGGAAGATACGCGCTCAGTTCCTTGGCGGTCTTGCTGATCGTGTTTTCATGAACGCGTTCATAGGAGAGCACCTGGTGCACAAATCCGAAATCGGTTTCCTGCAGGCATTTGTAGCACGCGCTTGTATCCGCCTCTGACATTGCATTCGGGTAGAAGGCATTTCCTCTCCTGACCAGATCGGAGCGATACAAAGTAGAGGTTGGAGTCCCGAAGACGTATGGGCCACCCAGCATCTGCATCCGACTGAGTTCACGTCCCGGAATAACAACGCTCGGGTAGGGTAGCTCGGCCCATCGGACGCGCCAGTTCCGCCAATTGGAACCCCCTCCACTGAGTTGGTAGGAGCCTACAATTCCCACCGTTGGGTTGGCTTCCGCAAGGCTCACCATCTCTGTGAGGCATTCGGGAAGAATCCAATCATCCGCGGACACCACTTTGCAGTATTTGCTTCCAGGAGCAATAAGCCCAAATGCAATGTTGTGGTTCGCGATCACGCCGACAAATTCCTCGCTGTTATGCACACGAATGCGGCTGTCTTTCTTCTCGTACTCACGGGCAATTTCCAGGGTGCGATCTTTGCTGCAGTTATTGACAATGATGTATTCCCAGTTTGAGTAGGCCTGCGCCAGAACGCTTTCGATGCATTCCACCAGGTAGGTTTCGCCGTTGTAAACAGGCGTCACGACACTGACCAAGGGCCATTCAGAAACTCCCATCTGCGCGTCTCCCATCTTTATCGGCCTTCCAAGCCCGATGGACGGGCTTACTCCTGCTCCGCATGCGGCAGTTACAAATTCCGAAATCTGGCTCAATTCTTGTAGATTGTCTGCAACCGGAAATCAGGTCACGGCCACTGGGCTATTTTGGAGTTCCTGATTTGCGCCGAGAGCAGAACGGCAGTCCCGCAACAATTCCCGCAGGATATTTTTCCCGCCTGGTATCACCAATATTCCCAAGAAGTAACAAAGCGCACCGGCAGAAACATAAAAACACAGAGCCGCGAGATTATTCTGAAGAGGAACCAGAGTGAACAACGCGTACAGCATGGCCACCATAAGGAGGCTACATGCCGCCGGACGCGCGATTGCCCGCAGCCATAGGGTCAAATCTACGGGTGTGTCCCTGAGAGCGGCCCAAACCAGCGGAAGAAATGCAATATATGTGGCCACAACTTGCCCGAAAGCAACTCCACGCGCGCCCCACATAACGCCCACGCTGACCGCCGTGATCAGGGTCACCGAGTCAAGAATCCCAAGTATGGCGTATCGGCCGGTCCTTCCGCACGACACCATTACAAAACCTACGGTAGTAATTGCCGGCCTTATAAACATGGCTATAGCAAGGATCCTGGCGAGATCAACTGCCCCAGCCCAGCGCTGGCCGAGTAACACTCCGATCAGTTGCCTGGAGCACATGAAGGCACCCGCGGCAAGAGGCATCGTGATCAGACTGACCATACTTACTGTCTTTTGGAAAATCCTCCTGTATTTCGGTGCATCGTCCTGGAGCGCGCTGAAGAGAGGTTCCCACACGCTTTGCATGGGCGCGGTCAATTGGGTTATGGGCATCATGACCAGTTGAAATGCCTGACGGTAAATTCCGAGAGCGGTTGCGCCAGTAAACCTTCCTAGCAGGATCTGATCAAGGCTGCTGGTAAAGTACGTCACGATGTTGAAGAACGTAATGTCCCGCCCGAACCGCATTTGCGGCCCGACTCCTCGTTTGAAATCGGGAAGCCCGGGTACCCATGGACAGGCAATGAATGTCCCGATGGCTACGAGCACGCTTCTGGCAAGCTCTCTCCAGACAAGAGACCAGTACCCATAGCCTCTGAAGGCGAGGATGATTGCCAGCGCGTTGCTCAGCACCATCGCACCGGTCCCGATCGTTCCGGTGGCCAGGAATTTCATCTGACGATTGAGGAGAGCCTGATGCTGAATCGTGGGGCCACCGAGCGCAAAAGTAAGAGAGAGCCACATGGCGATGTGCGTCAGGCGCTGCTCATGATAAAAGCCGGCAATCGCACGAGAGAGCAAGGCAATCGATAAACATATTCCCAATCCAATAGCGGAATTCAGCCAGAACAGATTGCTAACCTCGGAGTGGGTCAGCTCCTTCTTTTGGACGGTAGCCTTGCCCAGCCCTATATCTTTGAATCTTTCGGCAATCGCCGTGAGGGCAAACACCATTCCGAGAAGCCCAAAATCTGCAGGCAGCAATATTCGTGCCAACACTGCCGTGGCCACAAGGCCGAGCACGAGGTTCGCACTCGATGAGACAAACATGAACGCGCCGCCGCGTATCGATTTCGACTTCAGGTGCGGCTTGAGCCCATCGGTCTGAAACCAGTGTTCATATTTTGATTGAGAAGATTGCATTCACGCCTCAGTTTGAGGACTGCCGAACACCTGGCAAATATGCACCAGGAGCGGTGCAGTGTTTAAAAACACGCTCTACAGCCTGGCCAGGCACTTGCTTTAGCTGCGCCATGGCTCGACAAGAATCTTCGCGTGATGTCCAGGCGATCCTAGTTGTTCGAAAGCCTGGGCCACACCTTCAATGCCAACTTTGCCGGTAATCAGTGGCTCGACGCGCAGCTTACCCTTTCTGATGTTCCGGAACGTGTCCGCAAATTCATAACCGGTATAACCCAGCGCAAACTGCAGGTTAATTTCCTTGTGAAGGCCGGATAACAGGTACATGTTGTCGCGCTCCATGCACAATCCGGTGACGACGATTCTGGTGTTTCGAGGCGCTTTGAACATGATCTCATCGATCATGCCCAGCACGCCCACACACTCGAAGATCACCGCGGACCGACGGGTTGAGCCGGCCGTTTGGAAAACGTCGTAGGGTGACTTTTCGCGAGGGTCGATCACAACATCAGCACCCATTTGGACAGCTAACTCTCTGCGTCGGAGCGACAAATCGGCCGCCACGATTGGACCTGCATCTTTGAGCTTGAGCGTCGCAATGATAGCGAGTCCCACCGGGCCACATCCGATCACGAGCGGAACGTCGCGCTTATCGAGCCGCGCCTTGGTGACTGCGTGATATCCAACAGCCATTGGTTCCGTGAGCGCGGCTACCTCTGATGGAAGCTCTCGAGGTACTTCGAGGAGATTATTTTCGGTAAGCCGCATCAACTCGCCAAAGCCGCCGGGATTCTCACTCGAATATCCGATGCCTTCATCGCCTGAGCCGCCGCGAGCAAGCGAAGGCGTCGAGCATACCCGGGTACCTACCTTGAAGCGTTTGCGAGTTCCCGGGCCATAATCCACAACTTCCGCGCAAAATTCGTGACCCATGACAATGTCCCGGTTGGGATCGATCGCAAAAATACCACCGGAGCAGCGTGAGCCTCCGACAAGGGCTTCGGCAAATCGCAGCGCGTGAAGGTCCGTACCGCAAATGCCGCAGGCGATGGTCTTTACAAGGACTTCGCCAGGACCCGGTGTGGGAATAGGTAGAGTATCAACGACGAGCTTGTTTTTACGCATGACGACTGCGCGCATAACAGTTCTCTCTTTCCACATTCCTCGGCGGCCTTCATGGGGGTTCTAATCCGTCGAGGGGGCAAAACTCAATGGGTTGCTGGGCTGAACGTGAGCTTATTCTGTCCCGGATTTCGCCTAATCCGGACCAACGGCTGCTGCCTCCGCAGCTCCTCCATATATTTCAATGAGCGTGGAGCAGATCGCCTCCCAGGAAAATTGTTCACGGACGGCTTCACGTGCGGCATATGATATCGAGTTTCGAAGCTTGGCGTTCGTGAAGAGGCGCATGACGGCGCCTGCGATGGCCGACGGATCAGCAATCTTGACCACTAGACCGCTGCGGCCATCGGAAATCAATTCGGGAACCGCGCCGACTCTGGTTGAAACTACAGGAACGCCCGCAACCATCGCCTCGACTATGCTCATCCCAAAGGACTCATAAAGGGATGGACCAACGTAAACGTCGGCTCTTTCATAGAATTTCGGGACTTCACAATAAGCAACGAGGCCGGTGAAGGTGACTTGTTTGGCAGCCGCCGGGCTCAGCTTTTGTTTCAATTGTTTCAGGTAGCCATCTCGATAAAATGGCTCGAGGCTATCGACAACCTCTTTTTCCAGACAAAGATCGGTAATATCCTCGCGCGGTGCGATCCACTCCGGGCCCAAGATGGTTAGAGTAGCATCCGGGTACTGCCGGACGATCAACTCGAAAGCGTCCAGCAAGACATGTGTTCCTTTTTCGGGAGAGATTCTCCCGACGCAAAGCAGACGCCTTTGAAAAGTGTCATCTGCCTGGTGAGTCTGCCAGCCACGCGAGAGGGCATCGGGCGACACGCCCATGGGAACCGTCCTGCACTGACTCGCGATCTTGGGGAACTTCGTGCGAATGGCCTCGGTGACAAATTCGCTGCAGGCAATCACCGAATCGATTCTGGAGAGTCTTGCGCTCAAGTGATTGAACTTGACTTGCGTCAGCCATTCACCCTGCATGTGCAAAACAACCCGCAACTCCGGATTAAGGCGCTTGATCAAAGCTGCGAACTGTGGGTAGTAATGGACATGTGCAACGTCGCAGTTCTGCTTGCGGAGATCCAGTGCAACTTTTAGGCAATATTCCGGATACCAGAGATCGGATTTGAAGAGCGGGCTCTTGATCCCTAGTAGTTTGCGGATGAACCGCAGGTACTTTGAAAGCTGATTATCCCAACGGGTAGAAAACGGCCGATAGTGCACGCCGTCCTTAACGGAATCACCGCGTTCAGAATCGAACCTGCCCGAATATACAAGTACATCGTGGGATCTCGCGAGACGAGTGGCTACTTCCCGGTTCCAAATCTGCAAGGAACCATCGGAGTGCGGTGTCCAGATGGGCGGAAAAACAAAGGCAATTTTCATGAGTGATCCGGGCGCCGCCGGGCACTCGATCCCCGGCGAAGCTCTCATCTATTGCCTCATACCGGCTGGATGATGCCGGAATTAGATCGCCCGAGCGCAGATAGTGCGCGCTCCGCGGCACGCTCCCCGCTTATGAAGCTCTCATCCGTCCACATGTATCCCCAGTCTCCGTAACGCCCGCAATAGGCGACGCCGATTTCGTCGAGATAACCATGGACCGTCGCGAGAGCCGCGGCACGATCAAGGTCGAAGATGATGTTGGCGTAGCGGAGGAGCATCGCCTTGCTATACAACACGCGATCGTCCTCGCGGAGAAGCCCGCAACGTCGGAGATCCCTGATCACTGGTTCGATGCAATCTTCTGGTGAACCCGTCAGTGGCTTGTATTTGTCCGAGAAATAGACTTCCGCCTGAATGCTTCCGGTTCCAGGAGGTGCATTTTGGGCCGTGAGCATGTGTGGAAATCCCAGGCGGGTGAAGCAAATGTCTTCGTCGTAGAAATAGGTCATGTGCGCGTTGGACAAATCCGCGCGATTCACGCCAACGTTAACCAGAACGCAGGTTGTGCAAGCCAGTCGGCGGGACGCAGCGACAACTTCTGGCGGGGCCCCCGCGATCATACGAATAAGGTCCGGGAGAGGGACTGAGGAGACCAGTCCATCGTAGTTGGTCATATGCCCGTTCGAGAATCGAATCACTTTTGCGCCTGGATCGATCGACACCAATTCGTGTTTGAGCTTCAGATGGCCGAGAAGAATGAACTTATTCAGGTAGTTCACGAATCCGCCGGCGCTGGGGTACCGGAAGTGGGTGATGTAATGGACATGAGGAGCAGATGGCGAAATTGCACCACGCAAGACTTCTTCGAGGCTGGGGCGGTAAATACGTGGACCGAGCCAATCGGTGCTCATGTTGTCCGCCGTCGTCGTATGGTACTTCCTCGTGTACTGCATGGGAAAAGACTCAGCGAACGTCTTGCCAAAACTTGAAATCAACCAGTCTTCATAGTTTCTTACCGGCATTTCCGGCTTCTGGTGTTCCTGCACGAAATCGCTGATCACCTTTACCACTACATCCTCCGGGAGTCCATGAAGATGGAGTTGCACCGGGTGAAGCGGCCAGTGGCCGCGCCAGTAGTTATTCAGGTTGATTTGGACGGTTTCGTACTGCTGATCCACGCTCTCGGCAAAGAGATTCTGAATGCGTGGATCTTTTGTAAAGGAAATGTGCGGGCCGACGTCAAACAGGAAACCATTTTCGGAACGGAACGACGCGGTGTGGCCGCCATGGTAGTCATTTTTGTCGTACATCACGGGCGTAATACCCTCGGAATGCAGCCGGTGGGCCGCACCGAAACCCGCCATCCCGGATCCCAAAACGACTATGTTTGCCATAAAAAGTGCTTCTCCTGTTCTTCCACTTCATCTCGTGTCGGCGCAACTTTGCCGGTGGGCCTCAACGCTGTAAGAGCCCCTCGTACCGTTCGATCTGCGTTCGCGTAAGTTGTCGAACATCGGCACCTATCTGAAATGCGCGCCACCATTCGACAATCCAATCGAGTGCTGCTTCCAAGGGGAGAGCCGGATGCCAATTCAGGGAGGCTTTTGCCTTTGAGGCATCCAGTTTCAGAAAGTGAGCCTCGCGCGGGTGCGTCGCGCCATCAAGGTTCCACGCTGCGCCGGCTCCCCACAGACTCACTAATTTATCCGCAATCCAGGCCACTGGTTTGGCATCTGTTTCTGTTGGCCCGAAATTCCAACCGGAGCCAAATCGGGAACCATCCTCCGATAGTCGCTCGGCAAGCAGAATGTATCCACGCAGAGGTTCAAGAACAAATTGCCATGGTCGAACGGCCGAAGGATTGCGGATCAGGCAAGATTTACCGGCGAGGAATCCTCTCATCAGGTCGGGGATGAGCTGGTCGCTAGTCCAATCGCCTCCGCCAATCGCGTTCCCTGCGCGGGCCGAAGCCAGTGCGACGCCGTGGCGTTGCAGGGAATCGGGAGGAAAGAAGGAATCCCTGTAAGCAGAGGCAACAAGCTCGGCGCAACCCTTAGAGTTCGAATAGGGATCGCGCCCCCCCATAGGCTCATTCTCCCGATAGCCCCAAACCCACTCGCGATTCTCATAACATTTGTCACTGGTAACGTTGACTATGGCGCAGCGGAGTTTTAATTGCCGAACTGCTTCCAGTAGGTGGACCGTCCCCATAACGTTGGAGGAGTAGGTCTCAATCGGATCTTCGTATCCACGCCGAACCACCGATTGTGCCGCCATGTGAAATATCACATCCGGACGGAACTCCGCCAAAACGGACGTGAGCCGGGGAAGGTCGCGGATATCCGCGCAAACGGAGCTCAGCGAACTCGCTACCTTCGCCTGTTCGAAAAGGCTCGGCTGGGTGGGAGGCGCCAGAGCATATCCGGTCACATTGGCCCCGAGCGATTCCAACCACAAACAAAGCCAGCTCCCTTTGAAGCCGGTATGGCCTGTGACGAGCACATTACGGCCCTTCCAGAACGATCGATTAAGCATTCTCAGCCTGGACCTGCAAGGCAGCGGGCCGGAATTTGTAATCCAGCAGGAAGAGGGGGATACACATATTAAAGTTTGGCCACCGGAACGGAATTCGACAGGGCGGACGACTCGGTGGCCGCACTCGGCCAGCGCTCATTCTGCTCTTTCCAGAGAGCTTCCGAAAGGCGATCCGTGGGGGACACCACATCAGCAAATGTGAGCACCTGGTCCTTCGAAACATCGTGACGCATCACGCAGGCCTCCGCGAGGGCAATCGGCAGAGCCGAAATGGCTCGGGCGGTAGAAGAGTTGTCAACGAGTCCGTAAACACAGAAACCGCCGATGCCGTCGAGCCGCTCACCGGCTTTGAGATCCCGCTTGGCAACCGTCACTACCTCACACACGGGCCCCGCAATAGGGGCCACAGTTGCATCGTGATGAATGACCGCCCGGCCGATCGTCGAAGCTATCTGAATGTGCGGCAGATGAAACGGCGTATAGAAGACATAGAACGGGCCATCGCCTAACTTGTAGTACGCCAATTGCACTTTTTTCAGCGGTGAGTCTTCATGAACGATGACGAAAGCACCGGTGAACGGAGACGCCCCGAGCGCGTAATCCACGAGGCCAGTGCTGAGCATCTGGCCGGCAGGAAGCAAGCTGGCCATCTCACGCACTTCCTTACATGCGGGACCGTACATTCCGCGGCGGCCGGCATGGAAACCCGTAGCATTGGCTAGAACGGTTGCCTCCATCGAAAGCTTTGTGGAGTCAGCGAAGGAAGTCACCTTTTTCACATCCTGATCATTTTTCCCCGCAAATGCTTTTTGCGTATCAGGGTTTCGATAGTGGTCGACCATCCCTTTGAGGTTGCCGGCGGCGACGGTGCGAAGCCCCAGTGTTCGGAGATAGCGGAGCAGGGTCATCGCCACCCCCGGTTCATCGCCATCCGTATGAGTGACCACGACGCCCGCCTGGTCCGCCTTGAATTTCAAGATTGGGCCGATGAAAGAATCCAGTTCCGCGTTAACAAGGACAACGTGCTTGCCACGTTCAAACGCCTGCAGAACTACCCGAGCGGCAGGCTCGACCGAACCCGTTACCTCGACCAGTACGTCGATGGCAGTGCAAGCAGTCAGTACCGAAGGGTCATCCGCCAGAATCACTTGGCCGCGGGCGATCGCCGCATCGGCCTCTTTTGGAGCAGTAACTCGGAGCCAATTTTGGATACCCGCCTCGCGGTATGCGCGTTCGCCATGCTCCAGTGTTCGATTGGAAATCGCCACCAGGCGAATTCCGGGCACAGGCGTACCAAGCTGCAAGGCTATTGCCCGGCCAGTCGCACCTGCTCCTACCATACCAACGCGGATCGGCTGGCCCACGGCTTCTCGTTCTCGAAGTGCAGTGTCTACGTTCACGTCCAGCTCCTATCGCTTTGCGAGCGGCCAATTGCGGTCCTGCTCGGAGACAACAGTTGCGGCTAGGGGCCATTCAATACCGAATGCGGGGTCGTCGAACCGCACCCCACTTGCGGCACCTGGGGTATAAAATTGCGATGTCATATAATACATTTCCGTATTATCTTCGAGCGTTTGGTAACCGTGGGCGCACAGCTCAGGTACATACAGCATACGACCGTTTTCGGCGCTTAGCTCTTCGCCGTACCACTTGCCATAAGAAGCCGAGTCGGGCCTTAAATCAAGCACAACGTCGTACATACTTCCCCGAGTACACCGAATCAGTTTGGATTCGAGCGCGGGTGGCGTCTGCAGGTGCATTCCCCTAATCGTCCCCTTGTGCACGCTAAAACCCAGATTCGCCTGGACGGGCAAGAACTCGATTCCGTGCTCGGCGAATTCGAGAGAACACCAGGCTCGGAAGAATCGCCCACGTTCGTCCTCATGCGGGGTAGGTTCAATTAACCGCGCACCGACGACAAGAGTCTCCTTGAACCGCATGTCCTCTTCTTTCTCCTTAAGAGCCTACGAATTAGCAGGCTTCAAACTGCAAATACGATCGTTAAAAGGCACAGCCTCTGAATCTCACAATTATTCTTTGGCCCTTGTACGGGAGCAGAATCACCTTTCGCACAAGACGGGAGCGGGATGGTCCAAGTGTAAGTCGCGGGACGCGCTACCGCCATTCGGCCTACATCCAGATTAGATTAAGATTGCAATCCTCATGCCAGACTGGCAGAAACGTGGCCAGCACGATCCGGTCAAAATGAAGATTATCCATTGAAAGTAAAGGAGTTATTGGCTAAGGAATTGATTTGGAAGTGCCTCGAGGGCCGCCAGCTTCCCCGCTCACGCCGCCTGGGAAAACTCTTACCACCGGTTATGAAGGGGTTTTCTCTGACTTGGGGCAGTAGGATTTGATCGAACGGGCTAATTTAGGTCGAGTTTCAGCCACGAGGAGGCTAATCATGCGAATCTGTCGCTGAGGAGTCTGCTTAAAGTGAGTCATAAGGCGGGCACATTTGGGCATCCAGGACAGCCTATCCAATATGACGGTAGACCCGTTCGCCGATGAGCGTAAGCAATCTGTCTGGCACGCACGAAAAGGCACTTTTCGCGAGCTTCAATTTCCAGTCCTCGACGGAACCGAGAGAGACGCCATAAGGATACTGCCAATACACCAGCGATTTGCTCTCCGAAACCCAGTGATTTTTGAAGGATAGAAGCCCTGCGTTGTCCTTCTGGGTTCGACCCAAATCAAACTCGATAGCTCCATTCAATTTTGCGGCTGTAATCACCCTCCACAACAGCCAAGGGGTCGCTCCGAGATTTTTGTACCGGGCGTCGGAACAACCGAATTTAAAGTAGACGACATCTTTGAATTGCAGGGTAAGAATGGCGGCGATGGGAGTTCCATTTTTATAAGCCAGGCGGATGTTCAGGGCATTGCCCTGACACTGAACCAGATTAGAGAACCAGGCGTAGGGGCTCGGAGGCAGGTGGTGCCGGCCTCTTGTAATCACAAAAAGCGCGTAGAACTCTTCCAGCAGATCCTTGGATCGTCCGCACTTTTCCGTTAGACCCGCTCGGTCCGCCCGCTGAATCCGTCGTTGAATGGAGTCTTTATGGAGGGTCTGGAATATTGCATCTAAGCTTGGCCTCAGATCGACCGTGTGCAGAAAATACGTCCCACACGGTTGAAAGCCAGTGCCATCCTCTGTCTGACCTAAATTGACGTCGACGGGTCGAATTTCCAGATACTTCCAGCCCTGATTCTTCCGGTCAGTTAGAAGAGAGTGGATCAGGAAGTTGAGGACCTCGGTCGAATCACACAAAGGTTCACAATAGTCTGAAAAGGGTAACGAAACGAGACGGCGCCCGGTCAGCCAACTGTCAATCAGGCAGAAGACAATTCCATTTTTCAATTCACCGGTTGGCGGAGAAGTCGTGAAAACCAGCGGTTCGTACCCGTATGTGCGCCGGAGCGCCTCAAGCCAGCCGACGGTGTGGAATACGGACGCTTTGGGATGCATTTCGACCAGCGCGGCCCAGCGGAGGTCCTGGATGGGATCAAGTTGATAGCAGGAGAACCTTGAACTAGGCTGATGTTTAACTGCTGGCGTTAGACCGCTCATTTTTGTGATCGCGGAGAATTCCTTGCAATCTTTGGACGCAGGGAATCAAGCCAAAACTAAGCACGATGAGACATTCGTTTGGTAAGAATAATGATCGTAACCCGGTTTGTGGGCATACCCCGGCTTTTTGGGTGGTTGTTGAAACTAAGACAACACCATTTACAGCCCCGGATGATTCGGGTTTCCGCTTAGAAAATAATGCCCAAAAAAACATGCATTCGAGCGTAAAGAAACGTGTCAGTCTCCGCCCTTCACAGGTGGCCAATCCTCGACATTCGGTTCCAGCCCCCTTTGCCTTGCATCGTGCCGTCGAAGGTAAGACTCGAAGATTTGCCCGGCACAGTTCCAAACCTCGATCTTTCGGCCGAATCGCTGCAAAGGCTCGATGCTGACCATCCATCGCAGCATTGACCAGGGAAAAGCCCGAAACAACCGCAGTGGGATTCCAAAGAATTGCAGGCTGCCAGGCGGATTCCCAAGCTCCCGTACGTCAGAACGCCCTTTGCTAAACCACCAATCAAGGAAGTATTGTTTTTTGAGACGGCCCTCCTCTACTGGATGATAGGTAAATGCTGACGGTTCATAACGGAGGCGCAGCCCCGCAGCCATGACACGACGACCAAACTCGGTATCCTCGTTGCTGATCATGCTCTTCCCACTCCGGCCCAAATCCGTTCGAAACCCTCCGTATCTATCAAACACTTCTTTTCTGAATGCCATATTCGCGCCGAAGGGAGGCTCTTTTAATTGACCCGGCTCAAGACCCAGATCAAAAGCAGCCAACGGTCCACTCGCAAAAGAACTCTTGGTTGACAGCCAGCGAGGAGGCGAGAAACTCGACGGCGGCAGAACGCGCCCTCCGGAGCCGGCCCATTCACCGCTATACAGATTAGCCGTTAAATTCGGAAGCCAGTCCGGGGTGGCGGTCTCGTCGTCGTCAAGGAAAGCCACAATCTCTCCCCTTGTTGCCATAATCCCCGCGTTGCGGGCATGGGAAATCCCTTGCTGTCGCTCTAAGACATAGCGGATACGTTGCGGATATCTGCGCTGGAGAGCCTCAACAATCTGGCGCGTTTGATCTGGTGAATTGTTGTCGACGACCACGATCTCCCATGCGAGCGATTCAGGAAGTGACTGGACAGCTACACTCTCAACGGCGACTTCCAAAGTTTTGGCGCGATTGTACGTGCATATCACGACCGAAATCTTCACCGGATAACTCATGCGTCATCACTCCAATCCAACTTGACCAGGCAGCGAGAAGCGCTTAGCATCGTTTTCTTCAGCATGTCTGGTGATCGTCACCGAACAAAGGACAAAGCCCACAATATCCCAGCCACAGGATGATCCAGCCGCAATTTGTTTTTCGTTTTCTTAACTTGTACCTGATAAATTCATTGCTATTACATAGCCATCTTTTGGGGTGGCATCAGGTCCCAGATCCGCCAGAATTCTTTCATTTCTGCGGGTGTTCCAAGAGAAACGCGGACATATGTCGGCATGGCCGGCACCAGGGGACCTAACAAAATGCCGTTCTTGTTGAAGTGCTGGATGACTTCTTGCGCATGCCCACCTGTTTTCAGCATGGCAAAGTTTGTATGGGAATCGATTATCCGCACCATTCGCGCGTTCGCCATATTCAAGAATTCCTGTCGATCATTTGTGTTCTGCTGCGACCGGATATCGACAAAATCAGGGTCGGTTAGTGCCGCAACTGCCGCTTTGGCAGCGACGATGTTTATACCAGATTGCAGGCGCGCCGCCGAGAGCAGGCGTGCCATTTTGGGCGCCGCGATCCCATAGCCGATCCTCAGACCCGCTAACGCGTAAATCGCCGACAACGTGCGGGTCACAATCACGCGTTCATCCTCCACAGGCCGGTCAAGGAATGATGCATAGCTCGAAGTCTTGACGACGTAGTGATGGTAGGCCTCATCGATGACGACAGGAACCTTGAGGGAGAGATCGCGGAGGAAGCCTTCCAGATCCTGTCGTGGCGTAAGGCTACCGGTCGGATTATTCGGATTGCAGATGTAAACCAATCCTGTGGATGATCCAACGCTCCCAAGCATTGCGCTGAGATTATGCGCATATTGCTTTGTGAGCGGAACACCCACAACTTCGGCTCCGAATCTGCCGGCTTCGTCAGCTATCAACTCAAAGGTCGGCGAGGCGAGAATAAATTTCTTCCCATGCCTCAAAAACGTGGACACAGCCATGCGTAAGATTTCCGAAGAGCCGCAGCCCAATACAACCCGATCCGGACTAACTCCGTGCAGGGCGGCAATCGTTTCGGAGAGCCGTTGGTATTCAAGATCGGGATAGCGATTTGCGAGCTCCAGACTTTCTACCATTGCCTGTTTAGCTCTCGCGGAAGGGCCGTAAGCGTTTTCATTACTGTCCAAGCGGATAAGCCCGTAGGATTGGGTCCTCTGAGGCGAGGTTGTTTGGTCGGCGATGCCGAAACTTTGGCGGAACGAGATTGGCACACTGGAAACCACACCGCCTGCACATCGTTGAAAGAAATCTCTACGAGAAATTGTCATCGCCGGTAGTATAGGTCAATAGAAAAAATTCCGCAGAGTCAACGAGACGAGCAATGTCCGCAGCGACGTCAGTGAACCTCGATGCTCTGTCGCACGAAATAACATTCGCTCTTATCATTCGACTCTGACGAGATACTCGTCTTAGTGCGTGAACACCACATCCACCCAGTAGTTCGAGCTCTGGTAAGAGCTTGTTGGGAACTGACTCATGCTCCCATACATGTAGATCCCGTTCGACCCTCCGCCACTCCCATTGACCAGCGCTTGCAACGGAGGATTGTTCACTCCTGTGCTCGAAAAATAGCCACGGTCAACCGCAAAATCTCCCGTCGGGCTGTAGTACGAAGCTACATAGGTGGTGTTGGCCGTAATCGCCACTGGACTGGAAAAATTCACCTGCTGCCAGCCCGTGGCCGTCTCTCCCGTGAACGTCGCGCTCGCTAGCAGCGTCCCCGTGTTACTCCACAGATGCCCAATATGGGTACCCGTATTATTCACACCCTTGTAGAAGCGAACCCCAGAGATAAATCCATTGCTATTCGCTGTGAACCTAACTCCCAATTCGAGGGGCAGAGTCTGATTCGTATCCAGTGTTCCCGGCACCGCCGTACTCGGCCAGATCGTGCAGGGACAAGTGATTACCGTTGCCGTGATGCTCAGTGTTGCTTGCGCCGTCTGTACCGGACTACTCGAGTCCGTCACCTGAACTGTGAAACTCGTCGTCCCCGTGCCCGTTGGCGTCCCCGAGATCAATCCCCCCGTCGATAGCGTTAGCCCCGCCGGTAAGCTCGAGCCCGATACCAACGTCCAGCTATAGGGCGAAGTCCCTCCACCCGCTGCCAATGTCTGGCTATACGCAACTCCTTGCGTCCCACCCGGTAGTGGAGATGTCGTCGCAACCGTCAGCGGAGCTCCCGCCGCAGTGCCGTTGTACACCACATCCACCCAGTAGTTCGAACTCTGATACGAACTCGTCGGGAACTGGCTCGTACTTCCATACGCGTAAATCCCGTTCGCGGCTCCCGCACCCCCATCGGCTGGCGCAGTTAACGGAGGATTGTTCACTCCCGTGGTCGAAAAATAGGGCCGGTCAAGCGCAAAATCTCCCGTCGGGCTATAGTATGAAGCTACATAGACGGTGTTCGCCGTAATTGCCACTGGACTGGAAAAATTCACCTGCTGCCAGCCCGTGGCCGTCTCTCCCGTGAACGTCGCGCTCGCTAGCAGCGTCCCCGTGTTACTCCACAGATGCCCAATATGGGTACCCGTATTATTCA
>Ga0210393_10001050_pt1 | contig 23655 bp, 21 predicted proteins | sample IncBWC27OmetaG_FD_160068 | JGI IMG/M metagenome (GOLD analysis project Ga0210393, IMG submission 160068) | Forest soil microbial communities from Barre Woods Harvard Forest LTER site, Petersham, Massachusetts, United States - Inc-BW-C-27-O ... | reverse complement strand
CGCATCCGCTCGCGCGTCAAGAAGCAGATGGAGAAGACCTCGAAGGAGTACTACCTCAACGAGCAGATGCGCGCGATTCAGAAGGAGCTCGGCGAGAAGGACGAATTCAAGAACGAGATTCAGGAATTGGAAGAGAAATTACGGCAGAAGAAAATGCCCGCCGAGGCTCGCGAGAAGTGCGAGCGCGAGATCAAAAAGCTCAAGATGATGTCGCCGATGTCGGCCGAGGCCACCGTCGTGCGCAACTATCTCGACTGGTTCCTCGCGCTGCCCTGGTTCGAGTACACCGAGGACAAGCTCGACATCAAGGAAGCCGAGCGGGTTCTCGAGGAAGATCACTACGGCCTCGAGAAGGTCAAACAGCGCATCCTCGAATACCTGGCGGTTGAGACCCTGGTCGGCCAGATGAAGGGACCGATCCTGTGCCTGGTCGGACCTCCGGGCGTCGGCAAGACTTCGCTCGGCAAATCGGTGGCGCGCGCAACCGGACGCAAATTCGTCCGCGTGTCGCTCGGCGGCGTGCGCGACGAGGCGGAAATCCGCGGTCATCGGCGGACCTACATCGGCGCCCTGCCCGGCAAGGTGATCCAGTCGGTGCGCAAGGCGGGATCTTCCAACCCCGTGCTGCTGTTCGACGAAGTCGACAAGATGTCGACTGACTTCCGCGGCGATCCGTCGTCGGCGCTGCTCGAGGTGCTCGATCCCGAACAGAACTGTACCTTCAACGATCACTATCTCGACTGCGATTACGATTTGTCGAAAGTGATGTTCATCACGACGGCGAACACGCTCGACCGAATCCCGCGGCCACTGCAAGACCGCATGGAAGTCATTCGGATTCCCGGCTATACGGAAACCGAGAAGCTCAACATCGCGAAGAAGTATCTGCTCAAGAAGCAGCAGGAGGCCAATGGGCTGCGGCCGGAGAACATCGAGGTGTCCGACGGCGCAATCCAGGGCATCATCCGCCACTACACGCGCGAGGCCGGCGTCAGAAATCTCGAGCGCGAGCTCGCATCGATCTGCCGCAAGGTCGCAGTCGAAGTCGTCAAGACGGATCGCAATGCGCACGTGAAAGTCTCGAGCTCGAGCCTCGCCAAGTACCTAGGCGTCCCAAAGTTCCGCTACGGAACGGCGGAGACGGTACCGCAGGTTGGGGTGGCGACGGGGCTGGCGTGGACCGAGATGGGCGGCGAGCTGCTAAGCGTCGAGGTGACTATTGTCCCGGGACGCGGCAAGCTGACTATCACCGGCCAGTTGGGCGACGTGATGCAGGAATCGGCGCAGGCCGCTCTGTCATACGTCCGCTCGCGGGCCGAGGTGCTGGGACTCGATCGCGGTTTCTATCATCGCATCGACATCCACATTCACATTCCTGAGGGCGCCATTCCCAAGGACGGACCGTCCGCCGGGATCACGCTCGCGACGGCTCTGGTGTCGGCGCTCACGCGCTCTCCGATTCGCAACGACCTCGCGATGACCGGTGAAATCACGCTGCGCGGACGGGTGCTGCCGATTGGCGGACTCAAGGAGAAAGTCCTCGCGGCACATCGCGGCGGTATCAAGACCATCCTGATGCCCAAGGACAACGCCAAGGACATCGAGGAAATTCCGCCGCAGATCATGAAGGGCATCACGTTGATCCAGGTCGAGCACATGGACGAAGTGCTCAAGCACGCACTGGTGCTGACCAACCCGGACACGTTCTTCAAGACAGTGAAGGAGGATAGCGACCTGGCGTTCCTGCGCGAGCCGGAACCGAAGGTCCCGATGGTGCCGCCGGGGGACGAAGACGACGGGACAGTATCGACGAACTTGTCGTAGCACTGAGCGGGGGAATGCCGCGAACTTCCGGCGAGCACCGGAAGCGCGCGGCTCAAATGCGCGGTCGCTATTCGGCGCCGCTGAAGGGCACATATGACCAAGGCTGAACTTATAGAAGCGTTGTCCAACAAGCTTCCCCTCAACAAGGCCGACGCCGAACGCGCAATCAATATCGTGCTCGACGACGTTATCGCCGCGCTGCGCCAGGGCGAGCGCGTGAACATCTCCGGCTTCGGAACGTTTTCAGTATCGGAGCGGCAGGCGCGCACCGGCCGCAATCCAAAGACCGGCGAGTCGATCGAGATATCGGCGAGCCGGTCGGCCAAGTTCAAGCCGGGCAAGCAGTTGAAGGATTCGCTCAACGAAGGCGTCGGCGCCACGCCCGCGCCGTCGCCGTCGACCGGCTCCTAACGCACGACGATTCACTGAAGAGCAAAAGCTGCCGCGGTGTGGATAGCACACGCGGCAGCATTTCTTTGCTAACATTGCGACCGCGGGCGGTTAGCTCAGTGGTAGAGCATCGGCCTTACAAGCCGGGGGTCGCAGGTTCGAAACCTGCACCGCCCACCAATAAGATCAAAGACTTACGCGATCCTCGAATTTGGAATGTTCGCTCTGGCGCCGGTTTGGGTGCCGGCTGGCGGAAAAACATTCAGAATCTATAGGTCACGCCGACGTTCGAGAAAGCTACGTTACCTGCGGGACCGGTGTCCTTGAGGAATCCTCCGGTAATGAAGCCCGCCATATCTATGCCAATGGTAGTGTGGAGATCGAGCGCCCATAGCAGTTCAAAATTCGGTTGACTGCCTATGTACCTTGCCTTGCTTCCATTGCTCGGGCGCACCAGCGCGCCACCAATCTGGTAGATGCCGTCATCGAGGCTTTCGCGCCAGAACCAGCCCCAATCGAAATCGCAGGTGACGTTCTGGAGAGGACTGAAGAACAGCACCGGATGGACGTCGAACAAATTGTACGGGCCGAACATAGTCAGCTTCGGGCCAAAATATGCGCCGCGCGGAAATAGAGGATTGAATGTGTTCAGTGTTCCGCCGTTAGTATTCTGTCCGCCGCTGGCAACGTCGGCCCGTAACGCGAGCCTCGGCGTGAAACGAATCGGAAAGGTAAAGCCTGTTTCGCTCGAGACGGTCCAGGCATTGATATAGTTCTGCGCGAATGTGCCGAGCTGATAGACCAACTCCCAGTTATAGTCGAAGCCCGGTTCAAACGGAGCGCCCGGCTGATGATTGAACAACCGCGTGCCGATGCTGTGACGAAGCTCGCGCCCACTGCCCTGCTGATAGACAGCGCGCGTCGTGTCGAGGCCCAGGTAGTAGATGTCGGCCTGCCCGCCGCTATCAACCAGATCGAGCGGCACCGTTCCGTAGGCTCCCCAAAACGTCTGCTGTGAAGAAGGACGATCGTCGAAGGTTCCGGTATTCTCCTCGGTTGGTTTGACGCCGAACACTTCAAGTCGAAGCGTCTCTGTTTTGGCTATGATTCTGGCGCCATAGAAACTCGATTTGACGTTCACGCCCTCGTTGTTGTCCACCAGCCTTCCAGTGCCGTAGACGATTTCCTGTTGGCCCAACCGCAGCGCGATCGACCGCGGATCGTCAAGTCCGGTGCTTACGTCGACGAACGCTTCGTGGAAGTCACCCTGGTCCTCATCGATACCCGGACGCGGACCAGCGTTGTTGCCCATCTCCTTCTCGTACTGAAAAGCGGCAAACAACCGAACATGAGATCCCATGGTGAGGCTCCCTTCTGGAATGACGCGTTGCAGCCAATAGCCGCTGATAGTCTGCGGACCTTTGCCCCACATCTCGTTCTGGAACCATTCAAATTCCGAGCGGTCCTCGAAACCTAAAGTGAGGTAGTACTTTCCAGACGAGTCGAGCGGAATGTACTTGAGTGGATCCCAGAAATCGGTCCGATCGGCGGGATTTCTGAGGAAAGAGAAGTTTTCCTCCGACTGATCGTTCGGTCCCAACTCGGGCCGTAGAGGATTTTGCGGCGGCCCCGGAGGCATCGGCTGAGGCGTCTGCGCTAACGATGCAGCCGACCACATCAACAATATAAGGAGCGTGACAACGATCGTTCGAATCGATCTCAGGCCTCGTCCACCCCTCGACTCCTGCGGGCCAGCGAGGGAAAAGCGAGTTTCAGGGCGACAGGACCAGCCGCCCGCGAACCTGTCCTCGGCCCACTTCCTCATAAGCCTTGACTCCATCGGTCAGAGGAAAAACCCGGTCAACTGCGGGTGGGCCGAAACTGCCCTGCTCGAAGAATGGCGTCAAGGCGTCGAGCAGCGCGCTCGACGCGACGGCGTTGCGCGAGCGAGTGTCGACCCCGAAGAGGCGGCTCTCATTGTGATAGAAATCGATCAGATCGAAGCTGACGCGACGGTCGCGGACTGACGAGATCTCCACCAGCCTGCCACGATGGGTCAACGACTTCAGCGCTGGCTCGAACATCGGTCCGCCGACCGTGTCGAAAACCACATCGGCTCCGCGGCCTTTCGTCAGTTCGCGGACATCGATCTCCAACGGCCGATCTTTCGCGACAATGAACTCATCGAACGCGCGCGCCGCAGGTGTCGCATGCGCTAACGGGCCAATGCCCGTCCCGATTACTCTCGCGCCTTTCCATTTTCCGAGCTGTGCGACCGCACTGCCGACGCCTCCGTTGGCGCCAATTACCAGCAGCGTTTCGCCTGCGTTGATCTGAGCGTATTCGATCAACCCGAGCCACGCTGCAAGATAGGTGACGCCCGCGGCTGCCGCCTGCTCCAGCGACAGCGTCCGCGGCTTGCGCCGAAGACTTGCTACCGGGACGGCGAGCAACTGGGCGTGGCTGCCATTGATCGAGTATCCAATTTCGCCGCCTGTGCCCCAAACCTCCGCACCGATCCACGGGGCCGGCCCCTCGACCACCGTGCCGGCATAATCGCGCCCGGGCACCCGGGGCAGAGTGGTTCCTTCCATCTTGCCTTCGACGTTCTTCACGTCGCTCGGCGTGATCGAACCTGCGGCGACTTTGACGATGGCGTTCGTCTCATCGGCCTTGGGATCGGGCAGCTCGACTAGGCGTAGATTGGAGAACGGACCGAACTCGCTGAACTGCAACGCGCGCATAACTCAACGCTCCGCCGATTTATCTTGTGTTTGAGAAGACGTCAGACTGCCCGGCCCGCCACCATTGGGAGCATGTTTTGCTGGTGACATCGCCCATCGATCCATTGCGATGTATCCGATCGTCATCGTCATCACGAGCAGCGCGCCGAGGATCATTGGCGGTGCGGGCGACGGGATTCCAAATGCACGGCAAGCAAAGCCCAACGCGAATGCCAGCACGATTCCTATCAGCGGTTTCATCGCCTGCTGATCTCCACGAGCGTTTTCCCTGGCGGCAAAACATGATCGGCTGTGACAAAGCCTACCGTCATGGCGAGCAGTAGGACGGCTCCGATTAGACGCTGAGGCGCCGGCGACGGGATATCAAACAGCCGGCACCCAGCTCCGATTATCAGGCCGAGAAGAAGTCCAATGATTGCAGCAATCATTTTTTGTCCTTGCTCCGCACCAGATCTGACCGCTACACGATTCGTGGATCAAGGCGACAGATCAGTAGGGGCGGCTCGGCTTGTGTTTGATGTTAGGGGCATCGGTGGCAGAAAAGCGAAAGCTCGCGCCGGAACAAGACGACCGGAGATCAGATCCACCCGAGCTCCTTCATGGCCCATCCCGCATGCCAGATCTTCGTCATATGCCGGATCTTCTCGCCGTCGAACTCCATCACGTACACATAGTCCGACTTCACGCGCTTGCCGGTCGGTGGGCAGGGGCCACCTTGTCCGGTCTGAGTGCCAGAGAAGACGGCGTAGGCACAGACGTTCTTCCGCTCGTCATCGGTGGCGAACGACTTCACCTCGTATCGCCCGTCGGGAATGGGCGTCAGCAGCCCCTTCATCCATTCGGTATACTGGTGCAGGGTCCGTGTCTCAGCGAGCGGTTCGGCTTGCGCGGAGAACGTCGCACCCGGGTTGCAGTACTCCTTGCATCCTTCCCATCCTTTCCCGGTTTCGCAGGCTTCGAAGAATTTTCTGGCAACTTCCGTGATCGACGTCATGGACTGACTCCTTTCCAGAATTGCTGATGTTGTTTAACTAGACGCTCTCACTGCCAGCGGGTGATCCCCCTACAACTAATCAAGCTTCACGGGAGGACCGCTGACTCGAGTCGCATTGAGATTGAAAGTCACCTCGACGCGGTCAGCTATCTTGATGAACGGAATGCCGCTGTTCATTCCGTACTGCTTGCGGTCAAAGGCCATCGTGCCTGCGATCGTGCCTGAGCCGGTGCCAGCGCCCGAAACGGTCAACTTGAGCTTCTCGGTCTTTGTCACTCCGCGAATCGTAAAGTTTCCATCCACTTCAAAGGTGGTGGGACCGGTCTGGACAATCTTCGTCGACTTGAACGAGATTAGCGGATTATTCTTGACGTCGAAGAAATCGCTGCCCTTCAGCTTGCTGTTCTTCATCCCGCTTCCCGTATCGACACTGGCGGCCTGAATCTCGACGTCCAATACACCCGTCGAGACATCGGGCGACCCGAACGTCAGGCTGGCGTTCCACTGGTCGAAAGTCCCCGCGATCGACACCGACGCGTCGACGGCGAACTTGATTTGGCTCTGCACCGGCGCGATCGCGAAGACCGGAACTCCCGCGGGAGCCTGGGCCAAAGCTGCGGAGGAAAACAGAACGGACACCAGGAAGGCAAATAAAGTTCGTCGCATGCTGGGCAGCGTGGGGGTTTTCCTCAACCGTGTCAATCAGCATTGGGCAGATCAGCGAAAGCGAAGTTCAGGAGCGGGAGCGGTACCAGACGTAGAAGGCGATCAACAGCACCACCGGGCTTTCGTACGTCGCGAGCTTTACGTGGACGCGCTGCGACTCGACGCCGAGGTTCGAGGCGATGAATATCATGTGGCCTGCTACCACTTGCGCCATGTAGAGGAGCGCGAGGATTGCGCCCCAACGCTGGCGCATCAGAATTCCGATTCCGAATGCAAATATGACGATGGCTTGCAGAGCCATCGTGACGCGCGCCTCGTCGCCGTGGAACTTGACGCCGAAGATTACGTCTTCAAAGTTCGGCACTCCGCCCGCAGCCAGGTTGAAGATTGAGCGCGCCAACAGCACGATTGACCAGAAGACGCAGAGACCGGCGAAGATTCGAAAGTCGAGCGGCGAGCGATTGCGCTCGCTCGCCATCAGCGGGTCAGCCATTTGGGATTGTTGATCGCGAGCGCATCGGCCAGCGACTGTCGGACGTGCGCGCGCAAAGCAGGGTCGTCGATCGAGATTGCGCCTGCGCGAATCCGCTCTGCCAGCTCGATGCTCAACGCCTCGACGTCGCCGTCGTGGCCGAGCATCGCGATTAGTCGCGAGCGCTCGGCGTCGGCTTGCGAGCCGCGCAACTCCAGTTCGCGCCGCAGCGTATTCAGCACGTTGACGGTGACGCGCGTCTGGAAGCGATGGTAACCGGCCAGCGTCGGCATCAGCTCGGTCTCGAGGTATTTGACCGCGGCCTCCAGCAGAACTGCGGCTTTCGGAATACTCTCTGGCATAGTCAATCCTTGAACTAACGAATAGTCAGTCGATTAGTCAGTCGCGGCCTTCAATCAGGTTGAAAAAGTCCCACAGCGGCTCTTCGATGCGCCGGCCAATCGCGCAACGCTCGATCCCGACTTCTTCCATTCCGCGCAGGCCCATGCTCAGGCATCCTATTCCCCAGCGCACGCTGCCGTACGCCTCCCAGAAGCGCACGTGCGCCGGATCGACGGACTGTCCACTGGCCTTTTCGTAAGCCTCGAACAAATCCTCGCGCGTGCCGAAGCCGCCGACGGGTTTCTTACCACCGAAGCGCCACGTCTTGACGCACACCCAGCCCAAGTCCTGCATCGGATCGCCGCTCTGCCCTATTTCCCAATCCAGCACGCAGCGAATGCCGTCCTCGCGGACAATAAAATTGCCCGCGCGGAAATCGCCGTGCACCACCGAGTGACGAGCGTTGCGCGGAACGTTCTTCTCCGCCCATTTGAGGCCAAGCTCGAGCGCCGGCAAATGAAATCCGAAGTACTCGATGATGCGGCGCTGCGCTGCGATGTGCTCGGCCGGCGTCAGCCTCATCAGGAAGGGAACTTCGGCGACGGGAATGCGATGAATGGCGGCGAGGATGGTACCGCATTGTTTCGCCATCGTGGCGCGCGCGCCAGCGAACCGTTCATCGCGCAGGATTTTCGTCGCGAGCGTTTCGCCCGCCACCCGTTCAGTGACGTAACCGCCGCCGAGCCCGTCGTCGGGCTGGAGTATCGCGCGCACACGAGGAGCCGGCACCCCAGCCTTGACCGCCGCAATCATCAGCCGCGCGTCTTCGTCCGCGGTCAGATGGGGAGATACGCCAGCAAGAGGATTGTCCGCGTCGTTGGCGCGAGCGCTGGCGAGTTGCAGGATGAATTGCGCGCGCTCGCCCGCGACGTCGGCGTCGAACGACCACGTCGTCTTGTTAGCGCCGCCGGTCAGGCGCTGCAGGTCGTGGATTGTTCCCGGCTGGCCGATGTGACGCGCGACCGCAGCTTGCAGTTGCGCGATGAAATCTTCACTGCTCATTTTTGTCTCGCGCGCGAGCGCCCTACTCTTCCGCCGGCTTCCGGTCTTTGAAGAATCCGAACAAGTATTGCGCGACGCGCCGCATCTGGATTTCTTCCGAGCCCTCGGTGATGCGATAGCGACGGTGATGGCGGAAAATGTGCTCGAACGGCTTATGGCGCGAATATCCGATCGCGCCATGCACCTGCATCGCGCGGTCCGCCGCGTCGCACACCAGCCGGTTCGCGCGGTAATTGCACATCGCGACCTTGTCGGAGAGCTTGAGCGCGACGTTGGGCTTCGACATTTGATCCATCTGCCACGCGGTCTTGTGGATCAGGCCGCGCAGCATCTCGGCTTCGGTGTGCAATTCGACCAGCGGCCACTGAATCGCCTGGTTGCTCGACAGCGGTTTGCCGAACGGCTTGCGCTGCTTGGAGTATTTCACGCTCTCGTTGATGCAATATTGCGCGGCGCCCAACGAGCTCGCAGCTTGCCGAATGCGATTCTCGTGGACGAAGTGTTGCGCAACCGCCAGTCCGTTTTCCGGATCGCCCAGCATCGAATCGGCCGGCACCGTGACGTCGGTGAGCGAAACGCGTGGGTGATCGGTCGGCATATTGAAGGTCCACAAATATTCTTCGATCTTAAAGCCCGGGCTCTTGGTCGGGACGATGAAGCAGGTGATGCCGCGAGGACTGCCGTCCTTGCCGCTGGTGCGCGCGAACACAAAATCGTGCGTCGCGACGTGCAAGCCGGTGTTCCACATTTTGGCGCCAGTGATTTTCCAGTGATCGCCGTCGCGCACGCCGCGCGTTTCCATCCAGGTCGCGTCGGACCCGTGATTGGGCTCGGTGAGGCCGAACGCGATCCGCATCGAGCCGTCGAGCAGCTTCGGAATGAATTCCTTCTTCTGCTGCGCGTTGCCGAAGTCGCGAAACATCAGCACCGTCGGCAGATTCCCGACGATCGAGCTTTCGTTCTGCAAGTCGTTGTGCAGCCCCAAACCCTTGGCCGCCAGGTACTCGCGGATGATCGCCATCGCCAGGTTGGTGCCGTCCTTGCCGCCGTATTCTTTCGGCAGCGCGTAGCGATAGTGGCCGGCCTTGTCGGCGCGCCGGCGCATCTCACCCAACAACGCTTCCCATTCGTGGCGCGGCAGGCCGTCGCGTTCGAAATCGGTGCGCGCCCATTCGCGGCGGTGATCGAAAAAACGGATGTTGTCGTTCTCGCGTTCGAGCGGCTTGATTTCTTTTTCGATGAAGGCGTCCAGCTCGCCCAGATAGGCGGTCACATCGGCGGGAACATTAAAATCCACGGCTTTACTCCTCGATTAACTGATGTTCGAGGCGTACCAAACTGCGGCAGTGAGTGGAAGCGCAATCGATACCGATCGGTATGCGCGGCTATACCCAGCCAAGGCTTGCGCGCATCGATCGTTTTAGCTCCCGGCCCGCTTTGCCGGTCGGTTGCGTCCCCGCAAATTTGTTCAGGGCTTTGCGCGCATCGGAATTAAATGTTTTGAGGTCGCCTTTCCAGCTCCACATCATTGACAGCGCAAAGATGCACTCAACCTTCAGCCCTGGACGTTCGTTCGAAAGCAAGATTTTGCGCAGCAGCGGAATGGCCGCTCTCTCCCGGTAAGAGGCGAGCGATTCAGCTGCCTGTCCCCTTATCCTCATATGCTCGTGCGGGTCCGCCAACAGGGTCATTAGTCGTGGCGCGATACTCGGTCTGCGGCGCAGAAAGCCTATGGTGTGAATCGCGGCGACCCGGTTCAACATCGCGCAACTTTTGTCTTCTGCGATCTCCATTAAATCTCGCGCACTCGCGCGCCGTTTCTGTACGGATAACCATTTAGCGCCTTCAAAGGCATCGTCCGGCTTCCCGTTTCGAACCGCTTCGAGCGCCCGAGCGACATTGAGACGAGTCGTCGCGCGAGGCTTCACTTCGCGAGGAATTCGCGCAGGTGGTTGGCGAGCTCGACGGGTTTCTCCTCGGGGATGAAATGGCCGCAATCGGGGATCGAGCCGCCGGACGCTTGAACGGCGACGCGGCGAAGCGATTCGACGACCAGATTGCCGCGGCCGCGAGGACCGCCGCCGCCGAGTCCCAGCGTCGGCATCGGCAGTTTGAATCCGGTGGCAAAGGTGGCGCGGTTGTCAGCGACGTCCCGTGAAAGCGCACGATAGAAATTGAATCCAGCGCGCATCGCACCCGGCTGCGAGTAAGTGCGCACGTATTCCGCGATGTCGTCGTCGCCGATCACGCCGGCCTGGTCGCATCCGTTCATGTAAAACCATTCGAGGTAGAGACGTTCGCGGCCGTAGACGAGCGACTCCGGCAGGTCGGGCACCTGGTGGAACGTGTGCCACCATCGCGGAGTTCCACCGATCGCGGCGCCGGCCGGCTGATCGCCCGGGACCGGAACGTCGAGCATCGCGAGATGCGTCACTTCCGCTGGATGATCTGCCGCAACGCGAAACGCGACGGGCGCGCCCCAATCGTGGCCGACGACGGCGAAGCGTGGGTGCTTGAGATGCTCATGCATGAGCAGCCAGATGTCGTTGGCCACGGTTTTCTTGTCATAACCGGACGCGGGCCGCGTGGAATCGCCGAGGCCGCGCATGTCGGGCGCGACCAGCGAATTCTTGTCCGCGAGCAGCGGCATGACGCGCCGCCACTCGTACCAGGTTTGCGGCCATCCGTGGAGCAACACGACCGGCGCGCCATCGCCCAGCGTGACGAAATGGATTCGCACGCCCTCGAGGTTGGCGTAGTGATGTGCGAATTCCGCCGCCGGCATCGGACGGCTCAGTTCGCCGCCTTGACTCGGTCGCGACGCGTCCTCGTCAGCATGTCGACGTCGAACTTGAACAGGCGCGCCGCATTGAGGCCAAGGATTTTCGCGCGTGCGTCGTCGGGCAAAACGCCCATCTCGCGCTCGATCGCCTCCGCCGAATGAGGCCAGCTTCCCTCGTGATGCGGATAGTCGTTGGCCCAGAGGAAATTGTTGGTCAGGTTGTATTTCACCGCCAGGTCGAGACCGACCGGATCTTCCTGGAACGACGCGTATCCGTGCGCGCGGAAATATTCGCTCGGCAGCATCTTGAGCCGCGGCAACGCCCACATGTGATGCTTGTGATAGGCCTCGTCCATGGCTCCCAGAGCCCACGCGACCCATCCGATGCCCGACTCGATGGCGGCGAATTTGATTCCTGGAAATCGCTCGAGCACGCCGGAGCCGCACAGATTTGCGACCGGCTCGATAGTCGGGACCAGCGAATGCGAAACGTAATTGATGACGGCGCCGCCGTCTTTGCGCGCCGCGCGCGGATCGCGTCCAGTCGAGACGTGGAACGTGATCGGCAAATCGGCTGCCTGGATCACCGACCACAGCGGATCGAAAATCGGCAGATTGTAGTTGGGATGACGTGCGTCATGCGCGCCGAAGACCGGCTTGCACGGCAGCGTCAGGCCGCGGAAGCCCAACTTCGCGACGCGCTCGACTTCCTTGATCGAGCCCTCGAGGTCGGCCGTCGCGATCGCCGCCATCGGCGCCATGCGGTCGTTGTACTTCGAGAACGTCTCCCACGCCCAGTCGTTGTAGACGCGGATTTGCGCGTGGGCAAAGTCGGCGTCGGGCGTGGCCCACATCGAAAGACCCTTGTTGGGAAAAATAATCTCCGCATCGACGCCGTCTCGAATCTGATCCTTGAGGCGATCCTCGGGGTCGGCGCCGGCCTTTGAGCGCAGATGGTCTTCGCCCTCGAGGCGATTGTCGAGCAAGCGCGAGCGCGCCCACCCCTCCGAAATCGCCCACTTGACGCCGTTTTCATCGACCTCAACTCGCGGCAGCCTGCTGCGATACTTGTGATCGATTCGCTCGTACCAAAGATTCCCCGGCTCGACACAGTGACAGTCCGCCGAGATCATCAGGTATTTGTCGGGATCGTCGGGGCGCGCGGTGCGCTTCCATCCCGTGTGTCCGGGAGTATCCAGTCGCCAACGGTTGGGTTCGTTGATTTCGCCAATAACTGCGCCTGCCATGTACGATACCTCCGATGCGGCTTCGGGATTCGCTTTACAATCGTATGTTAGACGTACCCCGCGAACTGTCAAGGAATGCTTGTACCCGCTGGCGCGCCTTGGTCAGATGTTGATGCCATGGTCGTAATCGTTATGGGAGTCACCGGCGCCGGCAAGACGACGATTGGGCGCGGATTGGCTACGTCACTCGGATGGGAGTTCCACGACGGCGACGAGCTTCACACCGAAGCGAGCAAGCGCAAGATGCATAGCGGGATCGCGCTCGACGACTCCGATCGCGCGCCGTGGTTGAGCGCAATTCGAAAGTTGATCGAGGCCATGCTGTCGGAAGGGCGCAACGGCGTCGTCGCATGCTCCGCGCTCAAGCAGTCGTATCGCGACGAGTTGGTAGTAGATCCGAAGCTGGTGAGAGTCGTTTATCTGAAAGGCTCTGAACAATTAATCGCCGAACGGCTGCGCAATCGCGTCGGGCATTTCATGAATCCTGCCCTGCTGCAAAGTCAGTTCGACACGCTGGAAACGCCTCGCGACGCGATCGTCGTCGACGTCTCGCCAGCTCCGGAAGCCATCGTAGATGAGATCAGGTCGCGGCTCGGTCTTTAGCTGTTAGCCGCTCGTGCGGGCTATTCAGTGGTGACGGGAGGCGCCTCGCCGACGCTGGGCGAGAGTTCCTCCAATGTCTTGCCGCGGGTTTCAGGGACGAACCACACAATTATCACGACGCCGATCAGCGGGCCGACGGCAAAGAGCGACGCCGCGTTGCCCAAACCGCCCATCATATTCGAGAGCAATCCGATCGCGACCGGCGATAGCATCCAGCAGACCTGCCCGATCACTTGCACGCACAGGCTGTAGCCGGTCGCTCGAATCGCGGTCGGAAACAATTCGGTCGAGAGGGCAGAAGTCGCGGTCCGCGCCGCCTGATACGCGAACATTGTAATCACTTCGGCGGCCAGAATCGCGCCGTAGCTGTCGCTCGTGAACAACATGTACATCGCCGCGGCCGACAACACGTAAAAGAAACCGGTGGTGAATTTTCGCCCGAGCCGGTCCATCAGGTATCCGCTCAGCATGCTGCCGATCGTGCCCATCGCGTACGCGAGAATTATCGCCGCGGCGACCTGGTGGGATTTCCAATGATGATCGCGTTTGGCGTAGAGGCTGAAGTAGGTGACCACCGGGCCGCCGACCAATCCAATCGAATTCCATAGCCCGGCCATGACCAGCAGGCGCGCGCGATACGGCCCGGCGAGCGGTCGCAGGCAATCGCGAATCGACTTCCAGAACTCTGGACGCGGCTTGCCCGCGGCAGTCCGCGCCCGCTCGAGCGCATTGAAGCGCGACGTCTCGCGCAGGCCGCGCCGCAGAAACGCGACCATCACCAGCGGCGCAATCCCGAGCAGGTACATGCCGCGCCAGCCCCATCGCGACTCCGCCATCAGCGCGTAGGTGAGGGCCGCGGCAGTCACGCCGAGAAACGCAACCATGTGCAGCGCCGCGATCGCGCGCCCACGCCGTGCGTCGGGAAACTCCTCGCTGATCATAGTGACCGCGACGCCGAACTCGGCCGCGAGGAATATCTGGGCCGCACTTTGAAAAATCGTGAACGATCCCACGCCTCTCGAGAGCGCGGTGAACAAGGTGAGGACGGTGTAACAGAGCACAGTGGTCGAGATGATCGGTTTGCGGCCGTAGCGGTCGGCGAGGATCACGACGAAGAACGACAGCATCCCGCCGAACCGCACGATCGACGCCATCAGGCCGATGGCGGGATAGGCGAGGTGAAAGGTGCGTGCGATTTCAGGCGTAGCGAGGTGGAAGATCGTGATGTCGTAGCCTTCGAAAATCGTGGCCGACATCAGCATCGCGAACAGCGCCGCCAGGTAGCGGCGCGGCCGCGGTATCCACACCGCCGGGGTCGGCGGCCGTGACGTGCTGGTTGGATTAGCGGCTTGCATCGCAGATTGCATCGTCGCGCAAGGCGCACTTCGACTCTCTAAAGGTTTCAGATCCCGAAACCCCCGGCAAGCCGTACTGCTGCGCGCGCGCGATTATCGACCGGATCTGCAATGAGCTTTGCAAACTGCGGGCCGGCGTGAGTGATTACGCGTGTAATCGGCCGATGCGGCATTTTTCCCAATGCAAAAAAGGAAACAGGCCCGGAAATCCGGACCCGCTCCTTTCAGCTAGGTTCTCTCCGATGCGTCTCCCCTCTGGCCGCATCGCTACCCGGAACGAACTGTCAGCGTCACACGATGCGGCTGTTCACCAGCGTCACCGCGCTATTCATCCCCAAATTCTGCGGCAAACTTCTCCAGTTATGGACCATTTTTGAGACGATCATCGCAATCGCTATCAGCGCCCCAACGATGAGAATCACATCGTGCGATGACCTGATCTTCGACCTTCCAATGACGCGCATCTTCAAAGCCTCCAGGCGATCTTGCCTCATATCCTCCAACTCTCTCTGCAGACTAGAGATCGCAAAAGCTGGGCCGGACGTCCGCAGGGCATCTGGCGCATACCGGCAAGACCGGCGAGAGTGAATTTTTCCCTTTATTTCGCAAGGTTATTAATCAAACTTTACACTTGAGGCACTAAGTCGTACTGTTTGACGAGTCCGTCAATTTGTAGCATTCGCATCAATTTTTCAGTTGCACCGATGCACCTCGTGTCAAAACGAGTTTCGACTCCACTTCGCCTACTTGTTGTAGCTACCAAGCGTTTCGCCGGAATCGGCGTCGCAGTCGGTGTACGGACTGGTTTGGGCGTATGTTCAGTTTCGCAGTACGTAGCATTACAAAAGGAGACCTGCACATGGGCGGCAAGCGCATCACGATCAAAGCGCACGACGGCGGAACTTTCAGCGGCTATCTCGGGACGCCCGCGTCAGGCTCAGGTCCGGGCATTTTGGTGTTGCAGGAAATTTTCGGCGTGAGCGCGCACATTCGCTCGGTCGTCGACCGATGGGCCGAAGAGGGATACGTCGCGCTCGCGCCCGACCTGTTCTGGCGCCTCAAACCGGGCGTCGATCTCGGCTTCACTCCCGACGACGTCAAAATCGCGCGCGAACTTGGCGGGCGCTTCGATATTGATCAGGGCGTGCGCGACATCGGCGATGCGATCGTCGCGTTGAAATCACAGCCGGAGTTCAAGGGCAAGGTCGGCGCGGTCGGCTATTGCCTTGGCGGACGGCTCGCATTTCTGGCCGCCGCGCGACTCGGGGTCGACGCGGCAGTCAGCTATTACGGCACGCGCATGGACGGCCACCTCGACGAAGTGAAATCGGTCCGCTGCCCAATCATGTTCCACTTCGGCGGAGTGGACGCCGCGGTGCCTGCCGAGACGCGCGACAAAATCCGCGCCGCATTCAGCGCGCATGACGACGCCGAGTTTTACGTTTATGCGGACGCGGGCCACGCCTTCAACAACGATCGGCGCGTCGAGGCCTACCATCCGTTCGCAGCGCAACTCGCGCGCTCGCGCACGATCGGACTGTTTCGCCGCACGCTCGGTCCCCGCTACGACCTCAGCGCGCTGTGGGACAATCACACCGATCAGGAATTCAAGTTGCGCGATACCGACGCGACCGTCGCCTCGATGACGCCCGACGCTTACGTCAACCACGTCCCGACCCTGACCGGTGGCTACGGCGCCGAGGAGTTGCGGCGGTTCTACCAGCACCACTTCATCTCGCGCCTGCCGGCGGACACGAAAGTTGTGCCGGTTGCGCGAACAGTCGGTCCCGACCGCGTCGTCGACGAAATCATCTTCTGCTTCACGCATACTTGCGAAATCGACTTCATGATCCCCGGCGTCGCGCCGACTGGAAAATACGTCGAGGTCGCGCTCGTCGTCGTGATCGAGTTTCGCGGCGACAAGCTTTACAACGAGCACATCTACTGGGACCAGGCGTCGATGCTGTCGCAGCTCGGCGTGCTCGATGCGAACGGTCTGCCGATCGCCGGAATCGAAAGCGCACGGAAGGCTCGCGGCGAGGCGGTACCGTCGAACGCAATGATGCCGACCCGGAAAAACAGCGAAGGCAAAGACTAGCGCATCGCCACGTCCTGATAGCGAATCAATTTCACTATTTCCGGCTGAAGCATTGTCGCAATGGCACCGAAGCGGGCAGTTTTCCGGCGGGAGCCTTGTGCCAAAAAATCCTCTGTTCTATACGCTTTAACGTAACGAGAATTAAATTTGATATTTTCTGCACCAGTTAGCTATAGCGGACAGGTTCATCCTAGCCGACGGGTTCATCCCAGGATGCGACGGTCGGCCCCGCGCCGTCGTGGTCTCTCCTCAGCCAGGTGGCGGCAATCGAGATTGTGCATTTTCGATGGGTGACGAAGTTCTTAGATAGGAGTAAGCATGCCGACGACAGCTCTCGCCAACGGATTTAGCGTTCGCACCTACCCTGTCCCACCACCATCATTTGATCTCGACAAAGCCACTGACCGCGAACGCGCGATATGCGGAATCCCGCGCCCTCCTGTTGCTTTCAGCGATCTCGCGAGACGCTGGGAGGCAAAAGTGGGGCAATTCAGTATCGTCGAGCCTATCTTCGAGCCGCGGTTGCTGAGACGCAAACGTCTGCCCGGCTTCAGACCCGGTTACGGCCCCGAGACTTCGACCATCTGGTCGGGCGGCATCGTCTTTCCATCGAGCGCCGACCGGATCAAATGGGTCGAAGGCACCTGGACGATGCCGACCGACTCGCCATCGATCGGCGTCAGGAACGGAACTTCACACACCGCCTCGACCTGGATAGGAATCGACGGCGACGACGGCTCAGGCGACGTGTTGCAGGCCGGCTGCGATGCCGACGTGGTGCTACTGGACGGCGCCAACACCAGGCATCAGTTCAATCCGTGGTGGGAATGGTATCCGGCAGGTTCGTTCTGGATCAAAACGATGATTGCGTCACCGGGCGACGAGCTGACCTGTCTCATCTGCGTGCATCCGGGATCGACCACCGCTGCGTCGATTTTCCTGGGAAACGTCACGACCAAGGTGGGATGCTTCTTCTCAGCGACAGCTCCGCCCGGGATAAGGCTGCTGGGAAACTGCGCGGAATGGATTGTCGAGGCGCTGGAAACTTACGACAACCTGCCCGAGCTGACCAAAAACACGACGGTTAAATTCACCGAGTGCCGCGCCGGGACGGTCGGTGGACACACAGTGAGTCCCGGCAACGGACATGCGATCGACATGGTCGATTCGAGCAACGTGGTTATTTCGAAAGGCCAGATCTTGAGCAAGACCGAGGTGCAGGTCTCGTACGTCTGAAATTCAGCCGACCGCTGCGTACTTGGTGATCGCTTCCATGCCTGCTGCGATTGCTTTGACTGCTTCGGTGGTGCTCCGGGCCAGGCCGTGGCGTTCGGCCATCCAGTACGCGTCGTTGTAGGTCAGCCAGACTTTGCCATCGGCGTCCTCCCACGCCAGCGCCTTTAGCGGAAGATCGATTCCCGCCGTCTGCCGATCCTGCATCAGGGGCGTGCCGCCCTTCGGGTTGCCGAAGATTAGCAACTCCGTCGGCCGCATCTTGATGCCGGCCTTTTCCGCGCCGGCCGCGTGATCGACGCGCGCGAACACGGTGAGTTCAAGTGAAGCTGCCTTCTCACTCAGGCGATCGATCGTTTCCCGCACGGAGAAGGTGCTCAAGATTGTGTTCAAGCCGTTGTTGTCCATGACCAACTCCCAATTGGAACATTATCGGATTATCGAGCTACTTGGTAATCCGAAGTCTGTGCGAATCAAAGCATCGACGTAGATGTAGGCGGCCTCGCCTGCGTGTAGACTTTTCGCGAGGCGATCAAATGAATCCTACAGGTGTGGGTACTTGGATCGGCGATTGGGTCTGGGGCCTTCCCTTGATCGTGCTGACGGTGGTGATTCACGTGTGCGGCCTGGCGGTTATCGGCGAAAGAATCGAGGCTGTCATAGGCAGGATGGACCGTCGCAGGTTCATTCTCAAATTCGCTCGCGTCATGGGAGCAACCGCCCTGATGGCCACTATGCTGCATGGATTCGAGGCGTTCATCTGGGCATCGGCGTACAGGATTGTGGGAGCCCTGCCGAACAACCGGACCGCGATGCTCTACTCACTTAGTGCGATGACAACCTACGGACACGCGAACCTGTTCCTGCAAGATCACTGGCAGATGATGGGTGCGTTGGAGGCGCTCAACGGGATGCTGCTATTCGGGCTGACCACGGCCTTCATGTTCGGGATGATGCAGAAAAGCCTGGCCGTCAGGTAGCGCGAGATCCTTCACGCTCAATAGCTTCGAGCTGGAAAGCTACTGCGTGTTCTGCACTGGCTGGACGTTTTCGCCGTCGCGCGCTGCCTGGCCGACGTTCACCGCCACCTTGTCTTTGGGATCGATGCCGCTGGTTACTTCCACCGTCTGGCCGTTGTCGTAACCGAGGACTACCTCGGCCAGGTGCAGTTGATTGTTGCGGACCACCGGCACGTAGACCTTGCCATCGCGGAAGATTAGCGCGTCGTCGGGAACCATCGGGGATCCCGTGCCCATCGCGACGATGAATTCCGCGTTCGCGTACATGCCCGGATACAGCGCTTGATTCTCGTTGGGCAGATCCACTTCGACCAGCATCGTGCGCGTGTCAGGCGACAGCGCCTCGGGATGCCGCGTGATGGTGCCGGTGAATTTCTGGCCCGCGTAGCCCATCGCCGTGATGGTGGCGGCGTCGCCGTTCCTTATGAACGGCGCGACGTTCTGCGGCACGTAGACAAACACGCGCAGCGGTGCCATCCGTGAAACGGAAATGATCGCGCCTGAGCCGGGCGTGCCGGGCGTCGTATTTGCGGGTACCAGGTGGCCCGGATCGATGTAGCGCGCGGTCACGATACCGTCGAACGGCGCCGTGATAATTTCGTACTGCTGAGTGGCGATGTCCTGATCAAGGATGGCCTTGTCCTGCAGCATCGTAAAATGGGTTTGGTCTGCCGTCTGCTGCGGGATGACCTGTGAACGGACCAATGCCTGGAAGCGCTTGTCGGTGACGAGCGCCAGGTTGTAGTTGGCGCGCGCGGTGGCGACCTGCTGATCGAGTTCGGGCGAGGTGAGGACGGCGAGTAGTTCGCCCTTCTGGATTTTGTCGCCCTTGTCCACCTTGAGGGTCTTCAGGTAGCCCGGAATTTTCGCGAAAATGTCGGTCTCGTCGTAGCCGCGGATCGTCGCCGGCAGTTTGAGATGGCTGGTGGTCGGCGGCTCCAGAACGTCGCTGACCAGCACGTGCGGACCAGCCTGATTTTCCGTGACGAGCGCCGACGTCTGGCGGCTGACCCACAGCTCGCGCGCGAGCACGAGGCCGGCCGTCGCGATCAGTGCGACGATGATCGCAATGATCCATCCGGCAAAGAAAATTCCGCCGGGTGCCTGCACACTGAAAGTTTTCGGATCGTCTTCTATCTCAGCCATATATTTGTACTAAGCACCCGGCATCGTGACTGATTCGATCTCCTGATCGCGCTGTTTCTTGCCGATCACGTCACGACCGAAGATCGAATAGACGGCCGGCACGACGAATAGCGTCATCATTGTCGCAGCCATCAGACCGCCGATCACGGCGCGCCCCAACGGCGCATTCTGCTCGGAGCCTGAACCGAGCGACAACGCCATCGGCAGCATCCCGAGGATCATCGCAAGCGCCGTCATGATGATCGGGCGGAAGCGGATGCGGCCGGCCTCGATCGCAGCGGCGAGCGGACTATAACCTTCCTCACGCAATTCGTTGGCGAAAGTGATGAGCAGGTTGCCGTTGGCGACGCCGACGCCGACCGCCATGATCGCGCCCATCAGCGATTCGACATTGATGGTCGTGCCCGTTATCGCCAGCATCCAGAGCACGCCTGCCAGCGCACCCGGCACCGCCATCATGATGATGAAAGGCTCGAGCCACGACTGAAAGTTCGCGACCATCAGCAGGTACACGAGCACGATGGCGAGGACCAGGCCCTCGCCGAGGGTCGTGAACGAGTCGCGCATCGCCTGGCTCTGCCCGCGGATGACGACATGGGTGCCGGCCGGCAACTTGCCGAGGTTGTTGATCTCGTGCTGCACGGCGGAGGCCACGCCGCCGAGATCGCGGCCGTGGACGGCGCAGTCAACGTCGATGACGCGTTGCACGGTATAGTGCGCGACGACAGCGGGATCCCAGTCGTGAGTGACCGTAGAGAGGTTGCCGAGCAACTGGGGTTGGTTCTGTGTGGAGGCAATAGAAGTGTCTGCGGTACTGGTGGAGGCGGTGCCGTTGATTCCATTCGACGACGAGGGAGTGCTCAGCGGAATGTTCGACAGCAGCGCGACGGAATCGATTATATGCTGCGGCTGCTGGGCGATGACGCTGTAGTTGACGCCGTTTTTCGGATCGAGCCAGAAGTTCGGCTGTAGCAGCGAGGCGCCGGAGAGCGTGGCCAGCACGCTCGAGGTGACCTCCTGCTGCGTGATGCCGAGTTGCAAAGCCTTGGCGCGATCGACGTTAACCTTGAAGGTTGGATAATCCTGCGGCTCGGCGATGCGGAGATCGCTGACGCCCGGAATCGTGCGCATGCGCTCCTGGAGCCGCAGCGCGATGTCGTAGTCGGCCTGGAGGTTGTTGCCGTTGATCTGCGCGTCGATCGCCGCGGGCAAGCCGAAATTCAACACCTGGCTGACGATGTCGGCGGCCTGAAAGTACACCGTAACGTTGGGAAATTTAACGGATAGCATGTCGCGAATTTTCTGCTGATACCCGGCAGTCGGTTTGTGGTCAGGCTCCAACTGGATCAACAGGTCCGCATCCTGCGGCCCGATCGTATCGGTCTGGTAAAAGGCCAAATCATACGAGAGCGGCAGCCCGATGTTGTCGCTGATGCCCAGCAGCTCATTGTCGGGCACCACGGTCCGAATCGCGCGTTCGATTTCGTCGACCACCAGCTCAGTGTGCTCGATGCGAGTTCCGGTCGGCATCCGAACGTGCAGGCTCATCATGCCGGCGTCGATCGCCGGAAAGAAATCCTCGCCCACGATCAGCAACAGCGCCAGCGAAGAGAGAATGATGACGGCGACGCAGACGAGCGAGAAGGTGCGGCGCGCGATAAACTTGGCAAGACCGAAGCGATAGTGGTGCTTGAGCCGCTCGAAGCGAGCGTCGAAACCACGCACGATGCGGCCCCATCTGCCGGTGCCGAGATTTTCCTCGTGGTCTTCGGGGAGCAGCAGGCGCGCCATCGTCGGCACCAGCGTGCGCGAGAGCAGGTACGACGTGAGCATCGCGAACACGACCGACAACGCGAGCGGAGTGAACAGGAATTTCGCCACTCCGGTCAGCAACACGACCGGGAAAAAGACGATGCAGATGGCGAGCGTGCCGACGAAAGTGGGCGTGGCGATTTGCGACGCGCCGTCCAGAATCGCCACCAGCAGCGGCTTGTCGAGCGCCTGGTTGCGATGGATGTTTTCGACTTCGACGGTGGCGTCATCGACCAGCATGCCGACCGCGAGCGCGATACCGCCCAGCGTCATCGTGTTAATGGTCTGACCGCTTAGCTTGAGACCGATGATGGCGGTGAGGATTGAGAGCGGAATCGACGTGATGACGATGATCATGCTGCGCGGCGAACCAAGGAACAGCAGCACCATGATTGCCACCAGCGCCGCGGCCGTGACCGCCTCCTGCACCACGTCTTTCAGTGCGGCGCGCACGAATTGCGACTGGTCGAAGGTGAGCGCCACGTTCAGGCCCTTGGGCGCGGTGGCTCGGATGTCAGGCAGCTTGGCTTTGACCGCATCGACGACGGCCAGCGTCGACGCGTCGGCGTGCTTGACCACCATCAGATACGTCGCCTGCGATCCGTTGAAGCGCACGACGTTGGTCTGCGGCTGATGCGTATCGGTGACGTGAGCAACGTCGCCGAGGAACACCGGCGCGCCGTTGAAATATTTAATCGGCAGCTTGTTGAAATCGGGAACCGTCGGCACCGACATGTTCAGGTCGACATTGTATTCGTAATTGCCCATCTTCGCGGTGCCCGACGGGATGACGACGTTGGTCGCGTCGAGCGCATTGCCGACGTCGAAGGCGGAGATCCCGTTGGCATAGAGCGCGGTGGGATCGAGATTCGCCATCACGGCGCGGCTCACACCGCCAAGCGGCGCGGGCGAGGAGAAGCCGGGAATCGTGAAGAGCTGGATGCGGATGAAGTTGAGGCCGTAGTCGAACAATTTGCCGGTCGAAAGCACGTCGCTGTAGACGTTGAGCTGCGCGACCGGGACGTTGCTGGCGTTGTAGGAAATGATCTGCGGCGGCTCGATGCCGCGTGGCAGATTGCTCAGGATGGTCTCGGAGACTGCGTTTATTTGCGCGATCGCTGCGCCGATGTCAGAGCCGGGTTGGAAATAAACCCTCAGCAGACCAATGCCGTTGATCGATTCGGATTCGATATGCTCGATGCCATTGACCGTCGTCGAATAAGCGCGCTCGGAGATGAAAACGATCCGGCGCTCGACGTCGAACGATGACAGACCCGGATAGTTCCAGACGACCAGCACGACCGGAAGATTGATCTCCGGGAAAATATCGACGTTCATGAGGCCGAACGACAAGACCCCGAGCACCAGCATCAGCATCGCCATAACGGCGACGGAAAGTGGCCGGCGAAGGGCGAGGCGAACAATCCACATAAGGAGTGCCGAAGACCGTGATTAAAGCAGACGATGAAGCTTACGCATAATCCGCGAGTACGTTTCTAAAAATATGGGAGGGCGTCGACCAAGGCAAGTTGAGATCAGTGAACGAAGGATTACGCGCAGTCAGTGCGTTGGCGCCGTCGCAGATGGCGCGGAAGAACCCGGATTAAGGGACGGGAGCGGCGTTCAGCAGGCCAGCCGCTTCGTCGTACCCCAGCATCAGATTCATGTTCTGGACCGCCTGGCCCGCAGCGCCTTTGCCGAGGTTGTCGATCGCCGTCAGCACCAGCAGCGTTTCGCTGCGGCGATCGAGGATGAACGCCAGCTCGCAGTAGTTGGTCGCGCGCACGTTGCGCAACTCGGGCAGCTCGCCCGGCTTGAGGATTCGCACGAAGCGCGATTTCGCAAAGCTCGCTTCAAACGCGGCAT
>Ga0210393_10001049_pt1 | contig 23662 bp, 25 predicted proteins | sample IncBWC27OmetaG_FD_160068 | JGI IMG/M metagenome (GOLD analysis project Ga0210393, IMG submission 160068) | Forest soil microbial communities from Barre Woods Harvard Forest LTER site, Petersham, Massachusetts, United States - Inc-BW-C-27-O ... | reverse complement strand
GTGGCTTGAGCGTCGGACCGATTCGAGTCCTGTGAACGGGTCCGGAAGTGTAGTGAGTTTTTCGAGCCGCGACCGCGAGGGAGCGGGGTCTAACGCTCCTTTCTACCCATAATAGCCCGCTCCCTCACGGTCGTGGCTCCAAGACTTGTCTCGGCGATTTGAATCACGCGTCCCCTGCTTCGAAGCTTGTCGCAATTCGGCAAATCTCCGATAAAGAAGCCGGAATGCGTTCCGATCGTCCGCATGCGTGATTCGTCTCGCGACTGACCGGTCGGACCGTGCAACAAAACTCGCATTCGAGGCGCGTGGTGGCGAAGTTCCTCGTAACGGGAGCGGCCGGATTTATTGGCTTTCATACGAGCCAGCGGTTGCTGGCGCGGGGCGATACGGTCGTCGGGCTCGATAGTCTCAACGACTATTACAAGGTCTCGCTCAAGCGCGATCGGCTGCAAAAACTGACGTCACAGCCCCGCTTCACGTTTCACCAGCTCGATCTGGCCGAGCGCGAGGCGGTCGCCCAATTGTTCGCGCGCGAGCCGTTCGACGTCGTGATCCATCTGGCAGCTCAGGCGGGCGTGCGCTATTCGATCGAAAATCCGCACGCGTACGTTGCCAGCAACCTGGTCGGCTTCGTGAACATCCTCGAAGGCTGCCGGCACGGGGCGGGCGTCGGCAAAGGGACCGTCAAACATCTCGTCTATGCGTCGTCGAGTTCGGTCTACGGCGCGAACAAAAAAATGCCCTTCGCCGTTCACGACTCGGTCGACCACCCTGTCAGCCTCTACGCGGCGACGAAAAAATCGAACGAGCTGATGGCCCACGTCTACAGCCATCTCTACGGCCTGCCGACGACGGGCCTGCGGTTTTTCACCGTTTACGGCCCCTGGGGTCGGCCCGACATGGCGCTGTGGCTGTTCACCGATGCGATTCTCGCCGGCCGGCCGATCGACGTCTTCAACCACGGCAAGATGCGCCGCGACTTCACGTACGTCGACGACATCGTGGAAGGCGTCGTGCGGGTGGCCGACCGAATTCCGGCCGCCGACCCGAACTGGTCGCCGACCGCGCCCGATCCCGCCTCGAGCTTTGCTCCGTTCCGGGTCTACAACATCGGGAACAACAAACCGGTCGAGTTGATGCGGCTAATCGCAGTTTTGGAGCAGTCGCTGGGCCGCAAAGCCGAGCTGAATTTCCTGCCGATGCAGCCGGGCGACGTGCCCGAAACCTACGCCGACATCGAAGCGCTCACGCGCGACGTCGGCTTCCGCCCGTCGACGCCGATCGAAACGGGTGTCGAGCAGTTCGTCCGCTGGTATCGCGCCTATCACGGAACTGTGTAGAGCGTACAACGCGTAGAAATGCAGAACGGGGTAGAATGGGGGTCCGGTACCCTCATGGTGGAACTGACTCGCAAACCGTTCTTATTGTGGGCGCTTCTCGCCTGCGTCGTGCTGCTCAGTGGGCACGGAATTTCAGGCGATGCCGAAGCCGCCGCTCGGATGCCAGAACGGCTCCGGACCGCCGCCGCCAAGCTGGTTCCGCTGCATCGAGTGAAGGTCGCGCCCGGCCCGAATGATTGGCTGGCGAATCATCACGAAGACGGCCAAACCGCCGACCAATATCGGCGATCGAATCCGAACCGCCCGACGAAGGCTCGCACGACGTTTTACGTGCAGCCAATCGGCGAGTTCACCCCCGCGCAACTGAAACTCACCACCGCGACCGCCGACCTATTGGCTCGCTACTACAATGTGCCGACCAAGGTCCTCGGGCCGCTGAGTCTCGACGTCATTCCGGCCAAGGCACGCCGAATGAATGGCGGCGAACAGATTCTTACGAGCTACGTGCTCGATAAAGTGCTGAAACCCAGACGGCCTGCCAATGCGGTGGCCGTGCTGGGACTCATGACCTCGGATCTTTGGCCTGGTGAAGGCTGGAATTTCGTGTTTGGCGAAGCCAGCCTTTCGGACCGCGTCGGTGTCTGGTCGATTGCCCGCTACGGCAATCTGGAAGGAGAGCGCGCGAACGCCGGTCAAGTTTACCGTCGGACTTTCCTCGTCGCGGTTCACGAGACGGGACACATGTTGGGCATGCCGCACTGTACGGCCTTCGAATGCACAATGAACGGCTCGAACTCGCTGATCGAAGCCGACCGGGCACCAATGTGGCTGTGTCCCGAGTGTGCGCAAAAGGTCTGGTGGGCCTGCCGCGCCGACCCGATCACGCGTTACAAGTCGCTGGTCGAATTCGCAAAGCTGCACGACTTAAAGGCTGAGGCCGACTTCTGGCAACGCTCGGCCGATCGCCTGAGCGCCAAAGAGCGGGCCGAGTGACGCGCTATTGCCTCGTCACCCTTTCTCCTTTGACGGCACGCCTGCGCTCTCGGCTCGTCGCGCTCTTGCCGTTAAACCCAGCCCATCTTCGCTGACCACGCGGAAGCTGAATCGGTTCGGGCGCGAATTGGCGGCTGGAACCTGAATTCCAGCTCGGCCGCGTGGCAAACCTAAACGCCTGGCGCGAGTTTGCCGATAGTAACGAAAACTCCGGTCGTAAGGATCGGAGCGCCGACTGCGCGGGAAGCCGCAAGCCGCACCGCAATCTGAGATGGGTCGATCAGGGGGGTTCTCAGCCAATGGTCAGCAATCCTACGCGCTTCGAGCCAACGTCTTTGGGCGGCGCCATCCGTCTCGCAGGATGGGCCACGGTCGCAGGCTTGATTTGGACCGGCAACGCAGCGGCCGTCCACGCTCAGAGCGATGCAAGCTCAGATCCCGCTCCACCGGCCGCGCGTCCGAGCACGAGCAAGGCCGCCCCGAAGGGGCTGGGTGACGGACGGGTCGTGCTGGAGTTCAAGGCCGCCTCATGGAACCGCGTGCTGAAGCGGATCGCCAAGCACGGCGGGATGGACGTGGTCATGAAGTCCTCGCCCCCGGGCACCTTCACCTGTGCCGACCCCAGCGAACACACGATCGCCGACGCGCTGCGGATGGTCAATCGCCAGTTGGAGCCGCGCGGATTTCGCGCGATTCAGCAGGGCAAATTCCTCGTCGTGGTCAACCTGGACGGTCTGCGTTCGGGATACAACAGCCCCTCGTTCGTGCGTCACACGCAATCGAACTCGTCCGATGAGGCCGCCTCGCAGGGAACATCCTCTCCCGCAAACGCCGCAGCAGGCCGATCGACGAGCGGCGCCACGCAGGTTTCGGCCACCGCGTACGAAGCCCCGGGCAGCGGGAATACGCCGGCCGTGCTGGAACTGAACTCGGACGGCACTCCGGCCCGAGCGTCGGAATCCAGCCCGGCCGACTCGATTCACCTCAAAGGCGAGTCTGATCCGTCGGCGAAGGAACCCGAGAAGGACCAACCCAAAGACGCGCAGGACCTCAAGATCGAGAAGGCCGACACGACGCCCCAAGTTCGCATTTTCTTCATGGCGGCGAAATGGCCCGAAGTGTTGCAAAGCCTATCCGACCAGAGCGGCCTGACGCTGGTGATGAAAAAATGTCCGAGCGGTGCCGTGAAATATCGCGACTGGACCAAGCACACCACGAGCGAAATCATCGCTTGCCTCAACCGGGAACTCGAAGAAGACCAGTCGAACTTCCGACTCATTCGTCAAGAGTCGTTTTTGATCGTCGTCAACAAGGACGATCTGCGCTCGGAGTACGAGCGGCCGACGACGGGCCACCTGCGTAAGCCCGTGCACGCGGAAGTCGAAATGATCACCGACACTCCGCCGGCGCCCGTCGCCCCGGCTCAGGTTCAGGTACCGGTTTTCGAACCGGGAATTGTGCGGGCCAGTGCGAACGCGTTCCCGGAAGAAACCGTCGAGACACCGCGAGCGCGGGCCATCGAGCCGGTCCGTCTGGAAAGAGCGGCCGACGCTCCCGAGTTGCTGCCCGCGCCGAGCGGTGCGGAGTCGGCCGATTCGGCCCAAACCAATTCGTCCCCAGGAAACCTGAGCGAGGGTGCTTCGCACGCTTCCCGCGCTGAACAAATCTTTGCGCCGTCGGCGAGTGGCGCGGCGAGCGAACAACCGGCCGGCGGCAACGCGACCGGTTCCACGTATGTTCCGCAACATCGTCGCGTCGAGGCGATCGCCCGACGTCTTTACACGATCCTCAAAGGTCGTGCGGATCTGGTCGATTCGGGCCCGGAAAACTTGCCGAGCTTTCGCGTCTTCGAAGCGCACGGCCTACCGGGCGTTCCCAGCTCGAAGGGACGCCTGGCCTGCACGGTCGGCATCGACACGGAACACAATCGCCTGGTGATCGACGCACCCGCGCCGAAGCGGGCCGCCCTGCTCCGCGTCTTTGCTTGCCTCGATGGAGCCGAGCCGGCGGCCGACGAAGGCCTGCACCTGGTTTCGGCTGACGGACCGCGGGCAGCGATCGCGAAGAACGTCACGGCCGCGCTCAATCAAATCGTCGCACAGAACATCCAATCGCCGGTCGCTCCGCCGCCCGAGCAGGCACCGGGCCGCGCCACGTTGCAGGTCGGCCCCGGCAGCACGCAGAACCTGGGCGAGTTGATCAAAGGCCTCAAGGGGGAAGTGACCGTCGAATCGGTGCCCGAGCTGGGCATCTTGATTCTGCGCGGCAACCCAGTCGACGTCGACGCCGTGATGAAAGTCATTCGCCAAGTCGAACTCTTGGGTCGGGGTGCGGCGGCGCAGATCACGATTCTGCCTCTGCAGTTCGTCAACTCCGAGTCGTTCGCCAAGCTACTCAACCAGGTCTATGCCGATCTGCACGGAATCCGTGTCACCGAGACGACGGCGAAACCACAGATCAAGTTCTACGCCATCGTGAAACCGAACGCCGTACTGGTGATCGCACCGCCGTCCGAATTAGCGGGCGTGAAAGAACTGACGATGCAGCTCGACAAGCCGGTGATTCCCGATACCGAGTTTCAGGTCTTTCCGCTAAAGCATGGATTCGCCGCCGCGATCGCCAAGTCGGTGAACGACTTCTACAAAGGCCGCAACGGACTCGGCACGGTCGTCGAAGCCGTCTCCGACGCGCGGACCAATTCGGTCATCGTGCAAGCGCGACCTCGTGACCTCGAGGAAGTTGCCAAACTGATTACGCGGCTCGACGGGCCGACCGCTTCTCAAGCGACCGTGAAGGTCTACCAACTGACCAACGGTGATGCCACGACCATCGTGCGCCTGTTGAATCAGCTCTTCATGCCCGCTGGCCAGCAACAGGGCGGAGGTGGGGCCGTCCAAACCGCGCAGACCAGCGACTCGTCGCCGACCACGTTGCGGATCACAGCCGACGTGCGCACAAACAGCATCATCGCCGTCGGAGCTCCCGAAACACTGCAGGCCATTTACGCGGTCATCCTCCGCTTGGATAACACCGACGCTCACCAGCACAAGTCCGTCGTGATGAAGCTCAAGAACAACAGCTCTGACGCGGTGCAGAAAGCGATCAGCGACTTTGTGACGGCAGAACGCAGCGTGGCTACGCTCGATCCCGACGTCGTGAGCACGGTCGAGCTGCTCGAGCGCGAGGTGTTCATCGTCTCGGAAACGTTGAGCAACAGCCTGTTGCTCAGTGCCACGCCGCGTTACTTCGACGAAATCAAGAAGATGATCGACAAGCTCGACGCGGCCCCGACGCAAGTGATCATCCAGGCGATGATCGTCGAGGTGACGTTGACCAACGACGACGAATTCGGCATCGAGCTGGGCTTCCAGGCTCCGGTGCTGTTCGACCGCAGCACGCTGTCGCCTCCCGTGACCTTCACGACGACCACGAGTCAAAACACGAACACGACGGTCGCCAACCAAATTAATTTGAGCACCACGGCGGCCCCCGGATTCCAATTCACCGACCCGGCCCTGGGTGTCGACGGCTTGGGAACCAACGCGATCGGCAACACGGGCACGGTCGGCACTCAGGAGTTGACCAACTTCGGCGTGGGCCGCACGAGCCAGAACGGTTACGGCTCGGGCTTGGTGTTAGCGGCCAGCTCGGAGTCTGTCAGCTTTCTGTTGCGGGCCCTGTCGTACAAAGAGAGCGTCCACGTGCTAAGCCGCCCGATGATTCGAACCGTCGATAACACTCGCGCCACGGTGCAGGTCGGCAAGAACGTGCCGATTATCAACGGGTTCATCCCCGTGGGCACGGCCGGTGCTCTGGCGCCCATCGTGCGTCAGGACAGCGCGGGCATCATCCTGACTGTGACGCCACGGATCACGCCCGAAGGCATGGTCGTGATGAGCGCCACCATCGAAAAGAGCCAGTACGAAAGCGGCCCCAGTGGAGGCGTCGTGCTCGTCACCGACCCCGTCACCGGACGAACGATTACGTCCCCAATTAAAGACATCACCCACACCGAAACGACGGTCAGCCTGGCGAGTGGAGAAACGGTCGTGATGGGTGGCTTGATTACCAGCTCAGACGACACGGTGGAGCGTAAAGCTCCGTGGCTCGGCGACGTACCGATCTTGGGTCAGCTTTTCCGCTACGACACCAAGACGACGATCCGCACCGAACTTTTGATCTTCCTGACGCCGCGCGTCATCCGTAACGACGCCGACGACGAAACGCTCAAGCAGATCGAAACCGAACGGCTGCACTTTATGCTCGACGAAGCCGAGTCGATCCACGGGCCGATTCTCTCGACCCAGCCGCCGGCCGATGGTTTGATGCAACAGGTTCCGCCGTTGACGATGCCGTCGGGCACGGTGCCGCCGGCCCCGGGAGCAGGCCCGTCGATCACGCCGCCGGCTTCGATTCGCTCGGGTCAGCAACAGGCCCTGCCTCCTGAGTTGCCGCCGGTGATGTCGCCGGGAACTCCGGCACCGGGGACGTCGCCGGGTCGGCCGGGAGTCGCGCCGCCGCCGATCCCCCGTGAGACGAACTTTGATGATCCGAGCATCCCGACGACGCAAATGCCGGCGGAGTCAGCCCACGATCTCAAGCCGCTTCGCACGACGTCGCTGACCGGGCAAGGGCTCGGCCAGCCTTTCACCCCGCGAACGGCGACAGTTGACCAATCGGGCGCAGCGCACTTCCCATTTCAATCGTCCGATGCTGACTCGAGTGCGGCAGCGACCGGGAAATAAATCGCGGCGAAGGTCAGCACGCGAACCGCGTTCCCTCAGGGACTCGGAAAGGTTCACCAGACATGATGTCATTCAGAACACGCCAGCGCGGGAGCCACAAAGTTCCCGCACTCCTGGCCGCCCTGCTCATGTTGAGCGCCCCGGGTTGCGCCAGCCTGACGCTCCTGAACTTGAAGAGCGAAAAGGTTCCCACGGCCGACGCCGAACATCCGGCGATTGAAATCCTCGCCATCTGGCAGGCCGCCGAAGGGCCTGGGCCCCAGGGCATTCCTGTGCGAGGTTTCGCCGGACAGATCTATTTCTTCTCGCAAGATCGCGCGCAACCCGTGGCGGTCGACGGCACCGCGCGGATTTACGTCTTCGATGACCATGGCACCGTGGAGGAACAGGTGCGGCCCCTGCGTCAATTCGATTTTGATCGGGCCTCTTGGACAGCCCACCTGCAAACATCGAAGCTCGGGCCCACGTACGGAGTATTCATCCCCTATCCGCGAAACGACTACCATCAGGCCGTCTGCTCGTTGCGGGTTCGCTTTACCGCCCCCAAGTGCCGACCGCTTTACTCCCTCTCGTCGACAATCGCTCTGCCAGGGCCGCCGCTGAATCCCGAAACTGCGACTCCTACCGTGCAGACGTCGGCACTCGACAGCCTCGCGAAGAAGTTGCAATCGCAGCGTTCGCCGGCCGCGCGACAGTGGCCGAGCGCGAGCGTCGCGGGTGGTGCTGGGTCGTTAAACGCAAACCCGCAACTGCCGCCAGGACAGGCGCAGGTTGGACAGCCCCAGGTTGGACAGGCGCAGGTGGGCGCCCCACAATACCCCGGCGTGATTCCGGTTCAGCAAGCGGCGTTGAACGACTGGTATTCGCGCAACCGCGCTTCCACCGTCCCAGGCGCGGCGGCCCAGACGAATCCGATCCTGCAAACGTCGGACACAATCGAAGCACCGTCGAATGCTCCACCGGGTGCCTTCCCCGACGCGATGGCTGCGTCCGCGAATGCCGTCGGCTACTCGGGTTCGACTTCTCAGGGCGTCGTTCAGCCGTCAGGTCGGTTCAGTCTGCAAGCTGCGACACCTGCCGTGACGCACGCGTACTGGTCGTCGGACGCGCCGGCGACCGACTCCGCCAACGACGCTGTGAACAACCAGCAGGCGGCCGCGTTCCAAGCGGCCCAGCCCGTCGCTCATCCGAATCATCCCTTGGCCGATTAACTTAAGTAACTTAAGAAAGCCCGGCAGTTACGCCGGCACAACGCCCGTTTTGAGCCTTCCCGGATAGGAAACGACAACAGCCGCAGCTAGAATTAGGTCGAATATGCCTTTGTAGAGACTGACAGTCCGCGTGCCGCGAACGCTGCGTGTGAAAAGCTCGCTCTTGGTGTCTCGGGGGGGACCATGATCAAACGGCTGATTTCCATCGGGCTGGGCACTCTGGTTGTCGCCATCTCGGCTCCGGCTTCGCTGTTCGCGCAGGCTTCCAGCTACGGCTCTTCAGGAGGCGGCGGAAGTTTTGGTTCGTCTAGTGCCTTCGGATCTGCCAGCGCGTTCGGATCTACAAGTGGATCGAGCGGCGCGTTTGGATCGACGAGCGGATCGACGGCCGGCGGCGTGAACTCAGCCAATGGAATGAACCAAGGTCTCGTCGGCATGGGGGCCGGAGGAATGTACGGCGCCAGCGGTTACGGTGCGCAAAATGGCGTGCGACCCGGCGGTTCGAGCTACTCCTCGGGTTCGTCTTCTCAATACGGAGGCCGTTCGGGCGGCCAAGGGCAATACGGCGCCGGTCAGGGCCAGGGTCGCGGCGGCGGCGGATCGCGCCGTAGCGGCGGCACCCAAGGCCAGGGTCAATACGGCCAAAGCCAAGGCGGAGCCGGAACGAATAAAGATGCGCAACCCTGGTACGAGCCTCGTATCGAAGTTGGGTTCACAGTGTCGGCGCCCGCACCGACGGCCGTCCAAACCAACATCGCCGCACCACTGCATACGCCAGCGATGACCTCGCGATTCGGCACCGTGAACGTCAGCGTTCAAGGCAGCACGGTCACCCTGCGCGGCACCGTTAACTCCGAAGAAGATCGGCAGTTGGCCGCGCAGATGGCCATGCTCGAGCCGGCCGTGATGTCGGTGCAAAACGACCTGAAAATCGCCGCTCCGCCGACAGGCCCCGCCGCGATGCCCCCGCGATAACGCTCGCGATTAACGAATCACGAAAGTGAGTGATTGACCGGCCCCGCTTCGGCGGGGTTTTTTAATGCGCGCGGCCCAAGCAGTGCCTCGCGCGGTTATGCGAGAGTGCGCGTAAGCAAATCCACCACGCCTGGTCACCACTAACTAGGTGTAAATGCTAGGCTCCAAACGCCGCTTCGCCGTTCCGACACGACGGTTATTTCGGCTGTGAGGCCACTTCATTCAAAGCTCAGACAAATTTCAGTCTGTGGCAATCTGTAACGCCGACGCAGTGGACGAGTGTTCCGATCCTCTTCCCTGTCCGTCTCGCGAGACCCCAGGGGAATTGTTGCGTCATCTCCTGGGGTCTCCTTCCATTTTGGATTGAGACGGGGCCGCGCTCCCGGGCTCGCGCTTGCCGGCCTTCGCTCCCTTGGCCCGTTGCTCAGGTCGTTTCGGCCGTCGGCTGCGGCGCGCTGGCTTCGCGATAGGCTTGCTCGGCCGCGCGCTTGAGTCGCGCCAAAGAATCGGCTGGGCCATCGGTTAATTCTCGATTCAGCAACCGCCGCAGGATCGCACCGCGCCAGCCGGCGGGAAAGCCGAAGTGGCAGTGGTAATTGACGCGACACCGTTCCGAGTTGATCGGCACGCAGTCGAGATCTTCGCGCACCGTGAGGCCGAAGGGCAAGCGGACGTTCGCCTCGAGGTTGTGACGCGACTCGTCGAGTCGAGTGAACTCGAATGCGACGCCCAGATGCAGCCAGCGAGGTCCCGCCTCGCCACGCATCCGCTGCCCGACGACTCCGGGCCCCGGCGGCTCGACGCTGATCACGCGGCAATCGTAGAAATCGCCCCAGCCGGCGAAGTTGGTGAGCAGCTTCCACACGACATCAACCGGCGCATGAACGACGTCGGTGGGGCAAGCCGTGTAGGTGGCAGGCATCAAAAGGTTCTCTAATCTCACTCGACGTTCAGCCAGTCGACTTTCAAACCGCGAACCTACGTGCCAAGCGCGCGGCCTTCCATGAAATATTACCGCTTGGGGCTGCTGCTCGCAAAAAATCGTCGGGAACTCGCAGGCGCGTGCGTCGACTGGCAAGTTGCGCGCCGCGCTGCCAGTGAATTCTCATTCGAACTGAGGCGCGGTGTGGCAAAGAATCAACTCGAAAACAAATCACTCGAGTCGCCGGACCACGCGTGCGACCCGCGCCGTGAACTAGTCTTTTGATGTGCTCACGTCGCAACGGCAGCAAGCTGGCCTGATGTTGGCGCATCAGCCCCAGTCTTGCGGGTCCGTCTCCCGTTCGGATTCGCGCTCCGTTGCGACGTCGAGCCGCTCTTCACCCCGCGCCAATCCCTGCCGTCACCCGCCCTCGGTACAATCGCGGGAGGAGGGATTCAAGAGGCGGTGAGGGCGCGATCGTGGTTGAGAAGGCCGATGGAAGTCGCGAGCATCGCCAAGATTTTGCGTATGGCAAGCGGCACGCAATCGGAACGATCCTTTACGCCATTCCCTTGGTGATCGCCTTCTATTTCTGCTGTCGCTATATCTTTGTCGGCGGCCCTTGGGAGTGGGCTTCGCTTGCCGCATTCTTCGGATGGGTGGCTGTCGGAGGGGCCTTTGAGCACTACGTGCCCTTCCCCATTTGAAACAAATAAGGTGAGGGTTCTGAAAACTCGATCTCACAATTCTGGATCCCGGCGTGATCCAGCCGTCGGCCGCGTGCGTATCTAGATCCGGCCGGGGTGTGGACGCATTTTGAACTTGCTGGATAACTTGAGGCGCCGCCGATCGGATCACGGCATGAGTCGCTTCGTCTTACTTGTACTCGGTGGCTTGTTGCTCGCATCCGCAGCCCCAGCGTTCGCCCAATCGCATTACCCTCAACACCAGAAGTTCGACGAACTCGGGCACCCGGTCGGGCTGATCACCGATCATGATCCCAGCGAAAAACGCGAAACGCCGTGGTACGCTTTGCTCTTCTTTGGCGCACTGACTGCGTTCGTTGGGTACGAGTATTACCGACAAGAAACCGTGGGCTACTACGTGGACGAGGGCTCACAGCGTGTACTTCTCCAATGGATCGAACGCTCGGAGCACCCGCTGTTCTTTTGGTTTTACCTCTCGGTCCACGCGGTACTTGCCGCCTATTCCTGGTGGCGTTGTTTTTCCGGATAGAATGCGGAGAAATGTTTCGCCGATCTCCCTCCCCCGGCAAACCGCCAGAGGGTCGTCGGGGTGAGGACGCCTTTCGAAACTCTCGACTCGGAGAGCGATGCCATGGCTGACACACGATTCGTCGAAATCTACCGCGCGGAAAATGACATCGCGGCCCATTTGGTGAAGGGCACGCTGGAGGCTGCGGGGATTCCAACGCAAATCACCGAGGAATCGTTCGCGGCGAACCGCGGTCTCAACCCAATCTGGTGGGCATCGCCCCGCATTCTGGTCGCCGAGTCGCAAGCCGAGGAAGCCGCCGCCATTATTCGCGAAATCGAAGCCGCCCGCGCCACGCGAAAAACTTCTGGCAGCAAAGATTAGCCGCAGCCAGACAACAACTCGCCCACACTGCTCGAGAGGATGCTCGAGTATCCGATCGGGTGCCACGGCTGAGCTCGCTCAGCCGTGCGCTTTAGCCCCTCAAGGGGGCGACAGAACATAGCCCAGGGCGCGAGCCCTGGGTTAGCAGGTTCGACAAAAGGGAATTTGAGCCCCGCAAGGGGCGACAGAGATTCGACAAGCCATCGGATGTCTCTGTCGCCCTTTACGGGGCTTTGCCGCAATTTTTCGGCATCTTTACCCAGGGCTCGCGCCCTGGGCTATGTTCTGTCGACCATGGCGGGGCTCTCGACGGCCGACCCTCTTCGCTGCGAATTCCCAAACATCCTCACGCAGGGCGATCGACGCGCGCCTGCCGCGAAACAGCCATCGCCTCAAAAATTTCTCAAAATTATCCAAAATCGACACCAGCGCCACACCGTGACAATGCGGCCACGACACCAGCGCAGCGCGCGCTCGTTGGAACGCGCGCGCCGCGGCCAAAACTCGTTGACGAGTTGCTCAGCGTCAGTAGAGTGATTGCATGAGCCCGACGAAACAGATGAGTCCGACCATGCGACGAGTCGACACGTTCGACGTCGCACGGGTGGCATGCCCACAGCTTTGGGTGGGCATGTCCTGCACCGCATGCCCACGCCGGGCCGTGGGCATGGCACCCAACGCGTGAACTCGAGCGGGTCGAGGCGCTAGAACTTCGGCTCTCTTTTTACACCCAACTTTTTCCTGCGAGGAGATTGCGCGCATGGCACGTCGAGTTTGGATTTGCCGCGATCGGTGCGGCGACAAGTCTCATCAACTGTTCACGACCGAGCCGACCGACGAATGCGGCGAGTGGTACAGCTACATCGCCACTGGTTCGATTGATACCGGCTCGATGGCCACTGGCTCGATTGGTATGGGCACCAAGCCGGGCCGGCCGCGAGTTGGCGCCCGGTGACAAAGTGGAAATTCCGCTCGAGGCGGCGGTCGCAAGCCTCCGCAAGTCGCGGCCGTTTCGCCCGACTCGTCCCGTTCGAAAAAGTGCGTGAAGAGGATTCAAACATGCGGCTTCCGACGAAACGCGATGCAGAACGATTCTGGTCCAAGGTCGACAAGACACCGGGGCACGGCCCTAACGGCGATTGCTGGGTGTGGACCGCCGGCCTGCACACGTGCGGATACGGCGCCTTCTCTATGGCCGGCTCGTACTGCCGAGCGCACCGAGTCGCGTTTCGTCTCTGCATCGGCAATCCGAGCCCCGGTTTGTTCGTGATGCACACCTGCGACGTGAGACGGTGTTGCAATCCGGCTCATCTCCGGCTGGGAACCGCTGCCGACAACGTCCGCGACGCCTACGCCAAGGGCCGCATCCGCCGCACCGCGCGCACGGTGCCGCTACTCGACGCCGAGCTGCTGCAGCTCAAATACGAATACGACCACGGCCTGTCGAAGCAAACGCTGAGCAAGAAGTGGCATTTGCCGCCGATTACGATAACCCGTCTGCTCGATCGGGCCGAACTGGCTGCCGCAAGGGCGACGTCATCTGCGCCACCGGACGAGAACACCACCCGTCAGGAGACGAGCGATCCGTGAATCGTCGAACTCTCCGAAGACTTGGAGCCGCGACCGTGAGGGAGCGGGCTATGACGCGCGAAAAGCGCGTTGAGGTCCTGCTCACTCTCGATCGCGACCCAAGAAGTTGTCTGTGTGCTACTGCTGAGACGCTTCGGCTCAGCAGTGCCTTCTCATGAAAACCAAGGATCCCGATTCCGACCCACGACTGTGAGAAATCACCGTCTGCGCTCGCTTCGACGCGTGATAGCCCGCTCCTTCACAGTCGCGGCTCCAAGATTGCTCCCCAACCCAAATCACTCGGGCGGACACAACGCTCCCCCCCAACTTTGTGAATGCAGGTTCTCTGTGGCCGGGAAGCCGCAACTTTGGACGAAGTGGTTTTTCTCGCACTGGCTGGCTGATGCCGGCGTGCGAAGTGTGTCGTTGGAGGCGCGTGGCCTCTGGATCGACATGCTCGCGTTAATGGATCAGGCACCCCGCCGGGGCTACCTCCAACACGCAAACGGCAGACCCCTGACCGCTGAGCAGCTCGCCGTCTCGGTCGGCTCCTCAGTCGTCACCGTCTCCCGGCTGTTGCAGGAGCTTGAAAACGCCGGTGTGTACTCGTCCGACGCGACACAAACCATTTACTCACGACGGATGACGCGCGAAACCAACGCCCGAGCAAGAGAGGCGGAAAGTCGGAATGTCCGACGATCGTCCGGTCATTGTCCGAGCAATGTCCGCGACGAGGGGTTAGGGGGAGCTTTCTCTTTTTCTTTACACACTTTGTATCCAGATCTCATTCCCAGATTGCCTTTCCAGTCGGAAGGCTTTCGCCAGGCGGTGCAAGACTGGCTGGCTTACAAGCGCGAGAAGCGGCAGGCCTACACCGCGACCGGCCTGCCGACCTTGCTGCGAAAACTCGAAAAACTAGGAGAGCGCCGTGCGATCGACGCCATCGAGCACAGCATCGCCTCGAACTACACCGGCCTTTACGAACCCGACGGCCGCCACCGACAAACCGATCAGCTCCGCAACAGCCTCGACGAAGCCGAGCGGCGACTTCGCGGAATTTAGAACGCGCATGATCGGCCTGTTCTCGGCCATCGGACGATCGCTCGACGCGGACGGTTGGATCATGTGGCACAAACTGCTGGGCGACATCCCCCTGCCAGACCTCGACCACGCGATCACTCGCTGGCTCGCCGAAGTCGACAGCGGCTTCCCGAGCATCGCCGCCATTCGCAAGCTGGCCTGCGATCACCAGCACGGGACTTTGTTGGGCGCGGACGAAGCGTTTTGGCTCGTGATCCAGGCACTGCAACACCATTCGCCCTACTACGCGCCGCACGAGTTCCGCCGCGCGTTGCCGCCGCTCGTCTGCCAGGCGGTCGACTCGTGCGGCGGCCCAAGTTGGATTGCCGACCTGGCAACCGACAATCGCACGACCTACGCGGCCCAATTCCGCCGCGCCTACGAAGCCATCGCGGCCCGCGCAGAGCGCACCCGCGTCCTGCCCGCATCGCTGCGCCCACGGATCGCGAGCCACGCCTCCGCCGTCGCCCCCAACTCGCTGATCCCCCACCTCGCCCGCGCGCTGAGCGTCACGGAGGCCGCCCGACGATGAGCGTTTTCCAGCAGGTCCGCCAGGTCGTCAACCTGCTCTCGGGCGAAGCCTTCCACTTCCGCGGCGCCAAAATCCGCAACCGCACCGGCAAACCCGTGCGCCTGGAAGTCGAGACCGAGACGTATGAGATCCGCAAGATTCGAACTGAAGAACAGCCGGCGAGAGAAGACGATGTCGCTCGGCCGTCTGATCCGTAATTCGAGTGTGTGCGTTCGGCAGACCGCGACGCTACCAGCCCCACGAGTGTTCCATGGCATCACCCTGCCAGGGCTTCCCTTCATTCGGCGACGCGATCACCTGCTCGCCTGATCCGAGTTTGCCGAGATCCACATCGTAGGACCGATTGGAACTGCTGCTCCAAAACGAGAAGCAGCCGGACAAACAGCTAACGGCCACCAGGACCAACGCGGCGTGCCAAAGAGATCGTCGCATAATTTCGCCCGCTGAGTTTTGCTTCGTCCGCCGAGTGGGCGCTGCCCAGGTTGATCTGACTTTGCCTAGACAGTCGCGTTTGCCGAAAAAGTCCAGCGTTTGCCGAGAAAATCGGGTGGGGCGATTGACGCCCTTCAACTCTGTAGGAACAGTCTGTTCGTGTCGGTCTTTTCCTTAATCGTCTCCCGTACTGCCCCTTTACGGCCTTGGAGGTAGCCCTTGTTGAAGCCGTCCTCTGCGCCGCGCCAGGAACCGTGATAAACGCCAGCGCTGTAGGCTCCCGCAAGACACAGCAGCACCAACACGATCACCGCAGCCCGCTTAATGGTTCGGCGTGACACTCGTGGCTCCTTTGTTTGAGTTGGAGAATCGGCTTCCTTCCATTGCCCGCGATTGTGCTGGGAGCGGGAGACGGGGGCTAAAGGTTGCTCTGGAAGGCGCCGCCTTTTAGCAATTCCTGCCACCTGCACGCAAGATCACGTCTCGGAGCGAGTCATCTCCGCAATACGATCAATGGGGCGATGTGAGCAGACCGATGCGCTGGCAGCACAGGCCCAGGATCTCAAGTTGGGATACTGAGCTGGCCCAGTTGGTCGTCGACTACGATGCTTGCGTGCTCTACCCCCTTCGCGCCGTCTCGCCCTCGTCGGACATCTCATAAGCCCCAACGGGGCGAGATTCTAAAGCCCGGGTCGTAGCGCAGCGAAGGCCCGGGATCTCGTCACCCTCACGCCCTTCGTCCGAAGCCCCAACGGGGCGAGACAGATTTCCGGCGCGGGATCAGAACGCGTCGTCTCGCATGCACACATATATTGTCTGGGCCCTTCAGGCCTTCAGACGAGGCTCTGACCCAATCAGCAAGCGGCAGCGCGACGCCCCGCACTCGAATTCTGTCAGCGACGCGGTATCATCGCCCAAAGCACTCGACACGACGGAGCCGAGTTTGAGCCGCCGCTTCCCTCACGGAGGAAGACCATGATTTGCCAACGCTGCGGCAGCGAAGCTCCGACAAAACTTGTGAATTTCTATCAGAACATCGGGGCGATCGTCATTCGCTTCCCTCGGTCCACCAAGTGCCACCTTTGCAAGCAATGCGTACATCAGGTCTTTTGGAAATACACGTTAGTCAATTCAACTCTCGGCTGGTGGGGAATGATTTCGGTGTTTGTGACGCCGATTTATCTTCTCAGCAACACGGTCCAGTACCTCCTCTGCTTGGGCATGCCAACGGGTCCACAAGGGGAGACAGAGACCTACGCTCATCCCGCACCTGACGTTATTCACGAGGACCTGGATTCGGTGATCGAGGCGTTGCCGGGCGAAATCGTCAAATGCCCCCACTGCCGGATGAGAGTGTGCGTCACTGCGGATGGCACGTGTCCGTCCTGTCGACAACGATTTGGAAGCCGCTAGGCCGAGCAACGATGACGGCCCCCCGCACGATTCGTGAATCACTCGGCGTGCTCGTTTCCGGGCCGCGGCCTTATGGCAGCGCTGGTTCTAGCCCGTCCGTCTCATCACTCTCTTCGCCGCCGCTTGGCTTTTACATTGAGGAATCGGCATTCCTAAGCCGGCTGAGTTCCTTTACGCTCCGGTCTTTGGGGAGCGCTGAACGCTTCGCGAAACTTCTTTCGGTCGAATGTCCTGATCAGTCGTGGGCCCGCTGATCGCGATCGGGGACCACGCATGAAATCGATCGGTGCCTTGCTGCTGAACACCCTTGTCGTTGTCGCGGTTCTGTTCGCCGTGTTCTGCCTGTTACGCTGGCTGGCCGGCTGGCGGGTGTCGCTACCCTTCGGGTTATAGGTCCCTTCAGCCATGCACTCGTCAGCCGACAATGTGCACGCCTCAGCCGATCGGGTGGCACTGGCGGCTCGTCCGCCAGTGGTCTTGGGCTCAGGGTCTTCGACTCACCCCAACTCGTCGGAAAGACCATGAATGGTTGGCCAGTTCGGACACCCGGCCGACCCCAGCCCCAACGGGGCGAGATTCTAAAGCCCGGGTCGTAGCGCAGCGAAGGCCCGGGATCGCGGCGCCTACACGCCCTTCATCCGAAGCCCCAACGGGGCGAGACAGATTTCCGGTGCGGGATCAGAACGCGTCGTCTCGCACACAGACATTTCGCACACACACATTGTCTCGGCCCTTCAGGCCTTGGTCATCCGCGATTTCATCCAAGCCGGGGCTCCGGCGGACCTCCGCCCCGGGCTTTAGAATCTCGGCCCTTCAGGCCTTCAGTCAGTGGCGGGTGGCACTGGCGGCTTGTCCGCCAGTGGTCTTTGGCTTAACCCAACTCGTCGGGCAGGCCATGAATTGTTGGCAGATCGATTAGTGTGCCAATTCGCAGCATTGGTGTGCCAATGAAATCGACTACGACACACGCTGGGGATGTCGCGCAAAGGCCACTGGCGGGCAAGCCGCTAGTGCCACCCGACCGTCCTCTGTCACGACCGCATCGGAAAAACCTGGCAGCGTTTTTCGTCGTTCCGCGATTTGATGTTTGATACGATCGACCGAGCTCGGGCAAAATGCGAATAACATGGCTGTTGTGCAAGTTGCTGGCCTATTTCTCGTTGTCCTGATCTTGGTAGTCGCGTCTTGGGCCTTCTGGCGCGGCCGGCGACGACGGCGTGCCCCTTTCCGAATCCCGGACCCGGTGGTCACCGACGCCTCGCGATACAAACCCGGGCAAGTTTGGTCGTTGAAGAGTCCCGATTCGCCGCAGGCGCTGCTTAAAATCCTTCGCGTCGAATCGCTGAAAGGTGCGGGCACGATCGTGCACGTGGCTGTCACCAATATCCCCGTAACGGTCGGGCACATGCCGTTTGCCGAAGCGGCCATTGATCAGAGTGTGCTCCAACTTGTCGGAACCGACGCCGTGCTGCCCGAGTCGCTGGAGGGGTACCACGAATGGCGAAACGCGTTTGACAAGGAAGGAGCCGGCTGGTTCACCATACCCGTGCCGGAGGCGCTCAAAATCCTGGGGTAGGCCACGCGTGCTCACATCGTCGGACGTCCCACCCCGCACACGGATTCCGAGAACAAAGAGTAATCAGCAACCCAACTCGCACCGCAACCCGATCGACCTGGCGAAAGCGACTCAGCAAGCCCCTCCTCCATCAACGTCACGCGGTGACTGCCAAGGATCTCAAAATGATCATGTCCACGCGACGAATGCTTAAGGCAGTGCTGTTTGGTTGTCTTTGCGTGGGCAGCGGAATGTTGGCCACAAACCTGCTGCCACACTCGTCAATCTTGATGCACGCCGCAGTTGCAGGGGCGGTCAGCGGATTGGTCGCCGCCGTCCTGATGAGGGTGCCGTGGATGCGGAGCAACTAGAGCGAATGACCGATGAGCAACCATCCGAAAGGAAAACGGCGAAGTTGGAAGTGGCCGCTCTGGACGGCGATTTTGCTGCTGGTTTACGTGTTGAGTCTGGGACCGGTCAGTTTCCTGGTGAATCGCGGCTACCTGCCACGCGACCCCACGCACCCCGTTACCTACGCGCTCACTTTGTTTTATGCGCCGATCAATCTCGTCGGCGACTTGATACCGCCGCTCGACGATTTGAAGGAGTGGTACGTCTGGCAGTGGATCAAAAAACACGGCTGACCCTTTGCTGCCCCAAACAGGCCAAAGAACGGTCTTTGCTACACTCTTCCTCATCGCCCTGCGCTGCTTTGTCGCTTGATGAGCGACACAGCTCCCACCGACAATTCAGTGGTTAAGCCTCTGAGCCCTGCCCTCGAAACAACAACGGTCTGCATCGACCGGTAAGGCCGCCATATGAAACGCTGTCTGCTTCTGCTGATTGTCCTGCTGGGGATTGGCTGCTCGCGTCCGTCGGACGAGACCGCGCGGACCGAGTTGGCGACGTCGGCGCCCGACTCGCCGCTGCCCGAGGCGGCGAACGTCAAACAGATGCACTACAAACAGCCGCCGGGTCGCGATGGGAAAAAACTCGAGTTCGACATTCTCGATCACTTCGAAGAGTTTTTGAACGCGCTCACGCCAAATCACATCGACCCCCACCCGGACAAGTGGGAAAGCCTCGGCGTCCTGACCATCACGGCGAAAGACGGCACCAAGCAAAAGGTCGTGCTGTTTACGTCGCACCAACAATTGGAACCGTTCAATATCGGACACACTTTTTATTTGGGCGGCTCTTCGAGTGGCGTGCAGGAAGCCATCAAATCAGCCCGGCAACGAGCCCCCAAAGTCTTCACGGAACCCGATCCGCCAAAACCGAAACGGCATGGCAAGTGAATCCGAGGATGAGCAATAGCCCGACGTGTTGCAGGATGCATCATGAAGACCGTGCTCAACGTCGGCGGCGGAAGTAAGACGATCCCGCTGCCGCCGGTTTATCAGGGATGGGAGCACATTCTGCTCGACATCGATCCTCGGGACGGCCCCGACCTGGTTGGCGATGCGCGCGAGTTGACGAGTTTGCCCGCGGCGAAATTCGACGCCGTGTATTGCAGCCACAACCTCGAGCACTACTTCCGCCACGACGTGCCCAAAGTGCTGGCCGGCTTTCGACACGTGCTCAAAGAGGACGGCTTCGCGGAAATCCGAGTGCCCGATTTGGCCGACTTGATGCAGACCGTCGTCAAGCGGGGCCTCGATATCGACGATCTCCTCTACCAATCGCCGGCCGGGCCGATCACGGTCCGCGACGTGTTGTACGGCCTCGGCACCGAAATCGAACGCAGCGGCAACGACTTCTGGGCCCACAAAACGGGCTTCACGAAGAAATCGCTGACAGCGATGCTTGTCCGCTGCGGATTTCCGATCGTCTACAACGGCACCGGCAACTTCGAAGTCGCGGCGTTCGCGTTCAAGAGGCCGCCGACGGAAGAAGTTCGGCAGCTTTTGAATTTCCCACCCGAGGTCCCTTAAAGAGCTTGCTCGCCCCCGATGGAAGCATCGCATGCACTACGCGCCTCTGAACCTGCCATTTTCGACGGCCGATGCCGAGGCTCCGCAGATCACTTTGGCGAACGATCGGGCTCGAATTTCGTATCGCGATTGGCAGGAGAAACTCGTTGAACTGCTCTTCCACGACGTCGTCGCGATCTCGTGGGACGTTGGAGACGCGGCCCTATCAGCGGACCATCGCGACGACCGCGCTTACATCGTGCACGACTCGCCCTGGCTGGCCCGGCACCGTGAAGCGGGAACGATCATGCCCAACGAAGTGCGACAGCACTTCCTGCTTGCCTTCAACGCCGTGGGTGTGTTGCAGGTGCTGGCTTCGTCTCTGGAGATTGTCGCTGCACCTGCTACCGGCCCCTTATGAGTCCTGCCCTATGCCGTGGCCGCCCTGGGGGCTACCTTTGAATGGCGCGTGCACAAAAAACAAGACCCCTCACCCTGCCCTCTCCCATCGGAATGGGAGAGGGTTTCTGCCGCTGCTTCGTTAGTGGCTCACCTTCGTCGGCCGTTTCTCGGCCCGCTCTCGGTGTTTCTGAGGTGGCTTCGCGCGTTTGGGGCCTGGCTGGGGTGCCATCGCTGTCTTCCCCGAATCCATTTGACTGGCGACCATCTTGATGACTGACGGGACGTTCGGCAGGCCGGTAGCTTCGATGTTCACGGTGAAACAGTTGGGGGCTTCGTCCGTCACCAGTGAGACTCGCAGGTCTTTGCAGGCCACGGCGGCCATCGCCATTTCGGAGGAGTTTCCGCCGGCATGGAGGGCGCCCGCCAGTTGCACGGCGCGGCCCGCGTCGACGAGCACGGCTTTGCTGCTCGTGGGTGTGAGTTGGGCGAGCAGCTTGCGATAGGCGTCGTCCGACTGGATCGTTTCTTTGCCGCCGCTAGCGTGCAGGGCCGCGGTGGCCGCGCCGGTGGTGCCGACGATCAAGGCTCGGTCGGCTGCACGCACGACGACGATCGGTGGCATCCCTTGAAACTGATATTGCTCGCCGCGTTTTCCGTCGATGGTCACGTCGCGTGGCTTCGAGTCGTGGATTCCCACGAGCGACGCGATCGCGAGGATCTGATTCCAGATCGCCTCGCTCTTGGCCGCGTCCTTCACGGCGAAGACGGCGGCCATCTCGGGCATGTGAGCGTGCGGGCCTCCGTGTTCAGCGACGGTGGGCAGAGCAAAAATCGCGACCTCCTCGACGTTGGCAAAGATCTCGCGCCCCAAATCCATGCCGGTCACTTCCACGGGTCCGTTGGGCTTCGTCGTGGAATTGGTGGCCGGCGCGGACGTTGCCGGATTCAAACCGAGGAGCACAACAGCCGCGGTGCCGCGCGGCACGGATGCCAGCGATCGGCGGGTGAACGGTGCCGTGCGAATCAGGTTGTAAGGCAGGTTGTGATGCCCGGGCGTGAGGTTCACTCGCGCGACGAGCTGCACGCTGTCGTCGGTCACGCCGGCGGCGAACGTCAGCGATTCGAGGTGATCCAAGTCGAGCAGAGTCGACACCATGGCCGCGTCCCCGCCCTTCAGCATCGGCTTCACCCGGCGAGCCAATTCGTGCCCGTCGACGTAGGCAAAGACGAGGCGATTGTGACGATCGGCATCATGCGCCTGGAACGTCGGACGTGTCGCCAAACTCGCGGCCTTCGGATTTCCCAGCCGGTCGACGACTGCGGCCACGGCCTCACGATCGGTTCCGGCAATCAACAGCCGCGCGGTGACGGTGATCCAAAACTGCTTCGCCCCTTCTTTGAAGCGATACGTCTTGAAGTTGCCGATCGGCTTGGCCGGCTCGATCAACTGCACGGCGGTTTCGAGCAAGCCGCGCACCAGGTCGCTATCTCCCGGATGGATCACGAGCACGCCGTCCGGCACGTCATGCATCCGATCATCCAGTCCCGTGATCGCGAGAGCCGCCCCGCGAAACTTCTTGAGTTCGGCGACGAGGGCCGGGCTGAGTGTGAAGTTGGAGGGAAAGACCATTCCAGGACCGAGCGGAATGCCCGGTACCGCTTGTCCCTCGGCAGCAGCAGCCGGCGCGGCCCCTTGTGCAGCGACGAGGCCCATCATTTTCGCCAGGCGGACTACCTGGTCGCCCGGACGGCTGAGTTCCACATACGCGATCGCCTCGGGAGGCATGAGCCGGGCCAAATCAGCCGACGCTAGGTCCTCGCGACATTGGGCGAGCCGGGTCTGGGCCTCGGTCCGCAGCGCCGACGGCACCGTTGAATCGGAAGCAACTCGCTCGAACGCGGCCGCTGCCCCCGCCAGGTCACCCTCGTGAACCTGCAGGTAGAACCCCTTCTGAACCAACGTGGCGGGGTCTTCGGCCCGGGCCGTCTGCGAAGCCAGTGCAGCGAACAGACAGCAAAATGCCACGGGTCGCGCGAGCAATTGGGACGTCATTTGTGGCCTCCTGGCGGGTGGGGGGTGCCCGACCGAACGAAAAGTTCCTGCGGGGATGCCGGTCGTTCGTCCGCCGCGGCCAGATATTAGCGGAGATTTCCCAGCCTGCAGAGATCTGCTGGGGTGGCACTGGCGGCTCGCCCGCTCCAGTGTTTCGGTATTGGGGTCGAAAGACCACCGGCGGACAAGCCGCCAGTGCCACCCGTCCCCAGTGCAATCCGACCGAGAGATCACAAACCTGCGTCAATGATTCGATCGCCGCCGTTCCGCTAATCGACCCACTCAAAACTTAATATTATGCCGATACCTGAATTTTCAAGAAACTCCTCTTGAACGAAATACCAGATATGAGAAGATGGAATCTGACTGATCGAGATTGATAACAAGAGATCGATGGAGGCCCGTAAAGGGTCAGAAGTCGCTTAACGCGAGCCATCGTCTGCACAGGTCGCGTCTGTCGTCGGCAGTTTCTGCCGTAGCGGCAGACGCCGACGAGTTGTGTTTGGCTTGGTCGTTACCGCCTAACGGCGGACACCAAGCAGCTGCGTCTGCTCGAGCGGACGCCGACAACCCTGTGCTGGGCGATCGCTCGTTTCTTTTTGCGCCGCCCGGCTCAGGTTTGTCGAACGAAACGCCTGAGATCGGGTTTTTTCATGCGCCCAGCGACTGACTCGTGAACGCCGAAACTTGGATTGCGATCGGCACCTGTGCCGGCGTGGCGGTCACGTTTTGTATTCCCTTCGCGATCTGGTTTCAGCGGATCGACCGGCTCGCAAACCGTTCCGAAGTGAAGATCGATCAACTCGTCGAAGCGTTTCGAGGCTTCAAAGAAGAATCGCAACGCGATCGCCGCGAGCTGCGAAGCGACCTGCGCGTCCTCGACCAAAAGGTGATGCACCACGGCCAATGCATCACGTGCCTGAAAGTG